>Ga0247818_10002282_pt1 | contig 12419 bp, 9 predicted proteins | sample 13C_Glucose_Day1_FD_192424 | JGI IMG/M metagenome (GOLD analysis project Ga0247818, IMG submission 192424) | Soil microbial communities from agricultural site in Penn Yan, New York, United States - 13C_Glucose_Day1 | ecosystem: Environmental > Terrestrial > Soil > Agricultural land | place: USA...
GGTCTGGGGGTCGGCACCGAACTTCTACCACGTGGCCATCTACCTCGGGAATGGCCAGGTGGTGCAGGCACTCAACCCGCAGGAAGGCATCACCGTTTCCACCATCAGCTCCATGGTGGGGATGGACCTCTATCCCTACGCGGCCCGCTACTAGGCGGCACGGATGAATTGTGCGGTTGAACGGTGCGGTTGACTTCCACGGATAGATTGCTTGACTGCCTCAGCTCAGGATGTCCTTGGTGACGAACCGGCCATAGGCGAGCGCCCCGAACACTGCCACATACCCGGCCTGCAGGAGCGCATTGCTGGCAAAGGAATCCCACACCAACGGCTGGCGCAACATGTCACCGAAACCAAGCCAGTAGTGGCTAAAGAGCCAGGGGTGCAGCCACTCCAGCTGCGGAAGCTGGTCAAGGACCTGCGAGACCACCGAGACCACCACGGTGGCGGCCATCGCTCCCACCGGCACCACGGTCAGCGTGGACAGGAAAAGCCCGATCGCCGAAAGGCCGGCGAGTGACACCGCCAGGTAGGCAGCGATCAGCACGATGCGCAGGGCAGCTTCGGACGGCTGGACCACCCCGCCGGACAACAGTGTCACGGGACCCACCGGGAAAAGTGCCGCGCCAATGGCAGCGCCGGCAAGACCGACGGTCAACGGGGCCACGATACAGAAGGCCAGCGCGCCCGCGTACTTGACCAGGAGGAGCCTGACCCGCCCGGCCGGTGCCACCAACAGGTACCGGAGGGTGCCCAGGTTCGCCTCCCCGGCGATCGTATCCCCCGCCACCACACCTACCGCGAGCGGCATGAACAGCGGCACGGAAACCAGCATGGCGGTGAAGGCCACAAACAGGCCGTTCTGGGTGATCCGGTCAAGGAAGGCGGGTCCCCGCCCGGGCGGGACCGCGGAAGAGACCTTCACGGCAACGGCAATCAGGACCGGAATGGCAGCGAGCGCCAGGAGCAGCGCCCAGGTCCGCCGGCGCCCGAACAGGACCTTGAGCTCCGACCCCAACAGGGACAGCCCGGAACTGCGCGGCACTGCGGCCGGCCGGGCTGTTCCGGCAGCCTCCGGTAGATCCGCGGGAACACTACTGGGCAACGTCGAATCCTTCCCCCGTGAGGGCAACAAAGCGGTCCTCAAGGCTTTCACGCTCGACGGCGAATCCCCGGACCCGGACGCCGGCCTGGACCAGGTGCGCCACGACGTCCTCGGGAAGCACCGCGGGCGGCTGGGCACCATCCGCCATGGCCGCAACGATCGTCTCGCCGTCCGGCCGCGCCCGCGCGGGTTGAGCGGGTCGGGGTTCAGTGGGTCCGAGTTCAGCTTGTCGGGGTTCAGCGTGTCCAGGTTCCGGTACCAGCCCCAGCCGCGCGAGGACCTGCCGGGCCGCACCGCCGTCGGGCGTTACCAGCCGGAGCCGGGTGCTGCCGGCCTGCCGCAACTCAGCCAGGGGCCCCTGTGCCACGAGCTTTCCTGCGCTCATGACGGCAGCGTGGGTGCACATCTGGTCCACCTCGGCCAGCAGGTGGCTGGACACGAAAACGGTGGTGCCCTCATGCGCCAGCGACCGCACCAGGTTCCGGACTTCCCGCGTCCCCTGCGGGTCCAGCCCGTTGGTGGGTTCGTCCAGTACCAGCAGGTCCCGTGGCGACAGCAAGGCGTTGGCGATGCCCAGCCGCTGCTTCATGCCCAGGGAGTACGCGTGCACCCGTTTGCCGGCGGCGTGCTCCAGGCCCACGCGCTCCAGCGCCCGCTGCACCCTCGCTTTGCGTGTGGCGGGCACGGTGTGCGGGCCCGCGGCGTCGAGCCGGTGCAGGTTGGCGGCGCCGGACAGAAAAGGGTAGAAGGCGGGGCCTTCCACCAGGGCGCCCACGCGCGGCAACACATCATGGAGCTTGCCGGGCATCTCCTGGCCCAGCAGGTGAACCGTCCCCGCGGATGCGGCCGCCAGGCCGAGCAGCATCCGGATGGTGGTGGTCTTGCCGGAGCCGTTGGGCCCCAGGAAGCCGAAGACACTCCCGTGCGGGACGGCCAGGTCCACGCTGTCGACGGCGGCCTGCCGGCCAAAGTGCTTGCTGAGTCCCCGGGTCTCGATCGCCAACCCCGCGCTCACCGGGCCGGCCCCCGTCCGGCCAACACTCCCCCGTCCACCCAACACTTATTGGGCCGCTGCTGCTGCGGCCTGCAGCCGCTCCGGCGGCACCATTCCTGCGAAGATCCGGCCGTCGTCCGTGACCAGGACGTTGAGCAGGGCGGTGGAGAGCAGCCGGCCGCCGGGGACGGCAACGGCGGCCTGGGACAGCAGCGGGTCCTGCAGCAGCGACTCGGCAGCGGCAGCAGACCCACGCGCCGTGCCCACCACGGTCTCCCATCCGGCGCCGGTTACGGAAACGTCTTTAGTGGCACCGGGATGCATGCCGTCGGGGCTGTGCATGTCTGCGGGCTCATGGGGCTTGTCCGGAACGGGAAGTTCCTTGACCGTGCTGCCCGGAGGCGGGGTAAAGGTGAAGACGGACTGGTCAGGAGCCTCCAGCGAAAGGCTGGTGAACCCGGAACGGAACGCCGGGGTGTCCGCTCCGCGTGCGGTCACCTGCACGGACAGGGGCATGCCGTTTTCACCGTCGACGGCGATGGCCACCTTACCCACCAGGGTCGCGTCGGTGCGCGGCTCAATCAGCAGGTTGTAGGCAGCCCGTCCTGCGACGGAAACGTCCGGCCCCACCGAAACGGCCGTGGTCGGTTCAACCTTGGACAGGAAGCGTTGTGCCAGGTCGCCTGGCGTCGGCATCCCACCTGCCCACTGATGGTCCTTCGCCCGGGATGGATCCTGGGCATGCTCCGGCAGGGTCAAGTGTGCGGCTGTGTTGTCCTTCGACGAATAGAACCAGACGTCGCTGCCGTGGCGGACCACGTCACGTTCAGCCAGTTGGTCCATCACCTGCACGCGGGCGTTGTCCTTGCCGTCCAGGTAGACGCGCGCGGTGTGCTTGCCGGACAGCAGCTCAATCACGGATGCGGCACTCCCCGCGGCCGCGGGACCGGATGGTTTCCCGGTGGCGGGCAGCTCCGGAAGCCCCAGGTCGGCGGACTGCTCCACTGTCCCTGAGAACGTGTGCACCTGGTGGCTTGCCGCCAACTCCAGGACCTGCGCCGGCGTCTTGGCCGGAAGTGGGTTGCTGGCACCGGCCGGAAGGGAGCCGGCCAAGGCGCCCGCAGCGATCGCCAGCGGAGCCGCGACGGCGGGCAGCCACCGCAGCCATGCCCGGCGGTTCATTGTGCTGTTTCGTTGCGACGGTCCGCTGGAATCCAGCGTGTTGGAGCCCATAGGTAAAGACTACGCCGGTGCAGGTGGATCGGTGTCACCCGCAGCGCCCCCATCCTGCTGCCGGCCGGGCCGTTCCGGCACTACGGTGCCCGCACCGCCGTCGACCGTTATTTGTTGGCCGGTCCTGATCAGCCCGGTAGCGTCCGCGACTCCGACCACCGCAGGTATCCCGTACTCCCTGGCCACAACTGCGCCGTGGGAATTGGCTCCGCCCATTTCCATCACCAGCCCGCCCGCAGTGAGGAACAGCGGCGTCCAGCCGGGGTCCGTGGAAGGGGCAACCAGGATTTCGCCCGGCTCAAGCCGGGCTCCCACGGGATCCAGGATGACGCGCGCGGCAGCGGTCACTGTTCCTGCCGAGGCTGCGCTGCCTGTCAGCATTCCTTCCATGGTGACGCCGACGGCGGTGCGCACCGCTTCGGGTTCGGTTCCATCCGAGAGCAGAACCCGGGGAATATGCCGGCGCCTGAGCTCCTGGGCGTAATCCTCGCGGCGGCCGGCCACGAGTGCGCGAAAGTCCTGGACGGGCGCTCCGCCGTCGGCGTCCACGGACAAGGCCTGCCTGGTTTCAACCAGGTCCAGGAAGAACACGTCGTCCTGCTGTTCGATGACGCCCGCCCGGGCCAGCTCCCCGCCCACCAGCAGCAGTTGCCGGCGGACTTCCCCGAGGCCGGTCACCAGCTGGTACTTTGGCAGCTCGCGCAGGCCGGCGAACAGCCGTGCCCTGTGCAGCGCGGCACGCACCAGCCTTCCCCGGATCCTGCCGCGGGCGGCGGCGCGGGCAACGAGCCGGTCCACCTGCGTTTCCGCGTCCTCCACGGCCTTGCTGAACTGTGCGTCAGGCGCCAGGGCCGGGTCCTCGAGCCTGAGGTAATTGGCGAGGATGCCCAGGATGTGTGCCGGCTCTTCGGACCATCGCGGCAGGCCAACGTCGATTTCGCCCACTGCCCGGTGGCCGTACTCGTCCAGGAACCGGGTGAGGCCCGCATCGAGGCGTGCGGGCAGCTGTCCGGCCTGGTACGCGGCTGCCAGGACGGTGGGATCGCCGGCCATGAGTTCGGTTCGTGATTGAACGTCTTCCCGGATTTCCTTGGCAAGGTGCCACAGCTCCAGGTCCATTTCGGTGGTGATGTTGTTGGGCAGGCCACGGATCACGGGCTGCAGCTCAGCCCAGGCATTGCCACCCAGCAGTCTTCCCGCAACGCCGAGCATGGCGAACCCCAGGGCGGGAAGGGGAAGAATTGCCGGAACAATCGGGAACAGGCGCTGCCCAAGGAGGGATTCGGCGTGGTCAAGGCGTGCCGGCGCGCCGGCACCGTCTTCGGAGCCCAGGGATGCCTCGAAGTCGCGCGTGAAGCGGTCCAGCCGCCGGAGCGCTGCCCGGGGCCGGACCAGCGCCCGGAGAAGCGTGGCGGGAACCTTGGCGCGGGCTGCGACGGGAACGATGTGATGCAGCAGCCCGAAAGGCGTCCTCGTGGTCACCGAAAAGGCGGGATCGTCGAACAGTTGCCGCATGACCGTTGCTGTCCGGGCCTCCATGATGTCGAAGACGCGGGGTACAAGGCGCCGGCCCACGGTGCTGCGGATGGGAGTGGTGAAGTCGACGTAGATCCGCTGCCCGGCCTCGGCATAGGGCGACGGTCCGCCACGGGGGTCCGGAACAGGGAAGCCTGCAGCCTGGGCGATGGAGGAGGCGACGAGCCGCAGCGCCGCAAGGCCCATGGGCGTCAGCGGGCGGGTAAGCCCCTGGGCCAGGCTGAAACAGAGATACGCCCTGGTACCGCTTGCGGCGGGGCTGCCCTGGGGGACCCTGCCCGCGGCACCGTTGCTCTCCGGGACGGGGTAGAGGGTGGTGATCGGCCTGGACTGGGTGAGCCACAGGGCCCCGGTACGGTCGATGGCCCACTCGGTGTCCTGCGGGGCGCCGAAATGATCCTCGGCCTCGAGGCCAAGGCGCGCCAGTCCAGCCAGTTGGCTGTCCGTCAGGCAGGCAGCATTGCTGGTTGCGGGAACCTTCAGGGTTTGCGTCCCGCCACCGGGAAGGGGGCGTACCGCCACGCCCTTATCTCCCAGTTTCCGTTCCAGGACCCTTCCGGTCAGGGCGTCCACCACGAAGTGGTCCGGATTGACGGCGCCTGAGACGACGGCCTCGCCCAGGCCGGGACTGGCATCGATAACGATCTGCCGCCTGCGGCCGGTCAGGGGGTTCGCCGTGAACATGACGCCGGCAGCGTCCGCGTCCACCATCCGCTGGACCACCACCGCGAGCGCAACGCCGGCCGGATCGATCCCCAGGCTTGCCCGGTAGGCGGTTGCCCGGTCCGTCCACAGCGACGCCCAGCAGTTGCGGACGGCCTCAAGCAGGGCAGGCACTCCGACGACGTTGAGGTAGGTGTCCTGCTGCCCGGCGAAGCTGGCGAATGGCAGGTCTTCTGCGGTGGCCGAGGACCTGACCGCTACCGGAACATCGGGTCCCAGGGCCGCGTACGCCTGTTCCACCTCGCGGGAAACCGCCGCCGGAAGCGGAAGTGCCAGGATCGCGGCACGGGCTGTTTCAGCCAGCCCTGCCACGTCATGCGGTTCCGTAACGCCGGACCGGGCGGCGTCCCCCAGGGTGGCATAAACCCCGGCCAGCGCGGGAGGCAGGGAGTCGGGGGCGCCGGTTGCCTGCCGGTATGCAGCGGTAGTGAGGCAGAAACCCTCCGGGACCGGCAACCCTGCGGACAACAGCTCTCCAAGGTTGGCTGCCTTGCCACCCGCCAAGCCCAGCATTCCGGCGTCGAGCCGGCGCAGGTCCAGCACCAGCCCGGCGTCCGTGCTGGTGCCGACTTTTGACAGCCCTGGCTGCTCCATGTCCCAGATGCCTTATCCGAGCGGCGGTATTCCGGGGATGCCTTGCTGTTTGTCCGGTGCCGGCTAGGCGGCGTCGCCGAGGATCGGACCGAACCGCGCACGGTCCGCCAGGCGGGGGTCTTCCCGGTCCGGGACCACCATGACCGGGCCCTTTGCATGGTGCAGGACGCCATCGGACGTTGAGCCCAGAAGCATTCCGGTGAAGCCCCCGCGGCCGCGGGTACCCACCACCACCAGTTCCACGTGCCGGCTTTCCTCCACGAGCACGTCCACCGGCGAACCGTCCTTCAGCTCGTAGTCAGCCCGCAGGTGCGGGTAGTGGCTGCGGAGCCACGCCATGCCGGCCTCCAGGGTGACCCGGATATCGTCAAACAATGCCTTCCGGTCCATGGGTGCGGGAACCCAGGCCAGGGAACCGCTGTACTGGGGGACGGCACAGATCACGCGGAGCGAGGCACCCAGCCGTTCGGCCTGGTCGGCTGCTTCGAGGACGGCAACGCGTGCCTGCTCGGAGCCATCGACGCCGACCACCACCACGTTCTCCACCAGCCGGTGGCCGGACTTGGCCTGCTCCGCCTTGACGCGGCGGTCCTCGGTGGTTTCACCGAGCCGGTCCGAACAGAACAAGGGGACCGTCACGGTGGGGCATTTTGCATGGGCAGGCAGGGCACTGCTGACCGATCCCAGGAGGCGGCCCACGAAGCCGCCGCGGCCGCGGGTGCCCACCACCAGGAGTTCCGCGGTTTCGGAGATTTCCAGCAGGACTCCTGCTGCGTCGCCGTTCTCTACGGAGGAACTGACATCAATGTCGTAAGCGGAAACCTTTTCAACAGCCTGCTTGGCGATGGCCTCGGCACCTTCACGGATGACGGAATCGTCCACCGTGGCATAGCCTCCGTCCAGTCCGGACGCGGCGAAGATCGGCACGGAATAGGCGGTGACGATATGGAGCGGACGACGGCGGCGCTGGGCTTCCCGCGCGGCCCACACCAAGGCGCACTGGCCATGGTCCGAACCGTCCACGCCCACCACGATGCCGTGGGGAGCGGGTGACGCACCACCACCGTCCCGGGCCTGGTCCGGGTGCAACTCTCGTGAGCCCATGGGGGCCGCCTCCTCGCGATACGCCTGATGTTGCGGCTATTCTGCCAGAAAACGGACCACTCCCCGTGCATCCCGGCCCCCAGCGGCACCGGCAGGAAAAGGGCCGTTCCCGATTCCCACTATTCTCCGTCCCCCAGGGCTTAGCAAGCCTGTTCAGGGGCGGGTAGGCCGGGTTATCCACAGGCCCTCCGGAGCGGCTGGGAAAGCGCCTTCATGTCATCAGAAACGTTTTCCTCATTGGGCTATCCACGGCCGCATTTGTTCTGTAGTCTTCAGGACATTGTTGGTCCGGGACGCCAACCGCAACTTCCTGCGCGCACTGTCCCGGGCCATGCGCTGCGGCCGTACTTGGGGGTAACGGGACGCGGGCCGGCGAGGACGCCGGCACCTGCCGAAAGCTTCGAAGGAGGGAAACTGTAGTGTCAAGCATGCCTGGGGATGCCCAGACCGAACAGACCACCACTGTCATCATTGGCACGGGCCTGTCCGGGCTTGCCGTGGCCGCAGAACTGCGCCGCCACCGCGTGGCCTCCATTGTGGTGGACGGGCTGGACATCCTCGGCGCCGGGCAACCCGCAAACACGTCATCGCTGCAGCGCTGCGACGCGGCGGACAGCGACACCCTCCGGGAGCGCAACGAGATCCTGCGCCATCTGCGCAATTACGCCACAAGCCACAGCGTGGACGTCCGGAACACAACCCGCGCGGTCCAGCTGACCATGCTCCAGGGACCCGGGCACGGCGCCGCTCCGCAATGGCAGGTGCACACCCCCACCGGCATCCTGGTGGCCGACCACATCGTCCTGACCAGGTGCGCCCACAGCCAGCTGCGGCGCATGCTCAACGACTTCGGGATCGCCGTAGGCCGGAACGTGGCAGCGGCCATGCGGGCCATTGGCATCTACCTGGTGGGAGTGGGTGAGCTGATCACGCCGTCGCCCAAGGAAGTACTGCGCCAGGCCAAGACGGTGGGCCAGGCCATCTCCGCCAAGGTCAATCCAGGCAGTGGCCACCCGTCCGGCGGCGCCTTCCCGGCAACGGGCAGCTTTGCGGTGCTGACCTGCTGACAGCCCTGCCCGCCGCCAGGCCGGAGCCGGCCGGCACCCCCGGGCCGGGCTACCCCCGGCCGTCCTCCCCGGCATCCATGCCGTCCCCGTCATCCCCGTCGCCTGTGAGCCGGCGCCGGGCCAGGACGCCGAGGGCCACCAGCAGCCCCACGGCAACGGCCGCAAAAATCACGATGCTCCACTGGAAGGGCTCGCCGGCATTGGCAGGCACGGACGGCTCCTCCGTAACCCCGGGCTGCGCTGTACCCATTCCCGGAACTGCACCCGCCGCCGTCGGACTGGCCGGGCCCGCCGTTGCGGACGGGTCGCCTGTGGCCGCGGTGAAAGTGAATGTGCCCTCAATGGGGTGCGAGTCCGAACTGACCACGCGCCATGCCACGGTGTACTTCCCCGCGGGGCCGCCTGGCCGAAGCTTTTGGGTGGCCACGTTGTCCACGATCTGCACGGACCCGTCAGCCCATTCGGTACCGCCGGCGTCCTTGACCGAGAACGACGAGCCGATGCCCAGCGGCTTGTTGCTGAAGGTCACCGAAACCTCGCCGGGCGGCGCCGGCAGCGCCGCACCCTGGGCCGGGCTGGTGGACTCTGCGGCATCGTGGGCGCTGGCCGGGCCCGCCAGGCCCAGCATCGCGGCGGCGAGGACAACGGAGAGGACGAAGAAACCGGGCACAAAGCCCAGCAGTCGGCGGCGGACGTGGCGCATGTTTGGGCTGCTCCTTGTGTTGGCTTCCTTACAGACTAGGCGCATTTGCCGGCCCATTCCCTGCCGCCCCCTTAGGATGCAGGTATCCCCACACACTTCCCCGGAGGACTAATGCTTAAGCAAGGCTCTGCCCTGGACCGGTATTTCAGGGTCACCGAGCGCGGTTCCAACCTTTCCCGCGAGATCCGCGGCGGGTTCGCCACCTTCTTCGCCATGAGCTACATCGTGGTGCTGAACCCGCTGATCCTGTCCGGTCCGGACTCGAACGGCACCACACTGGGCTTCACCGCCGTGGCCGCCGTGACCGCGTTCGTGGCAGGCATCCTGACCATCCTGATGGGCGCCTGGGGCCGGCACCCCTTCGCGCTGGCCACCGGCCTCGGCGTGAATGCCTTCGTGGCCGTCACCGTGGCCACAAACCCGGAACTCAGCTGGCCGGACATGATGGGCCTGGTGGTCCTCTCCGGCGTCACCATGCTGATCCTGGTCCTCACCGGCTTCCGGACCGCCGTCTTCAAGGCCGTGCCGGACGGCCTCAAGACGGCAATCGTGGTGGGCATCGGCCTGTTCATCGCCCTGATCGGGCTGGTCAACGCCGGATTCGTGCGGCGCATTCCGGACGTTGCAGGCACCACGGTGCCCGTTGGCCTTGGCTTCGAAGGCAAGCTGCTGGGCTGGCCCACGGCCGTGTTCGTTTTCGGCCTGATCCTGACCATCGCCCTTGTGGTGCGCAAGATCAAGGGCGCCATCCTGATCGGCATCATCACCTCCACCGTGCTGTCCGTGATCCTTGAGACAACCCTGCACATCGGACCCAGCTTCGACGGCAAGAACTTCAACCCCCAGGGCTGGTCCCTGGTGGCGCCGGCGTTCTCCGGCTGGGCCGCCCCTGACCTGTCCCTGATCGGCAAGGCCAATCCCTTCGGCGCCTTCGAACACCTCGGCTTCGTGGCCGCCACCCTGCTGGCCTTCGTCATCCTGCTCAGCATCTTCTTCGACGCCATGGGCACCATGGTGGGCCTGGCCAACGAGGCCGGGACGGTGGACGAGCACGGCAACATTCCCGACGTCGACCGCGTGCTCCAGGTGGACGCACTCGGCGCCATCATCGGCGGCGGCGCTTCCGTCTCCTCCAACCAGATCTATGTCGAGGCCGGCGCCGGCATCGGCGAAGGCGCCCGCACCGGTATCGCCTCGGTGGTCACCGGCCTGCTGTTCCTGGTGGCCATGTTCTTCACCCCGCTGATCAACCTGGTGCCGTTCGAGGCAGTGGCCCCGGCGCTGGTAGTGGTGGGCTTCATGATGGTGTCCCAGGTGGGCAAGATCGACTGGCAGGACTGGGGCATCGCCATCCCGGCGTTCCTGACGTTCACCCTGATGCCGTTCACCTACTCCATCGCCAACGGCCTGGGCGCAGGCTTCATCGCGTACGTCCTGATCCGCACCGTCCAGGGACGGGTCAAGGACATCCACCCGCTGATGTGGGCCGTGGCCGCGGCGTTCGCACTGTTCTTCGCCATCGGGCCCATCGAGGCCGCACTGGGCATGTAGCTACACCCCTGTATAGCTGCACGGCCTGCAGCTATACAGGGGTGTTCGGCGCGAGTCCCTCGTCGCCGGACACCGCCAGCGCCTTCCTTTCGCGCAGCCGGTCCAGCCGGTTCATGAGGGGCGAGGTGGTGGCGCCATGGATCACGATGGACAGCGCCACCACCAGCCCGATGAAGGACCAGAGCCAGTGTGCCTGGTCCGTGAAGTGGCCTTCGCCCAGCGCAAAGGCCAGGTAGTACACCGACCCGATGCCGCGGATGCCAAAGAAGGAGAGCGCCACGCGTTCCCGCGGCCCGGTCTTGCCGCCCAGCAGGCCCAGCCAGCCGGCAAGCGGCCGGACCACCAGCAGGAATGCCAACGCCACCAGCACTTCCCCCAAGCCAATCCCTTCAAGCAGCCCACGGGCGATTGCACCGCCGAGCAGGACCAGGATCACCACCGTCAGGAGCCGTTCCAGCTGCTCCACGTAGGAGTGCAGCACCCGGTGGTAGCCGTGGGTGCGTTCAGCTGCGCGGATGGTCACGGCGCAGACGAAGACCGCGATGAATCCGTAGCCCGCCACCATTTGCGTCAGCCCATAGGCCAGGAACGTCGCCGCCAGGGCCACGAACCCCTCGGAGTGGTTGGACAGCCTGAAGCTCTCCGCATGGGCGGAGAAGAAGACCCTTGCCAGCAGCTTGCCGGTGAGGAAGCCCACCAGCAGCCCGATGGCCAGCCGCCACAGCACGTCCAGCCCGAACCATTCGCCAAACCAGGCAGTTGGGCTTGCCCCGGCGACGCTGATGGCAATGGCCAGGTACACGAACGGGAAAGCCAGCCCGTCGTTCAGCCCGGCTTCCGAGGTGAGTCCGAACCGGACCTCATCCTCCTTGTCGGTATGGCCATCCTGGTCCGCGGGCTCGCCCACCTGGACTTCGGACGCGAGGACCGGGTCCGTGGGGGCGAGGCTGGCGGCCACCAGCAGGGCCGCGCCCAGCCCCAGGCCCAGGAACCACATGCCCAGCAGCGTCAACCCCAGGATGCACAACGGCATGGCGATGCCCAGGAGCCGCCACGTGGTGGACCAGCGCTTGCGTCCCACCGGCCGGTCCAGGGCCAGTCCGGCGCCCATCAGCGAAATGATCACGCAGACCTCCGCAAGGTGCATGACAAAATCGCCGTGCTCCACCGGGTTGGGGTCCGGCAGCGATGGAATCAGCGCGAACGCCCCCATCCCGGCACCAAGGAAAACCATGGGCATGGACAGCGGCATGTCGCGCAGCAGCTTGGGCAGGACCGCGGCGATGAAGACGGCGATGCCTGCCGCGGCAAAGAGGATGTCTGGGGCTTCGAACATGGGGAAGGCTCTCCAGCCTGGAATGGTTGCGTGGATCCGGAAGCGGACACGCCACGCTTCGATGGGGCGGACTGCTCTCACCATAACCCCTGCACCCGGCATATCCCCGGCGCAGTAAGAAGTCCGGGTACCTGGAAGCCGGGTCCTGGAGTTAGGGGGTTCTTGGATCCCGGACAGGACGACGGCGGCGTTGCTGGTTTTCGTGCCCCGCATGCGGTGAGCTTGAGTCATGTCCCTCCAGCTCCCCGCCGTCGATGTCCCGCCCCAGCTCTGGACCGGGAGGTTCGACGGCGACGGTCCCGGCCACCGCCGATGGTGGCAGGCAGTTGACGCGCTGGACAGCACCACGGCGGGTGCGGGGGACCGGATGGGTGCGCCGGGTACGGGGGGTACGGCGACCGGCAGGCCCGTGGCCCTGCTGGGCTTCGCCAGCGACGAGGGCGTGCGCCGGAACAAGGGGCGCACCCATCCGG
>Ga0247818_10002283_pt1 | contig 12419 bp, 25 predicted proteins | sample 13C_Glucose_Day1_FD_192424 | JGI IMG/M metagenome (GOLD analysis project Ga0247818, IMG submission 192424) | Soil microbial communities from agricultural site in Penn Yan, New York, United States - 13C_Glucose_Day1 | ecosystem: Environmental > Terrestrial > Soil > Agricultural land | place...
CCTGTAGCCTGATACTGCTCAAAAACCTGCTGTGCAATCGACTTCGCTGATACTTGCGACATCATATTTCCTCACTTTCACGGACGATGAATCAACGTCCAGGTACTGGTATAGGCCCCTTGGGCCTGAGGGGGGGGAACAGCCAATTTTCAAGGTCACTCGGACGCGGCGAGAAGTGACCCGTCTGCGCGCCGAAGCATGACCCGATCATCTTTACGCTCGACTGCCCAGGTCTCCTTCGAAGCACCGCTAGGCAATCCAACCGTTACAGTCACGGTCTTGGTGTCGGGGGCGATCACGACGCACGACTTCACGCCCTCATCCGGGTCTGGCCCGAAGAGGAACTTTACGAAGTCGCTAGCTGGTGGGCATTCCTCAGCGCCGTAAACCTTCGCCTGTTGGCCACCCACAATCATCTTGTAGCCAGAGGGGATAACCAGCGTCATCTGGTGCGACTTGTTGTCGTCCATCGTCTTGGAGACGGCAGAGCCCAGTTCTTTCGCGGCATCACACCCCGACAAGCCAAACGCGACGACCAATGCAATTACCGCGTGCTTCATTTCGAACCCCTGTGTGTGTGTTTGTGAGCTGCATTCAGCTATCACCACATCGACTTGCTTACGACAGACCGGTAAAAATTTAGTCGGCTTGTTCGGCACGTTTTTCCATTTCGCGGATTGCGGCCATGTCGTAGACGGGAATCCCGCCACCTTTGCGCACCAGCGGGTGTTCAAGACTCTCTGGATTGGTTGCGCGCCAACAAAAACCCTTTTCACACTTCTCGTGCCACGTGACGCCATCCTCAATGAGGGTGCGCCGGGTTGTCGGTTCCGCTTCTTGAGCGGCGAGCAAGGCCATGCCTTCGGCGTACGCCTGCTGATCGCGACGATCAATCCACGCGTTGTAGCCAATTCCGCCCACGGCCATAACCACAAGCAAAGTGGCAAGCGTGTAAGTGCTGGTGTGTTTCATCACTCCCCCTTTTCTGCGGACTGCTGCATTTTTTGAGCTGCCTCAAGCACCTGTGCAAATGGTGATGGCTGAGGTTGGAAGGCAGCCAGAAGCGTGGGAATGACCAGCACCAGGTACACAGCAAACAGGCCCAGGCGAACCTTGCCCAAGTGCTTTGGAAGCTTGCTCGAAACCCAAAACACGAACGCTGCGAGTGTGATCAAAGCCAACATGGCCAACCCCGTCAAAACAGGGTGCAACGACGCAAAGCTGTACGACGCACCAAAATCAACAACTGGTATTCCCATGATTCTTCCCTATCCATTCCGCGCAGAAGCGCGCTTTTCTAATGACCCGGCCCCGCTCAATGGCGAGGCGTGGGTTTTGCGTTGTAGCTGCTTACTTGCCGAGCTTGACCTTCGGAACAACGGTGCCGTCATTGCCGACATTCGACGCCATGCCCCCAACCACTGGCGAGCGCGCCAAAGCCTTTGCGAACTCTTCAGTGACCACTTCGGATTCGCCTGTGATCGCGACAATGAAAGTCGTTCGAACTTGCTCCGTCGTAACCGTCGCCGACTCTGCATAACGACGCTTGATAAAAAGCCTGCCTTCCACGGTGCAGATAACGCCGCGATCAGAGATCGGGGCTGTCCACACGTTGAAGGCCTCAATCCTTTTCTGTACTCGGCCTTCAGACTTCGACAAGTCCGCGAACACGGAGCTTCGCACGCAGAATGACTGAGCCATCTCGGAGTTGTGCTTGAGCGAAAGCGCAGGGATTACGTCGGTTTCAATAGCAACTGGGCGGGCAACTGCACTGCCAATGGCTACCCCGACCACAAGGGTCAGCATCGGTAATGCCAGGGTCAGGCCGAGATTCCGTTTCATGCCGCTGTATCCTGTTGTGGAGACACACCGCGAGCCGTCGGGCCATCGGTGATTTTCAAGTAGCGCGCCTCGCAGTGCGGGCACTCTGCAAGCGAGTCCCAAAACTCCCCTGTAGGGGCTGGCAGCGTTTCGATGTCCTTGTTGCAGGCAGGGCATGCAAACTTGATCAACATGGCGCCTCGGGCCTTCAGGCGGTCGTTGTATTCGGTGTATCGCTTCATCAACGTGACCATGGATTGCTCCCTGAGTATTTTGTTGGCGCTCGCTGCGCCTACCGTCACCGCCGAGACCCCGCATGAGCGAGGTTGGTGGTGATTCTGGTAGCCCTACTGGGCCGGTGTACGCTCAACGAAGCGCGTGCGGCAGCGTTGAGAGCAAAACGCGTGCTTGCCACCAAACGACCAGCCCTCTGTAACGGCCTGCGCCTTCATTTGCTTAATGCTTACCCGACCAGCAGTCCAATCACCTGCTGTGGTTCCCGAACAATCAGCGCAGACCAGCTCAACCCAAAACAGGGTTTGGGTTGGCTCATCGCTCAAGTAGTCCTTCGGCTGCTCGGTGTTACTCACGGCGGTACTCCTACAGGATCAGGGGATTGAGCGCGTGCTCAAGTCGGTTGGCGATGTCGTGAGACTCTTGCCGAAAGCAGGCCAGGCTTTGCTGAGCAGCCTCCGCAAAACTGGTAAGGCCCGCTTCCAAGTCTTCCAGCCCGTGAGCATCACCACCCGTGCAGGCGGCGAACTCGGCGAACCATGCACGCTGGGCGGCTGTGATCGATGGTTTTGGTGTTGTGCCCACCATGAAATTTCCACTCCTATAACCGCCCCGCGTAGGGGCGGTGATGCACTGGTTATTATGTGTCGATTAGCGCGCCCAGCGCTTATCAATGAGCGCGCTCAGCGCTTCAGGTGTCGGATCTGCAAGTTGGTGATACGAATGGAAGAAGAACGCTTCATCCTCTTCATCCCACTCAGCCAGTTGGTCTGCATCGAACTGCCAGCGGCGACCGTCATGCGAAAACTCTTTCCACCCATCATCGGCTGACCCTTCGGCACCGATGTCGATGCCTTCAGCGCGCAGCGCTTCGGCAATGCTCTCAACGGTTTCACTGTTCCACGGCGTGACTTCCATGAACCCCGCAACCTTGCGGATCAGGCTTGCCGCACGAGCTACAGCATCAGCGTGCTCTTTCGATTGTGCGGCAGCGCCAGCCGATTGCAGCTGATCTAAGAAGCCAAGTTGCTTTGCCATTTCCTGTGTCCTTCAGTGATTTTGCTTGAGGCCCAATGATTACCTTATACGGTAAATCCTGCAAGCTATATTTATACCATTTAGGGTAAATTAAAAGCTTGATGCATTTACCATTTAGGGTAAGCTGTGATTCTCGAAACGGCAGACAGAGAAGCCAGCATGGAAACCACTTACAAAGTCAAAATCACCGAAACCGTCACCCGCACCATTGTGCTTGAAGTGAAGGCAAGCAGCGCAGCTGAAGCTGACGCAAAGGCGATCCGCGAAGCGCGTGACACTCAACCCGCTGACTGGGATTACTCCTGGGAAGCGCCTGTTACCTCGACCAGCGAAGTGCTTTCGTCCAACTAACTTTGCGGGCTCGCTAACCGGGCCCTTCTCACCGCTCTTAGTTGCTAAGGAAGTACGCATGGAATTCATCTGGAACCTCGCATATCACAGCGGCATGAGTGCCAAATCTGATTTGCGCGCTGCCGTCGATGAGGGTGTGCCTGTCGGCGTCGTCGCCACCCTGCTCGATCTTTCTAAGGTGTATCTGACGCTGCCGCGTCATCTCGATAACGGGGGCGCGGCGTTCGTTGACTCCGGTGCTTTTGCAGCCTTCCAGAAGGGCGAGACTGTGAACTGGAATCGAGTGTTTCAGGTGTACGAAAGCATCCTGATGATGACCAGCAAGCCCGAGGGGTTGAGCATCGTCGCGCCGGACGTGATTGGCGATCAGGCTGCAACGCTGGAGCTGTGGACTGAGCACGCAGCACGGGTCGGCAACTGGATAGCCGCAGGCGCTCGCGTGATCGTTCCGCTTCAGTGCGGAGCCCTCACCGCTGGCCAGCTCCTTGATGCTGCTAAGGAAATCTTCGGCACAGAGCGTTTCTGTGCTGGCATCCCTTCCAACCTTGCCGCGATGGACGCCGAGGATGCCGCCACGCTGCATCACTCAGATTTCCACATCCTCGGGCGAGTCGTGATTACAGAGGACTTGCGGGCCAAGCTGGACGCTCTGCTCGCGAACAACCCAGACGCCACGTACACATCCGACGCCAACTGGCTCAGGTCAAGATTACGGGAGATCAGCCGAGCTAAGACTATGGCTGCACCAAATCCACAAGGCCGTCCTTTGGACTCTTCGCGCACTCGGGCCGTGCGCGCAGTGCTACGAGTAGACGCATACAAATACAAGCAGCGGGCCTGATAAGCCCCTCACCTCACTCAGCCCCGTCAGTCGGGCCTTTGCAGTAGCAGCGCCAGGCATTGATGGCGTACAGCACAAATGACGCTTGCGTCCCGCACTGGCCGGAAGCCAGACCCTCAAGGAAAGCAACACGATGAACAAGACCAATACTCTGCTGATCGCGCTGTCGATTGTTATGTCGGCGAGCGCTGTAGCTGCCGAGCGAGCAACCATCACCAATCCCAATCAGCTCAAGCCGGGGCAGTGTGTCTATGCCGGTGAGGTTTACGAACCGGGTGAGCCAATCGTTGGGCGCGTGCCGGGAATTGTCCAAGTCTGCGCCAACGTTGAAGGCCATGGCGTGGCGCTGACAATCACCAGCGACTCCATGGACATGTTGAGCAAGCCCTCGGTTTCGTACCGTACCGAACAGGTGAATGGCGTATCAATTCGGCTCGCCGATACGAACTACAGCGAGAAGGGCAAGCGCGTTGCCTGCAAGCAATTCATCCGCAGCGTCGAACAGGACGCCAAGGGTCAACCTACGGTGATTTCGGTCGATAAAGATTGCGTGTCCATGTAACAAAGATCCCGATCCATTCGCGCGTCTGCACGCCCTGCACGCTGCCGATAGGTTATCTGTCGGCAGCTCCAGGGCGAGCGACATTTACGAGTACCGGCGCCCACGCGCCAAACAACTTTTTCTGATCAGCACCAAGAGGTTTCACATGGATTCAACGTCATCGGGCCATGCAATTGAGGTAGCGAGTTACGGGTTGGCCATCGGGATGAGTGAGGAGCAGAAACCGGTCTGCCTGATCCTCAGCGAAGACTCACTTGAGCGCGGTGGCGCCGTGGCCATGTCGGCAACCAAAGCCAGCTTGAGCGGTTACGACCTCAGCTTGAGCGGCCCGAAAGGCTCGTTGGTACTGAAGAATCTCGCCATGTCGTTGCTTGAGGCAGTGCACAGCGGTTTGCCGTTTGTGGTGCTCAACTCGAACACGAAGCGCGACCACTTCATCCCAGCTGTCGGCCAGTAGGAACGAAACGCCATGAGTGAACCAGACGTTTCAAATCAACCTACACCTTGGAAGTCAAAGCTACTCGAAAGCCTTGGCGTCAAGTCGGCTGTTGTTGTCGAGCATGGCCCCACAGGGCACCGTTGCGGGCTGGCGCTCACCGCCGCCCTCGCTGTGGCCGTCGGCGCTTTTACCGCCCCTGCTGAAGCGGTAGAGATGACAATTCCTCAAACCGAAATCACGCAGCAAGTCGCACCGGCTACGCCGGATGGGAGCGGGGAAAGCTCCGGAATCTACGATGCCGCGAGGCTGACCAGCAGTCTGTTTTTGGGGCGCTTGCTGTATGACGAAGATGAGCCCGAGACAGTAGCTCAACGCGCTGTGGGGATTGCGGGCAGCGCTATACGCGTATCGGCGGCGGCGCCGTTGATTGGCACGTATATGGTGCTTGATGAGGTGCGTGGAACTTACCTGTTCATTCAGGAGCGCGATCAGCGTCAGCTTGATGAGAAGCTTGAGCAGGTCTCTGAACGCGTTGCTCTTGTCCAGCGCGAAGAGGTTATGCGGATACGGATGGAGGAGCGGACGACCCGCGCAGCCCAACCCCAGTCCCAGCGTGAGGCAGACAACAAGCGAATGATGGAACTCGTGCAGGAATCGCGGGAGTTTGGCGTTATGAATGAGCTTGAGGTAAGGCTGGGGGTTGAGCAGGCCATTGAACAGTCTGGCCAGCCCACTGAAGCGTGGTACTCCGCGTACAAAGCTCAGCTGTCCACTCCAGAAGTCACCGCCGAAAGCAATCCAAGCACACGCTCCAAATTCATGGATGGCATGAGCCGGATGAGCACGGCGCTCGACAGCCAGGCTCTGGTAGCGCAAGACCAGCCGAGCATCAAACCCCCCGGCCTTCGGTAACCACCTGTTATTTACCAAGGAAGGTAAAATAATACTTTGCAAATTTACTCTATATGGTAAATTGACGCCTGTTGAAATTTTCCGCAGGCACACCGAAATGGCTTTGATTTGCGCTTTTGGCACCGCACCCGACCAAGCAACTGACGGTTACACCCTGGATACCGTCGTGACGGGTATGGACGACGAACTGCTGGCCAAGTACGCAGAGCAGGATGTGCGACTTGTCCGAGGCCCCGCTATCGCAGTAATGCCGGGGCAGTACCAGTTCGCCGTATTCAGACCGAGCGCTGTTTTAGTGCCTGAATTTACCAACCGGGGTAAACTCAAGGTTTTACCAAACATGAAGAGTATTGAGATGGTCGATGATGTAATAGGCCTCAAGCCAGGCAAAGTTGGCAATTTGCACTTCGAAATGCTTCTTGATGGCACTGCCATTCGCGGCAAGGAGATCATCGAGGCGCTGCGTGACTATCTTGTCAATGGCATGCCGCTGACGGATGCATGGAAGAAACACGACCTCAATCCGAGCCAGTTTTACCGACGACTCAAGGTGATCCAAACTGAAAGCATTCGTGCTCAAGCTTTGAGCAGGTATTACAAACATTCTGCCGAATCCACGTATTTAGCAGATCTCAAATCCAAGCTTGCACTTGAGGCCAAGAATTGGCTTAAAGAAGGTAACGAGGAACGCGAGAAGGGTGATATGGAGAAGGCTGAACGCTGCTTTGAGCTAGCACAGTTCTGTCAGGATCGAGCGGACAATGTTCCTGAGAATATTTGATGCGTATCCTGAAATTTGGAAATTTCGTTGCGCTCGCCGCAGGCCTGATGCTGGGTGATGTAGTGCTGGCCGGTTTCGGCGGGATGGGGCTCGCGTTTTGCTTCCTGAATGCGGCAACCGAGGCTGATAACAGCCCGACTTTTCAGGCGTGACAAAACTGCTTGTGCGACCACGGAACGCCTGTCGCCCACTACTGACGCGAAACTGAGCCATGGACATAAAACGAAAGCCAACCAGGCGCGATCTTTTGAAGGTCTTGAACGAGCTGCAAGGTCTGATCGGTGAGGCAATGGGGGCGCATGACAATGACCGTGACCCGGATGCACAGCTGAAGGTCAGGCAGCCTCTGGAAAAGGGGTTCGACCTTTGCATTCAGGCCCAGTCCTATGACCCGCCTGCGGAATAACAGGAATCCCGCGTAACGGGGTAATGCCCAAGTAACACCCAACCCCGCCATCGTGCGGGGCCGTGGTCGTAGGAGTGGCGCGACTTTCGCGCCCACGCAATCGAAGGAATACCAGCATGGCTGAAGTGCAGAAAGTCACCCTTTCCGACCATGGACAGGACTTCACTGAGTGGTACGTGCGCAATGGCGTAGTGATCGATTGCCAGCCGTGCCAAGGGCGTGTCTGGGTTGGCGCAAAGCTCACCTCCCCTGCTGTAGCAGGTCAGGCGATTTACGTTGTTCCTACCGCTCTGGGCAAAGAAATGATTCTGGACTACCCAGCGGAAGCTGTCGAAACACTGGGAGCAGAAGAAGCTGCCGAGGTCGAAACGCTTGGTCGCAAATGGGCCGAAATTAAGGGCATTCCAGCATCCGACTGGGGCCTTTAACAAAATGTCTAACGCAGAGCACCAGGGCGAAGCTCAAGCCGCTTTTCGCGATGCGAGCTTCCTTCGCAATCCGGATACAAGAACTGTGAAAATGGCGCATGTCCTGCGCGCCGATGGCACCCCTGCTTGCGGGTTGCATGCCCTGATGGGTGATCCGGAGCCTGCCGAGCGTATCCGTGGCGTGTTGCGTTGCCAGAGAGCGGGTTGCCGCCAGCGCTGGCCTGACACCGATCCTGACGACTAAGCCTCTTCATTGCCGATCTGAGTAGGAAAGCAAATGTCCGCCAAAGCCCCTGTAAAGCCGCTGGCTGAACGAACCCTCGATGCTGAGACGCGAGCAAGCCAATGGCTTGCGGATGGCAATGAGGCCCGCGAGGCTGGCCATACGGCGAAGGCGGAGCGCTGCTTTGAGAAAGCGCAGTACTGGCTGGATCGAGCGAACCACCTTTCTGGTCGTAGCGAACGACCAAGCCCAACGCAGTAACCAAGCAGTTTGAGGGGCGCCGTGACCCCCAACTGTAGGCGGCGGCGCCACCACCCGCGATCTACTGTAGCGCCCACCCTCAACTACACGGCCCACCAGTCATCATCGCAATCGTTCTCGGCCTCGACCGCAGCCGCTGCATCTGCCCGATCCTGATGCTTCTTGAGCATTGCGAGGAGTTGTTCCATCCGCCCTGCTGGCTTGAGGGCCTTGTGCAAGTCTATGGCCTCCTGCTGCCCTCTCGCCCAAGCCTCACGTAGCACGCCAACGCTTCCAACAAGACGCGGGATGTCCTGCTCATCGAACGCCAGCGCTCCCATGTATCGTGCCCGCTCCAAAATTGGATTCGCGCTGGCGCCGACTGAAGCAAATGCCAGGCGCTCATAATCAGCTCGAAGATCGATCATGGCATGCAGTGACGGCTCAACCGGAACAGCAAGCATAGGGAGAGGTTCGGTGCCCCATGACTGGCCACTGAACACTCGTTTTTTGTATTCGGTTTTCAACCATGAGAACGATGGCCCATTCTTCAGCGCGACCTCGTGCAAGGCTTCATAGCTCACCTCACCAGCCCAGTACGCCAGCGAATCGCCAGACCAGCTCGAAAACCAATCGAGACGCACCAGGGCATGGTAGAACTCGAAAATGCTCATCCCATTCACATCCTTGGACTGTGTGGTTTTACGTGACTGTCGGCAATAATTTCGACTGCCTTTTCGACGTTCTTCAGCATCTGACCAAACTTCTTGGTCATGTTCCGCCCGTGCCCCGAACCATCGCCATCTGAGGCGCCGTCGGCGAGGCGTTGCGCATGCCCACCGCCTGCCGCCTGACCATGCCGCGCAATAAGACCGTCGCGCTGCATCTGCTGAAGGGAGGCGTTGGCTTCTGTTTCAAGCGCGCTGAGGGATATAGGGGACTGCTGAACAGTGGAATCAAGCTTGGCGCCCGGAGTTAAGGCGGCATCCAAAAGCTTTGCTTTGCGCAGCTGCTCAGGGCTCAAGGTTCCGCCCAGCTTGGCAGCAAAGGCTTCAACCCTTTCCACCGTAAGCGCCTTGGAGGCACGAACAGCGCCAGCATTCTGCATTGCGTTGTCGAGCGAGCGATCAATCACCTTGCTGGCGTAGTCAGCGACATTGACCTCGAATTTCTTACCGCCCAGCCGTGCGTAAGCCCCATATCCTTGACGGATGTTCTCCCCGTTCGGGCCTTGGCCAATGAGCGTTCGATTGATGAATGCTTCTTTGGCAAAGGCGAGCCGCAGCTGACTGTTAGTGCCGGGTTCGAGGTCTTGAACGATCTTCACCGCCGAGGCGATCACCTCGTTGACCGGCATCCCAACAAAGCTCTTTGCATCGAGGTTCTGCACGGCAACGTCGAGCATCTGGACAGTAAGGTGTGTCGGGGATTTAGAAAGCGGGCCACGAAACGCGCCAATGGCATCGAGGCCGCTTTTGAATGAGCCAGTTTTGGAAGCCGCATACAGCACGACAGCCAGGTCAGAACGCATCTCAAATACGCTGTTGCGATAGAGGGGGCCAAGATTGCCTTCAGGCTCGGTCATCTTGGTTGCTGGATAGCAGTGTGTGAGTTCGTGCAACATGATGAACGCTTCATGCTGAGAGCCCGCCGCGACGTACAACCCATCGCCGTGATCGACGTACTCAGCTGGCTGGTTGCCGCTGGTGAACTCACGCGATACGCCTGCACTTACGACAAAGCAACTTGAAGGGCCGTGGTCATCATGGAAGGAAAAGGAAACCCCACTTTGGTGGTGCCCGTACTCAGCAACCTTCTGACCAAACGCTTCAGATGGATAGTCGCCCAGCTTCGCATTATCGAAATCCTGACCAATGGGAAGTGCCTTCACATTGGCTGACATCCCAGCCATAAATTCACCCAGGTATTCCGAGGTCGGACTTACGACATTCACCCGCGTCAACCCAGGATCGACCACTGCCTGATACAGCAGCGTGGTGCCGTCAGCGGCATAAGGGGCGGAATGACCAGGTGACGAGACGAACACGTCCGCCTGCGCCTCGCTGGCATGCGCGCCAGTCAGTGAAAAAGCTGAGCCCATTTGCTGTGCGTCTGGCGTTGGCGCGCATCCAGCGGTAAGAGCACCGATGATCAGGGGGATGGCCAACACTGACGCAGCCTTGCCAATCAGCGATGACCGACTGGAAAACAGGCTTGTCTCACCGCTGCCCAGAAAATTGCTGATGTTCAGCATTGGCGGAACTCCAGCAGCAACGCTTCAGGTTCCTGCTGGACTGAAGCGCGCTGAATGACGTGCAGGCCCTGCTCGCGGATCAACTTGACGTGTCGAGGGGTTACGGCGGTCAGCACGATGCGCTGGGCGGGGGTCACGATCTCAACATCTGCGCCGCGCTCCACGTCCCGCACACTCACATACCCAGGCTCTATCCAAGGGTCGCCCACAAGCCGCAACAAGGCACAGCTCTCACGGGTTCCGTTGGGCCCAATATGCAAGGCGAAGTCAGTCAGCACACGGCGGGGTGTCATAAATCAAGGTCTCCAAATCTAGGGAGTTCGTACGGTTGGCGTCACTCGAAAGCACGGTATAATGATACGGCATATTGCACAACCGCAGACAGCCAGCCACGCTCGGCCACGCAGCCAATTGGAAGGCGTCCAACGATATGGCGCCGTGTGAAGAGGATTTTCACCAGTGAAGAATGTTCGTTTTGCAGCTGTCACCTTCGCCGCGCTTCTGGTCTCGGGATGCGCGGGGTACGGTTATCCATACCACGATATGACCCCACTCGACGCTGCCACTCAGATTGTTAAAACCGCTTCCCCTGCCTCAACAATTACCAGGGAAAAAGCAGACCCAATAGTGTCGGCCATGGTTTTCAATGCTGACCAGCGCAAGCAGATTTCCGCAGAGCTGCGCAAATACTGCGAATGGAACAATGGAATCGTGATCAATTTCTCAGGCCCCATGCCGGGTTTCGGTTGCCTCAGCCGAAACACAGCAGCTGAGACATTCCTTGCGAATGAAAGCGCTCAGGTGGCCGTGCTGGAGCGTCACACCGAGGATCTGCCCAGCTTCAACGCCATCGCCGAACTCTGGGGCTATGAGTCGCCCAACATGGCCCGCGAGCGCGCCATTCGTGAGAAAGATCGGCAGATGGTCGCGGAACTGGAACGGCGCAAGCGCGAGAGCTACAAAGTCAAAATACCAGGTTCACAGGTTTGCCAGGATCAAGGCCAAGTGCGCTATGTCGGCACTGTTGAGCGAGTCGAAGGCGAGCGCGTGAAGGTGTTCGTTGAACGAGCATTCCTCCTGAATGCACCCGGCCTGAGTCCGGGCGGCTTCCAACAACAGTACAGCTGGGTCAATGTCTGGGACGTGTACGCTTGCAGCTGAGCACCCTCACCCACAACAACCGCACCGTAGGAGGCATGTAATGGCGCTGGAGATTTTTGGTTTGCTCGATGCTGACGGCTGCAACAACGGTGGCGGGTACATCTTTTGCGGTGCGCCGAAGGACTTGATGAAGCTGGCCAAGCCCCTTCAAGAGTTCTATGCCGCGAATCGACGGAAAAAGAAGGTCGCGGCACTGGCAGAAAAAATCATTTTGGGCGCCAAGACTGCGTTGCCCATGGTCAGGATCGACAACGCCGAAGGCGTAGTGCTCATGGATGTCGTTGCGGCACTTGCTGATGGCAAGCCACCTTCCAATACACACGCGAAGCTGTATCAGCGTTTAGTCGAGAGCCTCTGCGTGTACGGCTCGTGATAGACACCCCCAACCACCCCTGAAAGGAACACACCATGATCATCGAAGTGAAAGCCTATTGCCACGTAGGCGGAAACCGCACCCTGCAACAGCGCGAACAAGGCGCACCACACTGGAAGGACTGCACAGAACCGCGTGCACTTTTCGTAAACGATGACGAAGCCAGTTTTTTCCGCGCTACCGCCCGCCACATCGCCAAGCTGTCTGCTGAAGGCAAAACCGTCCATTACACCGACAGCGGTGAGTAAAGCGACCGGCCTGCTTGTAAGCACCAAGCCAGTTCTGGCTTGAGCGCTTGCAAGCAAGCTGAGAAGAGCAGCACCCCGCAGCAACCCACCTCCCCACGATCCTCGGC
>Ga0247818_10002284_pt1 | contig 12415 bp, 7 predicted proteins | sample 13C_Glucose_Day1_FD_192424 | JGI IMG/M metagenome (GOLD analysis project Ga0247818, IMG submission 192424) | Soil microbial communities from agricultural site in Penn Yan, New York, United States - 13C_Glucose_Day1 | ecosystem: Environmental > Terrestrial > Soil > Agricultural land | place: USA...
GTCAGCCGCCGGTGGCCGGAGACTTCTTGGCCGACTCGGGAATGGTCCCGTCCGTCCGGATCGCCTTCCAGAGGTCACCGGCCTGGGGCTCCGCCGCCACCACGCGGTTCGGGTCCTGCTTGTCGTAGGCGACCGGCAGCATGATCGTCTCCATGCTTGAGGGGTCGACGCCGTTCATCGAGCGGGCGAACTCCGCGAGCGAGGTCAGCGAGGCGAGCCCCTCGTCGGTCGTGAGCGACTTTGTCGCGGAGTTGGCGATCTTGTACGTGCTCGTCGGGCTGCCCAGCAGGTCCTGCGACTTGATCTCCGTCAGCAGGGCCATCAGGAACTGCTGCTGGAGCCCGATCCGGCCCAGGTCGCTTCCGTCGCCCACGCCGTGGCGGGTACGCACATAGGCGAGAGACTCGGTGCCGTTGAGCTTGTGCGTGCCGGCCGTCAGGTCGAGCCCCGAGGCGGAGTCCTTGATCGGCTCGTCGACCTTGACGGTGACCCCGCCGATCGCGTCGACCAGATCCTTGAACCCGGCGAAGTTGATCTCCAGGTAGTGGTCGATCCGGACCCCGGACATCTTCTCCACGGTCTTCACGACACAGGCCGGACCGATCTGGGAGTAGACGGAGTTGAACATGACCCGCTCGGCGGACGCCGTCTTCGAACCGTCACTCTTGACGCACTCGGGCCTGGTCACGAGGGTGTCGCGCGGGATGGAGACCGCGGTGGCCTCGGTGCGGCCCTCGGGTATGTGCACCACCAGCGCCGTGTCCGATCGGGCCCCGCTGACACCGCCGCCCCCGCCCAGCTCCTTGTTCTCCGCCCCGGCGCGCGAGTCGGAGCCGAGGACGAGCAGGTTCTGCCCTGTGGTGGGGAGCTTCTCGGGACGGTCCTCACCGAGCGCCTTGTCGATGTCGACGCCCTTGATGTTGCCGTCGAGGTCCTGGAACATCCAGTACGCCGTGCCGCCACCGGCGAGCAGGAGGACGACCAGCACCCCGAGCGTGATCTTGAGGCCGCGGCGGCGCTTCTGTTCCTTCTTCCGGCCGCGCTTCGGCGCTTCCGCCCGTCGAGAGGCGCGCGGGCCCGTGGGTACGGCGTCGTCGTGGCTCATCCTGCACGAGTCCCTTGGTCTGTGGCCCGTGAGGGCTGGGTACGGAGTTGGGGACTCGGGTGGGGCCGGTCCACTCATGTGGGGGGCTGGCCGAGTAGTATAGACAAATTTTCGAATCGTGTGTAATTCTTCGCGGGCTCTTCGCGCCCCGTACGCATTCACCTCCGGCCACACGGGCGGCGAACACCGGCGTGCGGAAAGGTGAACGCGGGTCGGCAGTTCGGTGGCGATCGAACGGAGATTCTATGATGGCGGGTGCCAAGCCCTTCGCGCGTCCCTGACGCGGCCGTGCGGCAGCCGGTGCCGGGGTCCGGGCGGGGAATCGTGGGAAGGACGACCTCACATCATGCGGGTCAAGTCTGGGCGCGCCGACCGAGGGACCACCCCGGTACGAGCTGTTCGGAACAACGAGAGCGGCGAACGCCACGCGGCCGTGGGCGCCGTCGCGGGTCAGTGGCTGCTGCGAGGCAAGGACGGAAGGCTCACCGCTTACGCGCGCCACCCGGACGGGGTGCTCCGGTGGACGGAGACGCGACCGGGGGGACCCGAGTGGTCGGGCCCGGACCTCTTCAGGATTCCGCGGCTGACGCACCTGTCCCTCGCGCAGGGTGCCGACGGATACGTGCATTTCCTCGGCCGCCGTTCCGTCCCGAAGAAGGACGGCCCGCCCGTCGTCGATGTGATGCATGCCATCCAGTACCAGAGCGGCAGGGCTCTCAGCTCGTGGCACTCCCTCGGCAATCCGCGCAAGAACACCGACCAGGCGTCCGGCATGGGCGCACCCGTGGGCACCGTGGGTCCGTCCGGGCTGCTGAACTTCTTCGTGCGGACCGGTGCCGGCGGTGTGATGCTCCGGCGCGACGACAAGGACGGCAAGTGGGAGTCGTGGCACAACATGAACGCCCGTGGAGCCGAGGAGGGGATCGCCGTCACGCCGGGCGCGTCAGGCGCTGTGGATCTCCTCGTGCAGGGACCGGGCGTCGCGATGCACTGGAGTCAGACCTCTCCGGGCGGGGCTTTCACACGGGAGCAGGACATTCCCGTGCAGATGGCGCCGGCCAGTGTGACGGGACTGGAGACAGCCCCGGGGCGGTGCACGTACTACTGGACCGATCCCGCGACGGGCGGCGTGATGGCGTACCGGGTCGGGGGCTGGGTCATCCCACTGGGCGGGACCCCGGCCGACGGGCCGGTCTCCGTCCTGAGGGCAGTCCTCGACGGCTACGACTGCACGGTGCTGGCCCACCGTGATCTCGACGGGCACGTCATGGTCGCGGCGTGCGGCACCGAGAACGAGGGGGGAGGCCTGTGGTGGTCGCCGACCGGTGAACGGACGGACATGCCTCCGGCCCTGGCGGTCGACAGCGCGGGGCGCGTGGTGCTGGCGGTGATCGGAGCCGACGGGGCTCTGTACGTCGCCCGTCAGAACCGCGAGCCGGGCCTGGCCATGGCGCCCGCCGTGCGCGTCTGACATTCGAACCCACGCACGAGACCTGTCGGTCATCAGCGCCATGGTCGATATGTACCCGATATCAAGCCTTTTGGCGTTTTGTGGCTTTCGAGCCTGACATTGACACGGAGCCTACAACTGATGAAGATGTGATCGCTCTGTGAAAGTTGAAAGTTCTTTCAGTCGCCATCAATGACTACTTGTGGCAGACGAAGCCCGCAGAGTAGCGGCATCCACGGGGGATCCGCGAAGGCTCTGCTGGTCGTCGGCCGCAGGCAGATCAAGGAGTGATGGCGCGTGCTTCGGCGATGGTCCGGCCCCGGTGGGGGGTGGCGGGGGTGACGATCATTCCCGGACCCGCTGTGCGGCCTGTCGCCGGCACGGTCCCCGGCCTCGCGCGGACCCCTCTCGCGACCGCGCCCTCGCCCGCTCCGCAGCCGAGCGCGCCCGGCGGTGCGAGGGACGACGTCTACGTCGAGCCGGGACTCACTCCCCTCGGCGCCCGGGAGGCCAATCGCTCCGCCGTCGCCGACCTGCTCCAGTCCGCAGGGGTGTCCTTCTTCGCCGTGCGCGGAACCTCCGACCACGGGACCGTCGTCGCGGTCGCCGAGGAGGACAGGGAGGCCGTCCTCGGCGCCCTCTTCAGAGGCATGGGGCAGTACGCCGGCCATCTGAGTGTCATCGACGCCGGCCAGGCCGCGCCCGTCGCCCCGCGTTCGTCCCGGGACCCCAAGGCCTGGCGGGGTGTCCGTACGGCGTCCGCCGTGCAGGTCAGCTGGTACCGCACCGACCCCGGCAGGCACCTGCTGATGGGCCACGAGTACGGCTGCACGGTGGAGTTCTGGCGGTGGCACGGGACACATCTCGTCGCTCCCCGGGCCAACCGTGTCACCTGGGCCGTGTCGGGTGAGGGCGGCAACGTCCTCGGAGCCCCGCGTCTGTTCAGCCGTTTCGTGTCCGACCACACGTCGCGCCGCGACGCGCCCCCGCTCGCCACGCGTCCCGAGTTCCTGGTCAGTTGTGTCGAGGACATCGCCTTCCCGGTCGATGCCGTCTACACGTGGGTGGACGGGAACGATCCCGCCTGGCAGCAGCGCAAGGCATCGGCGAAGGGTGAGGTCTATCACGCCGAGTCCGCGAGCGACGCCCGCTTCATCAGCCGCGACGAGCTGCGCTACTCGGTCCGCTCGCTCCACATGTTCGCCCCCTGGGTGCGCACCATCTACATCGTCACCGACGACCAGGTCCCGGCATGGCTCCGCGAGGACGTACCCGGCATCCGGGTGGTGAGCCACCGGGAGATCTTCCGGAACCCCGCCGACCTGCCGACGTTCAACTCGCACTCGATCGAGAGCCAGCTGCATCACATCGAGGGGTTGTCCGAGCACTTCCTGTACTTCAACGACGACATGTTCATCGGCCGCCCGGTGGCGCCGCACGCCTTCTTCACACCGAGCGGCACAGCCCGTTACTTCCCCTCGCGCAACCGGATACCGCAGGGGCCCGTCGTCGAGACCGACACCCCCGTCGACGCTGCCTGCAAGAACAACCGCGCGCTTCTGAAGGAACGCTTCGGCAGGGTGATCACCCAGCCCATGGAGCACATCCCCTACGCGCTGCGCCGCAGCGCGATGGAGGAGGCCGAACGCGACTTCCCCCAGGCGTGGTCCCGTACGGCGGCCAGTCGCTTCCGGGCCATGACGGACCTGTCCACCACGTCGTCGTTCGGGCTGTACTACGCGGCGCTGACCGGCCGGGCGCAGCCCGGCACCATGCCGTTCACCTACCTCCAGCTGGCGGTCCCCGACCTGGCGGACCGGCTGCAGCGGCTCCTCGACGGCCGGAGCCAGGACTCCTTCTGCCTGAACGACGCGTTCTCCACGCCCGAGGACATCGAGGCGCAGCAGGAACTGCTCGACGGATTCCTCAACGCCTACTTCCCTGTCACCAGTCCCTACGAGCGATGAATCGGGGTTCATGACATGACCGATTCGAGTTCGGCCGCAAGGGTCTACAAGCGCATCGTCCCCCAGCCGGTGCGTGCCGTCGCGGGCAGCCGGGTACCGCCCAAGGTCCGGCGCAAGGTCAAGGGCGGCCTCGTGCGCACCCTGAACCGCCGTGAGGCGCGCCTGCACCGACGCGCCCTCCGGCTGGTCAGGAAGGGGGACTTCGCGAGCGCGTCCGAACGCAGGACGCGCACTCCGGACGGTCGTGTCGGGCATGTGCACCAGGGCCTGACCGTCGACCTGGCGCGCCGCCTCGACCACGATCTGGTGACCTCGGCCCTGGACGCCGCAGACATTCCCTGGTTCGCGGTGCCCGCACTCGACGACCGGCGTATCTGCCTCGCCGTCGAACAGCAGGACAAGGGGCAGGTCCGCAGGGTCCTGCGCGCACTGCTCGAGGAGCACACCGGCTACGTCGTGTCGGCGTCCCCCGTCAACAACGAGACCCGCACGGTCCCGGGCAGCCACCTCAAGGCGTGGAAGAACTACGGCAGGGCCAAGGCCATCCGCATCACCTGGCTGCGCACCGAACCCACCGAGAACCTGTGGGTGGGCGAGGACCAGGGCATCGAGATCGAGTTCTGGACGGTCAACACCGATCTGCCGCACGAGCGTCTCGTGGGGCCCCGGCCCAACCGTGTCCAGCGCGTCGTCTCCAGGGACGCCGTGGGCATCGAGATCGGCTTCGACCGGCTGTCCGGCTACAGCGACATCGACGGTGACATGGACCCGTCGGTCACCCTCGAACAGTTCGACATCCCCCGCCTCGAAGAGATCTCCTTCCCCGTCGACGCCGTGCTGCTGTGGCAGCATCCGGGAGCCTGGGGCGAGGAACTGCTCAGGGCGTCGCTGCGGTCCCTCCACCAGTACGCCCCGTGGGTCGACGTCGTCCACGTGGTGGCCCGGGAACCGGTTCCCGCGTGGCTGAAGGGCGATGACGGCAGGCTCGCCGTGGTCCCGGACCGGCACGGGGCCGAGGGCCATCTCCACCTGCTCCCCGACATCGCGGAGCACTTCCTGGTGTTCCGCCCCGGGGCGCTGCTCGGACGCCCCACACGTCCGTTCGACTACTTCACACCGACCGGCACGACCCGCCCCCGGCGCGGGCTGTGGACGGCCGAAGAGTCCTTCGCACCCTGGACGGCGCAGGCGTACTCGGCGACCGGCCGGGCCGTGACGCAGTCCTTCGCCCCAGGACCCCAGCCGTACACCTGCTCGGTCCTCAGCCGCCTCGCGGAGAGCGGGGCGGTGGCGGAGGCCCCGGCCGACGGGCAGGTGCACCCCAAGCTCCCCGGCGCCCACCCGGCCGACGGGCTGGTCCACCACTTCGCGTACGCCCACGGGCTCGCCGATCCGTCGGGCGGGACGACGGCCGTCGTGCACGCGGCGCTGCCCGACATCGCTCGCCGCCTGGAGCGACTGCTCGTGCGCCGCGACCTGCAGCAACTTCACTTCTTCGGGCTCGGGAGCGACGAAGCTCTCCGCCGTGGCGGCAGTGAGGCGGTCGTCGACTTCCTGCACCGCTACTTCCCCGTGGCGAGTCCGTTCGAGCACGGCCATCCAGAGGACCCGGAAACGTACACGTGAGCACAAGTAATCCGGAGGCTTCCGCTGTCGTCGGGGTGTACCGCACGTTCGTTCCTCGCTCCCTGAGACGACGCGTCGCCCGACGCGTTCCCATGCGCCTGCGCACCGGTCTCAAGGGGCTGCTGCGGCGCCTCCACATCCTCACCCTGGCCGCGCGCTTCGTCCGGGGACGCCGGGCGCGCCGTCGCTGGCCACACCTCTTCCGCACCTCGGAAAGCCTCGCCGTGCTCTCCGGGCGGGGAGGGATGATCGCACTCGTGCGGTCCACCGCGTCCCCGCTCGGTCTGCGGGAGGCCAACCTGGAGCTGATCGTCTCGCTCCTCGACGAAGAGGGCATCGACTACTTCGCCGTCCGGGGCAGCTCCGACTTCAGATCCGTGCTCGGCGTGTCGGAGGCGGACCGGCAGCGGGTCGTCGCCGCCCTGGCGACGACCCGGCGCACCGCCCCGGTGTACGTCTCCGCCCTCGCCGGGGAGCGGCTTGCCGGGAGAACGGCCCTCTGCGGCTCCGCCCGGGCCCGTCGCACCGGCAGCCGGGCACGTGTGCTGCGCACCGGCATGGTGTGGGCCGATCCCGGCAACTCCCTGGTGCTCGGCCTCCGTTACGGCTGCGACATCGAGTTCTGGCGCCCCGAGGACGGCCGGCTCGTCGCACCCCGGCCGAACCGCGTCACCGAGGACGTCGCCCTGGACGAGCCGCGGGTCGAGGTCCCCGTCAGCCGGCTGACCGGGTTCGCCGCCCTGCACACCCGCCGCACCCGCTCGGTGCGCACCATCGAGGCCTGCGCCGACGTGCTTCCCGAGGACGTGCGCTTCCCCGTCGACGTCGTCTACACCTGGGTGGACGGATCGGCCCCGGAATGGCAGCGGCGCCGCGCCCAGTTCGGCGACGGCGGCTACCACACCGAGTCGGCGAACGCGGCCCGCTACATCAGCCGTGACGAACTCCGCTACTCCCTCCGGGCGCTGGAGCAGAACGCGCCTTGGGTACGCCACGTCTACCTCGTCACCGACCGGCAGCGGCCCGACTGGCTCAGCCTGCGCAGTTCCCGTCTCACGGTGGTCGACCACACGGAGATATTCCAGGACCAGGCCGCCCTGCCGACCTACAACTCGCACGCCATCGAGAGCCAGCTGCACCACATCGACGGCCTGTCCGAGCACTTCCTGTACTTCAACGACGACATGTTCCTGGGCTGCCCGACCACGCCCAAGGACTTCTTCCTGTCCAACGGGATGACCCGCACCTTCTTCTCCCCCTCACAGGTCCCCAGGTGGGGCCTCACCGTCGGGGACCGGCCGGTCGACGCCGCCGGGAAGAACAACCGGAAGATCATCCTCGACAACTTCGGCTCCGCCATCGTGCAGAAGCTCCGGCACGCGCCGTACGCCCTTCGGCGCAGCGTGCTCTACGAGATGGAGAAGGAGTTCGCCGAAGCCCACCACAGCACCTCGCACAGCAGGTTCCGCAGCGCGACCGACATCTCCATCCCGTCCTCGCTCTACCACTACTACGCGTACTTCACAGGACGAGCCGTGCCTTCCGACATCAGCTTCGCCTACCTCGATCTGGCGAAGCCCGAGATCGCCAGAAGGCTGGGCATCCTGCTGGCCCGGCGTGACCGGCAGGCGTTCTGCATCAACGACACGGTCTCCGACACCTTCGAGGTGAACAGGCAGACCGTCATGCTCAACACCTTCCTGGAGTCCTACTTCCCGGTGCCGAGCCCGTTCGAGCAGAGGGAACGTGAGGTCCGGTGAAGATCTCGTTCCTGATCAACAACATCTACGGCATCGGCGGCACCAACCGTACGGTGATCAATCTCGCCGAGGCGCTGGCGGTCCGGCACGAGGTCGAGATCGTCTCCGTCTTCCGGCGGACCACCGCGACCAAGTTCGAGATCTCCCCGCGCATCACCGTACGGGCCCTGGTGGACCTCCGCTCCGGGTCGGCGGACGTGAAGGCCACGGGCAGCGACGAGCCGAGCGAGGTCGTCCCGCGCCAGGAGGAGTTCTACGCCCAGTACAGCAAGTTCACCGACACCAGGATCATCCAGGACCTCAGCCGGACCGGCGCGGACGTGGTGGTGGGCACCAGGCCCAGCCTGAACCTGTTCGTGGCGCGGTACACCCGCGACTCGGCCCTGCGCGTCGCGCAGGAGCACATGACCCACCTGGCGATCCCGCCGGCCGTCCGGGCCGAGATGGCCCGTGTCTACCCGCGCCTCGACGCCGTCACGACCGTCACCGAGGCCGACGCCCGCTCGTTCGTGGAGAACACGCCGGTCCCGGGCATCCCCGTCATCGGCATCCCCAACAGCGTGCCGCGCCCCGTGGTCGAGCCCGCCGACGGCTCCCACAAGGTGATCGTGAGTGCCGGCCGTATGCACCGCGTCAAGCGCTACGACCTGCTGATCCGTGCCTTCGGCATGCTCGCCGACGAGTTCCCCGACTGGCAGCTGCGGATCTACGGCGACGGAGGCGAGTCGGCCGAACTGCGGGCGCTCGCCACCGAACTCGGGCTCGCCGGCCGAGCACTGCTCATGGGCGGTTTCTCGCCCATCGAGTCCGAGTGGGCCAAGGGATCGATCGCGGCCGTCACCTCCAGCGCCGAGTCCTTCGGCATGACGCTGGTGGAGGCCATGCGCTGCGGGCTGCCCGTCGTCTCCACCGACTGCCCCGTGGGGCCGCGGGAGATCCTGCGCCACGGCGAGGACGGCCTGCTGGTGAGGACCGAGGACGCGGAAGCCGTCGCGCAGGGACTGCGTACGCTGATGGCCGACGACGCGCTCCGCCGCGCCATGGGTGCGGCCGCCCTGCGCAACTCCGCGCGCTACGACCCCGAGGCGGTGGCGGCACGGTACGTCGAGCTGTTCGAGGATGCGGCACGCCGCCGCGCCGCGTCGGACCGCGGCTACCGGGTCCCCGCCACGGACACGCGCACCGTCGCCGCGCCGCCGACAGTGCCGCCCGTCTCCATCGCCGCCGCCACCGTGGACGTCGCGGCCGACGACGCGGGGTGGCTGAGGTTCTCCGCCGTCGGACCGCAGGACGGAAAGCACCGCTGGCAGTTCGTCCTCCGGCACAACCCGTCCGACGGGAAGCGGCTGCCGGACATGCCCCTGCGCACCACCCGCAAACCCCTCGGTAACGGAGGCACGCGCTACACGGCCGCGCTGACCCCCTCGGCACTGGACGACCTCGGCGACGGCAGGTGGCGGGTCACCATGTCCAACGCCAAGTCGGTCAACGTCCACATGAAGGCCGGGATCCGCGACACGCGGAAGCTGATCGGGGCACGGGCGGCCGTACTGGCCGACTCCGGCCCGGCTCCCGTCGGGTGGAACCTCCCCTACGCACAGCCGAACGGCAAGCTGATGCTCCGCACCGTCCTGCGGCAGGACCACGTCGAGTCGACCGCCGTCGACGTCGACGAGCACGGGATCACGCTGACCGGTGTCCTGTGCGGTGCGAGCCGGATCGAGCCCGGAGCGCTCCTCGTGGTCAGCAGACGGGGGCACCACCCGGCCAACTTCACCGTGCCCGTCAGCGTGCTCGGGGACAACACCTTCCGCGCCGAGGTGCCGGTCAGGAAGGTGGTGGACCACCGCCTCGACCGCTGGGAGGACTGGGACTGGTGGCTCCAGCCCTCTCCGGACAACTGGCGCAAGTTCAGGGTGTGTCACCTCCTGGAGGACTTCCCCGACGTCAAGGGTGCGTTCGTGTACCCGGCCGTACCGGTGGTGGGGGACGAGACGTCGGACTTCGTGTGCGTGCACCCCGCCAAGCCCGTCCGGGTGCGCCCGTACTGCTCCGCGTCAGGGGCCATGGCCATGAACGTCGTCGACCGCTAGAACTCCTTGAATGGGGATAAAATGAACCGCACAATATTTGTCCTCGGGGATTCCGTTCCGGCGCCGCGTACGGACGAGGAGGCCCCCATGGCCGGCTGGGGGCAGAAGATCCAGGAACTGCTCGTCGGCCCGATCGAGGTCGCGAACTACGCGCGCAGCGCGATGACCACGCGCAAGTACTACACCGAGCGGTTCGCGGGGCTGCTCAACCGGATGAAGCCGGGGGACATCGTCCTCCTCGGGTTCGGCGGTGTGGACCACATGATCCACAACGGGATGCGCTACGTCCCGGTGCCGGAGTACCAGGAGCTCCTCGGGCTCTTCACCGAGTACATCCGGAGCGAGGGCGGAGTGCCGGTCATGGTCACTCCCACGGCGCGCTACGCCTTCTCCGCGACCGGCGAGGTGAAGAACACCCGGGGCGAGTACCCGCGCGCCATGGCGGAGACCGCCGCCGCGATCGGCGTCCCCCTGATCGACCTCACCGGCATCACGATGAGCCTGTGGTCGAGGATCGGCCCGACCCGGCTGCGCCAGTACTTCTGCTGGGTCGACGCCGGCGAGCACCCCCTGCACCCGGACGGCAACATCGACTCCAGCCATCTGAACCACCCCGGGGCCTACGAGGTCGCCCGGCTGGTCGTCGCCGGCCTGGTCGAGCGGTCCGTCCTGACCCGGGCCGACGTGGACATCGCGGCGCTCATGGAGCCCGAGGGGCTGCCCCCGGTCTCCCACGAGTTCACGGTCCAGTCGCCCGAATCGGCCCTCGGCTACGGCGTGCGCACCGGCGGGGCACCGACCTTCGCCCGCCCGGTCGCGGGCGCCACCGTGGGCCCCATGACCAAGTTCTCCGGCACGGCCGCACCCGGGACGGACTACCTGCTGTTCTTCGAACAGGGGCAGTACATCGGCGGAACCGGCGTGGGCGCGGCGGGCCAGTGGCTGTGGCGCCGGGCGGTCGAGTGGACGCCGGGGGAGCACGTCATCCAGTGCGTCGGTCTCAGGGCCGACGGGTGCTCACCGACGGCCGAGCAGCACTTCCAGGTGATCTCCGGAGTGGCGCCCGCCGTCATCACCGCGCCGAAGGAGGACAAGTTCGCGGGACCGAAGGTGCGCTTCGCGGGCCGTACCCAGCCGGGCGCCACCAAGGTCGTGCTGATGGAGAACGGACGGCTGATCGGTGCGACGGCCGTCGACGAGAAGGGCGAGTGGCACTTCACCCACGCCCACCGCTGGCGGGCGGGCCACCACGCCGTGGACGTCATCGCGCTGTTCGGCGCGCAGGAGTCCGCGCCCTCGACCGTACGGTTCAAGGTCGTCGGCATCCCGGAGAACAGCAGCATCCGCACGGCGGGGAGTTCCCGCGAGGACGAGTGCGGCGAGACGTGCAACCACAGGCCGTTCACCGGTACCTGGTGACGGGCGGGACAGGAGATGGGCCGGCCGGGGTCGCCCCCGGCCGGCCCTTCGTCTGTTTCCGTACCCTTCCTGCGCCGGTACGGAAAACACGAACGGGCCGTACGGAAATGATCCCGTACGGCCCGCCCATGGAGAAACGCGAGTTACGCCGGAACGCTCGCCACGCCCCGCGCCAGGAACGGCTTGCCGTTGACCCGCTCGGAGACGCCCTCGCGGTCCAGGTACGGCGTGATGCCGCCCAGGTGGAAGGGCCAGCCCGCGCCGGTGATCAGGCAGAGGTCGATGTCCTGCGGCTCGGCCACGACGCCCTCGGCCAGCATCAGGCCGATCTCCTGCGCCACCGCGTCCAGGACGCGGTCACGGACCTGCTCCTCGGTCAGGACGCTGTCGCCCTGCTTGAGGAGCGCGGCCACCTCGGGGTCGAGGACCGGCGCACCGGAGTCGTAGACGTAGAAGCCGCGCTTGCCGGCCTTGACGACCGCCGCGAGGTTCTCGGAGACCGTGAAGCGGTCGGGGAAGGCGCGGTTCAGGGTCTCGGAGACGTGCAGACCGATCGCCGGGCCGACGAGCTCCAGCAGCACCAGCGGGGACATCGGCAGGCCGAGCGGCTCGATGGCCTTCTCCGCCGTCTCGACCGGGGTGCCCTCGTCGATGATGTTCTGGATCTCGCCCATGAAGCGGGTGAGGATGCGGTTGACGACGAACGCCGGGGCGTCCTTCACCAGCACCGCGGTCTTCTTCAGCTTGCGGGCGACACCGAAGGCCGTGGCCAGCGAGGCGTCGTCGGTCTGCTCGCCGCGGACGATCTCCAGGAGGGGGAGGATCGCGACCGGGTTGAAGAAGTGGAAGCCGACGACCCGCTCGGGGTGCTTCAGCTTCGACGCCATCTCGGTGACCGAGAGGGACGAGGTGTTCGTGGCGAGGATCGCGTGCGCCGGGGCGACCGCCTCGACCTCCGCGAACACCTTCTGCTTGACGCCGATCTCCTCGAAGAC
>Ga0247818_10002291_pt1 | contig 12403 bp, 13 predicted proteins | sample 13C_Glucose_Day1_FD_192424 | JGI IMG/M metagenome (GOLD analysis project Ga0247818, IMG submission 192424) | Soil microbial communities from agricultural site in Penn Yan, New York, United States - 13C_Glucose_Day1 | ecosystem: Environmental > Terrestrial > Soil > Agricultural land | place...
GGCCCCCGGGTCACCGGACGAACGCGGCGTCCCGTTCCGCCAGGTGCGGCGCCGGGCCGGCGGCCCTGAGCACCACCTCCAGCGCGCGGTCCGGGTCCGATGCGTAACAGCCGCTGGCCCAGGCGGCGTTGGCCTCCACGACCGCCCACTGCCCCGCATCGGTGACCCCCACGTCGACCACGATGGCGGACGGCAGGGTGTGTCCCGCGGCGGAGAGCAGCTCGTTGCCGAACGCGACCGCCTCGGCGGAGAGCGGTGCCGGCCGCAGCTGCCCCGAGACCCCGTACCTGCTTCCGGTGTGGACCTGCCCGTCGAGCAGATACAGCCGGTGCTCCTCGTCGAACACGACGACATCGCTCATCAGCACGACCGTCTCCGGATCGACCGCGTCCGGGCCCGGCAGCCGGGATCCGTCCGCGTAGACGAGCGCCCGGATGCTCTTGTCGTTCGGTGACTTGACGAAGACCGGGCGGCGCAGCCCGTACGCCTCGCGGATGGGCACGGCGCGGATCTCACGCCGGACGAACACGGCGGGCAGCCGGGCCAGCCAGTCGGCGGGAGCTTCGAGTGGTGCGACGCCCAGCGCCGGGGCCACGGCGTCCGCGAAGGAGGGGCCCGCGTGCAGATACGCGTCCCCCTCGCGCAGAGCGTCGGGCACGTCGTGGTCCGGCAGTTGCACGGTCCGCATGCCCCGCCGTCGCGCGGCCTCGCGCAGAGCCCGGGCGGAAGCGGTGAGGCGGGGCGGGAGTATGAGGGCCATGGGCCCAGATCCTGCCTCAGCGGGCAGGCACGGCCCACGGGATTTCGCTCGACAGCGGCTGCCGGATCGGTTTGCATGGGCCGGATGCACGCCGAAGAGACGAAGACCGACGCGGCACTCGTACGACGCCTCCTGGCCGCACAGTTCCCCGCCTGGGCGCGCCTTCCCGTCGAGCCGGCAGCCTCGCACGGCACGGTGAACACGATCTACCGGCTGGGCGCGGACATGGCCGTGCGGCTCCCCCGGGGCGAAGCCGGCTCGAACGACGTGGCGGCCGAGCACCGCTGGCTGCCCCGCCTCGCCTCCCAGCTCCCCTTCGCCGTACCCGTGCCCCTCGCCGAGGGGGCGCCGGGCGAGGGCTACCCCTGGTCCTGGTCGGTGCACAGCTGGCTCGAAGGGGAGAACCCGGCCGCGGGCTCGGGCCGGGCGGAACTGGCCGCCGACCTGGCGGAGTTCGTCCTCGCGCTGCGCCGCGTCGACACCGCCGGAGGCCCGCCCGCCTACCGCTGCGAGCCGCTGGCCGCGCGCGACACGGCCGCCCGTGCCGCCTTGGACGCGCTGCACGGTGTCATCGACACGGGTACGGCGGCCACCGCCTGGTCGGAGGCTCTGAACGCTCCTGAGCCGCACGGTCCCGCCGTATGGGTCCACGGAGACCTCCAGCCGGGCAACGTCCTGGTCGCGGACGGCAGGCTGAGCGCGGTCATCGACTTCGGCTGCATGGGTCTGGCCGACCCCGCCGTGGACCTGATCCCCGGCTGGTACCTGCTGTCGGCCGGGGCCAGGGAGGTCTTCCGTACGGCGGTAGGCGCGGACCCGGCGACCTGGGCGCGGGCGCGGGGCTGGGCCCTGTCGGTGGCGCTCATGGAACTCTCGCACTACCAAACCTCGAACCCGGTGATGGCGGGGACCGCACACCACGTGATCACCGAGATCCTGGCGGAGGCGGAGGCGGGTGCGGAGGCGGGACCGGGCGGCGGTGCGGGATGACAGGGCACCGTTTCGGGAGCCTCACCACGATCACGGCGTGGTCATCCCGTGACGACCCCCAGCCCGTCCTCCGCCTGCGCGAGCTCCTTGGGGTACCGGTCCGCCCCGGGTAGCGCGAGCGCGGTCCGGAACTGTTCCCGTGCCTCGGACTCCTTCCCGCACGAGCGGTAGGCCCGGCCCAGTCGGCAGAGCAGGTCCATCTCCAGCCGGGTGCTGTCGGGTTCGCCGGGAGGGGACAGCGTCCGGTGCTGGCCGAGGGCCCGGAGGTGGATGGCCGCGGCGGCGCCCGGATCCCCCTCGTCGTGCGCGGCCGTGCCCAGCCGGGCGAGGGTGAGGGTGTGCAGGAGGACGTCCCCCGCGTGCTGCGTCAGGTCGGCCACCTGCCGGAGCAGCGTCCAGGCCTCACGAGGGCTGAGGGCGAGGTGGAGGTCGACGACGGTGGTCAGGGCCCGGCGGATCACCTGCGGACGGCCGCTCGCCCTGCCGTGCGCCTGGGCGGTACGGACGCAGTCGAGTGCCTCCTCGCTCCGCCCCTGGTGGTGGCGTACGAAGCCGAGCGCGCCGAGCGCCATCGCGACGATCCAGTCGTCGTCGAACTCCCGGGCCAGTTCCAGGGACCGGGTGAGACGGGCGGCGGCACGGTCGAGGTCGACCGGACCGACGCCCGGTACGAGCGATCCGAGCCCGTCCAGCGCTCCCAGCCCGATCAGGGCCCGGGCCTCCTCGTGCCGGTCGTCGCGGGCGCGGCTGAGCTCGAGTGCTTCGCCGAACCAGGCGTAGGCCTGCGGGTAGCGGCCCCGGTACGTGCAGATGAGACCGATGCAGTTCCGCAGCGCGGCGGGCATGCGCCGGTCGGTGCACTCCTCGACGTGCGCGAGCGCGATTCCGAGGGCGGTGTGGCACTCGTGGTAGCGGCCACGCCCGATGAAGTAGTCGATCAGTGACTCGGCGATCCAGCAGGCGTGATCGGCATCGCCGAGCGCCGCAGCGTGACCGACGACGTCCGCGAGTTCGCCCCCGGCCGCGTCCAGCCAGAGCGTCGCCTCCCGCCATCCGGTGAACGGCGTACCTGTGGGCTGCGGGCCCGAGGGGAAACCGCCTGTGCCCCAGTCGCTCGCGATCCGGCCGGCGGCCAGATGGAGGCGGAGCGCGGCGGCCCGTGCCGCGTCGGCTTCGGCGGGTGCGGCTTCGGCGAGCCGCCGCGCGTGGACCCTGACCAGGTCGTGCAGCCGGTAGCGGCCCGGCCGGTGCTGCTGGAGCAGACTGGTGTCGACCAGGCTCTCCAGGATCCGCCCGGTGTCATCGGGCGGCAGGCCCAGCATGGCCGCCGGAGTCAGCACGTCGAACTCCACCGTCGGCGTCAGCCCCAGGGCGCGGAACCCGCGGCGTTGCTCCGGCGGGAGCTGCTCGTACGACAGCCGGAAGGCCGCCTCCACACTGCGGTCCCCGGCGCTCAGCTCGCCCAGGCGCCGCTCGTCGCCCGCCATGCGCTCCACCAGGTGGGCCACGGTCCAGGCCGGGCGGGTCTGGAGACGCGTGCCGGCGATGCGCAGCGCCAGCGGCAACCCGGCGCACAGCCGCACCAGTTCGCCGATCGCCTCCGGCTCCGGATCCGTGCGGTCCTTCCCGAGGATGTGCCGCAGGAGGGCCGCCGCGTCCGCGGGCCCCAGCGAGTCCACCGTGACCCGCCGGTCGGCGTCGAGGCCCGCGAGCCGCCGGCGGCCGGCCACGATCACCGTGCTGCCCGGTCCGGCGGGCAGCAGGGGGCGTACCTGCTGGGTGCCCAGGGCGTCGTCCAGGACGAGGAGCAGCTTCAGCCGGCTGGTCGCCGTACGCCAGAGGGCCACCAGTTCGTCGAGATCGTCCGGGACCTCGCTGTCGTCCGCGCCGACGGAGCGCAGCAGACGGCGCAGCACCCTCTGCGGCGCGAGCTTCTGACGGGCCGCGCTGTGCGCGCGCAGGTCGACGAAGAGGCAGCCGTCGGGGTGGTACGGGCTGAGCTCGTGCGCCGCGCGGACGACGAGGGCCGTCTTGCCGGCCCCGGCGGCCCCGTCCACCGCCACGACGGACACGGAGGAGGGTTCCGGCGGTACGGCCAGCAGCTCCAGGTGGTGCTGCCGCCCTACGAGCTGCCCGGTGTCACCCGGCAGCTGGTTGACGGCGCGGTGCGTACGGGACCGGCCGGGGCGCGGGGCGGTGCGGCCGAGCAGACGGCCGTCGTCGCGGCGCAGCACCGCTTCGTACGTCCGCCGGAGTTCCTCGCCGGGATCGACCCCGAGCTCGTCCCGCAGCCGCTCCCGCATTCCCTCGTAGACGTTCAGGGCTTCCGCCTGGCGTTCACTGCCGTACAGGGCGCGCATGCGGAGGGCGAGAAGCGACTCGTCGTACGGATCGGAGGCGCACAGAGCGGCGGCCTCGTCCACGGCGTCGGCGGAACGGCCCAGCAGCACCAGGCAGTCGAGCCTCTCGCTCCGCAGCGTGCGCCGGCGCCCGGAGAGCCGCTCCCGCTCGGCCTGTGCGAACGGGCCGGGCAGCCCGGCCAGCGGTTCGCCCCGGAACAGGGTGAGAGCCCGGGAGTACAGCGCCGCCGCCGCGCCCGGCTCGCCGGAGGCCTTCGCGCGCCGCGCCGCCTCCGCGAGCTCGTCCAGCTCCGTCACATCCAGCCGCGCGTGGCTTCCCGCGAAGCAGTACCAGCCCTTGCCGCTGCGGATCACTGATTCGGTGTGCGCGGTGCCGCGGAGGTCCAGGACCTTGCGCAACGGGTAGATGTGGCTCGGCAGTACGCGATGCCCCGACCTGGGAGGCCGTACGTCCCACACGTCGTCCAGCAGTTGCTCGTGGCTCACCCGGGTGTCCGCCCGCAGCACCAGCGGCGCGAGCACCGCCTGACGCCGAACCGGGCCCAGAACGAGCGGAGTTCCGTCGCTCCAGGCTTCCAGCGGTCCGAGCACCGCGATCCTGAGCCGGTGCGGTCCCGCGTCCATCCTGTGCCTCCGCATGCGCGTGCCTCATCGGAATTTCATCGGCTCTGCATCGCCTGCCGCCATGGTGGCAGACAGATTGCGCACCACCGCGCGGCCGCAGGGCCGATCGACCGGAATCGCTCACTCACGACGGGCGCGGGCCGCGGGGTACACGGGTTCGACACGGGAGATTCGGCATGGCGGAGAGCGGAGCTGGGCTTGTGCCCACCGAGCCGGTGACGGCGCTGGCGGAGGAACGAGGCCTGGGTGCCTGGGGCAGAGCGACCTACCTCCCGAAGAAGGGCGTGTTCCTCCGGAAGTGGGAGGGATCGCGGCTGTACTTCTTCGACAACGGCCTCGTCGTCACGGGCCCCGAAGGCTACCGGGCGGCGTACGACTGGGAGACGGCGAGCGTTCTGCAGAGCATCAGCACGATCAACGGCACGGCCGTGGCGGACGCCAGGTACACGCTGTTCGACCGGAGCGGGGCCGCCGTGGGCATCGGACGCGGCCTGGACATGGTCCTCCCGGGCCGGCGGGAGGAGCTCGGCATCACGTCACTGGTGAAGGGCGCGCCGTTCACCTTCGAGGGCGACTGGGGTCCGTACATCCAGGAGAGGATCGCCCGCGCACAGATGACCCGCGTGCTGGAACGCTTCGCGCGGGGCGAGACCGTGCGCTTCGGCGCGGTGGCGCTGAGCGGCGCGGGCGTATCGGTGAAGGCGCGCTCCGCCGCGTGGACCGACCTGACGCGGATCGGTCCCTCCAACGGCCACATCACCTTCCCGGGCGCGCACCGCCGTGGTCAGGCCCTGCCGTCGGTGCTCGTCCCCCACGTCGCCAACCTGCACCTGTTCTGCGCCATCTGCCGGCGCATGGGCTGCACATGAGACGGCCCTTCGGCTCCGCCCGGTCCCTTCAGCCGCCCCCTTCGGCGCTACCGGCTCCGTGCGACGAACCGCACCACGGCGAACACGGCGAGGCCGGCGACGGCGAGCACCGTGACGGCTGCGGCGATCAGGGTGCCGGCGCCCAGGGTTGAGAACATGTTCGTCTCCTCGGATGGCTGACGTCAGCACGCTGACATCGGTGGCCCACGGCACGTGATCGTGTGCCGTGGGGAGACGAACATGGCACCCGGCGGTCGTCGGCGGAACCCGTAACGGAAAGTCCTGAGGATCTTCTGAGCTCGGACTCCCGGGTTCCGTCGGTACCGACCCGCCTGAAGGGTCCTGCGCGGCGGTCAGCGGGCGAGCCCCGACTCCCAGGTCCAGGCCGCGATCTCGACCCGGTTGCGGACGCCGAGTTTGCTCTGGATGTTGGTGAGATGCGTCTTCACCGTCCCCGCGCTGATGTGCAGAGCGGCGGCGATCTCCATGTTCGTGTGCCCCCGGGAGACCAGCGCGGCGACCTCGGTCTCGCGCTGGGACAGGGGTGACGGCCGCGCCGGGACGGGGGCCGAGCCGGGGCGGGCGAACTGCTGGAGCAGGCGGACGGTGATGGAGGGGCTGATCAGGGCCTCGCCGGAGGCCGCGGAGCGGACCGCCTCGGCCAGCAGACGAGGACCGGCGTCCTTGAGGAGGAAGCCACAGGCTCCGGCGTGCAGAGCCTGGTGGACGTACTCGTCGTCGTCGAACGTCGTCACCATGACGACCTTCGGCGTGTGCGCGGCCCCGGGCCGGTGCAGGTGCCTCAGCGCCTCGATGCCGTTCAGCCGTGGCATGCGGATGTCCATGAGAACCACGTCGGGGCGGTGCTGGTCCGACTGCTGGATCGCGGCGACCCCGTCGGCGGCCTGGGCGACGACCTCGATGTCGTCCTCGGCCGCCAGGATCATGGCCATGCCGGTGCGGACGATCGTCTGGTCGTCCGCGAGAAGGACACGGATGGTCATCAGGACACCTGCCGGAGAGGGAGGGGGAGTTCGAGCTCGACGTGCCACCCGGCCTCGGGACCGGGTCCCGCGGTCAACGTGCCCCCGGCGGCGTCGGTGACCTCGCGCAGGCCGCGCAGTCCGTAGCCGGAGCCGTCGGACGGGCCGTGAGTACCGTCGTCGGTTATCCGCGCGGTGACCCGGCGGCGGGAGACGTCGAGGTGCACCTGCGCGTCGGTGCAGTCGCGGGCGTGCTTGCGGACGTTGGTCAGCGCCTCCATGACCACGCGTTCCACGAGGTGGGCGGCGTTCGCGGGGAGGCTGCCGGCCGGGCCGGTCTCGGTGAAGCCCACCGTGGCTCCGGGCAGCCGGCACTCGGCGACGAGAGCTCGGACGGCGTCCGTGCCCGGTGCCTGTGCGTGCGGCAGGGTGTCGTCCCGCAAGGCGCCGACCATCTTGCGCATGGCGGTCAGGGCTTCGGCTCCGGTGGTCTCGATCAGTTCGAGGGCGCCGCCCACCGCCTGCGGTTTCTTCGCCGCCACGGCACGGGCACCCTGCGCCTGGACCACGATGCCGGATATGTGGTGAGCCACGAAGTCGTGCAGGTCGCGGGCGAAGCCCAGTCGCTGTTCGAGCCTGATCTGCGCTTCGCGCTGCCGGCGGGAGACGGCGACCAGCCTGCTGGTGAGGCCGGAGGCCAGCGCTCCGCTGGCCAGCAGGGTCAGGATGAGCGCGAGGATGCTGCTGGACTCGTCCACCTCGATCACCAGCGGACGCAGGATCAGGGCGGTCATGAGGAGCGGCAGGGCGACGGCCGTGCCGGCCGGGGAGCCACGCCGTGCCGTCACGTGCAGCAGCACCATGAGGGCGGCCGGCTCGAACAGGGTGTAGGCGTCGGATGCGTCGTCCAGGTTCGTCCCGCCGCGCGCCATCGCACCCAGCCCGGCCGAGCAGGCCAGCGACACCACGGCCACACCGCACGCCGCCCACGCCAGCGGCGCGGGGGGCAGCTTGATGCCCACGGCGGGGAAGGCCCCCGCGCCCGCCGCGGCCGTCGACACGAACAACACGACGCCGGTGCCCTGATGTTCGAGGGTCCCGACGCTCAGGTCGATCAGCAGGGCCACGCCGAGGACGCAGAACAACAGGGCGCTGCCTACGAACCGGCCGACGGCCGCGGCGCGCGGTGATCTGAACATGGTCAGACCTTAAGGGCTGTCCCGCGATCCCTGGCGGGCGCACGACGACAGCTACGGCACCTCGCAGCGTTGTCGGAACGTCCGAATACATCCAGTATGCGGACGTCCCTCGGCCTTGCGATGCACCGCATCTGACGCCGCGCGCTGATCCACCACGGATTACGGGACAGCCCTCAGCCGCGCTCGCCGAGGGGGACGCTCTGCCGAAAGTCGTAGCCGTCCGCCGGGGAATGGGCCTTTCGGAAGATCCGCGGGGCCTGGTCCCGGAAGGAGAGTGGAGCACGTCAGCGCAGCTCGCCCCGACCGAAGGATCGCCCCTCATGGACATTCGCTTCCAGGTGGACTCCGCACCCGTTCTCGGCCCCCTGCTCGTCCTGTTCGCAGCCGGCACCGCCGTCCAGGTGTGGCGCGGAGCGTGGAACAAGCGCCGCGCCCTGCTGCAGCTCGCCGCAGCTGTCTACGTGACCGCCGTACTGTCCCTGACGGTCTTTCCGCTGAACGTGACGTGGGGCGAGTACGCCAACCAGGCCTCCTGGGTCGGGCAGATCAACCCCATCCCGCTGCTCACCGCCGACGTCACCATGATCCCCAACGTCATCATGATGGTGCCGGCCGGCTTCCTGCTGCCCCTGTTGTTCCGGCACGCGACCTCGTGGTCGCGGGCGGCTCTGATGACGGCGGCGGCCAGCCTGTTCCTGGAAGCCACGCAACTGCTGTCCTACATCGTCCTGAACAACGGCCGCTCCGTGGACATCAACGACGTCCTGGCCAACACGCTCGGCGGCATCGCGGGCTACGCCCTGGTGACGCTCGCCCTGCGCGCACCGGCCCTCAGCGGGCCGCTCCTGGCGGCCTCGCTGCCCCGCTCCGCCGCGCTCCAGGACGACCGGGGCCGGACAGCACCCGCCGGCGCACCCGGACAGGCCCCGATCGCGGCCCCCGTCGTCCGCCCCTGACCTCACGCTTCCGCTGCCTCCGCTTCTGTTTCCACCTCCACCTCTGCCTCTCCTCTGCTTTTTGCGCCGCACCCGGGACGTACGGCTCGTGCGCCCGCTCCTGAACACCTTTTGATCATTCCGGGAAGGAAACCCACCACCATGAACCGCCGTCTGCGCAACGCCTTCGTCGTCACCGTCGCTGTCACCGCCGGATTTCTGACGACCGCCTGCGAGGAAGGCGCGACCGGAGCCTCGGCTGTCGCCGAGTCCGACGCCGGCACCCCTGAGGCCGTCGCTTCGGCTTCGCCCGAGAAGTCCCAGGGCTCCCAGAAGTCCCAGGACAAGGCCGCGGACTCCGGTTCCGGCCAGGCCGCGGGCGGCGCGGACGACACCTCCGCGGACTCCTCCGCCAACTCCTCATCGGGCTCCTCGGAGGCGGGCGACAAGACCGGCTACGGCCAGTCCTGCGGCACGAACGATCTGGACTGGCACGGCGAGGAGAAGACCCAGGCAGGCGGCTACTACCAGATCAGCGTCAAGGCGAAGTCGGGCATCACCTGTGTCCTGCCCGGCGGTCTGCCCGTCATCGCCTTCGGCTCGGGCGGCACGGAGGCCGGCCCCGCCGAGCAGTCCGCCGGCGAGGAGATCACCCTGTCCGGCGGCAAGACGGTGTACGCCGGTGTGAGCCCGAAGAGCACCAGCAGCGACGGCGGCACCGAGTACACCACGGTCATCGTCTCCGTCACCGGCGACGACCCGAACCCCATCTCGCTCAAGGTCGGCAGCGTCCTCGTCGACAAGCCGGTCGTCACGAACTGGCACACCGACCCGCAGGCCGCCGTCCCTTTCACCTCCTGAGACCCGGCCCCGCCCCGGCGACGGGGCGAGCGAGCGCGCGGTGTGCGTCCTCACACCGCGCGCTCGGTGCGTGCCGCAGGGGCGCCGCGAACGCGGGACGTGCCGCCTGCCCCACCGGGCGCAGGCGCTCGCCCTCCCTCCCGGCCAGGCGTCACCGGACGTGCCGATTCACCCGTCCGGATCTCCCGGACTGTGCAGAGGGTGCGATCGGCAGGACGCTGGAGGACGAGCCCGTGGGAGGGCCGGAGAAGTGACCCCATGCGCAGGGCTCACCTACCGGCTCGTGAAGCGGCCGGGACCCGCGGCCGCGTCGCACGGCACCGCACCGCCCAGCTGCTGAGCGCCGACCGGGCCGGACGTCCTCGTCCCGGGGGCGCCATGACGAACTGCCCGCCGTGCTGTCCTCCAGGAGCGTGATCATGGCCCGGAATCGCCGGCTGATCCTGAGCTCGCCGCCCGAGATCTGGCGCCTGCTGTCGGACGGCCGCCGCTACGGGGAGTGGGTGACCGGGACCCAGCAGGTCCTCGCCGTGGACCCGCACTGGCCGGACGTCGGCGCCCGGCTGAAAGTCCGCGTCGGGGCCGGCCCTGTCACCCTCGACGACACCTGTGTGGTCCGCATCTCCGAACCAGGACACCGCCTGCAACTGGAAGCGAAGGCAGGTGCCTTCGGTGCAGCACGCATCGCCATGACGTTGACCCCCTGGGCCGAGCACACCCTCTTCACGCTCGACTGGCATCCACTCCGTGGCCCGGGCACGCGGATGCACGGCCTCCCCGTGGACTACCTCGTGGCGGTTCGCAACGGCATGATGCTGACGAAGCTGGCCCGGATCGCGGTGCGTGAACATGTCGCGAGCGACCGGCACCGGTGAGTGGACCTACGCCGTCGTCGCGGTCAGCTCCGGATGTCAGACAGCACGAGGCACGATGCTCACCGCGCGATAGTCGTACCCGTCCTGCTTGAAGCCGGGGGCTTCCCAGGTGAGGTCGACCTGCTGCCCGGCCGACAGCGTGTGGAACCCGGCCGCCTGGATGTCGGAATAGTGGCCGAAGCAGCCACCGGGGGTCTCGGGCGAGTCGAGAACACCCCACCCCTCTTCGTCGCTCCACTCTCGGACAGTCGCGGTCACCATGACCGGAAGTCTATGGCTTCACTGTGCCGACGCGGCTGGCGCCGGAGCTTGGTCCGTGCAGAGGCGGGCCCCGTCGACATCCTCGTGAACAACGCTGGGGCCTACCCACGTGTCCCGTGCCTGTGCCTCACCCGATCCCTCACCCGTGAACTGGGCCAGTACGGAGTCTGCGTCAACATTTGGTCCTGCCCGGCGCCATCCAGGTCGAGGCCGAGACCGCGATCCCCGCCCGCCATCGCGCCGGCCCGGAGGACCAGATCAAGCGCCAGTGTGTTCCCCGCCGGGAGCGGCCTGAAGATGCCGCGGCGCTCGTGGCGTTGCTCGTCGGGCCCTCCGCATCGTTCATCACTGGCCGATCAGTCCACGTTGATGGCGGCTGGCTGCTGCACTGAGACCGTCAACAAGCAAGGAGACAGAGCCGAATGATTGAACGAGTCCGCGCCGTCCTCGTCACCGAGCACGACACGATGCTGGTCATCCGCCGTACCAAGCCAGGAGTTCCCGTGTACTGGGTGCTTCCCGGGGGAGGGGTCGAAGCCGAAGACGAGTCCCGGGAGGCCGCCCTTCACCGGGAGATCCACGAGGAGATCGCGGGGAAGGCGGACATCGTCCGGCTCCTGCACACGATGGAGTCCGAAGACGAGCTTCAGCTGTTCTACCTCACCCGCATTGCGACCTGGTCCTTCGATGACCGCACCGGGCCGGAGTTCAGTGCCCAGGGCCGGGGCGAGTACGCACTGGAGGAGATTCCGCTGACCGTGGAGGGGATCGACGGCATCGATCTCAAGCCCGAGGAGATCGCCCACGTCCTCCGAGGCGCCCTCGGTGACGGAACTCTCTCAGGTGTCGCTACGGCCTGAGAGACGAACGTGAGAATGCCGACGGGGCCGGAGGCCGGGCGCCGGCCCCGTCGGGGCGTGCATGGGGAAGCCGGAACGATCTCCACCCGCGATAACGGAGAACTGCTCTGCCCGCCGCCATCGCACCGTCGCTCACCGGCTGTACGAGGAGGAGCCTCTCCCGCCTATCCGGCTTCGCTGACGCTGGAACACTCCGCACAAAGCCGTCACGCCCCCACCGTCCACACGTTGTGTATGGGGAGAAGCGCTCCGTATCGACACGCCAGGGGATGCCATGACCAACCCGTATCAGCCGCAGTCGAGCCCATTCGTCACCGCGACGATCCCTGCTGCTCGGCCACGCATGTTCAACTCCACCCTGGCCAAGGTGATCTGGATCCTGGTGCCGATCGTCACGATCAGCATCGGCGCAGCGGTGCCGTTCGTCGTTGCGGCGGTGAAGGGCGTCATCAAGCCGTGGCTGGCAGCCGTCTACGTCGCTGCCGAGGTACTCGTCCTGGGCGTCAGCACCGCAGTGAACGGCGAAAGCCCGTTCGTCGGCATGCTGCTGATCTTCCTCATCGTGGCTTCCGCGACGCACACTTCGCTGCTTGACAACGACCGTGTGAGCATCGGGAAGTAGCTCCCTGCCCGCTTATGCCCCGTCGCCGTCAGTACGGGGCATCTCCGAGAGAGGGGCCCTTGGGGACGCGATCGAAGTGCGCTGCACCACCACCATGGGTCCGGCGGGCTGCTGCAGACCATTCGGCACTCTGCGTAGGCCTGCGGTGGGCAACCTGTTCCAGGGCTTCCTGCCCAGGTGCGGGCGGGTCGCCGAGGGTGGGGA
>Ga0247818_10002297_pt1 | contig 12376 bp, 15 predicted proteins | sample 13C_Glucose_Day1_FD_192424 | JGI IMG/M metagenome (GOLD analysis project Ga0247818, IMG submission 192424) | Soil microbial communities from agricultural site in Penn Yan, New York, United States - 13C_Glucose_Day1 | ecosystem: Environmental > Terrestrial > Soil > Agricultural land | place...
GGCCTCCTGGGCCGTGCTCCGCACCGCCCAGGAGGCCATCGCCAACATCCGCCGTCACTCGGGCGCGTCGTCCTTCCGGGTGCGCCTCGACTACCACCAGCCCGACCGCATCGGCCTCGAGGTGACCGATGACGGCCGGGGCTTCGACGCTGACGCCGTGCGGGGCGGCTTCGGCCTCGTCGGCGCCCAGTCACGGGCGGCCGACCTCGGCACCGAGCTGGTGGTCGACAGTGCGCCCGGCTCGGGCACGACGCTGCGCGTGAGCGTGCCGCGGTGACCCTCCGGCTGCTGGTCGTCGACGACCATCCTGTGGTGCGCGCCGGGCTGGTGGCCATGCTCGGCGAGGAGCCGGACTTCACGGTCGTGGGTGAGGCCGCCGACGGCAGCGAGGCGTTGACGCGGGCCGCAGAGCTGCGCCCCGATGTGGTGCTCATGGACCTGCGCATGCCGGTGATGGACGGGGCAGAGGCGACAGCCCGGCTGCGGCAGCAGGGCGGCCCAGCCGTGCTCGTCCTGACCACCTACGACACCGATGCCGACATCGTGCGGGCGGTCGAGGCCGGGGCCATGGGCTACCTGCTCAAGGACGCCCCCCGCGCCGCGCTCGCCGACGCGGTGCGGGCCGCGGCCCGCGGCGAGACCGTCCTCGCCCCGCCAGTTGTCGCTCGCCTGGCCCGCCACCTGCGCTCGTCTCCGGCCGGTCCGGACCTGACCGCCCGCGAGGTCGAGGTGCTCGGCTGCGTGGCTCGCGGGCTCTCCAACGCCCAGGTGGGCCGTGAGCTGTTCATCGGCGAGGCGACCGTCAAGACCCACCTCCTGCGCGCCTTCGAGAAGCTCGGGGTGACCGACCGGACAGCGGCGGTCACTGCGGCCTACCGGCTGGGCCTCATCGAGCTCTGAGGCCGCGGGTCGGCCAGCCACGACCGCGGCAACGTGAGGCCGCCGCGTCGACAAAAAGGGTGACCTGGGGCTCCCTCTGCTGCTGGTGGTGGACCAGCGGGGATGGGGACCACCATTGCGCCCTGGGCCAGGGAGGTTCGCATCGGTGGACGTCCCAGCCCTCGGAGCGAGAGGGGGAAACCCATGAGAGGTGTTTACCGGGTCCTGGCCTTCCTGGTGGCCGCTGAGGTCGCCGTCCAGGCGATGTTCATCGTGTGGGGCGACGCAGGCATGGGCCTGTTCGTCGAGGACGGCGGCGTGATCGACAAGGCCACGTTCGAGTCCGCGTTCGAGGGCGGCGAGGCGCCGTTCCCCGAGTTCGTCGCGTTCCTCTACCACGGCATGAACGGGATGATGGTGATCCCGGCCCTGGCGCTGCTGCTCGTCATCTCGTCCTTCTTCGCGAAGGTCCCCCGGGGCGTCACGTTCGCGCTCGCGGTGCTCGGCCTGGTGGTCCTCCAGGTGACGCTGGGCCTGATGGGGCACTCCGTCGCCATCCTCGGCGCCTTCCACGGCATCAACGCGCTGCTGCTCTTCTCGACGGCGATGTGGACCGGGCTGCGCGTGGTCCGGATGACGAGGGCAGCGCATGCGGAGTCGCGCACCGAGCGCGTCCCGGTCTGAGATCGACGCGCCTCGGGGCAGGGGCCGCCTCCGTCTGGTGGCGGCCCTCGGTGCCGCCCTGCTGATCCTCGGAGCCCTCGGCTGGATGTGGGCGGGCAGCCTGCTGCCGGGGTCCTACGCCGCCACGGCCATGGGGCCGGTCGACACCGGGGGCGCGCTGGCGGCGGGTCACACGAGCCACCTCGTCACCGCGGGCCAGGGCGGCCCCTCCCGCGACGTCACCACCCTCGTCGAGAAGCGGACGGGACCACCGGACGTCGCCGTGACCATCACGGCGCGACAGGAGCGGGTGACCCTGGCGCCGGGCCTGGCCCTCACGGCATACACGCTGAACGGCACGACCCCGGGACCGACCATCCGGGCCCGGCAGGGGGACCTCGTGGAGGTGACCCTTGTCAACGAGTCGGCCAAGGGTGGGGCGACGTTCCACTGGCACGGGATGGACGTCCCCAACGCCGTGGACGGAGTCGCGGGGGTGACGCAGGACGCCGTCGCCGTGGGGAGCTCGCACACCTACCGGTTCGTCGCCGAGCAGGTCGGCACCTACTGGTACCACTCGCACCAGGTCTCGCACGAGCAGGTCGTCAAGGGCCTGCTGGGGGCCGTGGTCGTGCTGCCGCGCACCGGCATCGCCGAGGACGTCGACGTGCTGGCCCTGTCGCACCTCTACTCCGGCAAGCGCACCGTGCAGGGCAGGACGGGGGAGGCGCCGGTCGAGGCGGCGGCGGGCTCGAGCGTGCGCGTGAGAGTCATCAACACCGACAGCGGGATCATGCCTGTCTGGGTCAGCGGGGCCCCCTACGAGGTGGTGGCCGTCGATGGCACCGAGGTGCACCAGCCGACGCCGGTCGAGGGTCGCTCCGTCCTCGTCCCCGCCGGCGGCCGCGCCGACCTGCGGGTGCGGGTGCCCGCGGGCGGGGCAGCGGTGCGGGTGGAGTTCGGCGGGGCTGCCCTCGTGGTCGGGCCGATGGGGTCGACCACGGCGGCGACGCGTGCCCCGCGGGAGTCGGTCGACCTGCTGTCCTACGGTGCGCCTGCGCCGCTGGGCTTCGACCCGGCGAAGGCCGACCGGACCTTCGAGTACTCGATCGGACGGCGGCCGGGCTTTGTCAACGGGCGGCCCGGCGTGCACTGGACGGTGAACGGGAAGCTCTACCCGAAGGTCCCGATGTTCATGGTGGCCGAGGGCGACGTCGTGCGGGTCCGAATCGCCAACGACTCCGGCGAGACGCACCCGATGCACCTGCACGGCCACCACGTCGTGGTGCTGGCCCGTGATGGTGTGAGGGCCAGCGGCAGTCCGTGGTGGACCGACTCGCTCGAGGTGCGCAGTGGCGAGAGCTTCGACGTCGCGTTCGTGGCCGACAACCCGGGCATCTGGATGGACCACTGCCACAACCTGCCGCACGCCCAGGAGGGGCTGATCGCCCACCTCATGTACGAGGGGGTGACCACGCCCTACCGGCTCGGCAGGGACACGGGGAACAGCCCCGAGTAGCTGGTTCAGTCGGCGGCGCTCGGTCGGGTCAGTCGCGGCCCTCGATGAGGTCCTCGACGACCTCCTCGGTCTCCTCGATAGCCACGCGCGCAGCGCTCTTGGCCCGGACGAACTCGACGACCATGGGCACGACCGACACGGCAACGATGGCCAGGATCGCGAGCTCGAGGTGCTCCTTGAGCGCCGGGAACGCGTTGCCGAGGAAGTAGCCGAGCAGCGTGATGCCGGTCGCCCACAGCATGGCGCCGACACCGCTCCACACGAAGAAGTGGCGCCGGTCCATGCGGCTGACACCCGCGACGACCGTGATGAAGGTCCGCACGATCGGGACGAACCGGCCGAGGACGAGGGCCTTGGCACCATGCTTCTCGAAGAACGCGTGGGTGTCGTCGAAGTACTTCCTCTTAAGGAAGCGGCCCTCCCGCTCGTAGAGCGGCGCCCCGATGGCCCGGCCGATCTCGTAGCCGGTGACATTGCCGAGGAAGGCCACGACCGTGAGGATCAGGCACGCGACACCGATGTTGATGTCGATCGAGCCCTCGGCGATGAAGAGCCCGACCGCGAAGAGCAGGGAGTCACCCGGCAGGATCGGGAAGAGCAGGCCGCACTCGATGAAGACGATCGCCGCGCTCACCCAGAAGAACTGCCCGCCGAAGCGGTCGAGCAGCCATTGCGGGTCCATCCAGTCAGGGCCGAGGGAGTGCATCACGGGCCCAAGGGTATGCCGCGTGGCCACGACCTCCCGAATCCTCGCCGTGCCGGGGCGGCACCAGGTGAGGTTTGGAGGTGGATGCCGCGGGTGGAGGTCGCGGGCGGATGCCGCAGGTGGAGGCGGCAAGTGGAGGTCGCGGGTGGAGGTCGCGGGCGGAGGCCGTAGGTGGATGCCGCAGGTGGAGGCCGGCGTCCGGCAGTCAAGCCACGCTGCGGCCGTGGCGGTCCATCGGCCAGGTGGTGTGGGTGCGCCCGTCCGGCGCCGTCCAGGTGCAGATGCCCTCTGGCGAGAGCTCCACGCGCCAGCCCCCGTCGTGTTTGAAGCGGTGGTGGCTCGCGCAGAGGCACATGAGGTTGGTGTCCACTGTGGGCCCGCTCGGTGCGGGGACGACGTGGTCGAGCTGGGAGCGTCTCGCCGGCTGGCCACATCCCGGGAACCGGCAGGTGCCGTCGCGGGACCGCACCTTCCTGGCCAGGGCGGCGCAGGGTCGGTAGGCGGTCGGATTCTGGGATCGGACCGCTCCGGTAACCGGGTCGGACCATGAAACCCGCAGGCTGACGTCGGGATCGGAGAGAAGCTCGACCACCGTTGCGGGCAAGAGCGAGCCGAGGGTGGGGACCTCGGTCAGCCCGCTGACGAACCAGACCTCGTCGCCGCTGTCCATCAAGGCACCCGTCGACGCCCGGATGGCTTCCCACAGCTCCGCCGAGCCGGGCTTCCCACGATTCCCGCCGCCGAAGGCCTCCGGCCGCACGTGCTCAGGCTCCTCGCGCAGGTCGAGCGGCCCGCAGTCGGTGCGCCTGGCCGGTCCGGCCCCGATCGGCGCGACGAGCTCGATGGTCGTGCGGACCTCGGCGTTGGCCATGATGAGGTCGACGAGGGCGTCGACCCTGGCCTGGTCGACCCCGAGTCCCGGCGCGGCCTTGATGTACTCGTTCGCCAAGCCGTCGACGGCCGACCACAGCTTCGTCGACGTGGCGACGGGCAGGGTGAGGGTCCAGGTCGACATTCCCGTGACCTCACCGGGGCCCACGCGGATGCACCGCTGCTCCGCAGCCTGGTGTTCGGCCTCGCGGACGGCGTCGCCGTCGGTCTCGTGAGCGGCTCGACGGGCCAGGGTCTTCAGCCGGGAGCAGGGTGCCTCGGTGATGTCACGGTGGTGCAGACGGGCCTCGTACTCCTCGAGGTGGTGCAGCGGCAGCGCCTTCGACTCCCGCACCACGGCTGCCGACCGGTAGGGCTCGAGGATGCCGACCCACTGGAGGTCGAAGGTGACCGGCAGGGCATTGACGAGCAGACGCGCGTCGGACAGCCGCGTGCTCATCGTGCGAGGCGCGACGTGCAGGAGCGGGGCGAGCGCGGCGGCGCTGTCCTGGCCGCCGGAGGCTGGAGGCAGCCGCCGCCCGTCTTCCCGCGCTTCCCGCCGACGGCGCTCGCAGCGCTCCTCGGCGCGGGTGGCGTGTGCGTCCATGGCGACCGACTGGCGCGCCGTCACGGCGTTCACCACCCGTTGGCTTGCGACGACCACGGCCTCGGCTTGGGACATGGGGAGAGCGCTGATGTCTTCGAACGTCAGCTGCGCGAGCGCGGCGGCCAGCACGAAAGGGTCCTCGTGCTCCACAGCCTCGACGTTCTCGAACATGTGTACGAATCTACCGGGTGGGTGTGACAGGCCATCCGACTTCCCCACAGGGCTGGCCTGAGGGGGAATGAGGCAGCCTCCATGCCGGTTTCCCCGGCATGAACCAGACCCCCGCACCGGCCTCGGTCCGGCAGCTCCGCCTCGTCGTCCACGCCGAGCACTTCGAGGAGGCGGTGAGGTTCTACCGCGACGTCCTCGGCATGCCCGTCGAGCTCCACGTCGAGAGCGAGGGCGGTGCCGAAGTGATGATCCTCGACGCCGGTCGGGCCACCCTCGAGCTCTCCAACACCGCGCAGGTCGAGCTGATCGACCGTGTTGAGGTCGGGCGCCGGGTCAGCCCCAAGTTCCGCTTGGCGCTCGAGGTGGTGGATGCCGGCGGCACCACGACCCGCGCGGTGGAGGCAGGTGCCGAACTCGTCGCGGCGCCCACACGGACTCCGTGGAACTCGTTGAACTCCAGGCTCGAGACGCCGGGCGGGATCCAGCTCACCCTCTTCGAGGAGCTCGAGGTGTAGTCGACCGGGCTGAGCCGGCGGGCGTGAGTCGACCGGGACGTCTCGACGGGTGTCCTACTGGCCCGTGCGACCGTCGATGCACTCCCGCAGCAGGTCGGCGTGGCCGCAGTGTCGCGCGTACTCCTCGACCATGTGCACCAGCACGTCGCGCGCGCTGACCGTGTCCCCGTGGTGGTCGACCAGCAGCCCCATGTCGGGGTTGTCGCGCACCCACCGCTCGGCGAACGCGACCTCCTCGCGCCACGCCGCCCAGGCCTCCTCGACCGATGTGTCGTCGCCGACCGCGCCGAGCCAGTCCGCGTCCTGCTGCGGCGGTCCCCACAGCCGCTGGGCCTCCCGGCCGGCGAGGGTGCGCCGGAACCAGCCGCGCTCCACCTCGGCCAGGTGCCGCACCAGCCCCAGCAGGGACATCGTCGACGGAGGCACCGAGCGGGTCGCCATCTGCTCGGCGCTCAGCCCCTCGCACTTCATCTCGAGGGTGAGCCGGTAGTGCCGCAGGTAGTCGACGTAGGTGCCGCGCTCGTCCTTGGGCACGTTGTCGTAGGGCTGGCGAGGGTCGATCTCGGGTTCGACCCACATGTCGGGGTGCTTCCGCGGCGTCTCGGGCATGCCTGCCATCGTGGTGGTCGTGACCGATGAGGACAACCGAGTTGGCGTCGGCCCGTGGCAGGGCGCCCGGCCCGACGACGACCGCTACGACCCGGACCTGCTGCGCAACGGCGACAGCCGGAACGTCGTCGACCGCTACCGCTACTGGAAGCTCGAGGCGATCGTCGCCGACCTCGACACCCGGCGGCACGACTTCCACGTGGCCGTCGAGAACTGGAACCACGACTTCAACATCGGCTCCGTCATCCGCACCGCCAACGCCTTCAACGCCAAGGCCTTCCACATCGTCGGCAAGCGCCGGTGGAACCGGCGCGGGGCCATGGTCACGGACCGCTACCAGCACGAGCACCACCACCCCGGGGTGGCCGACCTCGTCGCCTGGGCGGCGACGGCGGGCGGCGACGGCCACGGCATACCGCTCATCGGCATCGACAACCTGCCCGGCTCGCTGCCGCTGGAGACCTACGACCTGCCGCGCGAGTGTGTGCTCGTCTTCGGGCAGGAGGGCCCGGGGCTGTCGGCGGAGATGCGGGACGCCTGCGTGGCCGTGCTCGACATCGCGCAGTTCGGGTCGACCCGCTCGATCAACGCCGGTGCGGCGGCGGCCATCGCGATGCACGCCTGGGTGCGGCGGCACGTTTTCCGGCAGGCTGTCGATTAGGGGGTCGCTCGCGCGTCACCACGGTGCAAGCACTCATTGATGAGAGGAATGACCATGACCGAGTACGTCGTGTTGATCGTGGGGGACGCCGACCGCTGGTGGACCACGATGGACGTGGAGAAGCGCAAGGCGGGGTATGCCGAGTACGCCAGGTTCGCGCAGGAGCTCGCTTTGCGAGGGCACAAGATCACCGGCGGCGCCGAGCTGCACGCCACCAGCGAGGGGCGGCGCATCCCGCGCGGGGGTGGTGCGGTCACGGAGGGGCCGTTCGCCGAGGTGACCGAGCAGGTCGGCGGCTTCTACCAGGTGGAGACCGACGACCTCGACGACCTGATGGAGTGCTGCCAGATCATCGCCGCGCTCGGTGACGGCATCGAGGTCCGCCGCGTCGTCAAGCCCGAGGACCGTCTCGCATGAGCGGCACGGACACGACCCGGCACATGGTGCTCCTGCCGGCGCCCGAGGCGGAGTGGGCGAACCTCCCACCCGAGGACCACGAGCACGGGATGCGCTCGCACGAGCAGTTCCACCGCGACCTAGCCGGTGGTGGCCACACGATCGTGGCCACGAGCCCGCTCAGGCCGTCGGCGGAGGCGATCTCGATGCGGCCCGACGACGCGGGAGGGACGGTCGTCACCGACGGGCCGTTCACCGAGTCGGTCGAGCAGGTCGTCGGTTTCTACCTGATCGACAGTCCGGACCGCGACGACCTGGTCCGGATCTGCACCGAGTTCGCGTCGCGCGGGGAGCACATCGAGTTCCGGGACCTCGAGAAGGACGCGCACTGATGCGCTACTTCGTCACCATCGCCTACGAGCCGACCGTCTGGGCCGACGCCGACGAGGCGACGCGGCAGCGGTACCACCAGGAGCACCTCGCGTTCCACGACGCCGTCCAGGAGCGGGCCCATCTGGTCGCCGGTGAGGCACTGGCCGGTCCCGAGACGGCGACGACCCTGCGCCACCGCGACGGCGCCCCGGTGCTGACCGAGGGGCCGTTCGCCGAGAGCACCGAGGTGGTCGGCGGCTTCTACCTCGTCGAGGCCGACGACCTCGACACCATGACCGAGCTGTGCGCCCTGCTGCCCAAGGCGTACTCGCTCGAGATCCGCCCGGTCGTGCAGGTCGAGGGCTTCGAGAGCCGGTGAACCGAGGCGAGCACGGTCGTGGGCGTGGGCCAGGGCAACCCGGGCCCGCCCAGGAGATCGCGCTCGAGGAGGCGTTCCGCGAGCACTGGGGACGGCTGCTCGCCCTGCTGGTCGCGCAGTTCCGGCGCCTCGACCTCGCCGAGGACGGTCTCGGCGAGGCCTTCGAGTCGGCCGCCGGGCACTGGCCCGCCGAGGGCGTGCCCGGCAACCCGGCGGCGTGGCTGCTCACTGCGGCTCGCCGCCGGGTGCTCGACCGGCTGCGCGCGGAGGCGGTGGCTGCGCGCAAGGAGCCGCTGCTCGTCGTCGACGCGCAGACCCGGCACGATGCGGCGGGCGTCATGGCCGACCCGGGTGGGCTCGTGGCGGACGAGCGGCTGCGCCTGGTGTTTCTCTGCGCCCACCCGTCCCTGGCGCCGGAGTCGGCAGCCGCGCTGTCGCTGCGGCTGGTCATCGGGGTGCCCACCGCGGACATCGCCCGCCTCTTCCTCGTCCCCGAGTCCACGATGGCGGCCCGACTCACCCGGGCCAAGCGGCGCCTCGCCGCCACCGGTGCGCCGTTCAGCGTTCCCCCTGAAGGTCCCGCCCGCGACGCGCGGGTCGGCGTCGTCACCTCGGTGGCCTACCTCGCGTTCACCGCCGGCTACGCACCCGGCTCCGGGCCGGACGTGACACGGACTGCCCTCGCCGGTGAGGGGATCCGCCTGACCCGCGTGCTGCGCGAGGTGCTCCCGGGGCAGCCGGCCCTCGACGCGCTGCTGGCCCTCATGCTGCTGCAGCACTCCCGTCGCGACGCCCGGGTCGGCTCCGACGGGCTGCCCGTGCTGCTGCCCGACCAGGACCGTGGCCGGTGGCGCCACGACGAGGTCGCCGAGGCGCTCGCGCTGCTCGAGCCCATGGCCCGCCACCGCCATCAGGGCGTGGCTGGCGAGTACGTCCTGCAGGCGCTGATCGCGGCGGAGCACGCGATCGCCCCCACGGCCACCGACACGCAGTGGCACCGGATCGCCGCCCACTACGCCGAGCTGGAGGACCTCACCGGCTCGCCCGTGGTGCGGCTCAACCGGGCCGTCGCCGTGGCCGAGTCCCAAGGACCTGCCGCGGGCCTGGCCCTGCTCGACGGGCTCGAGGACCACCTGCCGCGCAGCCACCGTCTGCCCGCGGTCCGTGGCGAGCTGCTCAGCCGCGCCGGAGACCGCGAGGGTGCCCGGGCGGCATACGGAGCGGCCCTGGAGCTCTGTGGCAACGAGGCCGAACGAGCCTTGCTGGAGTCCCGACGAAATGCGCTGGACGTTCCGGGCATCGGTCCGGTCGAATCAGCGCGTGACTTCCAGCCCTGACGCGCTCCTCGCCGCCTTCCACCAGCAGATCCGCCTGCGCGACCGCGACGCCGAGGAGGGCAACGTCGTGGAGCGCGACGGACTGGTGCACCGCAACTACCCGGCCGACCCGCAGAGGCCGGGGGCGATGATCGAGTCGCCGGAGGGGCTGGGGGAGGACCCCGACGCGGTGATCGCCCGCCAGCGGGACTTCTTCGCCGGTCGCGGGCAGCGCGTCGAGTGGAAGACCTACAGCTATGACCCACCCGCCGACCTCGGCGCGCGTCTCGACGCGGCCGGGTTCGTGGCCGAGGAGCTCGAGGCCCTGATCCTCGGTGACGCCGAGACCGTGGCCGTCGACGTCGACCTCCCTGCGGGCCTGACGGTCCGGGCCGTTCGCGACAGCCGCGACCTCGATCGGATCGCCGACCTGCACGACCTCGTCTGGCCCGGCACGCGGTGGATCACGCACCGCTTCGGCGACGAGATGCGCGCCCGGCCCGACCTGGTGCGCGGCTGCCTCGTCGAGGGTCCCGACGGCGGGCCGGTCCTGTGCGCCTCGTGGCTGCGGCTCGTCGAGGGCAGTGGCTTCGGTGGTCTCTGGGGCGGCGCGACGCACCCCGAGTGGCGCGGCCGTGGGCTCTACCGCGCCACGGTGTCCCACCGGGCCCGCCTCGCGCTCGGGGCCGGCTACGGGTTCCTCCGCGTCGACGCGTCGCCGCACTCGCGGCCGATTCTCGAACGGGCCGGGCTGCACCAGGTGGCCACCACGACGCCCTATGTCTTCGACCCTGCGGCCGGCCACGCCTGACGGCGTCCGCGGCGTCCGCGGCGTCCGCCCGGCTGGACAGGCCCTGCACACGGTGCGCCCCGGCATGGAAGGATCGGCACGGAAGCTGCACTGTCCGACCGCCGAGCCCAAGGAGAGACCATGCCCATCGCCACACCCGAGGTGTATGCCGACATGCTGGACCGCGCGAAGGCAGGCTCCTTTGCGTACCCGGCCATCAACGTCACCTCCAGCCAGACCCTCAACGCCGCCATCCGCGGCTTCGCCGAGGCCGGCAGCGACGGCATCATCCAGGTGTCGACCGGCGGCGCGGACTACCTGAGCGGCCCGACGGTCAAGGACATGGTGACCGGGTCGCTCGCCTTTGCCGCGTTCGCCCACGAGGTGGCGAAGAACTACGACGTCAACATCGCGCTGCACACCGACCACTGCCCCAAGGACAAGCTCGACGGCTTCGTGCGGCCGCTGCTCGCCGCCTCGACCGAGCGGGTCAAGGCCGGCGGCACGCCCTGGTTCCAGTCGCACATGTGGGACGGCTCGGCCGTGCCGCTCGAGGAGAACCTGCAGATCGCCCGGGAGCTCCTCGACCTCGCCAAGGTCGCCAACGTCATCCTCGAGATCGAGGTCGGCGTGGTCGGGGGCGAGGAGGACGGCGTCGTCGGCGCGATCGACGAGAAGCTCTACTCCACCCCCGAGGACGCCATCGCCACCGTCGAGGCGCTCGGCCTCGGCGAGAACGGCCGCTACATGACGGCGCTGACCTTCGGCAACGTCCACGGTGTCTACAAGCCGGGCAACGTCAAGCTGCGCCCCGAGATCCTCAAGCACGCCCAGGAGGCGGTCGTGAAGGCCAAGGGCCTCGGCGACGGCGAGCGTCCCTTCGACCTCGTCTTCCACGGCGGCTCCGGCTCGACGGCCGAGGAGATCGGCGCTGCCGTCGACTTCGGCGTCGTGAAGATGAACATCGACACCGACACCCAGTACGCCTTCACCCGTCCCGTGGCCGGCTACATGTTCAAGCACTACGACGGGGTGCTGAAGATCGACGGCGAGGTCGGCAACAAGAAGCAGTACGACCCGCGTGCCTGGGGCAAGGAGGGCGAGGCGGCCATGGCCGCGCGTGTGGTCGAGGCCTGCGAGAACCTCCGCAGCGCCGGCACCTCGGGCAAGTAGGGCGCCCCGGTGACCTCGGAGAACCTGCTGGGCATCCCGCCCACCCACCTGCCCGTGGACCCGGCCGCCGAGCGGCTGGAACAGGGCGTGGCCCCGGACCAGGTGGCCGCGGCATACCCCACCTCGTCGTTGGCCTGGGCCACCCTGGCGGAGGACGCGCTGGAGGACGGGCGCACCATCGAGGGCTACGCGTACGCCCGCACCGGCTACCACCGGGCCCTGGACGCGTTGCGGAAGTCGGGCTGGCGCGGGCAGGGACCGGTGCCGTGGTCGCACGAGCCGAACCGCGGTTTCCTGCGCGCGCTCGCGGCTCTCGCGCGGGCTGCCGGCGAGATCGGGGAGGTCGAGGAGGAGCAGCGCTGGCGCGAGTTCCTGCGCGACTCCTCGCCGGAGGCGGCCGCCGAGCTGCGGCTGTGAGCCCAGGGCCGGCGGGGAGACCCGCCGGCCCTGCCCAGCCCCCTGACTGGTGAAGCCAGGGGACCGGACCCCGTGGATCCGGTCCCCCGGCTTCGCCCCCTGCGGTGAGCGGCAGCCTCAGTGCCACTCGGGTGCCGCGGCTCCGTCGTCCCCTGAGACCCGCCGTGACACCGCCATAATGCCCGCAGCCGCCGAATTCACGCGTCACCAAAGTGTCATTGGCCATAAACTGTCAGCAGTTTCTGTGGGTTCGCTGTGACGAGGAGGCGACGTGCCCGGTGACGACCCCGACTTCCTGGTGACCGGCCCCCTCGAGACCCTCCAGCGCGTTGC
>Ga0247818_10002298_pt1 | contig 12371 bp, 8 predicted proteins | sample 13C_Glucose_Day1_FD_192424 | JGI IMG/M metagenome (GOLD analysis project Ga0247818, IMG submission 192424) | Soil microbial communities from agricultural site in Penn Yan, New York, United States - 13C_Glucose_Day1 | ecosystem: Environmental > Terrestrial > Soil > Agricultural land | place: USA...
GAACATCCGCCCGCTCTAAGTACTCCGGATCGCAGCACCGGCCAGCCGGCCGCCATGCTTTCCCCAACACCACAAACGCCCCCTCGAGGATTCCTCGGAGGGGCGTTTGTCGTGGGTGTGCTGCGCTCAGCCGACGTGGACCCACGGGCGCCTCGTCACGTCAGGTTCCGCCTCCCGCAGCACTTCACGTGTCACCGGCGCGATTTCCCCTTCGCCGAACGCCAGGAAGCGCAGCAGATTCGTGACCGGGTTGCCTTCGGTCCAGCGGAAGTAGACATGCGGCATCAGGCCCGTCACATCGCGGATGTGGAGCAGGACGGACGCGATCGTGTTCGGCACCACGGGCCCATGGACTTCCAGAATCCGGTAGCCGTGCCGGGTGATTCCGCGGACGACGAGCTCCGTCTCGAAGTCGGAGGAATCGTCCACGACCACCTCGAGGAACAGTGCGCGGTAGTCCAGCGGCAGATGGCTGACCTCCATAGCGGACTCCAGTTTCTGCCGGTAGGCCTCCGCGGTCATGCGAAGGGGTTCATGGGCGATGATCCGGATGGGCCCGTCCAGTTCATCGGACATGAATTCCAGCGCCTCACGGTCCAGATGGACACGCGTGGCGTGCAGTTCAAAGGAACGCCCGACCCGCGACAGCAGCGAGATGACAATGATCCCCAGGATGAAGACTGAAGCGATCCGGATGCCCTCCGGCCGTTCGATGATGTTGGCCACAGTGGTGTAGATGAACACAACGGCAATGACGCCGAACCCGACTGAGCGTTTGCGCTGCCTCCTTCGCCGGGCCGAAAGCGTCACAGCCACCGCCGCCGAGGTCATCAGTACCAGCACGCCGGTGGCGTAGGCGCCGCCCTGGGCGTCGACGTCGGCGTCGAAAAGCCAGGTGACCAGGAAGGCGACCAGGGCAAACACGAGCACCAGCGGCCGGACGGCACGGGCCCACTCCGGGGCCATCCCATAGCGGGGCAGATACCGGGGCACCAGGTTCAGCAGCCCCGCCATTGCGGAGGCGCCGGCGAACCAGAGAATCGCGATTGTGCTGACGTCATAGACGGTGCCGAACCCCACCCCCAGGTATTCGTGGGCCAGGAACGCCAGCGCGCGCCCGTTCGCCTGCCCGCCGGGCTGGAATTCCGGCTCCGGGATGAGCACCACAGTGGTGAAACTGCTGACAATCAGGAAGCTGCTCATGATGACCGCCGCCGTCGTCAGCAGCTTGCGGGTGCCCGCGATGCGTCCGGCCGGATTGTCCTCGGTATCGCTCGCCTGTCCCCGGATCTGCGGCATGACCGCCACGCCCGTCTCGAACCCGGAAAGGCCCAGCGCAAGTTTGGGGAACACGAGCAAGGCAAAGCCGACAGCCAGCAGCGGGTTTCCGTGCGACGTCGAGATCGCCTGCCACCAGTTGTCCACGGCAACGGGATGCGTGAACACCTCAACGACCGACACTGCCAGCACAACGACGTTCAGCGCCAGGTAGACGGCGACGATCAGGACGGCGAGGCCGATGGCTTCCTTGAAACCGCGCAGGAAGACCGCACCCAGCATCGCCAGCAGGAACAGCGTGACCGGCACGTTCTGTCCCTGCAGCCAGCTGGGGGCTATCGGGTTCTGGATCAGGTGCGCCGTGGCGTCGGCCGCCGACAGCGTCATGGTGATCATGAAGTCCGTTGCGGCGAAACCGAGCAGGACCAGGACGAACAGCTTTCCGCCCCACCGCGGCATGAGCCGCTCGAGCATCGCAATGGAGCCCTCGCCCCGGTGGCTCTCGCCGGCCACCCGCCGGTAGACGGGCAAGGCGCCCAACAAAGTAATGGCGACGAGCACGAGGGTCGCGAGCGGCGAAATCACGCCCGCGGCGAGCGCGGCGATCGCCGGCTGGTATCCCAAGGTGGAGAAATAGTCGACGCCGGTCAGGCACATCACCTGCCACCAGGAGTGCTTCTTCTCATGGGCTGTGGGCACACCGCCCGGTCCCTGGTGCGAGCCTTTGCTGTCCTGCAGCCCGAACAGCAGCCAGTTCTTCACCACGGACATGGTTCCCGGCCGCGGCGCCGACGGGTCTGCCGGCGGCCTGCTCAGCGTGGTCATGGTTTCCTTCCCTCACGGCGGCGCGGTCTCGGATGGGGGTGCGCCGCGCAGCTCTCAATTGCGAAACTAGCAGCGGCCGCCGGCGGCGCCCCTGCTGAGACAGGGACCTTGACGAATCCTTGACGCCGGGCCGCCCCGCTCGATGACGCCTGAAATGGAAGAATGGCTCCATGGCACGTGGAACGCTGCGCATCTTCCTGGGGTCAGCACCTGGCGTCGGCAAGACCTACGCGATGCTCAGGGAGGGACACCGGCTGCGCGAAGCCGGCGAGGACGTCGTCGTCGCTTTTGCCCGGGACCGGGGGCGCCGCGACACCCGGGCCCTGCTGGCGGGGCTTGAGCTGATCCCGGCCAAGCGGGTTCCGTATCAGGGGCTCCACCTCGAGGAGCTGGATCTGGACGCGGTCATCCGCCGCCGGCCCGCCACGGCAATCGTCGATGATTACGCCCATGCCAATCCCCCGGGCAGTCCCAACGCCCACCGCTGGCAGGATGTTGATGAACTGCTCGACGCGGGCATCAACGTCCTGTCCACCTTGGACATCCAGCATCTCGCATCCCTCAGCGACGTCGTCACCGCCATCACCGATGTCCGGCCCGCGGAGAGCGTGCCCGATGAGATCGCCCGGCGTGCCGGGCAGATCCAACTGGTGGATATCTCCCCCGAACTCCTGCGCCAGCGCCTCGCGGACGGCACGATCGTCGCGGCCGACAGGGTCGACGCTGCACTCGCCAATTACTACCGTCCGGGCAACCTGGCGGCCCTGCGTGAGCTGGCCCTGCTGTGGCTGGCGGACCGTGTGGACGAGGGGCTCGCAAGGTATCGGACGGGACATGGAATCGAAGCCAGCTGGCCTGCGCGGGAGCGGATCGTCGTCGGGCTGCCCGGCGGCCCCGAGGGTGAAACCCTGATCCGCCGCGGTGCCCGCATCCTCAACCGGGTCAACGGCGGCGACCTCCTGGCGGTGCACGTGCGCGCAGCGGACTCTGTGGCCGCAGAATCGCCGCAGGAGCTGGAGTCGCAACGCCGCCTGGTCCAGGACCTTGGCGGCAGCTATCACCTCGTTGCCGGGCAAGATCCGGCCGCAGCGCTGTTGGACTTCGCCCGCAGTGTCAACGCCACCCAGATCGTCGTCGGAATCCCACGCAACGGCGGCCCGGCCGGACTGCTGGCGGGCCTTCGTGGCGGCCGCACGGGCACCAGGGTGGTCCGCGGCGCCGGCGCCATCGACGTTCACATCGTGTCCGGGCCGTCCGGGGGCGGAAGCCCGAGGATGCCCCGGCGGCAGGACCTGGGCCGTGCCCGCGTCACAACGGGTTTCGTCATGGCTGTCCTGCTTCCGGCCCTGCTGCAGCTCCTGCTGGCGGTGAACCAGGATAAGAACCTGGCGACTGCGGTCCTGGTCCAGCTCACCGGCTCCGTCGCCGTGGCGCTGGTCGGCGGCCTGTGGCCCGCGATCCTCGCGGCGCTCTGGAGCAGCCTGCTGGTGAACTACTTCTCCACCCCGCCGGTAGGCACCCTGCACATCAGCGATTCGCAGAACGTCTTGGCCCTCCTGGTCTTTGTCGGGGTGTCCGCCGCGGTCGCCACCGTGGTGGACCTCTCCGCGCGGCGGTCCAAGGAAGCGGCCATCGCCAGGGCGGAGGCCGCGACGCTGGCGGACCTCGCGCGCGGGGCAGCCGGCTCGGAGGACTCGATTGCAGGATTGCTGCAGCAAGCCCTCGATGTCTTCCAGGTCCGGGGCGCGGCCCTTCTAAGCCGCCAGGACGACGCCGCGTTCCGGGCCGCCTCCGCTGCCGGCCAGGGCGAGGGCTGGCGGTTGGTCGCCAGCGCCGGCGAAGTTTCCCCCTTCAGTTCCGGAGCCGGGGAGAGCCCCGGCACGGCAGGCATCCACGGTGACAACGTAGAGCAAATTGATGCCACCACGTGCCTTGTCCTGTACGGCCGGGTGCTGCCGGCCAGCGACAGGCGCCTCCTGGGCGCCTTTGGTGTCCACCTGGCTGCCCAGCTGGAACGGCGGCAACTGCTGGCCAGCCGATCCGAAGTCCTCAAGCTCGCTGAAAGCAACACCATGCGAACGTCGATCCTCCGCGCCGTCTCGCACGATCTCCGCACTCCGCTGGCCGGAATCAAGCTTGCGGTGGGCGGCCTACGGCAAGAGGGCGTCAAGTACACCCGGGAGGAGGAGCGGGAGTTACTGGCTACCATCGAGGACTGTTCGGACCGGCTGGAAGTTCTGGTGGGAAACCTGCTGGACATGTCCCGGATCACGTCCGACTCGATCAAACCACTGTTGCGGCCGGTGCGGTGGTACGAGGTCATTCCTGGCGGGCTGCACGGAATCTCTCCGGGCCGGGTGCGTGTCGAACTCCCCGCCAACATGCCCGAGGTCGAGGCGGACGAGGGCATGCTCGAGCGTGTCATTGCCAACATCGTGGAGAACGCCGTGAAGTACGCCCCCGAGTCCGACATTGTCCTGGCCGGTTCCGCGGGAGGGCTGGGTCCGGCGACAATAAGTGGCCGCCCGGCCGGCGAATTGCGCATCATCGACCACGGAACCGGCATCCCGGCGGACCGGGTCGTGGACATGTTCCGCCCCTTCCAGCGCCTCGACGATGCCACGCAGGCAACCGGAGTGGGGCTCGGCCTCGCGGTAGCGAAGGGATTCACCGAGGCGATGGGCGGCCGGCTGACCGCCGAGCCGACGCCGGGCGGCGGCCTGACCATGGTGATCAGCCTTCCGCTGTCCTCCGGGGTTCCCTACCGCGCCGAGCCGGGACAGGCGCCGCTGGAACCCCAGTCAGTAGTCATCGGCCGCCTCCATGCACCGCCGCTCCTCCCGTCCGGGACGGACCCGGCATGACCTCCGTACTGGTAGTCGACGACGACACCTACCTGCTCCGGGCCCTGCGGATCACGCTGCAGGCCCATGGCTACGACGTCGTGACGGCCGCGGACGGGCGTTCGGCGCTGCTCGCAGCCCAGCAGCAGCCGCCTGCCCTCGTGATCCTGGACCTGGGACTGCCTGACATGGACGGATCGGCCGTGATCCGGAAGCTCCGCGGCTGGAGCGCAGTGCCGGTCCTCATCCTGTCCGCCCGTCACGGGTCCGAGGACAAGGTGGAAGCGCTCGACGCCGGCGCCGACGACTACATCACCAAGCCGTTCGGGCTGGACGAACTCCTGGCACGGCTGCGCGCCCTGCTGCGCCGCAGCGCAGAGACCGAACAGCCTGCGGTCGTCACAACGGAAGCATTCACCGTTGATCTGGGCAAACGCCGCGTCCTCCGCGACGGCCGGGACATCCGGCTGACTCCGACCGAATGGAAAATGCTGGAGGTGCTGGTCCGGAATCCCGAGAAGCTGGTCACCCAGCAGCAGCTCCTCTCCGAGGTGTGGGGTCCGGCATATGCGAAGGAGACCAACTACTTGCGCGTCTATATGGCCCAGCTCCGCCGCAAGCTGGAACCGGAGGCCACCACACCGCGGCACCTGGTCACCGAGGCGGGCATCGGCTACCGGTTCCTGCCCTGACGCTGCCCGGCCCGGCGGGCCCTTAGACGAACGCGGACTTCCCGGTCACGGCCCGGGCCACAATCAGCGAGTTGATCTCGTAGCTTCCCTCGTAGGTGTACAGGATTTCGGCGTCGCCAAAGAGCTTGCCCATCTCGTAGTCGCTGCTGATGCCATTGCCGCCCATCAGCGAGCGCCCCATGGCCACCGAAGCCCGCGCCAGCCGGGTGGTGGTGGACTTGGCCATCGCGGCCTGGACCATTTCGAGCTTGCCATCCTCCTGGATCCTGGCCAGCTGCGCCATCAGCGACAGCGACGCGGACGCGTTGCCCAGGATTTCGGCCAGCTGCTGCTGGATCAGCTGGAAGCGGGCCAGCTCCTTGCCGAACTGCTTCCGTTCCAGCGAGTAGGAACGCGCGACGTCGAATGCGGCCAGCTGGATGCCGGCGGCCTGCCAGCCCACCCAGGCGCGCGAATCGCGGAGCAGCTCGTTGGCCTTGGAGAAGTCCGTGGCCCCGGGGAGCAGGTTGGACTCCGGGATGCGGACCTCGTCGAGGACGATGTCCGCGTTCTGCATGATCCGCAGCCCGATCTTGTTCGCGATCTTTGTGGCGGTGTAGCCGGGGCGGTCCGTCTCCACGATGAAGCCCTTGATCTGCTGGTCCGCGACGTCCCGCGCCCAGACCAAGGCGAAGTCCGCGATGGTGCCGGCGCCGATCCAGCGCTTGGCACCGCTGATCACCCACTCGCCGTCCTCGAGCCGGGCCGTCGTCGCCAGCCCGCCGGCGATGTCGGAGCCGTGGTCCGGCTCGGTCAAGGCGAAGGCGCCAATCTGCGTGAACGCCGTGAGCCCCGGCAGCCAGCGTGCCTTCTGCCCCTCGGAGCCGAGCTGGTCGATCATGCCCACGATCAGCTCGTTGTGGATCCCCACGAGGGCCGAGAGGGACACATCGGCGCGTGCCACCTCGACATACATGAGGCCCTTGAACAGCTTGGAGGTGCCGTCGGTCTGCAGGCCGCCGAGTCCGTACTTGCCCAGTTCTGCGAGCAGGCCGAAGGGGAACTCCTCGCGGTTCCAGTAGTCGATCGAGGCCGCCCGGATCCGGGACTGGAGGAAATCGCGGATCTCCTGGTAGCGGGCCTGTTCCGCCGGGGGCAGCAGGTCGACGATGTACATCAGATCGGCGTCCGGGAACGGCGGCGCCGTCACAGCCTCACGCGCTGATTCGTCCTCGGTGGTTCTCTGTCCGCTGGCACGTCCCTGTGGCTGCACGGGCATGTATCCCTTCGTAGTGATCCGGTCATGAACCGGGCCGGCTCTTCCAAACCCTTGGATGTCCTAGTATATTGCACAGTGATGGGGATCACTAGGCGGCTGGCGGTCCCCGGGCAACGGCGCCGGGCTTTACACGGCTGCGCCACCAGACTTCGAAAGGTGCACCATGACAGTCACTGAGGAATTCCGCGCAGCACGCGACCGCATGCTTGACCTCCGCACGGACTATGACGCGGCGCGCAGTGAATTCCGGTGGCCGCGCTTCGAGCACTTCAACTTCGCGCTGGACTGGTTCGACCAGATCGCGGCGGACCCGGCCAAGGCGAACAACCCGGCCCTCGTCATCGTCGAGCAGGACGGCTCTGCCACGCGGCGCAGCTTCGCGGACCTGTCCCGGCGCTCCGGCCAGGTGGCCAACTGGCTGCGCGGCCAGGGTGTCCGTCGCGGCGACCGGATGATCATCATGCTCGGCAACCAGGTGGAACTCTGGGAACTGATGCTCGCCGGGATCAAGCTGGGCATCGTCATGATCCCCACCACCACGCTGATGGGACCGGCGGACCTGAAAGACCGGGTGGAGCGCGGCGGCGCGAACTGGGCCGCCGTCGGAAGCGCCAATATCAAGAAGTTCGACGAGGTCCCGGGTGATTACACACTGATCGAAATCGGCGGCGGCGCCGGCAACGCAGATACAGACAAGGCCGCCCTGCAGTACTCAGGCTCCGCCGGAGCGGGCGAAGAGTTCGCCCCGGACGCGCCGACCCTGGCCGACGAAACGCTGCTGCTGTACTTCACCTCGGGCACCACCTCCAAGGCCAAGCTGGTGGAGCACACGCACACCTCCTACCCGGTGGGCCACCTGTCCACCATGTTCTGGATCGGGATGGAACCCGGCGATGTGCACCTGAACGTGGCCTCGCCCGGCTGGGCCAAGCACGCCTGGTCCAACGTCTTCACGCCGTGGATCGCGGAAGCCTGCGTCTTCATCTACAACTACGAGCGCTTCGATGCGAAGGCGCTGATGGAACAGATGGACCGCGAATCCGTGACCAGCTTCTGCGCCCCTCCCACGGTCTGGCGCATGCTCATCCAGGCCGACCTGACCCTGCTCAAGAACCCGCCCACCAAGGTGGTGTCCGCCGGCGAACCGCTCAACGCCGAGGTGATCGACCAGGTCCAGCGCGCCTGGGGCCAGACCATCCGCGACGGCTTCGGGCAGACCGAATCCACGGTGCAGATCGCGAACACCCCCGGGCAGCCGATCAAGATCGGCGCCATGGGCAAGCCCCTGCCGGGCTACGACGTCGTCCTTGTGGACCCCGCCACCGGCGCGGAAGGCGACGACGGCGAGCTCTGCCTGCGCCTGGACCCCCGGCCCGCCGGGCTGATGAAGGCGTATTACGGGGATCCCGAGAAGACCGCGGAGGCCTTCCGCGACGGTTACTACCACACGGGTGACATGGCGAGCCGGGACGAACGCGGCATCATCACGTACGTGGGCCGCGGCGACGACGTCTTCAAATCCTCCGACTACCGGCTGTCCCCGTTCGAGCTGGAAAGCGTGCTGATCGAGCACCCGGCAGTGGCCGAGGCCGCCGTCGTCCCTTCCCCGGACGCGCTCAAGCTCTCCGTGCCCAAGGCGTTTGTGGTCCTGGCCGCCGGACACGAGGCCGGCCCGGAGCTCGCCGAGGACATCCTGCGCTACTGCCGCGACCACCTTGCACCGTTCAAGCGGATCCGCCGGCTGGAGTTCGCCGAGCTGCCCAAAACCATCTCGGGCAAGATCCGGCGCGTGGAGCTGCGACACAGCGAAGAACTGCGCCACGGCGGGGGAACGGTCCCGGCGGGCCTCGGCACCGAGTACTCCGAAGCGGACTTCCCCGGACTGAAAAGCCCCTCGGAAAAGCTAGGCTGAACCCCATGAGACTCAGGACAAGAAGCTGGGGGTGCCATGACAACGCCCCTGCCGCGTGACCCAATCGCCGACGCCCGGCTGAACTGGGAACGCCACGGCTGGTCCGACGTCGCCGCGCCGATGGCTGCCATCACCGCCATCATGCGGACCCAGCAGCTCCTGCTGGCCCGGATCGAGGGGGTCCTGAAGCCGTTCGGGCTGACGTTTGCCCGCTACGAGCTCCTCGCCCTGCTGAGCTTCGCCCGCAGCGGCGCGCTGCCCATGAACAAGGCAAGCGCGCTGCTGCAGGTCCACCCCACCTCGGTGACGAACGCCGTCGACCGTCTGCAGCAGGCGGGGCTGGTGCTCCGGTCTCCGCATCCCACGGACGGGCGCACCACCCTGATTGAGCTCACCCAGGAGGGGCGTACGCTGGCCAAAAGGGCGACGGCGGCACTCAACTCCGAGGTGTTCGCCCAGTCCGGCTTCGCGGAGCAGGATGTTGACCAGCTGATCCGGATCCTGGGCACCTTCCGTCGCAACGCCGGCGACTTCAGCGAGTGATTCTCGCGGCCGAAATGCCCTAGCACCACTCCAACATTGACCGCCCGCCACAATGCCGTGCCGGGTTCCGCGGCACCAGGAGACGACTCATGCAGCCGAACGCCTATTCCCGCCCCGACGACAGGGAGTTGCTCCGCGCCTCCCTGCGGCTGCTCTCCGGCAGGTTCAGGCCCGCCGTGCTCTTCGCCGGACTGGCCAGCGGCGAGCGGCTCCAGCTGACGGATTTCCTGGGGACGGCGACGTCCAGCCTGCACCAGGTGGTCGTGGGGCCCGGCGCGGGCCTCGGCGGCCGGGTCTTCACGCAGCGGCGGCCGTTCCTGGTGGAGGACTACATCGCCTCGGAGGGAATCACCCACGAATACGACCTCGCCGTCCGGCGGGAACGGCTGACCTGGATGGCGGCCGTCCCGGTTGTGGTCCAGGGCAAGTCGCGGGCGGTGCTGTACATCGCGAGCCGGGACAGTGCGCTGCTCGGGGAATCCGCTGTGTGCGAGGCGATGGCGGCCGCCGCCGAGATCGCCGGGGAGCTGCGGGTCCGGGACGAGGTGGACCGCAGGGTCTCGATCATCGACACGGCACGGGCCGAACCTGCCCTGGCCCTGGACCGGAGTTGGCTGGAGCACATCCGGGAGGCCCACGCCGAGCTGCGGTCCCTGGCCGGCACGGTTTCGGATCCCCACCTGGCGCGGCAGCTGGACATCATCGGCAGCCACCTTGCGCCACCGCCCGCCGACGGCGTCCACGCGACAGCCCGGCTGGCCCGCCGTGAACTCGATGTGCTGGCACAGGTGGCGCTCGGCTGTTCGTACCAGGAAACCGCGGAACGCCTCGGGCTGAAAGCCGTGACCGTCAAGAGCTACCTGCAGAACGCCATGGCCAAACTGTCCGCGCACAACCGGCTCGAGGCCGTGTCCGCGGCCCGCCGGCTGGGACTCATCCCGTAGAGCGGGGTGGCCGGTTCCGCCGGCAACCCCGCTCCCCCAATTTCAGGTCTCCTTCATCAGGATCCCCGCATCGGAACCCCCTAGTGCCGGGAGGCGGCCTCGGCGGTTCCTGCGCCGCTTGCGGTGACAGACGCGGCCGGGGCCCCGCCTTCAAGCCCTTGCCTTTCGCGGTTGGGCAGGGCGAGGGTGCACAGCACGCTGAAGACACCGATCCCGGCGAGCAGGAACCCGACAGACCAGGCCCCGGACGTGCCGCCCAGCTGGCCGGCCACGAGCGGCACGATGCCTCCGCCAACCACGCCGGCGAGGTTGTAGCCCATGCCGGCACCGGTGTAGCGGTAGCGCGTCTCGAACAGTTCCGGCAGCAGCGCCCCGGCGGGGCCGTAGGCGACGGCGAAAATCACCAGGGTAACCGTGAGCCCGACGGCGAAGGCAAAGACAGTGTTCGCGCTCAGGATCGGGAACAGCGCCAGGGACCACGGCACCGCGAGGATACAGGAGGTCGCGATGACCTTCTTCCGGCCGAACCGGTCCGAGAGGATCCCGGAGGCCAAGGTGGCGGCGGCCACGAAAATCGAGGCGACGATGCCGGTGCTGAGCACTTCCACCCGGCTCAGCTGCATGCCGGTAGGGCTTGTGGCGTAGCTGGTGAGGTAGGCAGTACCCATGTAGAAGAAGGCAAACAGCAGGGTCAGGGAGCCGCCGGCGAGCAGGATTTCGCGCGGCTGGCGCTTGATCGATTCGAGGACGGGCAGCTTGGTGGTGGCAACGGTGGCCTTGGCGGCGTTCTTGAACACCGGGGTTTCCTCAATGCTCAACCGGACCCACAGGCCCACGAGCACCAGCACGGCGCTCAGGATGAACGGCACCCGCCAGCCGATGGAGATGAAGGCCTCGGACTTGTCACCCAGGGTGAGGTTGGTGATCAGGAACGTGCAGCTGGCCAGGGCAAAGGCCACTGATGGGCCAATCTGCGGGAAGGAGCCGAAGAGCCCCCGCTTGCCCTTGGGGGCGTACTCGGCGACCAGCAAGGTGGCCCCGGCCCATTCGCCGCCGACGGCGAGGCCCTGCACGAAGCGCAGCACCACCAGGATGATCGGGGCGGCGACGCCGATGGTCTTGGCGTCGGGAATGAAGCCGATCAGGACGGTGGCGGTGCCCATCATGAGCAGCGTGGTGATGAGGGTTTTCTTCCGGCCGATCCGGTCGCCGAAGTGGCCGAAGATGATGGCGCCGACCGGCCGGGCGAAGAAGGCAACGGCGAAAGTGCCGAAGGAGGCGATGGTGCCGGCCGCAGCGCCGAGGGCCGGGAAGAACACGACCGGAAAGACCAGGGCGGCGGCAGTTCCGTAGATGAAGAAGTCGTAGAACTCGATGGTGGTACCGGCGAAACTGGCGAATGCCACCTTGCGCAGGGTTTTGCGGCTCGGTGGCGCTTGCACCCCGGCCGGTGAAGTCGGTGAAACTGAGGTCATGGCAATCTCCTTTGATGTCAGCCTCGATGCACGGCTTTGTGACTTAGCTCACCGTAGCGAAAGCGTGGACATCCAACTACCTCCTAAAAGAGGTAGCTGCGAAAGGCGCAGGAGCGCCCCGGCGGTCCCCTAGACTTCGGAAAGAAAATATCCCTGAAACTGAGGAGCGCAATGATTCCGGAGATCAACATCTGGGCGGTACTGCTGGCCACGCTGTCCAGCATGGTGGTCGGGTCCGTCTGGTACACGCCGAAGGTGTTCGGCAACTACTGGATGCGCGTCGCCAAGGTCACGCCCAGCGGTGAAGCCAAGGACGCTGTAAAGCCCATCCTGATCACGTTGGTGGTCAGCTTCGTCAGCGCCTTGGTCCTGGCCGGCTCAGCCGCCATCTCCCAGCACTTCTACGGCGGAAACTTCCTGGTCAACTCCCTGGTCACGGCCGTGATTCTCTGGGCCGGTTTCACGGCGGCCCGGTTCATCACCCATGACGCCTTCGAGGGCCGTCCTGCCGGGTTGACGGCGCTGAACTGCGCGCACGAGCTCGTGACCCTGACGGTCATGGCCCTCATCATCGGGCTGTTCGGCATCAGCGCCGTCAACC
>Ga0247818_10002299_pt1 | contig 12369 bp, 10 predicted proteins | sample 13C_Glucose_Day1_FD_192424 | JGI IMG/M metagenome (GOLD analysis project Ga0247818, IMG submission 192424) | Soil microbial communities from agricultural site in Penn Yan, New York, United States - 13C_Glucose_Day1 | ecosystem: Environmental > Terrestrial > Soil > Agricultural land | place...
CGCCCCGGAGACCGAGGAAGACCCGGTCTCCGGGGCGGGTGGCACCGCGGGCGGCACGCTTGCGCTCGCCCTCGGCCGGGGGCGCGGGAGGAGGTGCGTCTTGTGTCGTTATGTCCATCGGGTTCTCCGGTCTGCGGAGTCGTACTCGGGGTACGGCTCCATGGCGGCGGTGCACCGGACGCTGCGGCCCGGTCTTGGTGGGACCGGGCCGCACACTCAGATCAGCTCAGGGCCGCAACGGTGGTGCGGACCTTGGAGATGATGTCGGCGGGGATCGGGGCGTAGGAGTTCTCGGCGAGAATGCCCTGGCCCTCCTCGCTGGCGATGTAGGTCAGGAACGCCTTGACGCTCGGCAGCGTCTCGGCCTTGTTGCCCTTGTCGCAGACGATCTCGTACGTCACCAGGGTGATCGGGTAGGCGCCGTCGGCCTTGGTGTTGTAGTTGATCTCGAGCGAGAGGTCCTTGCCGGTGCCGACGACCTTGGCGTCCGCGATGGCGGCCGTGGCGGTCTCGGAGGAGGGCTTGACCGGCTCGGAGGCGCCCGTGGCGATGGCGACCGAGGTCAGGTCCTTGGCGTAGGACTCCTCCATGTAGCTGATGGCGCCGGAGGTCTGCTTGACCGCCTGGGCGACACCGGAGGAGCCGGACGCGGCCTGGCCGCCCGGAGCGGTCCACGCCTTGCCGCCCTCGAACTTCCAGTTGTCCGGGGTGGCGGCCGTCAGGTACTTGGTGAAGTTGTCCGTGGTGCCGGACTCGTCCGAGCGGTGGAACGCCTGGATCTTGGTGCTGGGCAGCTTCGCGTCGGGGTTCAGCTTCTTGATCGCCTCGTCGTCCCAGGTCTTGATCTTGCCGCTGAAGATCTTGGCGATCGTGGGCGCGTCCAGGACGAGGTTGTCGACACCGTCGACGTTGTAGGCGAGGGCGATGGCGCCGCCGACCATCGGGAGGTCGATGCCCTGGCCGCCGTCGGTGCACGCGGTCTTCTTGGACTCGGCGACCTCTTCGGGCTTCAGCGCGGAGTCCGAGCCGGCGAAGGCGACCGTGCCCTGGTTGAACGCGGTGACACCGGCGCCGGAGCCGCCGCCCTTGTAGTTGATCTGGACGCCCTGGCAGGCGGCGGAGAACTGCTTGACCCAGGCGTCGATCGCGTTCTTCTGCGCGGACGAGCCGTCGGCCAGCAGCTGGCCCTTGGCGTCGTCGCACTTGATGTTGCCGGCCGCGGCGCTCGCGGACGAGTCGCCGCTGCCGTTGCTGTTGCCCGTGTCGTCGGAGCCGCACGCCGTGAGGGCCAGGGCGCCGGAGACGGCGAGAGCGCCGAGAGCGAGGACGCGCCGGTTCTTGCGCTGAAGCTTCACTGAGGGAGTTCCTTCCGAGAGCCGCCGTCCTGAATTCGGCGGCGTGCGAAGAATGGGCGATGCGGACGCGTCTTCCGAGTGCGGCCCGTCATCTTGCAAGGCCGAAATTAGGCAGAACAGGTGAAGGCGCCGAAGGCCGTAAATGAACGAGGGGTGAACCCCTGGGTACGGCTGGGTGAGGTAACGGAACGCTTACGTTGTGGACACGGGTGTATTCCGAGACTTTGTCGGGGTTGAACGGGACTATGCCAGCCGCAGCGATTCCAGCAGGGCGTTCACCAACTGCCGGTCCCTCGGCTGGGTCAGCCGGGCGCGGGCGGCCGTGGGCGAGAGCCACAGGAGGCGGTCCACCTCGGCGTTGGGCGCGAAGGCGCCGGGGCCCGCCTCGGCCGCCCAGTAGCGGACCTCCTTGGGCCGGCCGTTGGCCGGATATCGCACGGTCGGCAGCTGGGCGCCGGGCTCGGCGGAGTGCCCCGTCTCCTCCAGCACCTCGCGCAGCGCGCCCGCGAGGGGGTCCTCGCCGCGTTTCAACTTGCCCTTCGGGTGCGACCAGTCGTCGTACTTCGGTCGGTGGACCAGGCATATCTCCAGCTCACCGCCTGCCGGCGAACGGCGCCACAGGACGCAGCCGGCCGCTTGGACGGTGAGGTCGTCGGCGGAAGTCACCGGGGGTCGCCTCCTTCGGGATTGCCTGTGGTTCAGGGGTTCCCAGGGCATGCCTCAGGGACGCTAAGGCGTGCCCACCGTCTGCATCTGCCAGGACTGCTGGAACGCGAACCGCGCCGCCTCCACCTCGTGCCGCTGGTCGGCGTGCAGCACGCCGAGGGCGTACGCCGTGGCGGGGGCGATGCGCGGGGTGCGGGCGGCCTGGGCCGCGGCGGCCGCCGCCTCGGAGGCGTCGCGGTGCCGGTTGAGGGCCTGGCCTGCCGCCAGCAGCCGTACGTCGACCGGCGCCGAGTCGCCGTGCAGGACCTCACGGGCGTAGCGGTGCAGGCGCAGCAGGAGGCGGACCTGGTGCCAGGGCGCGTCCTGCGGATGCGGCGCCGGGTCGGGGGAGAGGCCGTGGATCAGGGCCTCGGCGTTGTACGGGTTGCCCGCGGTCACCAGCGGCAGCGCCGCCACCGCGTCGGTGAGCCGCTCCTCGGCCGCGCCCGCGAGGGGGCGCAGGTCGGCGGTGGCCGCGGCCGGGGTGAGCGGGACCTCGCTGGCCAGTACGGCGATGTTGTCGGCGACGGCGTGGAAGCGGGAGGAGCCGATGGCCTGGAGGGCGCTGGAGTGGGCGCGGGTCCGGGCCAGGGTCAGCTGGCGTTCCAGCAGGGCGCCTGCTTTGGCGGCGCCGACTGTGAGGTTGCCGCGCTCCGGTGTGGCCACCGGGTGGGCGGGGGGACCGGTGTCGCCGGACGCCGCCTTCTGCGCGCCGGCCGTCACCCCCGCGGTACGGCTGCCGTCGGACGGGTCGCCGGGCCCGCCGAGCACCCCCGTCTGTGCCGGCAGTACCGCCGCGCCCGACAGCCGGTGCAGTGCCAGCAGCAGGCGCTCCAGGCGGGCCGCGTAGGCGTGCTCCATCGCCAGCGTGCCGGACAGCCAGGCAAGTTCGGGGCGGATGGCCTCCGACCAGTCGGTGTCCAGCAGCGGGCGGAACGTGTGCAGGCTGGCGCTGATACGGCGGGCCGAGCGCCGCAGCGCCCGTGCCGCGTCGACGGACTCCTGCGAGCCGTTGTCCCCGGCGCGCGCCTTGGTGCGTGCCGGGGCACCTCCGTCGCCGCCGGTCTCCCGGTGCAGGCGCAGGGCTCGCAGGAACTCCGTGGCCTGGGCGCGCAGGTAGCCCGCGAGGGCGTCCCCGGTGGGGGAGGCTTCGGCCATGGGGTCCGTCGGATCAAGGTGTTGCTGTGCCACGCCGGCGCCTCCGGGCGTCTATGAGCATCTCCTGGACGTTGCGCAGGGGCTGGCCCTCCGCGTCCGTCGCGTGCCTGGTCCACTCGCCGTCCGGCCCCAGGTGCCAGGACGCGGTGGTGTCGGACATACCGGTCTCCAGGAGCCGGTTCAGTGCGGCACGGTGGGCCGGGTCGGTGACCCTGACCAGGGCCTCGATACGGCGGTCGAGGTTGCGGTGCATCATGTCGGCGCTGCCTATCCACACCTCGGGTTCGCCGCCGTTGCCGAAGCCGAAGACCCGGGAGTGTTCGAGGAAGCGGCCGAGGACGGAGCGGACACGGATGTTCTCCGACAGTCCGGCCACGCCCGGGCGGATCGCGCAGATTCCGCGGACCCAGATGTCGACCGGCACGCCCGCCTGGGACGCGGCGTAGCAGGCGTCGATGAGCGCCTCGTCGACGATGGAGTTGACCTTGATGCGGACGTAGGCGGGACGCCCGGCACGGTGGTGCTGGACCTCCTTGTTGATCCGCGCGATCAGGCCGTCGCGCAGGGACTTCGGGGCGACCAGCAGCCGCCGGTAGGTCTCCCGCCGTGAGTAGCCGGACAGCCGGTTGAACAGGTCGGCGGTCAGCAGGCCCAGGTCCTCGTACAGCCGTGCCGTCTTCGGGTGGTAGTTGCCGGTGCCGACGTGGCTGTAGCGCCGCAGCGTCTCGCCCTCCTGGCGGACCACCAGCGACAGCTTGCAGTGCGTCTTCAGGCCGACGAGGCCGTAGACGACATGGCAGCCGGCCTCCTCCAGCTTGCGCGCCCACTTGATGTTGGCGTGCTCGTCGAAGCGGGCCTTGATCTCGACCAGCACCAGGACCTGCTTGCCGGCCTCGGCGGCGTCGATGAGCGCGTTGACTATCGGGGAGTCGCCGGAGGTCCGGTACAGGGTCTGCTTGATCGCGAGGACGTCCGGGTCGTCGGCGGCCTGCTCCAGGAAGGCCTGCACGGACGTGGAGAACGAGTCGTAGGGGTGGTGCAGCAGCACGTCCCGGTTGCGCAGGGCCGCGAAGATGTCCGGCGCGGACGCCGACTCGACCTCGGCGAGATCGCGATGGGTGCCCGCGACGAACTTCGGGTACTTCAGCTCGGGCCGGTCGATGGAGGCGATGCGGAAGAGGCCCGTGAGGTCCAGGGGACCGGTCAGCGGGTAGACCTCGGCCTCGCTGATCTTCAGCTCGCGCACCAGCAGGTCCAGGACCTCCTGGTTGATGTTCTCCTCGACCTCGAGACGCACCGGCGGGCCGAAGCGGCGCCGCATGAGCTCCTTCTCCAGGGCCTGGAGGAGGTTCTCGGCGTCGTCCTCCTCCACCTCCAGGTCCTCGTTGCGGGTGACCCGGAAGGCGTGGTGCTCCAGCACCTCCATGCCCGGGAAGAGCTCCTCCAGGTGCGCGGCGATCACGTCCTCCAGCGGGACGAACCGGCCGGGGGAGGCCTCCAGGAAGCGGGAGAGCAGCGGCGGCACCTTGACGCGGGCGAAGTGCGGCGTGCCGGTGACGGGGTTCCGTACGCGCACGGCCAGGTTCAGCGACAGCCCGGAGATGTACGGGAACGGGTGCGCCGGGTCGACGGCCAGCGGCGTCAGCACCGGGAAGATCTGGTGCCGGAACAGCGTGAAGAGGCGGGCCTGCTCCTTCTCCGTCAGCTCGTTCCAGCGGACGAGGTGGATGCTCTCCTCGGCGAGCGCGGGGGCGACGTCCTCGTGGTAGCACGCGGCGTGCCGGGCCATCAGCTCGCGCGAGCGGGCCCAGATCATCTCCAGGACCTCGCGGGGCTGGAGGCCGGACGCGGACCGGGTGGCGACTCCGGTGGCGATACGGCGCTTCAGTCCGGCCACGCGGACCATGAAGAACTCGTCCAGGTTGCTGGCGAAGATCGCCAGGAAGTTGGCCCGCTCCAGGAGCGGGGTGTTCGGGTCCTCGGCGAGTTCGAGCACGCGCTCGTTGAACGCGAGCCAGCTGCGCTCCCGGTCCAGGAACCGGCCCTGGGGCAGCTGGACACCTTCGATCTCGGTGACCTCGTAGGCATCGAGATCGGCGTCGATGTCGGGTTCCAGATCGGAGACGACCGCCGAGGTGACCGTGTGCGGGCGGTGCGCAGCTATGGAACCCACGGAGGGCTGCGCGTGCTGGACCTTGGCCTGGGCGTTGGAGGACTGGCTCATATGCCCATTGTTCCGCGCATCGAGCCCGATGGGCGCGTCGGAAAGCGCGGGCGGGAGCGTCGCGGGGAGGCGTCGTACGTCCCCGTTCCTCGCGCTCCCCTGTGCGGGAAGCGAAGGCTCTGGCACGGCGGCGGTCATTGGCGCAGCGTCGCAAGTCCGTCTGAACCAATGGTTACGGAGACATGGCGTGTGGGATAGCGGGGGGCGGCCCCCGGGCGTCCACCTGCCCGGACCGCACGTCCCTCCCCCCGTGGAGGGACGTGCGGCGGAATCTACGGCGTGCGGCGGCGCAGCAGCCAGAAGGCGGCGAGGGTCGCGGTGGCGGCGATGGTGAGAAGGATGCCGGTCTCGACGAGCTGGAGGGGCCAGAAGTGGGACTGGGGGTGGAACGTGACGCTGTCGGTGGGGGAGCCCTTCTCCGTGGTCCAGCGGAGCGCCCAGGCCGAGCGGGGCAGCTCGGCACTGGGTTCGACTCCGCTGCGGGTGACCGTCGGCCACAGGTGCTCGCGGAAGGTCTCCAGCACACCGCACAGGACGAGCGCGGCCGCGAAGCCCGCCCCGGCGGCGGGCAGGGCCCGGCCCAGCAGCATTCCGGCGAGCGCGCCGAGGGCGAGGCCGGCCAGGACGTACGCCACGGCCGTCGGACCGGTGCCGACGAACGAGTCCGCGTTGTACCAGTCCCCGACCAGGTCGGGAGCGTCGTCCCCGCGCGCCCAGTCGTTCAGCAGGACGATCACGCCGGTGCCGGTGGCGAGCAGTACCGCGGGAACGGCGAGCTTGGCGGCCAGCCAGCGGGCCGGTGAGACCGACTGGGTCCAGGCGAGCCGGGCGGTTCCGCTCTCCAGCTCGCGCCCGATGAGCGCGCCGCCGGCCCAGGGCGCCACGAGGAGGACCCCGTACGTCAGGACGGTGGCGATCAGGCCGATCCCGCTGCGGTAGACGTCGTCCACGGTGATCGTCTCGATGGACGCGCAGGCGGGATAGCCGGCGCGGGCCGGCGTCGTGCACGGGACGTTGCCCTCGCGGGCGGTGTCGCCGATGGCGTACATCCAGATCAGTCCGGCCGTGGCGCCGATCAGGGCTACCGCCCAGAAGGCGAACGCCATGCGGTGCACCTGCACGAGGGCCCAGACCAGGCCGCGCGGGCCGCGGGTGGCAGGGGCGGCCGGGGCGGTGAGCGTCGCGGTCATACGGCCGCCCCCGTACGCCGCTTCACCAGCCGGAACGCGATCAGCACCGCCAGCCCCGTCACCGCGAGGACGATGCCCGTCTCCACCAGTTGGAGGGGCCAGAAGTGGGAGGAGGGGTGGTAGTCGCGGTAGAAGCCGACGATGTCGTGCTTGGCCAGGCACTTGGCGTTGTCGATGCACATGGGGTCCGACACCCGGGCGCCCGTGGAGGTGAGCGCGCCGTCGCCGAGGACCATGCCGATGTACTCCGGGTAGCCGTCCTTGGCGGTCAGCGTCTCGACCGGCCACAGATACGGGCGCAACGTGCCGATCGAGGTCGCGAGCAGCGCCAGGCCCACGACCGCCGTGCCCAGTGCGGGCAGCGCCCGGCGCTGGAGCAGGCCCGCGAGGACGCCGACGGCGAGGCCGAGCAGGGCGTACGCCGTGGCGAGGGTGCCGTTGGCCTCGAACGTGGTGCCCTCGTACCAGTCCCGTGAGCCCATCGCCAGGCGCAGCTGTCCGTCCGTGGACCACATCATGCGGTGCAGCAGTGTGAGCGTGAGGGTGCCGGTGGCGAGCAGGGCGGCCGGAACGGCGAGCTTGGCGGCCAGCCAGCGGGCCGGGGTGACCGACTGCGTCCACGCCAGCTGTGCCGTGCCGTTCTCCAGCTCGCGCCCGATCAGCGCCCCGCCCGCCCAGGCCGCGGCGAGGAAGGGCGCGAGGCCGAGCACTCCGGCGCCCAGGGTGCTGAAGGTGTCGTACCGGTCGTAGGCGGTGCCGATGTAGTCGCAGCCCAGGACCGGCTGCCCCGAGTCGCACCCCATCCGCCGGAACTCGGCCCAGGCGGCGTCCGCCGCCGGACCGTGGGCCCACAGCAGCGCTCCCGCGCCGAAGGCCACCAGCAGCACCCAGAACCACAGCGCCGAGCGGTGCACCCGCAGCATCGTCCACAGCAGTCCGCGCGGGCCCCGGGAGGACGTGGCGACGGTGGACGTCTCGATGGTCGTCACGGCGGTCATACGGCGGCCTCCCGCACGTCGTCGAGGCGCAGGACCGGGGCCTGCGGGGCGCGCAGATGGGCCAGGACCAGCTCCTCCAGGGTCGGGGCGGTGGCCTGCCAGCCGGAATCGAGCGGGCCCTCGGGCCTTATCAGCGCGGTGAGTTGACGGCCCGTCGTGCGGGACTCGATCACCGTGTGGGAGTCCAGGGACGCGTCGGCCCGGCCGGTGACGAGGCGGTGCGCGGCGAGCAGGTCGTCCAGCGGGCCGGCGAGGCGGACCCGGCCGGCGCCGAGCAGCAGGAGGTGGTCGCAGGAGCCGTCCAGCTCCGCCACGACGTGCGAGGACATGACAACCGTGGTGCCGTGCTCGGCGGCGTCGGCCATGAGCGTGGCCATCAGCTGGTGCCGGGCCAGCGGGTCGAGGTCGGCCATCGGCTCGTCCAGGAGCAGCAGTTCGGGCCGCTTGCCGAGGGCGAGGGCGAGCGCGACGCGGGTGCGCTGGCCGCCGGAGAGGGTGCGGATCCTGGCGTCCGGTTCGAGTTCGCCCTCGTCGACGATCCGCTCGGCGACCTTCGCGTCCCAGCGGCCTGGGTTGAGCTCACGGCCGAAGCGCAGGGTGTCGGCGACGGTGAGCTGGGGGTGCAGGGGCTTGTCCTGGGCGACGTACGCGAGTCGTTCGCGGACCGCCGCCGGGGCCTGGCCGAGGACGGTGAGGGTGCCGTCGGTGGGGCGGATCAGCCCCGCGGCGAGGGAGAGCAGGGTCGACTTGCCGGCGCCGTTCGGGCCGACGACGGCACATACGCTGCCCGCCGGGAGCCGGAAGTCGCACGCGTCCAGCGCCGCCTTGCGCCGTCGCCCGAACGTCCTGCTCAGCGCGGCCGCCTCGATGGCGGTCCCGGTCATGACTCGTCCCCCTTGAAATGCGTGTCCAGTACGGAAGTGAAGAGCGCGTCCACGTCGTCGCGGTCCAGCCCGGCCGCGCGGGCCCGTGCGGCCCAGGCGTCCAGCTCGGCGCGCAACGGCGAGTCCGCCGGCGCGGTGTTCAGTCCCCGTCGCACGAACGTGCCGAGCCCCCGTCGTGCCTCGACCAGGCCCTCGCGTTCCAGTTCGCGGTAGGCCTTGAGCACGGTGTTGGGATTGATGGCGGTCGCCTCGACGACCTCGCGGGCCGTCGGCAGCTTGTCGCCCGGCTCCAACAGGCCCAGACGCAGGGCCTGTTTGGTCTGCTGGACGATCTGCACGTAGGTGGCGACGCCGGAGCGCCGGTCGATGCGGTACTCGACCATCCGTTCCACCACCCTTTCACTAATTGAGTAGTGAAAGGGTGGTGCAAAGAAAGGGGCGGCGTCAAGACCGCCGCCCCTTAGGGGAGTTATGTCAGGGTTTTATCCCCGTTTCTCCGGGCTCAGGTCTCCGTGCGGTACATCAGGTCCGTCTCGTACGTCGTGAACCCGAGCCGCTCGTACACCGACACCGCCGCCTTGTTGTCCGCGTCGACGTAGAGCATCGCCGCGGGCAGCCCCTGGGCCGCCAGGTGCCGCAGGCCGATCGTCGTCAGGGCCTTGCCCAGGCCGCCGCCCTGGGCGCCCGGCCGCACCCCGAGGACGTACACCTCGCCGAGCCCCTCCTCCGCGTGGACCTTTGTCCAGTGGAAGCCGACGAGTTCACCGCCCTGTTCCGCCAGGAAGAACCCGGCCGGGTCGAACCACGGCTCGGCCTTGCGGTCGTCGAGGTCGCGCTGGACGAGGGAGCCCTGCTCGGGGTGGTGGGCGAAGGCCGCGGCGTTCACGGCGAGCCAGGCCGCGTCGTCCTGGCCGGGCACGAAGGCGCGGACCGAGACGCCCTCGGGGAGCACCGGGTCCGGCAGGTTCAGATCGGCCAGCGGGCGGCGCATCTGGCGCAGTTCGCGGAACAGGGTGAGGCCGAGGACCTGGGAGAGATGGCGGGCCGCGGCATGGCCGCCGTGGGCCCACACCCGCAGCCGCTTGCCGGACGCGCCGAGCAGCGCCGCCCCGAGCGCGCGGCCGTGGCCGTGCCCGCGGTGCGAGGGGTGCACGACGAGTTCGGCGGCCGGGGCCTCCACCGGGTCGGTGTCCTCCAGCTGGGCGTAGCCGACGAGTTCGCCGGCGACGGTCAGCAGCAGATGCGAGACGCCTTCTCGCTCCCCGCCGCGCAACTGGAGCCGGCCCTGTTCGGACACCGCCTGCTGCCCGTCGTTCCGGGCGGCCTCCGCCAGCAGCTCCAGTACGGCCTCGGTCTGCTCGGGGGTGAGCGCGGAGTAGGTCTCGATGGCACGGATGGGGAGGGGGCGTGCGGTGTCGTCGCTGGTCATGCGTACGAGGGTAAGGGGCGGTCCGGGCAAAGTCCCGGCACGGAAATCAAGGGCGGCGGCAACCTCAGAAGCAACCAGGCTGTAACCCGGAACCCCCTGTCGCGCTACGCGCGTTGACTCTAGGCTGCCGCCCGACGGGGCCATGTCATTCACGACTCACAGGGGGGCGGATGTCAGCCACATCCCACCAGCACGACCGCAGACGCCGTACGTACGCTCTGGTCGCGACCGCCGCGACGCTCGCCACCGCGGGCGCGCTGGCCGCGGCCCTCCCCGCTACGGCTTCGGCGGGCGAGAGCTCGCAGAAGCACGGCGGCGGTCACCACCTCAGCCGCTACCAGGACGTCCAGCTGCTGTCGTTCAACGACCTGCACGGCAACCTGGAGCCGCCGGCCGGCTCCTCCGGCCGGGTCACCGAACTCCAGGCGGACGGCACGACGAAGACCATCGACGCGGGCGGCGTGGAGTACCTCGCCACCCACCTGCGCCAGGCCCGCGAGGGCCAGAAGTACTCCATCACCGCGGCCGGCGGCGACATGGTCGGCGCCTCCCCGCTGATCTCGGGCCTCTTCCACGACGAGCCCACCATCGAGGCACTGAACAAGCTCGACCTGGACGTCACCTCCGTCGGCAACCACGAGTTCGACGAGGGCGCCAAGGAGCTGGCCCGCCTCCAGAACGGCGGCTGCCACCCGACGGCCGGCTGCTACACGGACAAGGAGTTCAAGGGCGCCGACTTCCCGTACCTGGCGGCCAACGTGCTCAGCGAGAAGAGCGGCAAGCCGATCCTCGCGCCGTACTGGGTGTGGAAGAAGAAGGACGTCAAGATCGGCTTCATCGGCGTGACCCTGGAGGACACCCCGGGCGTCGTCTCCGCCGAGGGCGTCAAGGGCCTGAAGTTCAAGGACGAGGTCGAGACGATCAACAAGTACGCCAAGGTGCTCCAGCGCCAGGGCGTGAAGTCGATCGTCGCGCTGATCCACGAGGGCGGGCAGCCGGCCTCGGGCTCGTACAACTACAACTGCGACTCCCCGGGCGCGGGCGACGGCATCTCCGGCCCGATCGCCGACATCGCCAAGAACATCACGCCGTCCGTGGACGCGCTGGTGACGGGCCACACGCACGCGGCCTATGTCTGCACGATCCCCGACCCGTCGGGCAAGCCCCGCATGGTCACCTCCGCGGCGTCCTTCGGCCGGCTCTACACCGACACGACGCTGACGTACGACCGCTTCACCGGCGACATCTCCCGTACGGCCGTGAAGTCCGCGAACCGCGTGGTCACCCGGGACGTCCCCAAGGCGCCCGACATGACCGAGCTGATCTCGAAGTGGAACACCCTCGCGGCGCCCATCGGCAACCGCGCGATCGGCTACATCTCCGCCGACATCCCCAGCACCGGCACCGAGTCCCCGCTCGGCGACCTGATCGCGGACGCGCAGCTCGCGTACGGCAAGGAGCTGGACCCGGAGACGGACCTGGCGCTGATGAACCCCGGCGGCATCCGGGCACCGCTGACGTACGCGGCCAAGGGCGCTGAGGGCGACGGCGTGGTGACCTACGCCGAGGGCTTCACGGTGCAGCCGTTCTCCAACACGCTGAACCTCCAGGACCTCACCGGCGCGCAGCTGATCCAGGTGCTCAAGGAGCAGGTCAGCGGCACGAACGCGGCGTCCCCGAAGATCCTCCAGATCTCCTCGGGCCTCACCTACACGCTGGACCTGACCAAGTCGGGCGCGGACCGTGTGGTGACGGACTCCATCAAGCTGAACGGTGCGGCGATCGACCCGGCGGCCACCTACCGCGTCGCGATGAACAACTTCCTCGCGGGCGGCGGCGACGGCTTCACGACGCTGGGCCAGGGCACCAACGACCTCGTCGGCACGGACGACCTGACGGTGCTGGAGAAGTACCTGACGGCCAACTCCTCGGCGACGAACCCGATTCAGCCGCCGGCGGCGGACCGGATCACCGTGGTGAAGTAGTTCAAGAACGAAGTTTGTGACCTGGCGTGAACTAGATCGCAAACCTTCGGTAGCGGTTGCGGGTGGGGGGCGTGTACATGGTCGGATGGGCCGATGCGTTCCCCCCACCACATAACGGCGCATCCCTATCGAAACCCGTACGACGAACTCGGCAGTCTGGACCGTGGTCCGCTGGATGAGTTCCTCGTCGAGGACGTGGATCTGGAAGGGGCCCAGGACGACCCCTGGGCCCCGCCCAACCACCGCAAGGGCAGCCGGCGCAAGCGGCGCGGCCGCCTGGCGGGCCTCCCCTTCGCGATGAAGGCCGTCGTCGGGATCCTCGTCGTCGCCGCCTTCCTCACCCTCGCCGACCGCTGGGCGCTGCTGTACGCCGAGCGCAGAGCGGCGGACACCCTCAAGACCCGGCTGAAGCTCACGGCCGCTCTGCGCTCGGCGTACAGC
>Ga0247818_10002301_pt1 | contig 12362 bp, 14 predicted proteins | sample 13C_Glucose_Day1_FD_192424 | JGI IMG/M metagenome (GOLD analysis project Ga0247818, IMG submission 192424) | Soil microbial communities from agricultural site in Penn Yan, New York, United States - 13C_Glucose_Day1 | ecosystem: Environmental > Terrestrial > Soil > Agricultural land | place...
GCCGGATCGTGGCGCCGGTCGCCGCCTGGAACGGGGTGCGTCGCAGGGCTGCCGGTCCACCGAGTGCCTCCTCCGCGAGCACGGTGGTCAACCAGTCGACGGTCGCTGCGTGCGCGGTGACCAGCCGATCGGCCAACCGGACGACGTCCTGCTTCCCGGCTGCGGTCGCGAGGGCCTTCACGTACCGCGCCCGGTCGAGCAGCTGATGTTCGAGGGCGAGGTCGCCGAGCAGGGCCTCGTCGAACGGCTGCGCCTGCTCCGCCATCGCCTTCAGCGCCGCTGCCAGCCGGCCGATCAGCGGGCCGACGATCTCCGGCACTCCCCCGAGATCGCGGATCGCGCGTTCGATCGCCTCTGCGCGGAGGCGTCCGTTCTCGGCGTTCTCGGTCAGTTCTCGGCGCACGGCCTCGGTGCGCGCCTGCGCGACGCGGGTTTCGGCAACCTGGATTTCGGTGTTGGTCAGATCGAGTACGGCGTGCAGCTGGGTGATCAGTGTGGGGACGGTGGTGATGGTCATAGCGTGTCCTTCCGGTTCGTGGGGTGCGATCAGATCAGGCTGGAGATGAGATACGCAGCGAGTAGGACTCCGACCAGAACGGCCGCAGCGGTGACGGCCGCGAGGACCGCCGATCCGGTGACGGACATCGCGGGCACGGCGGCAACGAGCGCGGCGACGAGCGCGGTCCCGAGCGAGAAACGACGGTCGGGCTCGTCCTGCTCGTTCTTCGCGTGCCGGGGAGCGTGGGTGCGGAGTGCATTGTGGGCAAGGGTCATGGTTCGATTTCCCGTCTGGAGTCGAATGCGGACCAGAGTCGGGACTACACGAGGGGGCGTTTCGCCGGACGACGCTGTCGGCGCCTTCGTGCAGAGCCCGGGTGTCGCGATTTACAGCGGTAGCGCGCTGACGACATCGACTGCGCGGGCAGTGTCGGATTCGGCCATTGCGTGTTCTCTCCCTGCCGCAACGTCACATGCTCGTATGCGTGCGGCTCGTCCGGGTCGTCAACTTATCTGCTCTGGCTGATACAGATTTCATCTTATCTACTCAGCAGTAAAGTTCAACCCTTCCGAGCAAGAGAATCGGCCGAGGCGCACATGGCGACACTCTGAAGCCGCCGGGACCTGCGCAGATGGCACATTTTTCACGGGCCCAGTGCTCGCGAGGACCGGAGGTGGACACCGACGTCGACCCGAAAATCGGTCGAACCCTGTCACCCGACGGATCACTCTCCGGGCGCGCCGCCCTCCGACCCTTCCAACCGGGACGCCAGATCCGCATTCTCGGATTCGAGCGCGAGAATCCTCTGAATGCCCTGGACGTTCACTCCGTCCTCCATGAGCTGCGCTATGCGCGCCAACCTGACCAGATCGTCATCGCTGTATCTACGGGTGCCGCCGCTGGTCCGGGCAGGGGTCAGCAATCCGCGACGCTCGTACAGCCGCAGAGTCTGCGGGCCGATGCCCGTCAACTCCGACGTCACCGCAATTCCGTAGACCCCGCGACATGAGCGGGGTAAGGCGTCGATGGTCACAACAGGCTCCCTTCTGCTTAAGGAACACCTGATATTAACAAACGAATGAAACGAATCTGCAACATGGGATATAGATTTTGCGTATTCCGTTCAGCACGCACCCTCGGCTGCGGCGAGGACCAGGACCGGGTGACGTAATCTCGGATCCGAACCGAACACGAACCGAGGCCGCCCTGGCAGGGTTCGTGGAGGTGTCGTGGCCGCGAGTGCCACGGCCTCTGCGCCAGAGACGAGAAGACCGGTGCCCCGCACTCAGGAACACGCAGATCGTTACCGCGACGCCCTCACTGCGCTCGCCGCGGCGACCCAGCGACCGGCAAATGTCGTCAACACCGGTGCGGGCTACGCGATCCGGGTCGATTTCGAGTACAACCGCTACCTTCTCGCATCCAACGCCGCCGACGGACTGACCGACGCCGCCGAGGACACGTCCGAATGGCGGGTCAGCCTCTATCAGGGCGTTACCGACGGAACTTCCGACGAACTGCTGGCCGCCGCCGAGCACGCATGGCTGGTCGACGCGTTCGACCTGGCGTTCGCCGACATCCGGGCCGGGGGCAAATGGCAGTCGGCCGACGCATCGTTCGACGAGTTCAATCCCACCAACGACCCGTCCACCAGGTGAGCCGGTAAGAGCAACTCAGGCGCGACCCGGGACCTCGGACTGCACGAGCAGCTCGAGCTCGGCGTTGCGCGCCGCGAGGATCGCGTTCTCGGCTTCGAGCTGAAGGATCTGACCGATTCCGATCAGATTGACACCGGCCGCGACGAGCTCGGTGATCTTCTGGAGGCGCGCGACATCGTCCTCGCTGTACCGGCGTGTTCCACCGCCCGTGCGAGTCGGTGTGATCAACCCTCGCCGCTCGTACAAGCGCAGCGTCTGCGGCCCGATACCCGTCAGCTCCGACGTTACCGAGATCCCGTACACACCCCGCTGCGAACGAAGCGGCACATGAGAGGACGTCACCGGATCTCCCTTCTTCTCAGGGCGCATCAATCCTATCAAGCTCCGGACGACACAATGTGCCGCAGGGGGGACAGGTTCGCTTCGCTGTGCACGCACTGCCGTCCCGCTGTTCCGCCGCACAGTTCTCGGCGGCCCGGAGGGCCACGCGGCCTCATCTGATTTCCTCCGGGTCCAGTTCTTCGTCCGGCGATCAACGCTCCCGAGCAGCAATCTTGCCGATTCCGCTTGAACTTCCTGCGCTATGACTGTAGAACAAATCTATATCCTTCAACGCAGATAAGTTCTCACCACGAGGTGGGAGCCAAGGAGAACCGATGACCACACACAACCCGCAGAACGCTCCGCACGACGGAGAAGTCCTCGTTCTCGGCGCAGGCAGCGGCGGAGCGATCGCCGGCGGCCTGATCGCCACGCTGGCCCTCAGCGCGCTCACTCTCCTCTCGTCCCTACCGACCTGACACCCGGCCCGGCCACCTCTTCCACACCGACCCTTCACACCCGACAGGACACAGCGCTCATGCCCGCCAGCTCCACATCCCACGCTTCCGCCACCACTACCGCCTCGCGCGGCGGAGCAACGATGAGCACCGAGGAAATCAAGGCCCGGATCGAGGCGATGTTCGCCGACGAGGCCACCGACACCTCCCCCGCACTCGTCGAATAGCGACACCATTGCCGATGCCGGCAGGTCAGAGAAGGGCAGAGCCATGAATGTGTCCACCCAGCTCGTCGCACCATCCTGCGAAATCCGTCGCATCCCCGCGAGGACGACGCCGACGCATCGCACGAAGCCTGCGGCAGAGGTCGCAGTAGAAGACCGACGGCTGGAACGCCCGGAGGCCGCGCGCCGCGAGCGCGACCAATACCGTGACGTGCCCGCGCAGTGCGAGGCCATCGGCAGGCTCGCCGCCTCCGACCCCCGCCGCGAAGTGTTGCGCCAGCGGCTGATCGAACGTTGCCTGCCGCTCGCCGAACACATCGCCCGGCGTTTCCACGGTCGCGGAGAACCGCTCGACGACCTGATCCAGGTCGCCCGCCTCGGCCTGGTCAAGGCAGTCGACCGGTTCGACGCCCGCTGTGGAGCGAACTTCGTGTCCTACGCCGTCCCGACCATCACCGGCGAAGTCCGCAGGCACTTCCGCGACACGGGCTGGGCCATGCGCGTCCCGCGCAGCATGCAGGAACTGCACCTCTCCCTCACCAACGCGACGACCGAACTGACCACCACGCTCGGACGCGCCCCGACGGCGAGCGAACTGGCCGAGACCCTCGGGATCGACAAGGACGAAGTCGTCCAGGGGCTCCGAGTCGCCGACGCCTACAGCACCCTCTCCGTGGACTTCCCGCTCGGCGAGAACGAACGCCCCCTGTCGGAGACGATCGGCGACGTCGACCCGGCCCTTGCACACGTCGAGGACCACGTGGTCCTCGCACCTCTGCTGGAATCACTTCCCGACCTCGAACGCACCGTGCTGGTCCTGCGCTTCTTCGGCAACATGACCCAGTCGCAGATCGCCGCGCGGGTGGGTGTCTCACAGATGCAGGTATCCCGGCTCCTGACCAAGACGCTGGCGAACCTGCGCGGAAAACTCGCCGACGTCGGCGGTCAGATGCTCTCGTAGTCGGCCAGGAAGTCCTCCCACGTCCGCTTGCCCGTCGCTGCGACGTCGAGTGACAGGTTCGCGCCCTCCCGGTACGCGCGGCCGGCCTTTCCCGGCATCCGCACCGGCATCGTCAGCCGATGCCTTCCGGTCGCCTGCAGGTATCCGCGAATCAGATCGGCCATCCCGTACACAGTCGGCCCGGGCAGGTCGGGAACCAGGCCGGCCGGTGCCCCGAGCGTCAGTTCCACCAGGCGCGCCGCGACCTCCCCCGAATCGACCGGCTGGAACCGCAGTCCGCCCGGGACCGGAATCACCGGCAGTTTCACCATCTTCTGCAGCATGGTCAGCACCAGGTCGTGGAACTGGGCCGCGCGCAGCGTCGTCCACGGCACACCCGACTCGGCCACCGCTCGTTCCGCGGCCAGCTTGGATCCGAACCAGCTGAGCGGGACGCCGTCGGCGCCGATCACCGAGATGTACACGAGGTGCTGCACCCCGGCGCGCGAGGCGGCCTCCACCAGGTTCCGCGTCGCGACCTCGTCACCCTTGGGTCCGCCCGCCAAGTGCAGAACGGTCTCGACCCTCTCCAGCGCAGGCTCTATTCCCTTGCCCTCGAACAAGTCACCGGCCAGGTACTCGACGCCGTCACCGGGCTCGCGGCCGTGCCTGCTGAGAACCCGCACATCCCGGCCCGCTGCCCGCAGCAGTGGGACGACCTGACGTCCGAGCGTGCCCGTACCGCCGGTGATCAGAATGGGTGATGTCATGATCTCTCCAGATTCGTTGGATGCGGGACTCGGTTTCCCGGTCTCGGCAGCTGGTTTTCGGTGGATCTACTGCTAAGACACGCGGCGAGGAAGGAATGTGACACGGTGGACGACTGCGATCGGCTGACGGAGCGTTTCGAGGAACACCGGCCCCGGCTGCGGGCCGTCGCGTACCGGATGCTGGGCTCGGTGACCGAAGCCGACGACGCCGTCCAGGAGGCGTGGCTGCGCATGAACCGCGCCGACACCGGCGACGTGGACAATCTCGAGGCGTGGCTGATCACCGTGGTGTCGCGGGTGTGCCTGAACGTGCTGCGCTCACGCGAGCAGCGGCGCGAGGAACCTCTCGACGTGCAGGCGCACGACCCGGTCGTCGGTCACGAGGACGGTGGCGACCCCGAACACGAAGCGGTGCTGGCCGACTCGGTCGGGCTGGCACTGCTCGTGGTGCTCGACACGCTGACCCCGGCCGAGCGGCTCGCGTTCGTACTGCACGACATGTTCGACGTGCCCTTCGACGACGTCGCCCCCATCGTGGGCCGCTCCTCCCCGGCGGTTCGGCAGCTCGCCAGCCGCGCCCGCCGACGGGTGAAAGGAGTCTCGCCGGCACCGGCCACGGCGGATCTGGAACGCCAGCGCCGCGTCGTCGACGCCTATCTGGCCGCGACCCGCGGCGGCGACTTCGACGCGCTGGTCGCCCTGCTCGATCCGGATGTGGTGCTCCGCGCCGATCCGGCTGTCGGCCCCACCCCGGCGCCTCTCGTGATCCGGGGTGCTCGCGTCGTGGCCAGGGGCGCGCTCGCCTCCTCGGAACGGGCCCGGTTCACCCAGGTCGCCCTGGTGAACGGGGCGGTCGGGCTCGTGATGGCTCTCCGCGGGCGGTTGCACCTGGTGCTGAAGTTCACGATCGCCGACGGCAGCATCACCGAGATCGACGTCATCGCGGAACCCGATCGCGTCCGCCGACTCGATCTCGCGGTTCTCGGTGACTGACGGGACCCCGGTCACCCGTACAGGGTGATGACCCTGCGCGCCCCGACCCGCAGCATGGAGGTGGCCGACACTGCCGGGAGAGGGGCGCGAACGTGACTACTGCCTCGGACGACGACGCCCCACCCCAGAGCGCAGCCGCGCCGTCGCCGTTCCCGCCCATCGCCGACTACGCCTTCCTCTCGAACTGTCACACCGGGGCACTGATCGCGCCGGACGGTTCCGTCGACTGGCTGTGCGTGCCCCGGTTCGACTCGCCCAGCGTGTTCGGTTCCCTCCTCGACCGCGAGGCCGGGATGTTCCGGATCGGCCCGTTCGGGCTCAACGTTCCGGCATCCCGGCAGTACGAGCCGGGAAGCAACACCATTTCGGCGGTGTGGAACACGCCGACCGGCTGGGTGACCGTGCGCAGTGCACTGACGATGGGTCCGAGCCGCGGCGAGGACACGATCACTCCCCACACACGGCCGCCTGCAGACGAGGACGCCGATCACATGCTGGTCCGCACGGTCACCTGCCTCGACGGCACTGTGGAGGTGGAGTTGGTGTGCGAGCCCGTGTTCGACTACGGGAGAACACCGGCGGAGTGGGTTCTCGTGGACGGCGATCGGCACACCGCCGACGCGAGCGGCGCGGGACGGACCCTGCGCCTGCAGACGGACATGGCGCTCGGCATCGAGGGTGGGCGGGTGCGCGCCCGGCACGTGCTCGAGAAGGGTGAAACCCTCTACTGCGCGCTGTCGTGGGCGGCGGAACTCGCCGCACCGGAAACGGCGGAAGAGGCTGTCGCGCAACTCGATGCAACCTCGGTTTTCTGGCGGCGCTGGTTCAGCCACGCACGTTTTCCCGACCACCGGTGGCGGGAGGCGATTCAGCGGTCCGCCCTCACCATCAAGGGACTCACGTACATGCCGACCGGCGCCACCGTTGCTGCCCTCACCACGTCCCTGCCGGAAACTCCGGGTGGCGAACGTAATTGGGACTACCGGTACACGTGGATGCGGGACTCCACGTTCACCCTGCAGGCTCTGCACTATCTGAACCTGGACTGGGAGGCCGACGAATTCATGCAGTTCATCGCCGACCTCGAGTCGAACGGCGATGGCGCACTGCAGATCATGTACGGGATCGACGGCACCCGCGACCTGACGGAGTCGACCCGCGACGACCTGTCCGGCTACGCGGGCGCGCGTCCGGTGCGCATCGGCAACGGCGCGTTCGACCAGCGGCAGAACGACGTGTTCGGCGCCGTCCTCGACTCGATCCTGTTGCACACGGTGCGCAGCAAGCGCCTCCCCCGCCGGCTGTGGCCGCTCGTGCAGCAGCAGGCGACGTGCGCGTCCGCGGTATGGCGCAACCCCGATCAGGGGATCTGGGAGGCTCGCGGCGCACCGCAGCACTACGTGTCGTCGAAGCTGATGTGCTGGGTGGCACTCGACCGCGCGTCGAAGATCGCGGGCATCCGCGGCGATCGCTCGGCCGAGGAAACCTGGCGCGCCACAGCCGAAGAGATCCGCGCTGACATCCTCGAGCACGGGGTGAAGAACGGGGTTCTGCGCCAGCACTACGACACCGAGGCGCTGGACGCGTCGACCCTGCTCGCCGCGGTCTTCGGTTTCCTTCCCCGCGGGGACGCCCGCCTGCGCGCCACCGTCGACGCCATCGCGAACGATCTCACCGAAGACGGATTCGTCCTGCGCTACCGCACCGGCGAAACCGACGACGGGTTGTCGGGCAAGGAAGGCAGTTTCCTGATCTGCTCGTTCTGGCTGGTGTCGGCACTGACCGTGGTCGAACAGGTGCAGGAGGCAACCGATTTGATGGAGCGGTTGGTCAGCGTGTCCTCTCCCCTGGGGCTGTACGCCGAGGAGTTCGACACGAGCACCGGCCGTCATCTCGGCAATTTTCCGCAGGCGTTCTCCCACCTCGCGCTGATCGAGGCCGCGGGGCGCATCATCCTGCACGAACGAATGCGGGAACTGATGTGAGCCGAGGCGGGCCACCACGTCCCGTCACCGTAGGCTGAGATCGTGTCCCGAGCAGAGTCGAATCGGACGTACAGCGGCCAACCGGTTGCGGAACGTCGCGTAGCCCGCCGGGCACGGTTCCTCGACTCCGCCCTGTCGGTCTTCGCGGAGAAGACGTACGCCCGCAGTTCGATCAGCGACATCTGCGCCCACGCCGGGCTGTCGCGTCGCCAGTTCTACGAGGAGTTCGGCAGCCGCGAGGACATCCTCCTCGCGCTCTACGACACGATTCAGGACGAGGCCCGCGATGCGGTGCTCGCCGCGAACGACCGGGCGCCCTCGCGCGATCCCCGGACCGTCGCCGGCACCGTCATGACGGCCTACATCGAATCGGTCGGCACGGACGAGCGGCGGGCCAGGATCATCTTCGTGGAGGTGGTCGGCGCGGGCCCCCGGGTGGAGCAGTACCGCCTCGCGCGCCGCACGCAGTGGGCCGAACTCTTCGAAGCGGTCACCCGCACGATCGACGGTGGCGTCGTCGACCCGCCCGAGCGGTTCGCGATGGTGTCGATCGCCTTCATCGGGGCGGTCAACGATCTCGCCCATCACTGGAGCACCGCCTCCCCCAGACCGTCCGCGTCGGTCCTGGTGGACGTTCTGAGCACGATGCTCATCGCGCTTGTCACCGACCAGACCTGAGCCGAACTTACTCGCGAGTATTGCGATACCCGTCACACCTGATCTATGGTCTGCACTCAAAGTGAGACATAGACGTCTCACTTCGGCCGGGGAGGACCACATGATCGGAACGAGAACGCTACGACGTCGAATGCTGCTGGTGGGAGCGATGGTGGTGGCCGCACAACTCGCCGTTGCCACGCCATCGGTCGGGGCTCCCACCGACGGCGGAACGTCGGTGGACGTGCAGCCGGCCCCTACCGTTCCCGCCTGGCCCGAGGCCGACCGGGGTTTCTACGAACCGCCTGCGAACGTGGTCGCGGCGGCCGAGCCGGGCGAGATCATCGCCGCCCGCGAAGTGCACCTGGCGAACCTGTCGGTGCTTCCGGTGAACGTCGACGCGTGGCAGCTGTCGTTTCGCTCCAACAATTCGCGGGACGAGGCGATCCCTGCGGTCGCGACGGTCATCAAGCCCCGGGGCACGATCGACGGCGTCCGTAATCTGCTCTCGCTCCAGCCGGCGGAGGACTCCCTCGGCAAGTACTGCGCCGCCTCGTACGCACTGCAGCAGTGGTCCGTGCCCGCGCCGTTGACCGGTCAGATCGTCGCACCGCTGCAGTTCCTCGAGGCGCAGGCCGCCCTCGCCCAGGGATGGGCCGTCGTGATGCCGGATCACCAGGGCCCGAACGCCGCGTATGCGGCCGGGCCCCTCGCGGGCCGCATCACCCTGGACGGGATCCGCGCGGCGGAGAACTTCGACCCACTGGGCCTGACGGGCCGGCAGACTCCGGTCGGGTTGATGGGCTACTCCGGAGGCGCGATCGCGACGGGTCACGCCGCCGAACTCCACGCGAGCCACGCACCGGACCTGAACATCGTCGGCGCGGCCGAGGGCGGCATCCCGGCCGATCTCGGCGCCCTCGTCGATCTCGCGGACGACAACCTGGGCGCGGGAATCGTGCTGGGCGGCGTGTTCGGCGTGAGCCGTGACTATCCCGAGCTCGCGGAGTATCTCGGCACGCACTTGAACCCACTCGGCAAGCAGCTTCTCGCCGCCAAGAGCAACCTCTGCGTCAGCTATCAGTCGGCGCTGCTGCCGTTCGCGAACCTGAGGGGCCTGTTCGACAGCCCGAGCGGCGACCCGCTGCGCGATCCGGTGGTCGAATCGGTACTCGACCGGACCAAGATGGGTCACCGGATCCCGGACGTCCCGATGTTCATGTACCAGGCGAACCCGGACTGGCTGGTGCCGGTCGGGCCCGTCGACAGACTGGTCGACACTTACTGCGAGGACCCGAATGCCCGGGTGACGTACACCCGCGACCACGCCAGCGAGCACCTGTCCCTCGAACCGGTCGCAGCCGCGAGCGCCCTGATGTGGCTGCGGGACCGGTTCGCCGGGGTGCCCGCCGACGCCGGATGCATCACCCACGACGTGGGATCGATGGCCCTCGACCAGGCGACGTGGCCGGTGTGGTCGTCGATCGTCGGCGACACGATCGCGAGCCTGCTCGGTCAGCCGATCGGCACGTGAGGGCGCGGTCCGATCAGAGGTCGCCGACACCGGCGAGCAGTCTGCGCGCCCCCTCGTGGAGGCGGTCCCGGACGGTGGCGACGCTGATCTGCATCGTGTCCGCCACTTCGTCGCAGGACAGTCCCCGGTAATACACGAGGGCCAGTGTCTCCCGTTCGAGGGCGGGCAGCGCTTCCACCGCGTCCAGTACCGCCGACCTGCACGAATTCACTTGCATGCACTCATCGTCAATGACCGGCGGGTCGGAGACAGGGACCCCAGGGTGACGAACTGCCCACCCAGGGGTGAGCATGCGGGAAACACAGAGGGCCACCTTCCCGGGGGAAGGTGGCCCTCTGTGTGCGGAGGTAATTCCGCGGTGGAGCCTCCTGTCAGGATTGAACTGACGACCGCTCGCTTACAAGGCGAGTGCTCTACCACTGAGCTAAGGAGGCGGACACGCGCGCCCATCATATCCATTGCAGGAACGTCGGCTACTTCCGCCCACATTGGATAGCGTTGGAGCCATGAGTACCTCGGAGATCGCCACTGTCCTCGCTTGGCACGACGCCCTCAACTCCGGCGACATCGACACTCTGCTGTCCCTGTCGAGCGACGACATCGAGATGGGTGGGCCGAAAGGCGCCACCCAGGGCCTGGCGGCGCTGCGGGAATGGGCGTCTACCGCGGGCATCACGCTGATTCCGCAGCGAATGTATTACTACGACGGGGTGCTGGTGGTCGAACAGCAGGCCACGTGGGCGGACCCCGAGGAGACGCGTATCCTGGCCTCTGCATTCCGTGTCGTCCACGATCAGGTCATCTCCACGTTCCGCCACGAGACACTCGAGTCTGCACTCTCCGCTACCGATTTGACCGAGAAAGACCTTGTCTCCGACACGTAGTATGGCCAAGCTCACAGAAACCCTCCAACGTCTCACAGGCGACCGTCGCGCAACGGTCGATGCGGTCACCGCTGCACCCACACCGCTGCAGCCGATCGACCTCACCGACGATGCGGTGGTCGCCGAAGTACTCGACCTCGCCGTGCGTGTCGGTGAAGTGCTCCTCGCGTCGGGCACCGGTGCGATGGACACCGCCGAGCAGGTGCAGTTCATCGCCGCCACGTACGGCCTCGCCCAGTGCGATGTGGATGTCACGTACAACTCCATCGTGCTGTCCGCGTACCGCGGGCCGACCCTCCCGCCGGCGAGCACGATGCGGATAGTGCACTACCGCTCGATGGACTTCACCCGCCTCGCGGCGGTGGACCGGCTCACGCGGCGGATCCGCCGGGAGGCCGTCACCCCCAGCGAGGCGCACGAGGCCCTGACCGCGGTCACCACGGCGCCGCACCCGTACAACCGCTGGATCGCGACGCTCGCCTGGGCGTCCATGGCCGCGTCGGTCTCCGTGTTGATGGGTGGTGGTGTGCTGGTCGCATCGGTCGCCTTCCTGACGACGATGGTGATCTACCGGGTCAACCGCGTCCTCAACCGCATCGGTCTGCCGTTCTTCTTCCAGCAGGTGGCGGGCGGTCTGGTGGCGGCGACCCCGGCGGCGACGCTGTACACGTTCCAGGATCAGCTGGGTGTCGAGATCAGACCCTCGCAGATCATTTCGGCCGGTGTGGTGGTGCTGTTGTCCGGGTTGTCGCTGGTCGGTTCCGTGCAGGATGCCATCACGGGAGCACCGATCACGGCGGCGGCGCGATTCTTCGAAGTGGTCATGATGACCGGCGGCATCATCGCCGGTGTGGCCATCTCGTTGCGTCTGACCGGTGTGCTGGGTTCGACCCTGCCACCCGTCAACGTCGAGATCACGGAACTCGTGCAACTACCCGTCCTGGTGATGTCGGGCGCTTTCGCGTCGATGTTCTATGCATTGGCCTGTTACGCCGAGCAGCGCGCCCTCACGGCCGCGTGGTTCGGTGGCGCGGCCGGCGCCCTGGTCTACATGGTGGCGCACCAGTTCGGCATCGGCCCCATCATCGGTTCGGCACTCGCCGCCACAGTGGTCGGTTTCGCCGGTGGTCTGATGGCCCGCCGCGCGCTCACGCCGCCGCTGGTCGTCGTGGTGGCGGGTATCACGCCACTGCTGCCGGGTCTGTCTCTGTATCGGGGCCTCTACGCCCTGCTCAACAACGAGGTGGTGATCGGACTCAGCTCGCTGCTGGCGGCGTTCGGTATCGGTTGCGCACTCGCGGCGGGCGTCACGCTCGGCGAGTGGATCGCCCGGACCCTGCGGAGGCCGCGCATCCTGCGTCGCACAGACGACATCCGCCGCCCCGTCTTCAAGACGAGGCGGCGGAAGCCGGTCGAAACACACACACAGAAGGCGGCCT
>Ga0247818_10002302_pt1 | contig 12361 bp, 6 predicted proteins | sample 13C_Glucose_Day1_FD_192424 | JGI IMG/M metagenome (GOLD analysis project Ga0247818, IMG submission 192424) | Soil microbial communities from agricultural site in Penn Yan, New York, United States - 13C_Glucose_Day1 | ecosystem: Environmental > Terrestrial > Soil > Agricultural land | place: USA...
GGCGAAAGGACTGTTCCAGAGTGGCCGGCAGCTGCAAATCACACTTTAGAGGGATCAAGCAGTACCACCTGCTGGCTATAGTCCGCTCAAGGATTTTTAAGAACGGGGCGCACGCACAAACGCGGCGATGCAATTTTGGAGTGACGTCGGGTGGCTACTGGCTCCCGGTCTTCCAGGCGTTTTTAAAAGTACTCACTGCCATAACAATAATGCACATGGAGTAGCGTCGATGACATCAGTAAACCAGTTCTGGCGCCGGGCTAAACTGCCTCTGGCCGTCAGTCTTGCCTCTACGCTCGCCGGGCCCGCATTCGGCGTCAGTTTCAACGTCGGTGAAATCGAAGGTCAGTTCGACTCCTCGCTCTCCCTGGGCATGAGTATCTCGACCCAGCAGCCGAACAAGGACCTTATTGGTGTCAACAACGGCGGCAAGGGCCTGTCCCAGACCTCCGACAACGGCCACCTGAACTTCAAGAGCGGGCAAGCCTTCTCGAAGATCTTCAAGGGCATCCATGATCTGGAACTGAAATACGGCGACACCGGGGTCTTCGTCCGGGGCAAATACTGGTACGACTTCGCACTGCAGAACCAGGACCTGGAATACAAGGACGTCAGCAACCATAACCGCGATATCGCGGCGCGCTCTTCCGGTGGGCAGATCCTCGACGCCTTCGTTTACCACAACTACTCGATCGCCGATGAGCCGGGTTCGGTGCGTCTGGGCAAGCAAGTGGTGAACTGGGGTGAAAGTACCTTCATCGGCGGCGGCATCAACTCGATCAACCCGATCGACGTGTCCGCGTTCCGCCGTCCGGGTGCCGAGATCAAGGAAGGCCTGATCCCGGTCAACATGTTCTACGTGTCCCAGAGCATCACCGAGAACCTTTCGGCCGAAGGTTTCTACCAGATCGACTGGCAGAAGACCGTGACCGACAACTGCGGCACGTTCTTCTCGCAGCCGGACATCGTGACCACCGGCTGCGACGATAATCTGCGGGTCCTGAACAAGCGTTCGACCATTCCGGGCATTGCGCTCGGGCCGTTGGCCAACGCTGGCGTCGACGTCAACGAAGAAGGTGTGCTGGTGCGCCGTTCACCTAACCGCAACGCCCGCGACAACGGGCAGTGGGGCGTTTCCGCCAAGTACATGTTCGACCCGCTGGCCACCGAGTTCGGTGCCTACTTCATGAACTACCACAGCCGTGCGCCGATCTTCAGCGCCACCGGCGCGCCACAGTCGATCTATAACGGCGTGGCAGCATTGCCTGGCCCGTTCCGGGCGCTGGGGCCACTGGTGGTCGCGGGCAACTCGGAATACTTCATCGAATACCCTGAAGACATTCGCCTGTACGGTCTGAGTTTCTCCACCACCCTGCCTACCGGTACGGCGTGGAGCGGTGAGGTCAGCTACCGGCCGAATGCGCCGGTGCAGTTGAACTCCACCGACATCCTGTTCGCCGGCGTGCGCCCGCTGGGTGGCACGTTGAGCAATGCATCGGTCCTCAACGGCGTGCCGGGCCAGGATCTGCACGGTTACAACCGCAAAGAGATCACCCAACTGCAAACCACCCTGACGCACTTCTTCGATCAGGTGATGGGCGCCAACCGGCTGACCCTGGTGGGTGAGGTCGGCGTGACTCACGTCGGTGGGCTGGAGAGCAGATCCGAAGCCCGTTACGGCCGCGATCCGGTGTTTGGTCCGGGCGAACTGCCGTCGACCGGTGGCCTCAATACCTGCTCGCAGATCCTCAATACTTCCACCGTCAACGGTGCCGGGCCGGGAGCTTCGCGCGATAACGTTTCCAGCAACTGCAACAACGACGGTTTCACTACTTCGACCTCGTGGGGCTATCGCGCTCGTGCGATCTGGGATTACAGCGACGTGTTCGCCGGTGTGAACCTCAAGCCGAACGTGGCTTGGTCGCACGACGTGAAAGGTTACTCGCCAGGCCCTGGCGGCAACTTCGAGGAAGGTCGCAAGGCCATCAGCCTCGGTCTGGACGCGGAATACCAGAACACCTACACGGCGAGCGTGGCCTACACCAACTTCTTTGGCGGCGACTACACGACCGTGGACGATCGTGACTTCGTGGCCTTGAGCGTCGGCGTGAACTTCTAAGCACAGTTTTTTCAGGACGAACATACATATGAAAATAACAAAGAGTCTGTTCCACGCCGGTGTTCTGGGGCTGTCGCTGCTGGCGACCAGCGTCATGGCGGCCGTACCCGCCGCCGAAGCTGACAAGCTGGGCAAGAGCCTGACCCCGATGGGCGCCGAGATGGCCGGCAACGCCGACGGTTCGATCCCGGCCTGGAAACCGCTGCCGAAAAATGCCGGCACGGTCGACAGCAAGGGCTTCCTGTCCGATCCGTTCGGCAGTGAAAAGCCGCTGTTCACCATCACCGCGCAGAACGTCGAGCAGTACAAGGACAAGCTTGCACCGGGCCAGTACGCAATGTTCAAGCGCTACCCGGACACCTTCAAGATTCCGGTTTACCCGTCCCATCGCGGCTCGACCGTGCCGGATGCCGTGTTCGCCGCGATCAAGAAAAACGCCACCACCACCAATCTGGTTGCCGGTGGTAACGGTCTGGAAAACTTTGATACCGCCGTGCCGTTCCCGATTCCGAAAAGCGGTCTGGAGGTGATCTGGAACCACATCACCCGCTATCGCGGCGGCAGCGTGACCCGTCTGGTCACCCAGGCGACGCCGCAAACCAACGGCTCGTTCAGCCTGGTGTATTTCCAGGACCAGTTCGTGTTCCGCGACAAGATGAAGGACTACGACCCGGCCAACCCGGGCAACATCCTGTTCTACTTCAAGCAGAAAGTGACTGCGCCGGCCCGTCTGGCCGGTACCGTACTGCTGGTGCACGAAACCCTCGACCAGGTGAAGGAGCCGCGCAAGGCGTGGGTCTACGCCACTGGTCAGCGCCGTGTACGTCAGGCACCGCAAGTGTCCTATGACGGCCCGGGCACTGCCGCGGACGGCCTGCGTACCTCCGACAACCTCGACATGTACAACGGTGCACCGGATCGTTACGACTGGAAGCTCGAAGGCAAGAAAGAGATGTACATTGCCTCCAACAGCTACAAGATCGACTCGCCGACCCTCAAGTACGCCGACATCATCAAGGCCGGCCATATCAACCAGGACCTGACCCGTTACGAGCTGCGTCGTGTCTGGCACGTGGTCGCCACCCTGAAACCGGGTCAGCGCCATATCTATGCCAAACGTGACTTCTACATCGACGAAGACACCTGGCAGGCAGCGGTCATTGACCACTACGACGGTCGCGGTCAGCTATGGCGTGTGGCCGAGGCGCATGCCGAGGACTACTACGACAAGCAAGTGCCGTGGTACGCGCTGGAAGCCCTGTACGACCTGCAATCGGGCCGCTACCTGGCGCTGGGCATGAAGAACGAAGAGAAATCAGCGTATGACTTCGGTTTCTCTGCCTCCAAAAGCGAATTCCAGCCGGGCAACCTGGGCCAGGACGGTATCCGCTAAGCTTTGACCCGAGGCCGCATCCTCGAAAAAACGCCCCGACTGGTTCGGGGCTTTTTTTGCGTCGGGATTTTGTGTAGGAACTGCCGCAGGCTGCGATCTTTTGATCCTGAAAGATCGCAGCCTGCGGCAGCTCCTACAGGAGGGGCGCCGGCTGGCTGATGGTCTTTTTGTAGCCATTTGTAGCAGCAACCTTCATAACCGCTACGTTTAAGGCTAGGCTGCGGACATCTGCTACGCCGCCAACAGCCATTCAAACAAGAGCCGGCCATGACTGATCTGTCCCCGCTTCCGGATCCTGCAAGCGCTGCCGTCGCAACACTGGACGGGCGTTTTTTTCGCCCGCCACTGCCCGACGGTTACGTTTTGCGACCGCGTCTGTGTGAACGCCTGAGCGCCGGGCTCGGTGGACGTCTGTTGCTGGTCAGCGCGCCTGCAGGGTTCGGCAAGAGTTCGCTGGCGGTGGAGTTCTGTCAGAGCCTGCCGGCGCACTGGCAAAGCCTGTGGTTGGGATTGAGCCCGCGGGATAACGATCCGGGGCGGTTTCTCGAGCGGTTGCTGGAAGGGCTGCAGGACTACTTTCCGGATCTGGGCAGTCGCGCGCTTGGCCTGTTGAAGATGCGCCAGCGCCATCAGCCCTTTGCCTTCGAAGAATGGCTCGACGGCTTGCTCGATGAGTTGGCCCTGCAACTGCAACCGACGGCGCCGCTGTTGCTGGTGCTCGACGACTACCATCTCGCCCAAGGCCCGGTACTCGACCGTTGCCTGCAGTTTTTCCTCAATCATCTGCCCGATGGCTTGCTGGTCATGGTCACCAGTCGGCAGCGCCCGGACTGGCATCTGGCGCGCCTGCGCCTGTCGCGGCAATTGCTCGAACTGCATGAACAGGATCTGCGCCTGACCCATGACGAAGCCCTGGCCCTGCTTGATCGGCATAGCACATCGCTGCGGGGTGAAGCCCTGGAAAACCTGATTGAGCGCAGCGAAGGTTGGGTGGCCGGGCTGCGTTTCTGGTTGCTGGCGGCATCCGAAGCCGGCAACGAGGCCGCATTGCCGCAAGCGCTGAACGGCGGGGAAGGGCTGATTCGCGACTACCTGCTCGAAGAAGTCATCGATTGCCTGCCCGCCGAGGTGCAGGCGTTTCTTTACGACACCGCACCTCAGGAGCGCTTTTGCAGCGAGCTCTGCGATGCGGTGCGTGAAGCCCACGACAGCGGCGAAATCCTGCGGTTTCTGTTGGCTCATCAAGTGTTTCTGGTGCCGCTGGACGAGCACGGGCACTGGTATCGCTATCACCATCTGTTTTCCGATCTGCTGCGCAGCCGTCCTGTCGCTCAACCGCTGGTACCCGCTGCGACCTTACACCTGCGCGCCTGCCGCTGGTTCAATGCGCAGGGCCTGCTCGATGAAGCGGTCGAGCAGGCGTTACGCGCCGGCCATCTGGATGTGGCAGCGAATCTGGTGCAGAACCTGTCCGAGGAACAACTGCTCGCCGAGCAGAACGTCGGCATGTTGCTGCGCTGGAAGATGGACTTGCCCGACAGCCTGCTGATCAGTACGCCACGCTTGATCGTGCTCTATAGCTGGGCGCTGGGGCTGGCCTGTCAACTGGATGCCGCTGAAGAGCTGGCCAGTCATTTGAGTCGCTTCCTGCCGGCGCCTTCGGCTTCGGCGCAGAAGTCGATGCTTGCACAATGGCTGGCGCTCAGCGGGATCATCGCTCGTGGGCGTGGTCATCGTGAATTGACTCAGCGCTATTGCAGCGAAGCGCTGGAAAGCCTGCCGGTGAAACGTTACGGGCAACGCCTGATGTGCCTGTCGACCCTGTCCAATCTGGCAATTGCCGATGGCGACCTGTGGCGCGCCCGGGGCTTGAACCGTGAGTCCCTCGAGCTGGCGCAGCGGGTTGGCAATCCGTTGTTCGAAGCCTTGGCGCATTACGACCGGGCGCGGGTGTTGCAGGCCCGTGGCGAGATACTGCGTGCACTGGATGAAGTGCATCAGGGCCTGGAACGGTTGCGTGGACTGTCCCCGCAACGTCTGTATGCGGTGCGTGCGCGGCTGACGTTGTACCAAGGTTTTCTGTTGTCCATGCGCCTGCAACCACAGCAGGCCCGTGCTCGATTGTTGAGCGGTCTGGCCGAAGCGCGGGCCTGTCGCGACATCAGCGTGCTGATCGGCCACTGCGTGATCGCTCGTCTCGACGGCAGCTCAGGCGAGTTTGCCAAGGCCTTTGCCGAACTCGCTGAAGCCGAGCGCCTGATGCACATCTGGGACGTGCCGCCGATCTACTACCTGGCGATGATTACCCTGGTCAAATGTGAACTGTGGCTGGTGCAGGGACGCACCGATCTGGCGTCCGCCTGGCTGGCGCGTCTGGGCCAGACCTACACCGGCGAGCGTGCAGCGGCGCCACCGGAATTTCATCCTCAGCTGCCATTGCACGTCGAACTGCAGCAAGCGCTGCTCGATGTGATTCAGGGGCAGTCGATGCTCGCCGAAGGGCGGTTGAATGTGCTGCTGGAAAACGGTCAGCAAACCGGTCGACAGTTGCTGTGTGTGATGGCGCTGGCGCAGAAGGTCGCCTTGTTGCTGGGCACTGGCCGCGAACCGGAAGCACGCAAGGTCTTGAGTCAGGCGCTGGAAGCGGCGGGTGGCGGCGTGATACAGCCGTTTGACGCACTGATCCGAGAATATCCGGACTGGTTGCGCAGCCAATTGCATGCATCGCCGGCATTGGCAGGACAACCGTTACTGGCGCATTTTCCACTGGTGGCGACTCGTCCAGTGGTCGAGTCCACCGCAGCCGAACAACTCAGCAGCCGAGAGCTGGCGGTGCTGCGTTTGATTGCCCAAGGCTGTTCCAATCAGGAAATCAGCGAACAGCTGTTCATTTCGCTGCATACCGTGAAAACCCATGCGAGTCATATCAACAGCAAGCTTGGCGTTGAGCGGCGCACGCAGGCAGTGGCCCGGGCGAAAGCGTTGGGGGTTCTGACGTAGTCTTGATGTGACACTCACACAAACCAAAACGCCCTGAATCAATCAGGGCGTTTTGGTTTGCACCCGATCCGCAAGCAGATCGGGTGTCGAGCTGGATCAGGCCACCAAGTCGTTGGCGCTGAAACTGTTCACACCCACCAACTGGATTTCAAAGTCGGCACCGGAATTCCCGCTGACGTTACCCGAGAGTACGTGGTCAACGAAGCGAATTTGGCCCGCACCAGTGAAATCATTTGCACCGATGAAGTTGAAACCGTTGATGCCTGCGCTCAACAGGTCGGCATCAAACTTGGTCAGATCGATCTTGTCGCCTTGCGCGCTATTGAAGTCGGTGATGACATCGCGCAGGTTACCGACTCCGGACTCGTTCCAGTTATTGAACACGAACCGGTCCGCACCACCTCCGCCCGTCAGAGAGTCGGTGCCCAGGCCGCCGATCAATGTGTCGTTCCCCAAGCCGCCTTCAAGGGTATCGTTCCCCAGGCCGCCGTCGAGGATGTTCGCGCCATCGTTGCCCACCAGGCGGTTGTTGCTTTCGTTGCCCGTGCCTTTGAGGTTCGCGCTGCCAGTCAGGAGCAGATTTTCGACATTGGCAGTCAGGGTGTAGTCGATGGAGGCGAATACCCGGTCGGTTGCCCCTGGGGTCGCGTCGGTTTCGATCACCACATCACCGACGTTATCGACGTAGTAAGTATCGAAACCACCGCCGCCGATCATGGTATCGGCCCCCAGGCCGCCGTCCAGGGTGTTGGCCTGGTCATTACCGGTCAGGGTGTTGTTCAGGTTGTTGCCGGTGCCGTTGATCACGTCGTTGCCGGTCAGGACAAGGTTCTCGATATTGGCACCCAAGGCGAACGCCACGGAACTGCGGACCGTGTCGACTTCGCCAGCCAGGGTGCTGGTTTCGGTCACGGTGTCGCCGTAGTTGTCGACGATGTAGGTGTCGTTGCCCAGGCCGCCGATCAGGGTGTCGGCACCGAGGCCGCCATCGAGAATGTTGTTGCCGTCGTTGCCGGTGATGCGGTTGTTGGCGGCGTTGCCGGTGCCGTTGAGGTTTGCATTGCCCAGCAGGATCAGGTTTTCGACGTTCTGCACCAGGGTGTAGTCGATGGTCGAGAACACGCGGTCGATGGCGGTCAGCGAGGCGTCGGTTTCGATCACCACGTCACCGACGTTATCCACATAGTAACTGTCGAAGCCACCGCCCCCGATCATGGTGTCGGCACCCAGGCCGCCGTCCAGGGTATTGGCCTGGTCGTTGCCGGTGATGCGGTTGTCCAGTTCGTTGCCGGTGCCGTTGATGATCTCGTTACCGATGAGGATCAGGTTCTCGACATTGGCAGTCAGGTTGTAGCCGATGGAGGCGAACACCCGGTCGGTCGCGCCGAGCGTTGCGTCAGTTTCGATGACGACATCGCCGTAGTTATCGACGTAGTAAGTATCGAAACCACCGCCGCCGATCATGGTATCGGCCCCCAGGCCGCCGTCCAGGGTGTTGGCCTGGTCATTACCGGTCAGGGTGTTGTTCAGGTTGTTGCCGGTGCCGTTGATCACGTCGTTGCCGGTCAGGACAAGGTTCTCGATATTGGCACCCAAGGCGAACGCCACGGAACTGCGGACCGTGTCGACTTCGCCAGCCAGGGTGCTGGTTTCGGTCACGGTGTCGCCGTAGTTGTCGACGATGTAGGTGTCGTTGCCCAGGCCGCCGATCAGGGTGTCGGCACCGAGGCCGCCATCGAGAATGTTGTTGCCGTCGTTGCCGGTGATGCGGTTGTTGGCGGCGTTGCCGGTGCCGTTGAGGTTTGCATTGCCCAGCAGGATCAGGTTTTCGACGTTCTGCACCAGGGTGTAGTCGATGGTCGAGAACACGCGGTCGATGGCGGTCAGCGAGGCGTCGGTTTCGATCACCACGTCACCGACGTTATCCACATAGTAACTGTCGAAGCCACCGCCCCCGATCATGGTGTCGGCACCCAGGCCGCCGTCCAGGGTATTGGCTTGGTCGTTGCCGGTGATGTTGTTGTTCAGTACGTTGCCCGTGCCATTGACCGTATCGAAGCCGGTCAGGACGAGGTTTTCGACGTTAGCACCCAATGTAAAGGCCACCGAGCTACGGACCGTGTCGATTTCACTGACAAGGGTACTGGTTTCCGTGACCGTATCGCCGAGGTTGTCGACGATGTAGGTGTCGTTGCCCGCGCCGCCGATCAGGGTGTCTGCACCCTGACCACCGTCGAGGATGTTATCGCCGACTGTGCCGATGATTGTATTGTTCGATGCGTTTCCGGTGCCATTGAGGTTGGCGGCGCCAGCCAGCGTCAGGTTCTCCAGATGCGCCCCGAGAACGTAATTGATGGAGGAAACGACGGTGTCGGTGCCCATGCCCGGATAATCGAAAATAACGTCTCCGGCGTTGTCAACGTAGTACGTGTCGTTGCCTGCGCCACCGTACATGGTGTCTGCGCCGGCATTGCCGTTGAGTACGTTATCCAGCTCGTTGCCGTACAGAATGTCATCGAAATTCGAGCCGATGGCATTCTCGATTTTTGCGCCGTAAGCAATCGCCAGGCCGTTATTGATGAGACTCGACGTTGACTGGTCGACGAACGCCTTGCCGATCTGGCTGAACGTACCTTCATTCAGATTGAGGGTCACGGACGCCAGTTGGTTGCTGCCATCGAGAGTATCGATACCGCCAGCATCCCATATGGTTTCGAAGATTGACTGGTCTGACGCCCATGAGTAGACGTTGTTACCGGTCTGCCACTGCATATTGGCGCCGTACAGGCTCTGAATCGCCAAGATGTCGAGCAACATCGGCGTAGTCGGCTGATAGGAGTAGTTGCTGTTGTAGCTCATTACCGTGAAATGAACATCATCGAGCGACGAGTCCAGCAATGTTTTATTTGTCGAGCTGACATCGAATGGATGTTTGAGTCCGAGCGCATGACCGATTTCGTGGATGAAGGTCAGGTAGTCGTAGGAGCCATTACCCGGATTTGAGTTGTTCGTCTCCGGGCCGATCCAGACATCGCCCCCGCTAGGGTTGTTGGCCGGGAAGTAGGCCCAGGCAGCTGTCTGGTTATCCATCAACCGATAAGCGCCAAAGCGAAGGTCACCCACGTTGTTGATGTCATCGCTGGTCAGCGTGAAGCTGAGGTTGGCGACAGCACTCCAAGTGGCCAAGGCATTGGTCACCGCGCTTTTCTGCCCGCTCGTCAGTTCGTACAGCGCGTTGTATTCATTATCAGAACTGTAATTAGTGACGAAGTACGACGTGTTGGGCGCCATGAAGCTATAACTAAGGCTGGTCGAACCCGAAGCAGGCCAGTTTGCCCCCAGCCAATAAGTTCCGGAGATCAGGCTGTCAACGTACTTGTTACCGGTCAGTGCTGAAGGAAACGCAATTGAATACGACGAAGGGGTAGGCATGGTTTTTCCTGGGTAATATGCGACTATTCCTGAATGCAGTCGCTACAAAAAGAACGCGATTCTGTACCAGTATTTACTGATTTGACATCATTTGGCCACTATTTTCAGATTGGTGGCGTCAAATTACTGGCCTGGAATTCTGTATCGGCTCCTACAGTAGAATTCTTAGCAAACTCCATCAGCCATTTGCCAAGGGTTCTTATGCCTGCAACTATCCCGTCGCTCATCCGCGAAACCTTCCCCGTCGGCCCGCTCCAGTGCAACTGCACGATCATCGGCGACCCCTTCACTAAAAAAGCCATCGTCGTCGATCCGGGCGGCAATCCTGACCTGATCATGGCGCGCCTTGATGCTCACGGTCTGAAAGTTGTCAGCATCATCCACACCCACGCGCACCTTGATCACTTCCTCGCTTCCGGCCAGATGAAAGAGAAAACCGGCGCAACCTTGCATCTGCACAAGGAAGACCAGTTCCTGTGGGACAATCTCGAAATGCAATGCCAGATGTTCGGCGTGCCGTACACCCCGGTACCGTCGCCGGATCGCTGGTTGAGCGACGATGAAGAACTGGCGTGCGGCTGTGGTGTCGCGCTGCATACGCCGGGACATACACCCGGTTCCATGAGCTTTTGGTTTTCCGAGGCTAAGCTGTTGATTGCCGGCGACACGTTGTTTCGTCGCGGGGTAGGGCGCACGGATTTGTGGGGCGGCGATCAGGCGACCATCGTGCGGTCGATCAAGCAGCGGCTGTACACGCTCGACGAAGACGCAATCGTGGTTGCCGGACATGGTCCGGACACGCGTCTCGGAGATGAAATGCGGGAAAACCCGTTCGTGCGCGCCTAAACATTTTGTCATGAGTGTGCGGCGGAATTTTTCGGCATTGTCATGATCCAACGCCCGCACAGGTCTATTGCCTAGGGCCGCTGCCACACAGAATGCGAAAAAACCAGGAGCTCTTCATGTTCACCACGCCTCGTTTGATTATTGTTGCTACCGCTGTAGCCATGTTGGCCGGCTGCGCCTCGCCCAACCCGTATGACAATCAGGGGCAGGCCGACGGTGGCTCGCAAGGCATGAGCAAAACCGCCAAGTATGGTGGCCTCGGCGCTCTGGCCGGTGCCTTGGCGGGTGCCGCCATCGACCACAACAACCGCGGCAAGGGTGCCCTGATCGGCGCGGCGGTGGTCGGTGCGTCGGCCGCCGGTTACGGTTATTACGCCGACCAGCAAGAGAAAAAGCTGCGCGCCAGCATGGCCAACACCGGGGTTGAAGTGCAGCGCCAGGGCGATCAGATCAAGCTGATCATGCCGGGCAACATCACCTTCGCCACCGATTCGGCGAACATCGCCCCAAGCTTCTATCAGCCGCTGAACAACCTGGCGAACTCGCTGAAGGAGTTCAACCAGAACCAGATCGAAATCGTCGGCTACACCGACAGCACCGGCAGCCGCCAGCACAACATGGACCTGTCCCAGCGTCGTGCACAGAGCGTGGCAACTTACCTGACCTCGCAAGGTGTCAGCGGTGCCAACCTGTCGGCCCGTGGCGCCGGCCCGGATAACCCGATTGCCAGCAACGGCGACGTCAATGGCCGCGCGCAGAACCGTCGCGTCGAGGTTAACCTGAAGGCGATCCCGGGTCAGCAGTATGGTGGTCAGCAGCAACAGCCGGGTACGGTTCAGCAGTATCCGTAAGCGATTGTCCGAATGAAAAAATGCCCGGTCTGAACCCGGGCATTTTTTATGGCCTGAACGCAGTCACCCTGTAGGAGCTGCGGCACGCTGCGATCTTTTGATCTTCAGCTTTCAACAACAAGATCAAAAGATCGCAGCCTCGTTTCACTCGACAGCTCCTACAGGGTTGCTGGGCCGGTGCAGGTACCACAAACTCAACAGGCACAAAAAAGCCCCCGGACAACCGAATTGTCCGGGGGCTTTTTGTTGGGCGCGAAACCCGATTACTTCTTCAGGCCGTAATGCTCATCGAGCATGCCCGGCGAGTTCGGGGCTTTCGGCGCGTAGTCGCGTGGCGGCTCCTGATCGCGCGGCGGCGTCAGGCGTTCGCGCGGTGCCTGCGCGGCATCGGCGTGCAAAGCGGCAATCAGGCGTTGACGGGTCTGCTCGTCCAGAGCCAGACGGTTGGCACCCTCGGCGAGATGATCCTGCACTTCCTGATAGCTCTGGGTCAGCTTCTTGACCAGCATCGCGGTGCTGTTGAAGTGGGTGACCACCTCGTTTTGATAGCTGTCGAAACGCTCCTGGATATCATCCAGTTGACGCTGCGTGCGGCTCGGCGCGGCATTCGGTGCGACGCGAGCGATCAGGAATCCAATGGCGACACCCACAACCAGGGCAAGAGTCGGTAACAACCAAACTAAGAGCGAGTGTTCCACGAGTCCTTCCTCTATAACCGGC
>Ga0247818_10002303_pt1 | contig 12359 bp, 9 predicted proteins | sample 13C_Glucose_Day1_FD_192424 | JGI IMG/M metagenome (GOLD analysis project Ga0247818, IMG submission 192424) | Soil microbial communities from agricultural site in Penn Yan, New York, United States - 13C_Glucose_Day1 | ecosystem: Environmental > Terrestrial > Soil > Agricultural land | place: USA...
CGATGAAACCACGTGCCCGCGACCTCAACATCCAGTTCGGCCAACTGCAACCCGGCCCCCTCAACGCCATCACCGATGTACCCGGCGTGCGCGTCGGCCACAGCAATGTCCGCGGCCGCAGCGCCAAGGGTCGCGACATCGTCACCGGCGTCACCGTGATCGAACCCCGTGCCGGTTCCACCAGCCAGCAGCCGTGCTTCGCCGGCGTCCATGTGCTCAACGGCAATGGTGACGCCACGGGCCTGGAGTGGATTCGCGAGGCTGGATTGTTGACCAGCCCGATCGCCTTCACCAACACCCACAGCCTGGGCGTGGTGCGCGATGCCTTGATCGTGCTCGACCGTGAGCAGCAACCGGACGACGGGCGGCTTTACTGGAACATGCCGGTGGTGCTGGAGACTTTCGATGGCTTGCTCAACGACATCAACGGCTTTCACGTCAAGGTCGAGCATGTGGCCGAAGCACTGCGCACGGCAGTGGGCGGACCGGTAGCCGAAGGCAATGTCGGCGGTGGCAGCGGTATGATTTGCCATGAGTTCAAGGGCGGTATCGGCACCGCTTCGCGACGTTTGAGCAGTGCCCAGGGCGGCTGGACGGTGGGCGCGATCGTGCAGGCCAACCATGGTATCCGCAGTGAGCTGCGCGTCGATGGCTACCCGGTCGGGCGCTACATGGAGCAGGTCGACTCACCGTTTCTCAAGGCATCGCTGCCGCATCCGGGCATGGGCTCGATCGTCGTCTGCCTGGCCACCGATGCACCGTTGCTGCCGCACCAATGCACGCGCCTGGCCCAGCGCGCCAGCCTCGGCCTGGCCCGTACCGGCGGCGGCAATGAAGACCACAGCGGTGACATTTTCATCGCGTTCGCCACCGGCAATCAGCACGTACCGCCGGCGGCGTACGAGAGCAAAAAAGCGCCGACCTGCGACAACCTGAGCATGGTCAACAACGATCACATCAGCGAATTGTTCCTGGCGGCTACCGAAGCCGTTGAAGAAGCCATCATCAACGCCCTGCTCGCCGCCGAAACGACCGAAGGTAACGGCCACGCGGTGCCGGGGCTGGATGCTGAAACCCTGCTCAAGGCCCTGAATCAGGCCGGTTGGCCGGGGGAGCGCAATCGCCGAAGCTGACAGTTGTGGGGGGATTCGACTAGCGGTACTTGAGGCGCAACCCCCATCTTCCTACGATGGAGTTGCGCAGCCGCTTGCTTGTCCAAGCCGTTGCGTAGGTGGTGAGTGCACTGAACCCCTATCAAGCTCACCGCCTGCTTCATGCGCATCTTGAGCCTCAATGGCTCCACTTCTCCCCATCAAAGAGCTTTGAGGCTCTTTTTTAACTGCGCGAAAAAACGACATGAAAAAGCCCGGCATTTGGCCGGGCTTTGTGCATTCAAAATCCCACCGCAAATCCTCTGTGGGAGCGAGCCTGCTCGCGATGGTCGTTAACGATAACGCTGCAAGCCTGATGCCCTGCGGCGTGTTTGAGTTTTTCGCGAGCAAGCTCGCTCCTACAGGGGGGCGTCAGTGACCCTCGGTGGCAATCGAACGCCACGCCGAGTCCGCCAACAGATCGCGGTACGCCTTCGGACTGGCTTTGGCCCGGCCCGACAACCAGGCGCGGCAGTAGCTCTCGGCCTGGCCGATGATCAATGACGGCAGTAACTCCGGCGGATAACCGCGCAACACGTCGACCCGCGCCGAAGCCCCCAGCCACTCGAACAGCAGCTTGTTGCGCGCCTTGTTGCGCGCGACCAGTTCGTCCTTGAACGGTCCCTTGGTGACGGCAAATCGCGCGTGATACTGGAAACGCGCCCATTCCGGCTGGTTATCGACCCAGTCGACGTAGCTGTGCACCAACGCGTGCACACCCGCCTGGGTGGTTTGGGCGTCGGCCAGGTAGCTATCTCGCAGCTTGGCTTGATCGTCCAGCGCGGTGAAAAACAGCGCCGCCACCAGGCCTTCTTTATTGCCGAAGTGGTGGTAGATCGCGCCCACGCTGGTATCGCATTCGGCCCGGATCATCTCGATAGTGGTGGCCTCGATGCCCTGCTCGTTGAACAGTTGGAGGGCCTTTCTGAAGATGTCGCGCTTGAGTTCGGCGCGGCGGCCGGGGTAGCAGCGTTCGAGTAAATCGGCAGTTTCCATGCGGGATGCGGTCCAAAAAAATCAACGGTTGAGGCTGGCGCTAGGTTGACAGATTTCCCGTCGACAGAATACTGTTCCGTCACAGAACATTATTCTGTAACGGAACATCATTCCGTTAACCAACCCCGCAGTGAGGCTTCAACCCCATGAGTCAGTTCCTCAGCCTGTTCAACAGTGCCGGCCCGCAAGCCTTCAGCCAGATGGCCTGCCAGGTGGCGCCGTACTTCAGCACCATCAATCCGCTGGTTACCGATTTGCGCAAAGGTTCGGCCATCGTGCAGGTGCCATTCGCCAAGGAAATCACCAACCACCTGGGCACCGTGCACGCGATCGCGATGTGCAATGCGGCCGAACTGGCGGCAGGGATGATGACCGACGTGTCAATCCCGGCGGGTGCGCGCTGGATTCCCAAGGGCATGACGGTCGAATACCTGGCCAAGGCCAAAAGCGATGTGACGGCGGTGGCTGACGGCGAGGCGGTGGACTGGACCAGCGAAGGCGACAAGATCGTGCTGGTGGACATTCACGATGTGGAAGGCAAGAAGGTGTTCACGGCACGGATCACCATGAATGTGAAGCTGCCCTGAGCATCACGCAGCCCCCTGTAGGAGCGAGCTTGCTCGCGATGATCGTTAACGATAACGCTGGAAGCCTGACACCCCGCAGCGTGCTCAGGTTTTTCGCGAGCAAGCTCGCTCCTACAGTTGAACCTGTTATCCCAACCGTTCGCGGGCGAACTCGCTGGCCTTGCGCGTCAATTGGTCCAGGTGCCGGTCACGCTGTTTTTCCGCATCGAGCATTGCGCGCTTGCCGTGCTTTTGCAGCAGGTAGGTATGAATCTGCCGCACCTCCAGCGAGTTGTAGATCGGCGCCACATCCAGCAGCGCCCTCAAGCCGTCGCTGCCGTGGTCGCGGGTGTTCATCAGCACTTGCGTACTGCGCGCACCGACCACCTGAAAACCCATCGACTCGAAATACGGCACCTTGGCCACGGCGCAGGCCAGCTCGGCATGCGGGTAGCGGCCGACCATCTCGCGCAGCATCCGGCGCGCAATGCCTTGGCGCCGATGCCCGCCATCCACGGCCATGTAGGCCACACTGCAGGCGTCGGGATCGTCCTTGACCGGCAGGTACAGCAGGAAACCGACGACCTTGTCCGGATCGTCCAGATCGGTGGCAACGATCAACTCCACCGCCATCCCTTTCGCCCCGTTCAAAGCCTCCAGATACAGGTGCACCTCGTAGCCGATCGCGTACTGGTAGATGTTGTACAACAGGTTGCTCGGCGCGATGGCGACCATGCTGATGTCGGTCAGGTTGTCGACCACCAGCTGCAGGATCTGACTGTTGACCGACTCCGGGCACGGGGTTTTGTAGTGGGTGATCTGGGGCATTGCGGGGGCTGACTCCGGAGAATGGGCGCGGCTGCCTATCATACCGCGCCGGAGCCTGCCTTGATCGATTCATGAGCCACACACATGAGTCTATAGCCGAAATCCGCATGAACATTTCCCTTGGCACCAGGGTCAGTCAATGGATGAGGGCTGTTATCGCCAATCAACCATAGGAAGCGCAACGATGCTCGACGTGATGACGATTTCCCGACGAGAACTGCTGATCGTGGGCGTGGTGACAGCAGCGGCCGTGATCCTGCCACCGTTCATATCTGCGCAGGCAGCGGCCGCCAACGCCGCGCTGCCGGTCAAGAGCAAAGTGTCGATCTGGGTCAACGGGACACAGCAGGTGATGGAACTCGACGCCCGCACCACCCTGCTCGACCTGTTGCGCGAACACCTGCAGCTCACTGGCACCAAGAAGGGTTGCGACCACGGCCAGTGCGGTGCCTGCACAGTGATCGTCGACGGCCGGCGGATCAATTCCTGCCTGACCCTGGCCGTGATGCACGAAGGCGCGAAGGTCACCACCATTGAAGGGCTCGGCACGCCGGACAAGCTGCATCCGATGCAGGCGGCGTTCATCAAGCATGACGGCTATCAATGCGGTTACTGCACGCCGGGGCAGATCTGCTCGGCGGTCGCGGTGCTGGGGGAAATCCGCGACGGCATTCCCAGTCACGTAAGCCCGAACCTAACCGAACCACCCAGGCTGATCGCCAGCGAACTCCAGGAACGCATGAGCGGCAACATCTGCCGCTGCGGTGCGTACTCCAACATCATCGAAGCGATCACCGAAGTCGCGGAGGCCAGCGCATGAGGCCCTTTACCTATCTACGCGCCAAGTCGCCGGCCGAAGCCGCCTCGCTCGCCGCCCAGGTCGATGGCTCGCGCTTCATCGCCGGCGGCACCAACCTGCTGGACCTGATGAAGCTGGACATCGAGACGCCGTCGCAACTGATCGACGTCAATGACCTGGCCCTGGACCGCATCGAAGCCACGCCGCAAGGCGGCTTGCGAATCGGCGCGCTGGTGCGCAACACCGACCTCGCCGCCGATGCACGCATCCGCAAGGATTATGGCGTGCTGTCCCGCGCCCTCCTCGCCGGCGCCTCCGGCCAGTTGCGCAACATGGCCACGACCGCCGGCAACCTGCTGCAACGCACGCGCTGCCCGTACTTCTATGACACCCATCAAGCCTGCAACAAGCGCCAGCCCGGCAGTGGCTGCGCGGCCATCGGCGGCTTCAGTCGGCAGCTGGGCATCATCGGTGTCAGCGACGCCTGCATTGCCACCCATCCCAGCGACATGGCCGTGGCCATGCGTCTGCTCGATGCCCAGGTCGAGACGGTTCGCCCCGACGGCACGACCCGGGTGATCGCCATCGCCGACCTGCATCGCTTGCCCGGTAATACACCGAACATCGAAACCACCCTGGCGGCCCACGAGCTGATCACTGCCGTGACCTTGCCAGCGCCGCTGGGCGGCACGCACCTCTATCAGAAAGTCCGTGACCGCGCCTCCTACGCATTCGCCCTGGTCTCGGTGGCCGCGGTGGTCCAGCAGGACGGTTCCGGCCGCGTAGCCCTCGGCGGCGTCGCGCACAAACCGTGGCGCGTGGAAAGCGCTGAAGCAGCCATGGCCAAAGGCGCCAAAGCGTTCAGCGAACAGCTGCTGGACGGCGCCACACCCACTCCTGAAAACACCTTCAAACTGACGCTGGTCGAGCGCACGCTCGCCTCGGTGATGGCACAAGCGAGGGCCCAGGCATGAAATTCGAAACCCCGGCCACCACCAACCCCATCGACCAAGGCAAGGTCATCGGCCAGCCCACGCCCCGCATCGAAGGCCCGCTGAAAACCACCGGGCAGGCGCCCTACGCCTACGAACACCACGACGTCGCGCCGAACCAGGCCTATGGCGTGGTGGTCGGTTCGGCCATTGCCAAGGGGCGCATTGCTTCAATGAACCTGGAAGCGGCTCAATCGGCACCGGGAGTGATCGCCATCGTCACCGCCGCCAATGCCGGCAAGCTCGGCAAAGGCAAATACAACACCGCCAAGCTGCTCGGCGGGCCGGAGATCCAGCACTACCATCAGGCAGTGGCGCTGGTGGTGGCGGACACCTTCGAACAGGCGCGCGCCGCCGCGGAACGGGTGGACATCACCTACTCAACCACCGAAGGCGCGTTCGATCTCGCCAGCGCCCGCGGCTCGGCGGTGGAACCCAAGGACCAGATGGCGGACACCCTGCACGGGGATTTCGAAACGGCCTTCGCGGCGGCACCGGTGCAACTCGACGCCACCTACACCACGCCCGACCAGGCCCACGCGATGATGGAGCCCATGGCGTCGATGGCCGCCTGGGACGGCGACCGACTGACCTTGTGGACCTCGAACCAGATGATCGATTGGTCGGTCACGGACCTCGCCACCACCCTCGGCATCCCCAAGAAAAACGTGCATCTGATTTCGCCCTACATCGGCGGCGGCTTCGGCGGCAAACTGTTCATCCGTGCCGACGCGGTCCTTGCCGCCCTGGGTGCGCGCATGGCCGGCAGGCCGGTGAAAGTGGCGCTGGCCCGGCCGCAGATCTTCAACAATTGCACGCACCGCCCGGCGACCATTCAACGCATCCGCATCGGCGCCGGCAGCGACGGCAAGATCACCGCGATGGCCCACGAAGGCTGGTCCGGCGACCTGCCCGGCGGCAAGGTGGAACTGGCCGCGCAACCGAGCAAATTGTTGTACGCCGGGGAAAACCGCCGGGTCACCATGCGCCTGTCGACGCTCGACCTGCCGGAAGGCAACGCCATGCGCGCGCCGGGTGAAACGCCAGGCATGATGGCGCTGGAAATTGCCATGGACGAGATGGCGGAAAAGCTGAAACTCGACCCCATCGAGCTTCGCATCATCAATGACACCCAGGTCGATCCGACGAAACCGGAGCGGCCGTTTTCCCAGCGCCATCTGGTCGAATGCCTGCGCACCGGGGCCGATCGTTTTGGCTGGAACCAACGGCCTGCGCAACCGGCCACAAAGCGCGAAGGCCGTTGGCTGATCGGCATGGGCGTCGCCGTGGCCTTTCGCAATAACCTGCTGGTGAAGTCCGGCGCCCGTGTCCGCCTGGATGACCAGGGCACCGTGACCGTGGAAACCGACATGACCGATATCGGCACCGGCAGCTACACGATCATCGCGCAGACGGCGGCGGAAATGCTCGGCGTCGGCCTCGACAAGGTGGTGGTGCACCTGGGCGATTCGAGCTTTCCGGTCTCGGCAGGCTCGGGTGGCCAGTTCGGCGGCAACTGCTCGACGGCGGGGGTGTATGCCGCCTGCGTCAAACTGCGTGAGGCCGTTGCGCAACGCCTCGGTGTGAACGCCCAAGAGGCTGAATTCGTCGGTGGCGAGGTACGGGCTGGCGGCAAAAGCATGCCATTGCGCAGTGCGGCGCAGGCCGGCGAAATCGTCGCCGAGGACAGCATCGAATTTGGCGAGCTGGACAAGAAGTACCAGCAATCGACCTTCGGCGCGCATTTTGTCGAAGTCGCAGTCGACAGTGCCACCGGGGAAACCCGCGTGCGCCGGATGCTGGCGGTGTGCGCCGCCGGGCGCATTCTCAACCCGACCTCGGCCCGCAGCCAGGTGATAGGCGCGATGACCATGGGGGTCGGCGCGGCGCTGATGGAAGACCTGGTGGTGGACAAACGCCTGGGCTTTTTCGTCAATCATGACCTGGCCGGCTACGAGGTGCCGGTGCATGCCGACATCCCCCACCAGGAGGTGATTTTCCTCGATGAAACCGACCCGATTTCGTCGCCGATGAAAGCCAAGGGTGTTGGTGAGCTGGGTATCTGTGGCGTCAGTGCGGCCATCGCCAACGCGGTGTACAACGCCACCGGGATCCGGGTGCGCGAGTACCCGATTACCCTGGACAAGATGCTGGATAAAATGCCGGCGATGATATGAGCGCAGAAATGCAAAAGATCGCAGCCTTCGGCAGCTCCTACAGGGTGTACGCATTCCAACTGTAGGAGCTGCCGAAGGCTGCGATCTTTTGATCCTGGCGTGATTACCAGTCGTAAGTCATCTCGACCGAAGCCACCCGCTCCTGCCCGTAATAGCAACCGAACGCGTAGTTGCAGTCCGATACGTACTCACGGTCGAAGATATTCTGCACGTTCACCCGGGTCTGCAAACCACGCAGGCTCGGGTCCAGCTTGCCCATGTCGTAGCTGACGGTAGCATCATAGACGACGTAGGACGGCACATCGAACGAGTTGGCCGCATCCCCCGGTTTGCGCCCGGTGTAGCGCGCGCCCGCACCGAAGGTCAGGCCGTTGAGGCTGGCCTGGGTGAAGTGATAGTCGGCCCACATCGAGGCCGATACCGGCGACTGGGCTTCGTTGCGGTTGTCCTCGTTGCCCCAGGTGTCCTTGGTGTAGAACGAGTCCATGTAGCTGGCGGCGGCCATGACGTCGATGTTGTCGAGGCTGGATTTGACTTCCAGCTCGACGCCGCGCGAGCGCACTTCACCGCTCTGGGACATGTAGTCCGGATAATCATCGTCGCCGGTCAGGACATTTTTCTGCTTGATCTCGTACACCGAAGCGGTGATCAGCGTCTTCTCGAACGGCTGGTACTTCACGCCCACTTCGTACTGCTGGCCCTCGGTCGGCTCGAAGGACTTGCCGCCGCGCTGGGGTGCGGCCGTGCCCAGGGTGGGCAGGAACGACTCGGAGTAGCTGACATAGGGTGCCAGGCCGAAATCGGTGACGTAGGTCAGGCCCACCCGCCCGGTGAACTTGTTATCGCGCTTGGATTCGTGGGTCGAGGCCAACACATCCTTGTTGTCGATCTCCGCCCAGTCCTGGCGACCGCCGATGGTGAGAATCCACTTGTCCAGCTTGATCTGGTCCTGCAGGTACACACCCGTCTGGCGCAGAGTGTTATCCCATTTAGTGTCGAGTACCGGGGTGACGCTGCTGGTGTCGAAATTGTTCTTGCCGTACAGGTTCACCGGCAACACGTTGTAGGCGTTGTAGCCGTCGTATTTGCGGTTGAAGTGCCGGTAGTCCACGCCAGCGAGCGTGGTGTGCTCCAGGGCGCCAGTGTTGAATTTGTATTCCAGGTTGTTATCGACGGTGTAGGCGATGTTGTGCTGGCGCCAGTCGAGCTTGGTGCGGTAGGCCCGGGTGTAATCGGTCACGCCGGCGTCATCGGTGACGAAGCTGCGCAGGTAGAAACCCTTGTAGCGGTCGCGTACGTCGGTGTAGCGCGCCGTGGAGCGGTATTTCAGGTCGTCGCTGAGGTTGTGGCTGAAGTCGTAGCCGAAGATGTACTGGTCACGTTTGTAGTCATTGAAGTTGGTGTCGCCGGAGAAAAAATCGCGGTCGATGCGTTCGCCGTTCGGACCACGGTCGAGCGAGCCGATCCTCGGCAGCGACTGATAATCGGGTACGCCGTCATCGCGCTGGACCTGCGCCAGCAAGGTCAGGAAAGTGTCTTCAGTCGGCGCCCACGTCAGGCTCGGCGCCAGCAGCATGCGCTCACTTTCGTTGTGCTCGACCATTTCGTTGCCTTTGTCGGCCACACCGATCAGGCGATAGGTGAACTGCTTCTGATCATCGAGCGGACCGCTGGTGTCGAAGGCACCGTTGACCCGGCTGTAACTGCCCGCCCCCAGCTTGACCTGGCTGCGCTGCTCGGTGGTCGGGCGCTTGGAGACCATGTTGATCAGGCCGCCCGGCTGGTTCTGCCCGTAAAGGACCGACGACGGCCCCTTGAGCACTTCGATGCGCTCCAGGGTGTAGGGATCGATTTGCGGGGCGCCACCGAGGCTGCCGGCGTACGGGATGTAGGCGCCATCGAGGTACAGCGGCGTCGGCGCGAAACCACGGCTGGTGATCTCGTCGGCAATCGAGTTGCGGTCAGTAAAACCACCGGTGTTCACCCCCGGCGTGTAGCGCAGCGCCTGTGTCAGGTTGCGCGCGCCCTGGGCTTCCACCTGGTCGGCGGTGACCACGTTGATGGTCTGCGGAATTTCCAGGATCGGCGTATCGGTCTTGGTGCCGGTGGCGCTGCGGGTGGCGACATAGCCGTCCACCGGGCCGTAGGCCGATTCCACGGCAACTCCGGAAATGCTGGTGGCGCCCAACTGCATGGCCGCGCCTGAGGCAACGATCGGCAACAAGGAATAGCTGCCATTGTCGTGGCGCACGGCTTCGAGCCTGCTCCCGGCGAGCAACTGGCGCAGGCCGGCGTCAACGCTGTAGCGCCCGCGCAGTCCCGAGGTTTGCTGGCCGTTGGCAGCGCTTGGCTCGAAGGAAACGGTCACCCCGGCCGTGCCGGCGAATTGGGTCAAGGCCGAACCCAAAGGACCCGCCGGAATGTCGAACTCGGTTTCGACATCGGTTTGCGCCCAGGCAGCGGGTGCAACCATCGTCATGCCCAACGGAACGACCAGCGCCATCCCGAGCAGTGCAGCATGCACGGCGCGGGTCAAGGGTCTGACGGATGGCTTGGCGGAACAAATGCGGAGTTGGGGATCACGAGGGGTCATGCAATTTCCTTTCGCCCGTTGGCAGTGAATGGCGGCGTCTGTGTGCGCCTCTAACACCTAAGTCGAACGAGAATCGAAATCAGTAACCCCTGAGCAGATTTTTTTTCGGGAAATCCTCAAACCGGCTCCACCCGCGTCCAGTAACGGCTGAATCGACGAATGCGTACGGGCAGGGTCGAGGTCAGGTTCTCGAGGATGGTGTCGCTGCTGGCCAGATGGAAAGCCCCGGAGATGCGCAGCGCAGCGACCGCCGGATCACAGCCCAGATGGCCTGGGCGATAACGCTGCAGCTCCCGGATAAACTCACCCAGGCGCCAGTCGTTGACCACCAGCATGTCGCGGGTCCAGGCGTCGGCCTGAGGGGTGGCCCGTTGCACGGGTTCGATGGCGTCCTGGCGCAAACTCACTTGCTGGCCGGCGTCGACCCGTACGGCGGTGCCCGGCACGTTGGCCGAGCGCACCTCGACCGCATGCTCCTGCACGCTGACCTGCGTCAGGTCCGCTTCGCGGCGCACGACAAAACGGGTGCCCAAGGCGCGAATGCTGCCTTCGGCGGTGTGTACCAGGAAGGGCCGCGCGCGCTCGTCCCGCGCCGTTTCGATGAAGATCTCACCTTCGAGCAAGCGGATTTCACGCAGGTTGTCGCTGTAGCGGATGTCCACCGCGGTCGCCGTGTTCAGTTGCAGTTGCGTGCCATCGTCCAGCCGCAGCCGACGGCGTTCGCCGGTGCCGGTGCGCTGGTCGGCCATCAGCGTTGGCAAGGGCGTGGTGTTCCACGCCAGGGTCCCCGCCCCGCCCGCCATCAGCAGAATCGACAGGACCTTGAGCACATCGCGGCGTTTGGCGCGGGCACTGGCCAAGGTCGGGCGCGCGATGCCGGGGGTGACTTGTTCGAGTTTGTCCTGCAGGCGCGCAAGGCGTTCCCACGCCTGCAGATGCCGTGGATCACGCTCCAGCCAACGGCGATGCGCCTCACGCAGGGCTTCGTCCGGTACCTCGCCACGCAAATCGACGTACCAGCGCGCGGCGGCTTCGAGGGTGGCGTAATCCAGCGGTTGCACACGGGCCACGGCTCAGTCCTCGATCAGCAACAGGCAGTGCGTCAGGGCGCGCACCGCGTGCTTCTTGACCGTGGTTACCGAGACATCCAGGCGCCGACCGATCTCGACATAGCTCAGGCCATCGAGCTGGGCCATCAGGAAAATCTCCCGGGTCCGCTCGCCCAGGCCATCGAGCAGCCGGTCGATTTCCATCAGGGTCTCGATGATCAGCGAGCGGGTTTCCGGGGACAACGCCACCGGCTCCGGGAGGTTGGCCAGGGTGTCCAGATAGGCCTGCTCCACCGCGCGACGGCGGAACATGTCGATCATCAGGCTGCGGGCAATGGTGCTCAAGTATGCGCGAGGCTCGCGCAGCTCGAAGGACTTGCGTTGGGTCAGCACGCGAATGAAGGTGTCCTGGGCCAGATCCGCCGCATGGTGGTGGCAGCCGAGCCGTTTACGCAGCCAGCCACACAACCAACCGTGATGGTCCTCGTAAAGCGTATGCACGGCCTGTTGCAGCGAGAGATCGACAGAGGACATGGAGAAAGCCCGACACAAAATTTATTTGATAATGACTCTCATTTTCTTCCAAGCCGACACATTTTGGCAAGAGCACCCGTGATTGGTGAAAGTAACCCAATGAAATAAGGGAATTTTCCCCGCATATGAGGAACTGCACCCACCGCTGACTGATGCGCCAATGAAACAATCTGTAACAACTTATTAATTAATCACATTTTTTATTCCCGATTTTGACATGGCCCATCTGTTGCACCAGCCCCTTGCACCGCAGCAGTCATCCCCAACTCGGGGACGGCGGGTTTCGCCAAATTGGCACGTGCAAGGGGAAACCAAATGAAAAACGCACCACCCGCATTCCGTTCCTTGAACTACATACGCAGGTCCAGTGTGGCCTCCGTGATGCTGATCACCGCCAGCCTCGCCACCGTCAGCGCGGCCCCCATGGACGATGAAAGCCAGCCGCCACCGACCGACCCTTCGGCCTACTACACTGCGCCCGCCGATCCGATTGCCGCCGCCGCAGCGCTCGATGCCCTGAAAACCATGCCCGAGACCAACCAGGGCGCACTGGCCCTGCCCAACGGCGCCTACGGCGATCGCAACACACCCCGTGCCGACAACGTGCTGCCGCCGAGTTTGCAGACCTCGTTCAACTACCCCACCAACGGCAAACCCAGCCCCCTGTACGGGGC
>Ga0247818_10002304_pt1 | contig 12359 bp, 11 predicted proteins | sample 13C_Glucose_Day1_FD_192424 | JGI IMG/M metagenome (GOLD analysis project Ga0247818, IMG submission 192424) | Soil microbial communities from agricultural site in Penn Yan, New York, United States - 13C_Glucose_Day1 | ecosystem: Environmental > Terrestrial > Soil > Agricultural land | place...
ATGTACATGCTGGCCTCGATGGTTGGGCGCTGCGGGCTTGGACTTATTATTGGCGCAAATGGCGGGGGGGATGCTAGCGGGAATCCATTGCGTTAGCCAAGGTTTTGAAAGTATTGGGCTTTTGTTTTTGGTGAGATGCGCGGTGTTTAGCATCACGCGATTCCTGTAGGAGCGGCCTTGTGTCGCGATGGGGCGCGTAGCGGCCCCAGGATTTCAGCTCTGCCGCACCTATTGCCGGGGCTGCTTTGCAGCCCTTCGCGACACAAGGCCGCTCCTACACTGACCGCATTGGCCGGTCAGATCCGAGGCTCAGCGCAAATCAGCTTCAGGCACTGTGGTCCGCTGCGCAATCGCCTCCGGCCGCCACTGCTGGCGGGCTATCGCCAACACTTCAGCCGGCGTAGCCAACAGCAAATCGGGGTCTGCTTCCTGCCCCAACGCCCGCAATGCCCGCAACAGCAGCGGTGTAGCATGCTCCGCCTGCAGGGGTGGCGAGCGGTACGATTTGCCCAGCTTGTGCCCATCCGGTTGCACAATCAGCGGAATATGCAGGTAGCGCGGCTGCGACAACCCCAGCAGCTCTTGCAGGTACAGCTGGCGCGGTGTGTTGTCCAGCAGGTCGGCCCCGCGCACGATATCGGTAACACCTTGCCAGGCATCGTCCAGCACCACGGCCAACTGATAGGCGTACAACCCGTCACGGCGCTGGATGACGAAGTCGCCTACCTCGCGGCCCAGATGCTGCTCGAACGTGCCCTGCACCCGGTCGCTGAACCGGTAGATCAACTCCGGCACCCGCAGGCGGATCGCCGCACCTTCGCGGGCATGCCCGGCGTTACGGCACAACCCCGGGTAAATGCCGTTGTGGCCTTCGAGCTGTTTGCGCGAACAGGTGCAGGCGTAGGCCAGGCCCATGTTGAACAGGCGGTCGACCACGGCTGCATAGGCATCGTGGCGCTGGCTCTGGAACACCACCTCGCCGTCCCACGCCAACCCGTAGCGCTCCAGGGTCTGCAGGATGGCATCGCGGGCGCCGGGCATTTCCCGGGGCGGGTCGGTGTCTTCCATGCGCAGCAGCCAGCGGCCATTGACGGCGCGGGCATCGAGCCAGGAGGCGAGGGCGGCGACCAGCGAGCCGAAGTGCAGAAAGCCGCTGGGGGTAGGGGCGAAGCGCCCGATGTAGCTGGAGTCGTTCATGGCTGTCGTGCGTCTGAAAATGAAACGGGGCGCAAGATGCGCCCCGTTCGGATGGGAAAAGGATCAGCCTTTGCCGACGGTTTTTTCCTTTTTCTCCGCGATTTCCTTGCAGTCGAAGCACAGGTCGGCGGTTGGGCGGGCTTCCAGACGGCGCAGGCCGATCTCGATGCCGCAGGATTCACACCAGCCGTATTCTTCGTCCTGGATCAACTGCAGGGTTTTATCAATCTTCTTGATCAGCTTGCGCTCGCGATCCCGGCTACGCAGTTCCAGGGCAAACTCTTCTTCTTGGCTTGCACGGTCTGCAGGGTCAGCGAAGTTGGCCGCTTCTTCCTTCATGTGGTCGACGGTTTTATCGACACCCTCCATGAGGTCTTGTTTCCAGGCGTTGAGGACTTTGGTGAAGTGCTCTCGCATGGGCTTACCCATGTACTCCTCACCCTTTTTTACCTCGTAAGGATCGACGCCATGAAGAGATTGATTCGATTTTTGCTTTTCTAGGGTGGACATGAATAGACCGCCTCTTACTCATCTGATCCAATGCGCAGGCTGCTCCATCTCCGGCAACTACCGGCCCTGCGACTGCTAGCCGCCGAACTTACCAGATAGATCAGGGGTGCGCTACCCGCCCGATCCAGATAATTGACAGCGGCGCGAGCCACACGTTCGGTAGTGCGCAGAGGTAGAATCTCCAGTTTAGACCCAATTGAGAGAAGGTCATGGCCCACCCCTACAGTGCGCGCAGCCGCGCCATCGAACCCTTCCACGTCATGGCGCTGCTGGCGCGGGCCAACGAGCTGCAGGCGGCCGGGCACGACGTGATCCACCTGGAAATCGGCGAACCGGACTTCACCACGGCTGCGCCCATCGTCGAGGCCGGCCAGGCGGCATTGGCTGCGGGCCACACCCGCTATACCGCTGCCCGTGGCCTGCCGGCGCTGCGTGAGGCGATCGCCGGTTTCTATGGGCAGCGTTACGGGGTGAGTGTCGACCCCGAGCGCATTCTGATCACCCCGGGCGGCTCTGGCGCGCTGTTGCTGGCCAGCAGCCTGTTGGTCGACCCCGGCAAGCACTGGTTGCTAGCCGACCCGGGCTACCCCTGCAACCGCCACTTCCTGCGCCTGGTTGAAGGCGGCGCACAATTGGTGCCGGTGGGGCCAGAGGTCAATTACCAACTGACAGCCGACCTGGTTGAGCGCTACTGGGACAAGGACACGGTCGGCGCCCTGGTCGCCTCGCCGGCCAACCCGACCGGAACGGTGCTGGACCGTGCCGAGCTGGCCAGCCTGTCCGCCGCCACCCGCGAACGCCATGGCCACTTGGTGGTGGACGAGATCTACCACGGGCTGACCTACGGTATGGATGCCCCCAGTGTGCTGGAAGTGGACGATGAAGCCTTTGTGCTGAACAGTTTTTCCAAGTATTTCGGCATGACCGGCTGGCGCTTGGGCTGGCTGGTGGCGCCGCCTGGCGCGGTGGCCGACCTGGAGAAACTCGCGCAAAACCTGTACATCAGTGCGCCGAGCATGGCCCAGCATGCTGCTCTGGCGTGCTTCCAGCCGCAAACCCTGGCGATTCTGGAAGCGCGTCGTGCCGAGTTCGCCCGCCGTCGCGACTACCTGCTGCCGGCCCTGCGCGAGCTGGGCTTCGGCATTGCCGTGGAGCCCCAGGGGGCGTTCTATCTGTATGCCGACATCAGCGCCTTCGGCGGCGATGCCTTCGCCTTCTGCCGGCACTTCCTCGAAACCGAGCACGTGGCGTTTACCCCTGGGCTGGACTTTGGCCGCCACCTGGCAGGGCATCACGTGCGCTTTGCCTACACCCAGAGCCTGCCGCGCCTGGAGCAGGCGGTGCAGCGTATCGCTCGCGGCCTGCGCAGTTGGCAAGGCTGATGGCATTCTTCCCTCCACTCGAGCAGGGGCGCCTGCTGCGTCGCTACAAACGGTTTCTGGCGGACATCGAACTGGCCAGTGGCGAGCAGTTGACCATTCACTGCCCCAACACCGGTTCCATGCTCAACTGCATGCGCGAAGGCGGGCAGGTGTGGTTCAGCCGCTCCAACGACCCCAAGCGCAAGCTGCCCGGCACCTGGGAAATCAGCGAAACGCCACAGGGGCGGCTGGCCTGCGTGAACACCGGGCGCGCCAACGCACTGGTTGAAGAGGCGTTGCGGGCCGGGGTGATCAGCGAGCTGGCCGGCTTCACGGCGCTCAGGCGCGAAGTGGCCTATGGCGAAGAGGGCAGCCGCATCGATTTTCGCCTGGAGTTCGACAGCGGCCCGGCCTATGTCGAGGTCAAGAGCGTGACCCTGGGCTACCCCGACACTGATGTTGCGGCATTTCCCGATGCCGTCACCCAGCGCGGCGCCAAGCACCTGCGCGAGCTGGCGACGTTGGCCCGCAATGGTGTTCGTGCCGTGCAGCTTTATTGTGTGAACCTGACCGGGGTCGGAGCGGTGCGCCCAGCCGAGGAAATCGACGCGGCCTATGCCGAGGCGTTGCGCGCCGCCGTGGCTGAAGGGGTCGAGGTGCTGGCCTACGGCACCCATCTGGATGCCGAACGCATTGTCATCAACCGCCCATTGCCCGTGTTGCTCAACCCGTGAGCCAGATGCCCTGGCTGTCTTCGTGGCAGCCCAGGGCCTGCAGCGCATCGCCCTCGCAAGGCCCAGCCACGCATTCGCCGCTCTCTATAAGAAACAAGGCGCCATGATGGGCGCAGTGAATCAGGCTGGCGCTGTCATCGAGAAATGCATCGGTTGCCCAGTTCAGGGGGATGCCCCGGTGTGGGCAGCGGTTGCGATAAAGGTACACCTGGCCCTGGCGGCGGACGCCGAACAGGTCGACGCCGTCTACGCTGAAGGCGCGGCTGTGGCCCTCGGCCAATGAGCTGGAAATACAAAGCAAGTGCATGGCAAGGAAGACTCGTGAAACACGTGATGGCTTGACGCTTCAATGCGAATAATTATCAAATTGCCCGCATTCGCTGCGCCCAGCCGTCTATGGTGCGCAGTTCCGCCGCCCGCCACAAGGCGCGCGGCCCGCCTTCAGAAGGAAATCCGATGATGCGCCGCCCCGTCGCCCTGATCGCCCTGTGCGCAGGTTTAGTGCTGTCTACCCAGACCTTGGCTGCCGAACTGCCGCAGCGTTGGGTCAGCGCTGGCGGCGCGCTTAGCGAATGGGTCAGTGCGCTGGGCGGCGAAGCGCACCTGGTTGGTGTCGATACCACCAGCCAACACCCCGAGTCGCTGAAGGCGCTACCGAGTGTCGGCTATCAGCGGCAGTTGTCCGCCGAAGGCATTCTGAGCCTGCGTCCTGATGTGTTGGTGGGTACCGAAGAGATGGGGCCGCCACCGGTGCTGGCGCAGATCCGCAAGGCGGGCGTGCGGGTTGAACTGTTCTCGAGCAAGGCCGAACTCGACGCGGTCGATGAAAACCTCAGGCACCTGGGGCAATTGCTTGGTGCAGAGCAACAAGCCACTGCGCTGGCAACAGGCTATCGCCAGCAGCTGGATGGGCTGCAGGCCGAGGTCAAGCAAGCCCAGGTGGGCCAGAAGGCGCCCGGCGTGTTGCTGCTGGTTGGCCATGCCGGTGCCAAGCCGTTGATCGCTGGCCAAGGCACCGCGGGCGACTGGCTGCTGCGACAGGCCGGGGCGCGCAACCTGGCGGAGCACCAAGGCTACAAGAACTTCTCCAGCGAAGCGCTGGCAGCGCTGGACCCGGACGTGGTGGTGTTTTCCGACCGTGCGTTGGCCGATGAGCAGGCGCTGCAGGCGTTGCTCAAGGAGAACCCGGCGCTGGCGGCCTCCCGTGCGGTGCGTGAGCAGCGCCTGGTGTCACTCGACCCGACGCTGCTGGTGGGCGGCCTTGGGCCACGCTTGCCGGCGACCCTGCGCACGCTGGCTGGGGCCTTCTACCCAGCAGCCAAGGCCAGCTTCGCGCAATGAAGCAGCGCGTTCAGCCACGCACACTGATCGTCTGCCTGAGCCTGCTGTGCCTGTTGGCGGTGTGGTTGTCCCTGGCCCTGGGGCCGGTCAGCCTGCCGCTGTTCGATACCTTGCGCGCGGGCCTGCGTTTGTTGGGGCTGCCCGTGGCGGGTGATGACCTGCAGCAGGCCGAGATGATCCTCGGCCAGATCCGCCTGCCGCGCACGTTGCTGGGGCTGGCGGTCGGGGCGGTGCTGGCGCTGTCCGGCGTGGCCATGCAGGGGCTGTTCCGCAACCCGCTGGCCGACCCGGGGCTGGTGGGGGTCGCTGCCGGGGCGGCGATGGGCGCTGCGGTGGCCATCGTCGGTGGCAGCTGGTTTGGCGGCATGCCCGATGTGCTCGCGCCCTATCTGTTGTCGCTGTGTGCCTTTATCGGTGGCCTGGGGGTGACCGCGCTGGTCTATCGCCTGGGGCGGCGTGACGGCCAGACCAATGTCGCCACGATGTTGCTGGCCGGCGTGGCGATGACCGCATTGGGCGGCGCAGCGGTGGGCTTGTTCTCTTACCTGGCCGATGATGCCACCTTGCGCACCTTGACCTTCTGGAACCTGGGCAGCCTCAATGGCGCCAGCTACGAGCGGTTGTGGCCGCTGCTGATGGTGGCCGGGGGCGTGGCGCTGTGGTTGCCGCGTCGGGCGCGGGCGCTGAATGCCTTGCTGCTGGGTGAATCGGAGGCGCGGCACCTGGGTATCGAAGTGGAGCGGCTCAAGCGCGAACTGGTGTTCTGTACCGCCTTGGGGGTGGGTGCGGCGGTGGCCGCCGCCGGGCTGATCGGCTTCATTGGCCTGGTGGTGCCGCACCTGGTGCGATTGCTGGCAGGGCCCGACCATCGGGTGGTGTTGCCCGCCTCGCTGCTGGCCGGCGGTGTGCTGATGCTGTTCGCCGACCTGGTGGCGCGGCTGGTGCTGGCGCCGGCCGAGCTGCCGATCGGTATCGTCACCGCCCTCATCGGTGCGCCGTTTTTCCTGGTCCTGCTGATTCGAGGGCGTAGCTGATGTTGCAAGTCGAGGGCCTGCACCTGCGGCGGGGCAGCAATGAAGTGCTGCATGACATCCACCTGCAACTGACCCCGGGGCAGGTCGTGGGTGTGCTCGGCCCCAATGGCGCGGGCAAGAGCAGCCTGCTGGGGGTGTTGTGTGGCGAACTGGCCCCCGGCCAGGGGCGGGTAACGCTACAGGGCAGGCCATTGACTGACTGGACCGGGCAGGCGCGGGCACAGCGCCTGGCGGTGCTGCCGCAGGTGTCCAGCCTGGGCTTTTCGTTCAGGGTCGAAGAGGTGGTGGCGATGGGGCGGATGCCCCATGGCAGCGGCCAACTGCGCGACGCCGAGATCGTCGAAGCGGCCTTGCGTGCGGCGGATGCCTGGCACCTGCTGGGGCGCAGCTACCTGGCATTGTCGGGCGGTGAGCGGCAACGGGTACACCTGGCCCGCGTGCTGGCCCAGCTGTGGCCAGGTGAGCAGGGCACTACACTGCTGCTTGACGAACCGACCTCGATGCTCGACCCACTGCACCAGCACACGACCCTGCAAGCGGTGCGGCGTTTCGCTGATCGCGGCGCTGCGGTGCTGGTGATCCTGCACGACCTGAACCTGGCGGCACGCTACTGTGATCGTATCCTGCTGCTCGAACAGGGCCGCTGCCATGCCCTTGCATCACCCCAGGAGGTGTTGACGCCGGGGGCACTGAAGGCGGTGTTCGGCATCGATGTGCTGGTGCAGGCGCACCCCGAGCGCGGCCACCCGCTGATCATCACGCGTTAGGTTCTGTACGAAAAGTATGGTCATTCATCATTGTGGGAGCGGCGGTGCGGCGATCCGACTTGCCCCGCGATCTGCCGCAACGCGGCAGCAAAGCCTGAGTTCGCGGCGTCTTTGACACTATTTAATATCGGGTACAGGAGCGCTTCGCACTCCATCGCGGGACAAGCCCGCTCCCACAAAACTTTTCGTACAGAGCCTAGGAGGCATTGCCGATGCGCCATCCGTTGCTGTCCGGTCTTGCGCTGTGCCTGGTGCTGGCGTTGGCGGGGTGCCAGGCCAGCCTGCCGCCGTTACCGGGCTGGCAGAGCCCCGAAGGGCGTGCCCACGCCCAGCTTGGGCAAATCACGGACCTGGCCAGCGGCCGGCTCATCAGCCCTGAGCAACTGGTCAGGCAGTTGGCCGACGCGCCACGTGTGCTGGTAGGGGAGAAGCATGACAACCCCGATCATCATGCGTTGCAGTTGTGGCTGTTGCGCGCCCTGCAGGCTCAGCGCCCCCAGGGCAGCCTGCTGCTGGAGATGCTGCAGCCCGAGCAGCAGCCGCTGGTCGACAAACTTGAGGCGCAGCAAACGCTGCCTGCGGACCTGCCCAAGGCACTGGCCTGGGAGGATGGCTGGGACTGGCAGCTGTACGGGCCTATTGTGACGCACGCTTTGCAGGGCGACATTGCGCTGTTGGCCGCCAACCTTTCGCCCGCTCAGATGCGCCAAGCCTATCGCCAGCCGGCGGCGTTGTCGGGCGCGCGTTCCAATGCCCCAGGGGTGAAGGCCGCGCTGCTTGAGCAGGTGCGTACCGGGCACTGCGGCCTGCTACCGCAAAGCCAGTTGCCAGCCATGCTTGCGGTCCAGCAGCAACGTGACCGGCGCATGGCCGAACGCTTGATGGCGGCACCGCAGCCCGCCTTGCTGTTGGCGGGCGCTTACCACGTACGCAAGGACCTGGGGGTGCCGTTGCATCTGGCCGACCTCGGGGCGCAGGGGCGCAGCGCGGTCGTGCTGTTGGCCGAGGTGGGGGAAGAGGTCGAGGCGGGTATGGCCGACTATGTCTGGTTCACGGCGGCGGTGCCTGAGCAGGACTATTGCGCTCAACTGCGTCAGTAAGGCCAAACGACAGGCAAAAAAAGACCCGGCAAAAAGCCGGGTCAATAACCGTGATTAGCCTGATGAGGAGATAATCTGAGAGTCCGAACCAGGGGCTTTCAGTTTATCCAACCAGTCTCGCGACCAGTTGTGATAATCATAACGATTCTCATTTCGGAGTCAATCCCCTGCACAGGTTTATTTTGAATTTTTTTGCGGAGGTCTTTTTTCAGCCAGTTGTTGATTGAGCGCTTCCTTTCGTTCGATCGGCAAATCATTCCAGTGCATGTCCAGCAACGCGCCTTCTATGGCGTACAACAGCACTTTAGAGGCCCGGAACCCTCGCGTTTTTACCGCCTGGTACGCACCCACCGCGCCCAGGCGGCGCAAATCCGACGCACTGTGGATACCGGCTGCGTGCAACCACTGCGCAGAGGTCTTGCCAAGATTCTTCAGATGCTGCAATTCATCGTTCATCGAGCCTCCTTGCGATGGCTGAACGGGTCTTGGGGATAAATCGCGAGCAGGTCAGAGAGGAGTGTAGCGGGGCTTGGAAAATGCGCGGCTTTTTGCCATCTGTGGCGACGAGCAGCCCTGAATACGGGGCCTCTGGCTTTCAATAGCCGCCTCTTTTGGTGTGGCAGGGCCCCAGTGGGGCGGGTTTACCCGCTACCACAGGGGCCCTGCGAGGATTACAGGCCCGGCAAGCGCTGACGCACCTGTTCGATCACCTGGTCCATGCTGGCACCTTCCTGGGTGTCGACGCGCTTGCTGACCAGCAGTTCTTCCTCGCTCAACGCATCACGGCTGGCCTGTTGCGCCTTGACCACCTCCAGGGTGGCGTCCGACGGGTCGCTGTTTGCGGCTTGGCGCTGGGCCAGCCAGCTGGCAATGACCGCTTCCGGTGCGTGGCAATCGAGGATCAAGAAGGGGACGCCCGTCTGGTTGGCGACATCCGCCGCCGCCTGGCGCTGTTCACGCTTGAGGTAGGTGGCATCCAGCACGACCGGGAAGCCCGCGCGCAATACCGTCTCCGCTACCTCGTGCAGGCGCTGGTAGGTGGCGGCACTGGCATCCTGGTCATAGATGCCGGCAGTCAGCTGGCCGACGTTTGCTTGCTGCTGTTCGCCGAACAGGCGCTTGCGCTCGACATCGGAGCGTACGCGGATCGCGCCCAGGGCCTCGACCAGGCGCATCGCCACGTGGCTCTTGCCCACTGCCGAGACGCCATGGGTGATGGCCAGCAGCCGCGAAGGGATGGCGCTGTAGCTTTCCGCCAGGTTGGCGTAGTTGCGGTAGGTGCGCAGGGTCGTGGCGCGTTGCACGCCATCGGCGTCGGCCGGCATGCTGAACAGCGCCACCTTGGCGCGCACCAAGGCGCGGTAGGCCTTGTAGAAGTTCAGCACTTCCAGGCCTTCATAATCGCCGGTCAGTTCCAGGTACTGGCTGACGAAGCGCCGGGCCAGGCACTTGAGGCCACGGTCTTCCAGGTCCATGGCCAGGAAGCCGGTGTCGCCCCAGACGTCGGTCATGCGGAACGGTTCGTTGAACTCGATGCAGTCGAAGATCACCACCTTGCCGTTGATCACGGTGGCGTTGCCCAGGTGGATGTCACCGTGGCATTCACGGGTGAACCCATTGGCCTTGCGGGCCGCGAACAGGCCTTGGAGCCGCTCGAAGCTGCTACGTGCCCAGGCCTGGAGGTTGTCCAGTTGCTGCAGGTCGGCCTTGTCGGTGAGGAATGGGCGGATCTGTTCGAAATTCTGCTCGACCGGGGCCATCACGCTTTCAGGTGAGCCGTAAGGTTGCTCTGCCGGCACCTTGGGCGTCTGCAGGTGGAATTCGGCAACCTGCCGGGCCATCTGGTCGATGTGCTCGGCGTTGAGCTCGCCGTTGGCCTGCAAGGTGCTGAGCATCTGCCCTTGGGGGAACTGGCGCATCTTCAGTGCGTACTCGATGGCCTCGCCCTCGCCGCCGATTTGCGGGGCTTCGGCACTGCCGGTGATCGGCAGTACTTCAAGGTACAGGTCCTCGGTCAGGCGCTGGTTCAGGCGCAATTCTTCGTTACAGAAATGCGCGCGCTGATCCAGTCGGGTGAAGTCGAGGAAGCCGAAGTTCATTGGCTTCTTGACCTTGTAGGCGTACTCGCCAGTCAGCAGGACCCAGGAGATATGCGTCTCGATGAGTTGGAACCCATCCACGGGGTGAGGGTAGAGGGCTGGGTTCTGCAACGCAGTAATAAGAGCTTGGCTCACGGGAAATCCTTCCGAGGGCAGGGAATTCGAATGCGCCATTATGGTCAATGGTGCCGTCCCTGCATACCGCCGGGGGCGCCTGCCCAGCCTTTACAAAGTGCGTATAATCCGCCGCCATGACTCGAACTCGAAACGCTCGTACCCCTCAGAAACGCCCGACCGGCCGCTCTCGCGCCTGGCTGGGCTGGGCTTTGAAGCTCAGCCTGGTCGGCCTGGTGATCCTCGCCGGCTTCGCGGTTTACCTCGATGCTGTCGTCCAAGAGAAGTTCTCTGGCAAGCGTTGGACCATCCCGGCCAAGGTATACGCCCGGCCACTGGAGCTGTTCGTCGGCCAGAAGCTGAGCAAGAACGACTTCCTCACCGAACTCGATGCCCTGGGCTATCGCCGTGAAAGCGCGGCCAATGGCCCGGGTGCGGCCGCGGTCAACGGTAATACCGTCGACCTCAATACCCGTGGCTTCCAGTTCTACGAGGGGATGGAACCCGCGCAGTTCGTCCGCGTGCGCTTCTCTGGCGATTACGTGGCGGGGCTGGCCGGTGCCAATGGCGGCAAGCTCGACGTGGTGCGCCTGGAGCCGCTGATGATCGGCGGTATCTACCCGAAAAACCTCGAGGACCGGATCCTGATCAAAATCGATCAGGTGCCACCGTACCTGCTCGAAACCCTGGTCGCGACCGAAGACCGCGACTTCTATAGCCACTTTGGCGTGTCGCCCAAGTCCATCGCCCGTGCCGTATGGGTCAACACCTCGGCCGGCTCCATGCGCCAAGGCGGCAGTACCCTGACCCAGCAGTTGGTGAAGAACTTCTACCTCACCAGCGAGCGCAGCCTCAGCCGCAAGCTGACCGAGGCCATGATGGCCGTGCTGCTGGAGCTGCATTACGACAAGCGTGAAATCCTCGAGGCCTACCTCAACGAGGTGTTCGTCGGCCAGGACGGCCAACGCGCGGTGCATGGCTTCGGCCTGGCCAGCCAGTTCTTCTTCAGCCAGCCGCTGTCGGAGCTCAAGCTGCACCAGATCGCCTTGCTGGTGGGCATGGTCAAGGGGCCGTCCTACTACAACCCGCGGCGTTATCCTGACCGCGCTCTGGCCCGCCGTAACCTGGTACTCGACCTGCTGGCCGAGCAGGGCGTGGCGAGCAAGGACGTGATCGAGGCGGCAAAGAAGATGCCATTGGGTGTAACCAAACGCGGCAGCCTGGCGGACAGCTCGTTCCCAGCCTTCCTCGACTTGGTCAAACGCCAGTTGCGCCAAGACTACCGCGACGAAGACTTGACCGAAGAAGGCCTGCGCATCTTCACCAGTTTCGACCCGATCCTGCAGATGAAGGCCGAAACCTCCATGAACGAGACGTTCAAGCGTCTGGCCGGGCGCAAGGGCGCTGACGAGGTCGAGTCGGCGATGGTCGTGACCAACCCGGAAACCGGCGAAGTGCAGGCGCTGATCGGCAGCCGCCAGTCGGGCTTTGCCGGCTTCAACCGCGCCATCGACGCGGTGCGGCCGATTGGCTCGCTGGTCAAGCCGGCGGTGTACCTAACCGCGCTGGAGCAGCCGAGCAAGTACACCCTGACCAGCTGGGTGCAGGACGAGCCATTCTCGGTCAAAGGCGCCAACGGCCAGATCTGGCGTCCGCAGAACTACGACCGTCGTCCGCATGGCACCATTTATCTGTATCAGGGCCTGGCCAATTCCTACAACCTGTCGACCGCCAAGCTCGGCCTGGAAGTGGGCGTGCCCAACGTGATCAAGACCATCGGTCGGCTGGGGGTGAATGTCGACTGGCCAGCCTTCCCGGCGATGCTGCTGGGGGCAGGTGGCATGTCGCCGATGCAGGTCGCGACCATGTACCAGACCATTGCCAATGGTGGCTTCAACACGCCGATGCGCGGTATCCGCAGCGTGTTGACCGCCGAGGGTGAGCCGCTTAAACGCTACCCGTTCCAGATCCAGCAGACCTTCGACCCAGGTTCCATCTACCTGGTGCAGAACGCCATGCAGCGGGTGATGCGTGAAGGTACCGGCCGTTCGGTGTACAACGTGCTGCCGCGTTCGCTGACCCTGGCCGGCAAGACCGGTACC
>Ga0247818_10002305_pt1 | contig 12358 bp, 10 predicted proteins | sample 13C_Glucose_Day1_FD_192424 | JGI IMG/M metagenome (GOLD analysis project Ga0247818, IMG submission 192424) | Soil microbial communities from agricultural site in Penn Yan, New York, United States - 13C_Glucose_Day1 | ecosystem: Environmental > Terrestrial > Soil > Agricultural land | place...
GCGGGAGGGGGCGGCGGCGGGCTGGCGCAGCCCCCCAGAATCGCCGTAAAGAATGCCAATGACAGTGGCGCGACAATGCGTTTCCCAAGACTTTTCATAGGCTGACCCGCGGTAAGTGATCGACACATTTCCGCGACACAAGAACTTCACCGCCAACCCGCGGACCGGTCACAGAAAAAATACTCTCGTATTCCTTATAGACCAGTCGCCCGCCAATGCCAGTCCGACGCCTGTAAACCAGACGATTTCTATACCACCGGATCAGATCGATGCAGGCCGTTGCTTTCCAGTTCATAGCGTAATTCTTCGATCAGGGCGACAACCGCCTCGGGCGTGCGCAGCGCCGCTACGCTCAACCCGCTAACCACCAGGTCCACCTGCCCCGACACCGGGTGATAAAGCTTCACGGTCAGCGAACTGTCACCTGACATAGTGCATTCGCAGGCCAACGGCGAAAAACTGTGCTCCAGTTCCGCGCGCAATTGCGATAGATAAATCATCGCAACTCACCGTGCAGTGGCACAACCGCGCCCTCGAACTTTTGATGGCCCATGTGAGTGTTCCTTGAATGTTCCAAACGGGACGCGATACCCCTCCGAAGACTCGTATCGCACCCTTACAGGCTACGAATTGTCGCCCTTGGCCAGAACATTCATTTGCACCGTCACAATTAGTGCATTTGCACCTTAACGATGCCCTTTGGGTCGCCACTCGCTGGAGAACAACCCACGCTCGCGGGCCCAGACAATCGCCTCGCTGCGACTGTGCACATCCAGCTTGGAATATACCGTCGACACATGATTGCGCACCGTGTTGGTCGCCAGTTTCAGCCTCACCGCGATTTCCTTGTCGGCCAGCCCTTCACAGATCAGGCCGAGCACATCGCGCTCCCGGGCAGTCAGGTCGGTGAAGGAGACGCGGGGCAATGTCGGCGAGCTGACCTTCTTCACGTTGGCGAGTTTCTCGATCAGCGTACGACTGAACCAGGAGGCATCTTTCATCACCTCTTCGATGGCCGATATCAGTTCAAGCTCCGTGCGTTTACGTTCTGTGACGTCCATTAATACCAGCAGGTAGCAAAGGCCATCCTGAATGGCCACGGTATCCGCCGACACCGCGCAATCGATCAGTTCGCCGCCTTTTTTACGGACACGAACATCGATGCGATCCAGGCTTGCGGTTTTTTCCAGCGCCGCAAACAATTGGGTGCGTGCGCCCTTGTCATGGATGAAATCGATCTGTGCGATGGTTCTGCCAAAGACCTCTTCACAGGGGTACGCAAAGGTATCCAGAAAGGCTTTATTGACGTCCTTCACCACCTGATCATGGGCACCACACACCAGAATGGGCACCGGGGTCAGGCGAAATGCCTTGGCGAACCGCTCCTCACTCTGGCGCAGAGCGATTTCAGCCTTGTGCCGCGCCTCCATGTCGACGAAGGAAAACAGCATGCAAGCTTCGTCGTTGAGCTCAAGGGGTTGGCCGGCGACGATAACCTGTTTGTAGCCACCGTCGGACACCTGCAGCTGCGCCGACATTTGCGCAATGGTCGTTCCTTCGCGCAATCGCTGTTTGGCCAGGTCCTTGTTGTCGGCCCCCTCCAGCACGTCCAGCTCATAGGTCGTGATGCCGATAACCTGATCGCGCGCATAGCCGGTCATCTCGAGAAAGCCGGGGTTGACTTTGATGTAGCGCAAATCGCTGAGACGGCAGATCACCGCGGGAGCAGGATTGGCGTTGAAGGTCTTCTCGAAACGCTGCTCGGCGCTGGCCCACTCGGTGACATCGTCCATGATCAATACCAGCGACTCCGGGTCGCCAGCATTGTCGGTCAGGACCATGCTGCGCACGTTGTGCACCCAGGAGCGCTCTTCGTCGCCAGTCGGCATCACCTCGACCAGGACGTCACTGAAGGTCTCGCCGCGAGCCACGCGGGCGATCGGGTAATTGTCGGCCGGGACCGGATGATTATTGCGATAGCGCAAGGTGAAGCGCCTGGCGTAATCCCTGGCATCGCGGCCCAGATCACCCATACGGCTGACACCGTGCATGGCCAATGCGGCCTCGTTGGCCCAGAGAATGGTCTGATCGAGCTCCAGCAGAATCACCCCGTCGGACAGCCCCGCGATGATCTGCTGCAACTGCCGACGATTGGTTTCGGTGGTCAGGACGTCCTGGCTCATTGCGTCTCCACGGGTATGACGGCGCATTTGTGCGCTGCCCTGTGAAGTTACGACCGCTGGCGAGCCTGATCGTGCCGATGCTGTTCACCGGGCATCGCGAGGTCATGCAGGCGATGCGAGCTTTTGCTCTTCACGCCGCCAGTTGACCGCTGGCAATCGCCGCCGAAGCCGCCAGCATCGCCCTTAACAGCACCGCACAACCGGCCGCCAGGTCATCAGGCGCGGCGTTCTCGATTTCGTTGTGGCTGATGCCGCCTTCGCAAGGCACGAAGATCATACCGGCCGGCCCGAGTTCGGCGAGGAAGATTGCGTCGTGCCCTGCCCCGCTGACGATGTCCATGTGCGACAGGCCGAGTCCTTGGGCTGCACCGCGTACCGCTTCCACGCAACCCTGATCGAAATACAAGGGTGGGAAATCGGCAGTGGGCGTCAGCTCATAAGTCAGGCCGTGGGTCTGACAGGTGGTTTCGATCACCTCGTGGACCTCGGCGATCATCGAATCCAGGCGTGCCGGTTCCAGATGGCGCAAGTCCAGGGTCATGCGCACTTCACCGGGGATGACGTTGCGTGAGCCGGGGTAGGCTTGCAGGCAACCGACGGTGCCGCAGGCATGGGGTTGATGGCCGAGGGCGGCGCGGTTGACGGCGCCGACGATAATCGAGGCGCCGACCAGGGCGTCCTTGCGCAAGTGCATCGGGGTCGGGCCGGCGTGGGCTTCGACGCCGCGCAGTTTCAGGTCGAACCATTTCTGCCCGAGGGCGCCCATGACGACGCCAATGGTCTTGTGTTCGTCTTCAAGGATCGGGCCTTGCTCGATGTGCGCTTCGAAGTAGGCGCCGACCGCGTGACCGCTGACCTTGCGCGGGCCGGCGTAGCCGATGGCATTCAGCGCTTCGCCGACGGTGACACCTTCGGCATCGACCTTGGCCAGGGTTTCTTCCAGGGTGAATTTTTCCGCGAACACACCGGAGCCCATCATGCAGGGGGCGAAGCGCGAGCCTTCTTCGTTGGTCCAAACCACCACTTCCAGCGGTGCTTCGGTTTCCACCCCCAGGTCGTTGAGGGTGCGCAGGACTTCGACGCCCGCCAGCACACCGAAGCAGCCATCGAACTTGCCGCCGGTGGGTTGGGTGTCGATATGGCTGCCGGTCATGACCGGTGGCAAGTCCGGATTGCGCCCGGGGCGGCGGGCGAAGACGTTGCCCACGGCGTCGATGCTGACGGTGCACCCGGCCTCCTCGCACCAGCGCACGAAAATATCCCGGGCCTGGCGGTCGAGGTCGGTCAGGGCCAGGCGACAGACGCCGCCCTTGACCGTGGCGCCGAGTTGGGCCAGTTCCATGAGTGACTGCCACAGGCGGTCGCGGTTGATGTGCTGATGGGTGGATTGCAGAACGTCTACGGCTGCGTTCATGATGGTCTCCTCAGGCAGTTGTTATAGGTTTCTTCAGGCAGTTCTTTGTCGTTTATGAGGCCGCCTTCGCTGGCAAGCCAGCTCCCACAGGGGATTGGTGTCGTACACAACTCATGTCTAAAGCCTGGTCAACTGTAGGAGCTGGCTTGCCAGCGAAGAGGCCCTCCCTCACACCGCAGATTTCACGGCAGTCGGACTCGGCCGCATCGCACTCAACCCGTAATAAATCAACCCGCCGAGTGCCGACCCGGTAAACCAGCCATAACTGTAAAACCAACTGAACGCATCACTGCCAAGCGACAACAACGTCAACACCACCGGCACCCCGAAGGCGATAAACCCGAACCAGTTCCAGGCCGGGTAAACGTCATCCCGATACAGCCCGGCCAGGTCCAGTTGCTGCTTCTTGATCAGGAAATAGTCCACCACCATGATCCCGGCGATCGGGCCCAGCAAACTGGAGTAACCCAGCAACCAGTTGGAATAGACCGTTTCCAGACTCAGATCGGAAACTATCAGCCCAAGCTTTTTCAGCAGTTCATGCCCCATCAGCACCAGCCCGACCAGTCCGGTGAGCAGCACCGCCTTGGTCCGGTTGATGACCTTGGGCGCGATGTTCTGGAAGTCGTTGGTTGGCGAAACGATGTTGGCCGCGGTGTTGGTCGACAGCGTGGCGATGATGATCAGCGCCATGGCCAGAGCAACCCATACCGGGCTCTGGATATGACCGATCAGGGTGACCGGATCGGAGACAGTGACACCCACCAGTTTCACGGACGCGGCCGTCATTACCACACCGAGGGAGGCGAACAGGAACATGGTCAGGGGCAAGCCGATGATCTGCCCGACAATCTGGTCCTTCTGGCTTTTCGCATAGCGGCTGAAGTCCGGGATGTTCAACGACAAGGTGGCCCAGAACCCGACCATCGCGGTCAGCCCGGCGGCGAAGTAACTGACCACGCTCGCCCCTTCCGGACGCTTGGGCGGGATCGCCAGCAACTCGGTCATCGACACATTCGGCATCGCCCACGCCAGCAGCCCCACACCGACCAGCACCAGCAGCGGTGCCGACAGGGTTTCCAGCCACTTTATCGATTCGGCGCCACGAATCACCACCCACAGGTTCAGCACCCAGAACACCATGAAGCCGATCACTTCGCCAGTACCGCCCAGTGACTTCCAGCCCTCGAACACCGAACCCAGAAACAGGTGGATCGCCAACCCTCCGAACATCGTCTGGATGCCGAACCAGCCGCAGGCCACCAGCGCGCGGATCAGGCACGGAATGTTGGAGCCCAGGATGCCGAAGGACGAACGCAGCAGCACCGGAAACGGAATGCCGTATTTAGTGCCGGGAAACGCGTTAAGCGTCAGCGGGACCAGGACGATGATGTTGGCAAACAGGATCGCCAGCAACGCCTCCCCCACGCTCAGGCCGAAGTAGGCGGTGAGTACGCCCCCCAGGGTATAGGTCGGTACGCAGATCGCCATGCCGACCCACAAGGCGGTTATGTGCCATTTGTTCCAGGTTCGCTCGCGCACCTTGGTCGGCGCCATGTCGTGGTTGTAACGGGGACTGTCGAGAACATCGCTGCCGGCTTCGAGCTCGAACAAGCCGTCGCGCTCGGTCACTTGCGATCTGATCTGTTGCATGGCCGCTCCACTGTTCTTTGAATTATTTTTTGCTCATCAGGGGCCGATGGCATCAATAACCGTGCCGGGCACCCCGCCTGCGCATCGGGCAGTTCCATAAAAACTTTGTAAGCAACTGATGTACATCATTTTTAATTATCAGAATATGAATTCTCGTTTACTTGTCATACCCGTTGGGCTGAATATCCGACACATCGTCCAAACAGCCAGGACTCAATCTGGTGCAGCTGTTTTTTTTCGAGCTTGCGCATCAACCATAGACCATCCTTCAAGCGGCTGATTTCACATAGAAATCTCGTTCATTTTCAGAACCTGTCAAGTGCGTCAAAATGGTGAGAGGCCTCACCATTTCAGTGAACTTGTTAATTTATCTTTCAATATCAATATTTTAAGAAATATATAAGCTTATAAAAATAATCTTGCCCAATTCCCAAACTGCAGCTAGCGTCTATTCTTGACAGCACTGACAGGAATACACCTATTGGTGCCCGCTTCATATAAAACATTTAGAACCGGCACCAGTCGGTCATTGCCTGCGAGGAACTCGGAATGTCTCTGTTGATCCGTGGCGCCACCCTTGTTACCCATGATGAAAGTTATCGTGCCGACGTCTATTGCGCCGACGGCGTGATCAAGGCCATCGGTGACAACCTTGATGTACCGGCGGACGCCGAAGTGCTCGACGGCAGCGGCCAATACCTGATGCCCGGCGGCATCGACCCGCATACGCACATGCAACTGCCCTTCATGGGCACCGTGGCCAGCGAGGATTTTTTCAGCGGCACCGCGGCGGGACTTGCCGGTGGCACCACGTCGATCATCGATTTCGTGATTCCCAATCCGCAGCAGTCGCTGATGGAAGCGTTTCATCAGTGGCGCGGCTGGGCCGAGAAGTCGGCATCGGATTACGGCTTCCATGTCGCCATCACCTGGTGGAGCGAGCAGGTTCGCGAAGAAATGGCCGAACTGGTCAGCCAGCATGGCGTCAACAGCTTCAAGCATTTCATGGCCTACAAGAACGCGATCATGGCCGCCGACGACACCCTGGTGGCGAGTTTCGAACGCTGCCTGGAACTGGGCGCTGTGCCGACCGTGCACGCGGAAAACGGCGAACTGGTCTATCACCTGCAACGCAAGTTGATGGCCCAGGGCATGACCGGCCCTGAAGCGCATCCGCTGTCGAGGCCTTCGCAGGTTGAAGGCGAAGCGGCGAGCCGGGCGATCCGTATCGCCGAAACCCTGGGCACACCCTTATACCTGGTGCACGTCTCGACCAAGGAGGCCCTCGACGAAATCACCTACGCGCGCAGCAAGGGCCAGCAAGTCTATGGCGAGGTGCTGGCCGGGCATCTGCTGCTGGACGACAGCGTCTACCAACACCCGGACTGGCAGACCGCTGCCGGTTACGTGATGAGCCCGCCCTTCCGTCCTCGCGGCCATCAGGAAGCGCTGTGGCACGGCCTGCAATCGGGCAACCTGCACACCACCGCCACCGACCACTGTTGCTTCTGCGCCGAGCAAAAAGCCGCCGGCCGTGACGATTTCAGCAAGATTCCCAACGGCACCGCCGGGATCGAAGACCGCATGGCGGTGCTCTGGGACGAAGGGGTGAACACTGGACGTTTGTCGATGCAGCACTTCGTTGCATTGACCTCCACCAACACCGCGAGAATCTTCAACCTCTACCCACGCAAGGGCGCGATTCGCGTCGGTGCCGATGCCGATCTGGTGCTGTGGGATCCCCAGGGTACGCGCACGATTTCGGCCAAGACGCATCACCAGCAGGTCGACTTCAACATCTTCGAAGGCAAGACCGTACGCGGCGTGCCGAGCCACACCATCAGCCAGGGACGAGTGGTCTGGGCCGATGGCGATTTGCGGGCCGAGCGGGGTGCCGGACGGTATGTCGAGCGGCCGGCATACCCGGCGGTGTTTGATTTGCTGAGCAAGCGGGCTGAGTTGAATCGGCCGGTTGCGGTGAAACGCTGAGATCGAGGCCTTCGGCCTTCGCTGGCAAGCCAGCTCCTACAGGGGACGCGTTTCAACTGTAGGGGCTGGCTTGCCAGCGAAGAGGCCGACCCAGACAACACAAAAAAATATGCCCACCAGAGGCAATACCTCAAATAACCGTGAGGCCAACACCGTGATCAAGACCCTGAACCACCTCCCGCATCCCCATGAGAATGCGGCCGCCCTCGCCGGCCATTTCACCGACCTGGCGCCGCCACTCAACGACCGCCAGGCCCATCTGGAAGCCTCGCGTTGTCTGTATTGCTACGACGCACCCTGCGTGAATGCCTGTCCGAGCGACATCGACATTCCCTCGTTCATCCGCAACATCCACCAGGAAAACGTGCAGGGTGCCGCGCAGAAAATCCTCTCGGCCAACATCCTCGGCGGCAGTTGCGCGCGGGTGTGCCCGACGGAAATCCTCTGTCAGCAAGCCTGTGTGCGCAACAACGCCCACGAATGCGCGCCGGTACTGATCGGCCTGCTGCAACGTTACGCGGTGGACAACGCCCACTTCAGCGCACACCCGTTCCAGCGCGCAGCTACCACCGGCAAGCGCATCGCCGTGGTCGGAGCCGGCCCCGCCGGCTTGTCCTGCGCTCACCGCAGCGCCATGCACGGGCATGACGTGGTGATTTTCGAGGCCCGGGAAAAGGCTGGTGGCCTCAATGAATACGGGATCGCCAAGTACAAACTGGTGGACGATTACGCGCAGAAGGAGCTCGAATTCCTGCTGCAGATCGGTGGCATCGACATCCGGTACGGGCAAAAACTGGGAGAGAACCTGACCTTGAGCGACCTGCACCAACAATTCGATGCGGTGTTCCTCGGGCTCGGGTTGGCGGCCAGCAAGCAACTGGGGTTGCCTCACGAAGACGCACCCGGTCTGCTCGCCGCCACCGACTACATCCGCGAACTGCGCCAGGCCGATGACCTGAGCCTGCTGCCCCTCGCGGATCGCTGCATCGTCCTCGGTGCCGGTAACACCGCCATCGACATGGCCGTGCAAATGGCCCGTCTCGGTGCTCGCGACGTCAACCTGGTATATCGCCGTGGTGTCGAGGACATGGGCGCCACCGGCCACGAACAGGACATCGCCAAGGCCAATCAAGTGCGCTTGTTGACATGGGCACAACCGGAACATGTATTGCTCGATGACCAGGGGCTGGTGCGCGGCATGCGTTTCGCCCGCACCCACCTGGTGGAAGGTCGCCTGCAAACCACCGGGGAAACCTTCGAGCTGGCCGCCGACGCCATTTTCAAAGCCATCGGCCAGGCCTTCGACGCCAGCGCCCTCGCCGATCCGCTGGCCCGTGAACTCAAGCGCCAGGGCGAGCGAATCCTGGTGGATGAACAGTTGCGCACCAGCATCCCCGGGGTGTATGCCGGCGGCGATTGCACCAGCCTCGATCAGGACCTCACCGTGCAGGCCGTGCAGCACGGCAAACTGGCCGCCGAAGCCATCAACGCCCAACTCATGCTCAACGTGGAGGCTGCGTAAATGGCCGATCTCTCGATTGTCTTCGCCGGCATCAAAGCCCCCAACCCGTTCTGGCTGGCCTCCGCGCCGCCGACCGACAAGGCCTACAACGTGGTCCGCGCCTTCGAGGCGGGCTGGGGCGGCGTGGTCTGGAAAACCCTGGGAGAAGACCCGGCGGCGGTCAACGTCTCGTCGCGCTACTCCGCCCATTTCGGGCCCAACCGTGAAGTGATGGGTTTCAACAACATCGAACTGATCACCGATCGAACCCTGGAGATCAACCTGCGGGAAATCACCCAGGTCAAGAAAGACTGGCCGGACCGCGCGCTGATCGTCTCGTTGATGGTGCCCTGCGTGGAAGAGTCATGGAAATTCATCCTGCCGTTGGTGGAAGCCACCGGTGCCGACGGCATCGAGCTGAACTTCGGCTGCCCCCACGGCATGCCGGAACGGGGCATGGGCGCGGCGGTCGGCCAGGTGCCGGAGTATGTCGAGCAGGTCACCCGCTGGTGCAAGACTTATTGCTCGCTGCCGGTGATCGTCAAGCTCACGCCGAACATCACCGACATCCGCGTCGCCGCCCGTGCAGCCCATCGTGGCGGCGCCGATGCGGTGTCGCTGATCAACACCATCAACTCGATCACCAGCGTCAACCTGGAACGAATGGTTGCCAATCCCGCCGTCGGCAGCCAGAGCACCCACGGCGGTTATTGCGGGTCGGCGGTCAAGCCGATCGCGCTGAACATGGTCGCCGAAATCGCCCGCGACCCACAGACCCAGGGCCTGCCGATTTGCGGCATCGGCGGGATTGGCAGCTGGCGCGACGCGGCGGAATTCATCGCCCTGGGCAGCGGCGCGGTGCAGGTGTGCACGGCGGCGATGCTGCATGGTTTCCGGATAGTCGACGAGATGAAGGATGGCTTGTCACGCTGGATGGACAGTCAGGGTTATGCCAGCGTCGCCGATTTTTCGGGACGCGCGGTGAGCAACACCACGGACTGGAAGTATCTCGATATCAACTATCAAGTGATTGCAAAGATTGACCAGGAAGCCTGCATCGGTTGCGGCCGCTGTCATATTGCTTGCGAAGACACTTCGCACCAGGCGGTGGCCAGCCTCAAACAGGCGGACGGCACGCACAGGTATGAAGTGATCGATGAGGAGTGCGTGGGCTGCAACCTGTGCCAGATCACCTGCCCGGTGCAGGATTGCATCGAGATGGTGCCGATGGAAAATGGCAAGCCGTTTCTGGATTGGAATCATGATCCGAGGAATCCCTACCATGTATCCCCCTGACATCAGCGGCGCCTGAGCTGACGCCTTCGCGGCGGTGCGGCGATCCGACAAGCCCGCTCCCACAGGGTTTTATGTCGTACACAAATCCCGTGTACAGCAACTTACCCTGTGGGAGCGGGCTTGCTCGCGAAGAGGCCAGTAGCCTACCAAAAACCTCAAGGCTCCAACCCAATCCCCCGCAAAATAACACTGGTCACCGTCTGCACCGCCCGCTCGAACTGCATGTCCGACAACGGCTGATGATCATTGAGAATATTCACCTGATGATCAAAGTCGGCATAATGCTGAGTCGACGCCCAGATCATGTACAGCAGGCTCGAAGGCTCCACCGGCAGGATGCGTTTGTCCTCCACCCACTGGCGGATTTTCGCTTCTTTCATCTTGGCCCAGTCGTACAGGCTCGCATCCAGTTTCTCACCCAGGGTCGGCGCGCCGTGGATGATTTCGTTGGCCCATACCTTGGAGCCGTAAGGCCGGCTGCGAGAATGGTTCATCTTGGCGCGGATGTAGCTGCTCAGTACCACCCGTGGGTCGTCGAACATCTCGAAGCACAGGGCGTCCTGCTTCCACACTTCGAGCAGGTCGAACAACACGGCGCTGTAAAGCTCACTCTTGGTGCTGAAGTAATAATGCAGATTGGAACGCGGCAGTTGCACCTCGGCGGCGATGTCGGCCATGGCGGTGCTGCCGAAGCCTTTTTCGGCGAAGACCTTTTCGGCCCCCAGCAGAATTTTCTCGACGTTACTGCGGCGAATCTCGATCTTGTGATTGCCCATGAGGGCTCCCTGGCAACAGCATTGGACAAGACTAGCATCCGCTCTATCTCGGGGCGACAGGGGAAAAAGAATCTTCCTACGCCCGGTGTCATGCTCACGCAGGTAAACTGCCCGCCTCTTCAAACCTGCCTCTGAGGTATCCACGATGCTGCTCAAGAACGCCCTGACCACCGCCGCCCTCCTCGGCTCACTGTTCGCCGCCTCATCGGTGTTGGCCCATGCCCATTTGAAAAGCCAGACTCCGGCTGCGGACAGCACGGTGAGCGCACCGGCGGAACTGCGCCTGGTGTTTTCCGAAGGCGTGGAAGCGACCTTTACCAAAGTCAGCATCAGCAAGGACGGCGCCCCAGTCCCGGTGAAAAGCCTGGCCACCGAAGGCAGCGATAAAAAGACCCTGGTCGTGACCCCGGCTGCGCCATTGGCAGCCGGTGCGTACAAAGTCGAGTGGCATGCAGTGTCGGTCGACACCCACAAAAGCGAAGGTGCCTACAGCTTCAAGGTTGGCCAGTAATTCATGATCAGTGCGATGGTGCTGTGCCGTTTCCTGCATTTCACCGTGGTGTTGATGCTGTTTGGGGCCTGGGTATTCAAGCCTTTGCTGTTAGGCCGTGAAACCGCGCTGGATCGGCCTCTGGCGCGGGTCAGCCGGTGGCTTGCCGGGGTGGCGTTGCTCAGCGGCATCGGCTGGCTATTGCTGATCACCGCCAGCATGGCCGGTTCCTGGGCAGCCGCATTCGATCCGCCGACCCTGGGCCTGGTGTTGGGCAAGACGTTTTTCGGTCAGGTCTGGCGCTGGCATTTGCTGCTCAATCTGCTGTTGCTGGCGTTGCTGCTGACGCCGCTGCGCGACAACCTCCCCTGGCGAATCGTCTTGAGTGGCCTGTTGCTGGCGACGTTGGCCCCCGTCGGCCATGGCGCCATGCTCGACGGCAACGAAGGCCGGTTGCTGATCCTCAACCAGATCATCCATCTGACCTGCGTCGGCGCCTGGCTCGGGGGGTTGATGGTGTTGGCGATGATCCTCCTGCGACCGGACACACACGCCGTCAAAGCGATATTGCAACGCTTCAGCGGTGTTGGTTATGCGTTGGTGGCAGGGCTGGTGATCACGGGGCTGATCAATGTGCGGGTACTGACCGGACAGTTTTGGCCTACGCCACTGCTGTCCGGCTTCGCACTGATTCTGCTGATCAAGGTGGTGCTGGTCGCCGCCATGTCGGGACTGGCGCTGTTCAACCGACTGCGGATCAAGGATTGCGAACAGCGGCAATCAACCCTGAAAACAAGTGTGATCCTGGAATGGTTGCTGGGGATTGGGGCGGTGGCGGCGGTATCGCTGCTGGGGACCCTGCCGCCAATGATCATGAGCTGAAATACGCCCCCCCTTGTAGGAGCGAGCTTGCTCGCGAAGAACCTGAGAGGGCCGCGGGGTGTCAGTTTTCCAGCGTTATCGTTGACGGCCATCGCGAGCAAGCTTGCTCCTACAACTAACCCTGTAGGAGCGAGCTTGCTCGCGAAGAACCTGAGAGCGCCGCGGGGTGTCAGG
>Ga0247818_10002306_pt1 | contig 12358 bp, 12 predicted proteins | sample 13C_Glucose_Day1_FD_192424 | JGI IMG/M metagenome (GOLD analysis project Ga0247818, IMG submission 192424) | Soil microbial communities from agricultural site in Penn Yan, New York, United States - 13C_Glucose_Day1 | ecosystem: Environmental > Terrestrial > Soil > Agricultural land | place...
CTGGTTGGATTCCGCAGATGCCACCCTGCCTTGTGAAATCCCACCTTCTCGTTTGACCCAGCCACCGATCGCGCTACACAGATCGGGCAATTCGCCGAGGCTGACCAGTACCGTGGAAAAGCTGTCCAGCGACGAGATCACGGCACCCGAGACCTCCACCTAGACACGAATCGTCTCCAGGGTTTGCTCCGTGTCCCGTGAAGTCTCGACAGGTTGATGGAATCCAAGTTCATAGAGGTCCTCGGCAACCTTCCTGGCACACCGATGCGTAGTTGATCTCGGACCGCCCTGTCGTCCTCCCAGTCTGGTCTGACTAGCCGCCAAGCTCTGTCGATCGTAACGGCGATGCAGCTTTGTATAGCGGAAAGCCTGCCGCCCGGGTGTGGTGACGGCGGGCTGGATGGGTCAGCGACGGGTGTGGGTGACGGGGGAGTAGGTGGGTAGATGCCGGTCGGTGTTCGTCGATCGATTTGTAGCTGTTCGTGATGGTGGCGTGCCGGTCGAGGAGGGACCGAACGGTGATCGCGGGTGTCCGGATCTCCGGGGGAAGCGCCAGTGGTGTGGGCCGCCCATTCTGGGCCTGCTTCCCCTTCTGTCCCTGACTGATCTTGAACTCGAACCGTTGGTGCCTGATGTGCGCGGCGAGGGGTTTTCTGCCCGCGGATGCCGCACCGCGGCACAATCGGCGCTGCCACGTCTTCGGCAACCACGCGGACGGGTCGCGGGGTGGTCAGGTCGGCTGCGCTGTCGATCGTTTTCGATGTCTCACTCGGTGTCGAGTGATGCGTGAAGCCATCTGCGATGGACATATTCGCGAAAGTATTCGACGTGTGGGGCGTCGACGATCCCGGGTAGGACGAATGTCCACAGTCGCTCGGTGCGGATCGGGAGATCTCGAGTTGTGTTCCCGTGTGTGGACCACATTCGAACGCCGTCGAACGCGGCGACAAGGAAGTTGGCGAAATCTTCGGAATCGGTGCCCGGGAGGAGGTCTCCGTCATCGATCGCTCGATCGGCGATCGTCGCCACCAGTTCCACCCACTCCCGATGGGGATCGGCTACCGTCCCGCGCGCATCACCTATCTCGCCAGTGAGTCTCACTCCGGCCCGTATCAGTGGGCTCGTCAGGAGTTGGTCGACCACAAGGAGTGACATGCTGATCAGCGATTCGAGTGGCGGAAGAGCGGTGTCCAACAGGTTCCGGCACGCCGCCATCGACATCGCGTGTTGTTCGTCGATCGTCGCCCGCGCGAGCGTCTCTTTGGAGGCGAAGTGGAAGTAGACTGCGCCTTTGGAGATTCCCGGGTGGCTGATGATGTCGGCGAGGTTGGTGTTCGCGTATCCGTTCGCCGCGAACATCTCCGCGGCCGCCTGGATGGTCGCGCGACGTGTCGCCTCGGCGCGGGACTGTTGTGTCATTCTCTCAGACTCCATCGGCCCGCCCCTCGATGCGACCTGCGTGCCCCTGTACTGATGGCGGTGTCATCCTGGGATTCATCCGATACCTCTCGATCCCGGATCTGCTTGTAGCCCAATGGAAGATCGTGGGCCCAGCTGCACTCTGCCTGGTCGCTGACATCTGATGACTCCACGGTCCCGTGTGGTTTCACGATTGCTTTACAAACAATCTTACGGTATGTAACATCGCGAAGATACAGACAAGCAGTTTGTTTCACTGTCAGGTCCACGGGATCGAGGCATTGCATCCCCGGCGCACAGTGGTCGCGACGGGCCTGGCACCAGGTCGGCGCGTCACGGCACGGATTATCTGATGCCCGGGGGAGCTTTGCGGCTTGCACGCGCCTGACACAGTAGACGGTGGGCCCGCCCATGTATGGTGATGCGTTGTTTCATTCCGTCCTATCGCATTTCGCGGTGCAGGCGTGCTGGGACAAGGTCCCGGCGACGTTCGACGAAGTAGTCGAAGGCGTGGCAGCCCGGACTCCCGCGCCCTCGGGCCCGAAGCCCGACTTCTTCCCCGGGGCCAGCCTCCGCTCACAGGTTTTGGCGCACACACTGCGGATGACGGTCAAACCGTTGCTCGGGGTGTGGGCCCAGTGGCCGAGTCCCCTGTGGCCGGCCGGACTGATCGACCCCGCCGCCCGAATCGTCCCGCCCCTCCGTGGGGTCGGCCGCCATCCCGTGCGCCTAGAGAACTGCGACGCCGAATTGATCGACGCCGGCACCACGGGAACATCGACAGTGGTGTTGTACCTGCATGGTGGCGGCTTCCTGACCTGCGGGCTGAATACCCACCGCCGACTGGTTTCACGGATCTCCGCGTCCGCCGGGGCAGCGGTTCTCAGTGTCGGCTACCGGATGATGCCCAGACATCCGATCCGTGATGCGATTGCCGACGGAGTCGACGGCTACCGCTGGCTGCTCGGGCACGGGTTCGACGCGGAGAAGATCGTGATTGCCGGTGATTCCGCCGGCGGCTACCTGACGTTCATGACGGCGTTGACGCTTGCCGACCTGGACCTGCCGTGTCCTGCGGGCCTGGTCGCGCTGTCACCGCTGACGGACATGGATCCCGCGGGGAAGCTTGCCCACCCGGGCGCCGACCGGTGTCCGGTCTTTCCGCGTTCGGTCCTCATCACGTTCGCCGGCTTGCCCGATCAGGGCGCTCGCCGCCGCACTACCGGGAAACCGCGCCTCTCGCCGGTTGACTGCATCCTGGCCGGCCTGCCGCCGGTGTTGATCCAGGTCGGGTCCACCGAGATGCTCTACCCGGATGCGGTGCTGATGGCCGAGCGCCTCGCGGCCGCCGGGGTGCCGATCACCCTCGAGGTGTGGGACCGCCAGGTCCATGTATTCCAGGCGGCTGCCGATCTCATTCCCGAGGCGGAACACGCGATCCGGCAGATCGGCAACTTCATCCGCACGGCAACCACCACACGCACCCTTCACAGCGATCGCGCCGACGAAATGGTGGCATTGCGAAGTATCCGCGCCAAGCGCCTGCCACGTAATGCGCACCACGCCGGTACGAATGCCAGTTAGACGTCTCGGGTAGGGACGACGGGGCCGGCCGACGACGTGGCGCCGGCGTCTGCAGTCCTCGCGAACGCCGAACACCGCATGTGGTTGCTCCGCACAGGCCACGCGAACTGCACAGACCGGCACATCACTCGAAGTGTGGGGCGCTGCCGCCGCCCCACAGTTGTTCGGTCACATCCTGGAAGCAGACGAGCATGACCGGGTCGTCGTGTCGCTCGAGCGTTGACCGACTGAGTGCGGCGCGCACGGTGGAACCGTCTCGATGCGTGAGCGCGACGATCTTGCCGGCCGACTCGTGCAGTTCCGTCACGGCCGATCGAGGCGGGGACACAGTTTGGACCAGGTCTCCGATCGAACACTCGCGGAGCGCGCCTTGCGGATACCCCAGCATGTGTTCGAAAGCCCGATTCATGTAGATGACGAGACCGTCCTGAGCCACAGCCAGGACCGGCACCGGCAGCCTGTCCAGAAGCACGAGGACGGGGAGCTGCTCGAGGTAACCCAGCGTGGTGTCCGGATTCGGGCGTCGTCTGTCCATACTCGATCTATCGAGCGCAGAACCTCCCTGTTACGCCGACCCTCCGCAGCCCGCGATGAGGGCGGTGGACGGGAGACTCAGCGGAGCCGTTCGCGGATCTGACGAGTGCGGGGCAGGCCGATGTTTCGGGACGGATGGCGACGGGCACGCCGTGAGTATGACGACCGAACACGGAACTACGCATGTCTCCGCATCCGGGTCTGCTGGGGATTGTCCGCTTCCTCCGCTGAGGTCCGGTGGCCGGTTGCACATCGTCGAAGGTCGGCCCTGGCGTCGGGCGCTCGACTGTGTTGCGGTAGGCGGCACGGAGGGGAGAAGGCCATGGCACGGGGTGACGAAACCTCACGATATGGATTTGCTGCTTGTCGTGCTCTCGACAGATCCCCGCATGGTGTTGTGTCTGGAGGTTGTGGACGGAGCTGCTGCCGACCGCGGCGGCCACATCGTGGTACGCCATTCCTCGACGGTTCTGTTCCGTCACGGCATCTTGTTCGATGCAGTGAAAAAGCGTTCAGGGCTACATGTTCGAATGTACGAGAGCTACCGCGGGGCGGACGCGCATGCGATCTTGGACGCCCTCGACAAGGAGTACCACCTCGATACACCGTGGTTCACCCCCGCGCGGTGGCTCGAAGGCCACGGGGTCGACTTCTAGCTGTGTGACCAGTCGGGGACAGGCGGCGGTACGAGCCGCCGCCCATCCGTGGACCGACCGGGCAGTATGGGCGCGTGCCCCGCACTTTGCCCTGAAATAGCCTCGCAGCGTGAACGAGCCACGAGACCGAGGGTGTCAGCCGTTGGCGTGGAAGGGCGCGCCCTGTCCGCGGCGCCGTGGGGTGGGCCGGCGGAGGAGGACCTCGAGGGCGGCGGTGCCGCCGAGCAGCAGCATGAGCAGTGCTTTGTGGGTGTTCACGGGATTCCTTCCTACCGGGCGGACATCGGTGCTGTGTCGGTGTCCGGGGAAAACTGGTGTCGAGTAGGGCTTTCAATCATTGCGGCCGCCCCTGCGACGTCCGTCACGGCGTACCCAGGGGTGGCGTCACAGGCCGACCACCTGTTCGAGGGCGTCGAGTTCGGTGTCGAGGTGGTCGAGCATCGGGTGCAGGTTCGGGACGGTGCGCCGGCAGCCGGTCAACCCGAATACGAGTTGGTCGTCGCTGCTGGTGCAGGTGATGTTCAGGGCTTGTCCGGTGACAGGGATCGACAGCGGGCAGAGCGAGTCGAGGCGGGCGCCGTTCCAGTACAGCGGGGTGTCGGGTCCTGCGACGTTGGAGATCACCAGGTTGAACGGCGGCCGCTGCGGCCCCCGCCGGCCGAGGAGCATCTCGACACCGAGGGGGGCGGCACCGAGAGCGCTCATCGCCAGCACTTGAGCGGGGCTCATCGCCCTCAGGGCGTGTTTGCCTTCGCGCATGCAGGTGCGCACGGTGTCGAGCCGGTGGGCGGGGTCGGGCAGGTGGGTGGCGAGGTTGCACATCAGGACCCCGATCCGGTTTCCGCTCGAGGCTTCCGAATCGGTGCCGGAGGGGTTGGGGCGCAGGGAGACCGGGACCATCGCGATCAGCGGGTCTGTGGGCAGCGCGCCGAGGTCATGCAGGTAGCTGCGCAAGGCTCCGGCGGACATCGTCAGGATGATGTCGTTGACGGTGGCGTCGGCGTGCTTGGCGAGCAGCCGTATCCGTTCGAGCGGCCAGGTGCGGGCGGCGAAGTGCCGGGCGCCCCCGATCGAGACGTTGAACATCGTGTGCGGTGCCCGCGTCGACAGCGGCCCGCCTTCGGCGCGGAGAGCGCGGTCCACGGTGCCGGCAAGCGCCGGTGCCAGACCTGCGACCTCGCCGGCCGCGCCGCGGGCGCCGCGCAGGACCTGACCGGGTAGGCCCCGCAGGTTGGTCGGCAGAGATGGTAGTGGTGCAGTCCTGGCCGCGTCGGGCGTCGTGACGGGTGCGGCGGGTTGCCATGGGGCGGGCATACCCCTGCGGGAGGGGTCCTCGCTCATGCTGCGGCGCAACAGGTTCATCGAGGACGCGCCGTCGGCGAGTGCGTGGTGGATCTTGGTGTATACCGCGTAGCGGCCGTCGGCGAGGCCCTCGATCAGGTGCATCTCCCACAGCGGGCGGCTGCGATCGAGTGGGGAGCCGTGCAGTCGGGACACCAACGTCATCAGTTCGGGCATGCCGCCCGGTCGGGGGAGCGCATTGCGGTGCACGTGATAGTCGACATCGACGTCGGTCGAGGTGTCCCAACCCCACTGTCCCAGGGTGGTCAGCGACCGGCGGGCCCGCTTGCGGAATAGCGGCGCCACCTCGTCCGAGGCAGCCGCCGCCTCGAACATTGCCCCCATCGCGGCCGCGTCCGCGCCGTCCGGTGGAGTAAAGATCGCCAGGCCGCCGACGTGCATCGGATGCGCCCGCGACTCACCGAGGAGGAACAACGAATCGGTCGGCGACATCGGCAGCATATGAGGTCTCCTTCCCGTCTGTCCCCGGGGCGAGTATCCGCACTGCCACTGCGGGTACGTCCGATGGTTCAGCTCAGGTAATCGGTTCGTAAGATAACGGTTAGGTGTGGTTCATGTCACAAACCGGCATCCCTGTTCAGTTGTACAGGACGCGCGGACCACCGCGCGAGGCCGAAGGTCCCGGATAGGACAAGTCGGACAAGTGCGCAGTGCGCGACGACGACGCCGGGCGCTCAACCTTTCGCTCGGCGTCGTGACGGTCGCCATCGCGGCATCGACACGGATCCGACCCGTCAGGGCAGGTATCGTCGGCCGCTGAATCATCGTGATCTCGACAGCGTCACCCGCTGCTCGACAACGCTATCGCGGGTTCAGATCGGTTGTGGCACTGGCGAGCTGCAGGTGGGAACGCCAGGTCGCGCGCTCGGCGCAACCCTCGATATCACGTTGTGGTCGGGGATCGATCCACACAGACCGCTTCTCGTCGTCGGTGTCCGTCTCGAACGACGGCCAGCCGCTGCGGCCGCCGTCCAAACCGGGTGGGGTTGTCCTTCTCGACAGTTCGACAGTGTCACGCCATCTCGGGGACGTGCAGATGCGCGATGGCCAGCTCGAACTCGCAAGTATCGAGCACCTCGGCGTTCGCCTCGCGCACTCCTTCGTCCCGGATTCCGTCGATCCGTTCCCTGTTGCGTTCCATCGCCTCGGCGCTGTCGAATGTCAGCGACGACACCCCGCGACCCGCGGCGTGGTCGAGCATCAGGCTGGCGCTGCAGAAGCCGTCGAGTTCCTCCATCTTGGGTAGTGCGGCCATCTTCCACACGTCGACGGCGCGGTCCATGTGGGCCGGCTCCGTCTTGATCCACGTGACCCGGCAACAGGCCCCGCGATCCGAATGGTGGTCGCGATGCATGACAGCGATGTCCCATCGCGACACCTCCGTGGTGCCGTGGAAGATCTCGGCTGCGTCGTCACGCAGCTTCAGCACCGGTCCCTCGCTGGCGCGTAGCGATTCCTCGTCCCGCCACGAACTGGTCGCGATGCACCGGCCCGAGTCGCGATCGACCAGCAGGGACATTCCGAGGCAGCCCTCGGTGTCCGCCAGCGCCGGCATCACGGTGTCACGTACGTGCTTGATCCCGGCATCGATGTACGACGGATGCGCTTGAATTGTGGTTGAGCGTGCGAACACGATCGGCACCCTTCTCCTCAGGGCGGCGCCGACGCGGCGTCGCCGGTCATTTCCCCGTGTCTCACATTGCTCCCCCTATCCGTCGGAGGCAATGGGGGTGGCCGGTGGCCTCGGCAAGGATCAGCCGCAGCTGCGCCGTTCCGACCGCTGACATGAGGCCGCGATTGAGCCTGAGACGAATTCGTGCCCCCGTGAACGGTCGCGGTGTCACGGGGAGGCGGTGCGGGCCGCGGTGTCGAGGTCGGTCAGGGCGCTGTCGAGGTGGCCGATGATCCGATGCAGGTGAGGGACCGCGGTGCGGTCGCCGACGACCGCGACGTGCAGCTGCCCGGACCGGCTGGTGAGGGTGATGCTCAACGCCTGGCCGCGCGCGAGGGTCGGGATCGGGTAGACGGCGTCGAGATGGGCGCCGTTCCAGTACCGCGGGCGAGCCGGTCCCGGGGTGTAGGAGATCATCACGTTGAACGGCGGCGGGATGTCGTCGAGGACCCGGCGAACCGGGTCGAGCATGATCGGACTCAACGTCAGGACGCTGACCAGTTGGAATTGGGTACGGCTCAGGGCGGCGACGATTCCACTGGTATGGGCGACGGAGTCGGCGATCCGCGCCAGGCGGGTGAGTGGGTCGTTTTCGTCGGTGGCCAGGGACACCACCATTGCGCCGATCCCTCGGTTGCCGCCCGGCCCGATGGTGGGCGACTCGCCGAGGTCGAGCGGGACGGGGAGCATCGCGGTCAACGGCGCGTCGGGGAGGGCGTACTGCTCGAGCAGATATGCGCGGAGGGCTCCCGCGCACATCGTCAACACGACCACATCCAATGGGGCGCCGGTGCAGGCGGCGAGCCGGCGCAGTCTTTTCAGGTGCCAGGATCGGGCGGCGACCTTGCGGGCGCGGCCGGTCGGGGCGTTGAAGATCGTCGGCGGGGACTGCAGCGGCAACGTCAGGTGTTCTTCGGTCAGGCCGTGGTAGCCGGCGCGGATCAGGGTGGGGACGGCGGCCGTCAGCTCCCGAGTGGTGACCAGGCCGGACCGCAGCACCCCGCGGGGGTCGAGGGAGGGCTGGAGAGTGGGGGCCGCGACCGACGGGCTCCACGGCGCCGGGCAGTCCTGGAGGTCCGGGTCGACCGTGAGTGCGCGGTGCAGCAGCCGCATCCCGGAGGCTCCGTCGGTCAGCGACAGGTGAAACTTCGTGTACACCGCGGTGCGCCCGTCTGTCAGGCCCTCGATGACGTGCATCTCCCACATCGGGTGCTGGGGATCGAGCGGCATCGAATGCATCTGCGAGACGAGCGACAGCAGCTCGGCCATCGTGCCGTCACCGGGAACGGCAGTGTGCCGCACGTGATATCCGAGATCGATGTGCTTCTCGAACCGCCACCACGGATACCCGTGCAGCGGGCGGGAGGGGAGTTTGCGGAACAACTCCGCGACCTCGGTGTGCGCGCGCAAGCGCTCGACCATCTCGGCGGCGTGGGCACCGGGTGCGGTGCCGGGTGGGGGATCGAACAGGGTCAGGGTGGCCACGTGCATCGGGTGCGACGGGGATTCGAAGAGCACGAACATCGCCTCGGTTGGGTGCATTGGCACCAGTCCACCGACCCCAGCTCGCACACCGCACCTCCCGGCTCCTGTGTGGTCTCAGCAGAGCACACCGCGCCCGCGATGACCGTGCTTTCCGCCGAGACGACGACACGTGGCGGCCGGGATTCCACACATTCGAGTAGGACCGCGGGCTCTCAGGTGGCCGAGGGCCGGCCGAGTACCTGGTCCCACCAGTCGGCGAGCGGGCTGGGATCGGGCCAGATGATCGGATCGTCGGGTATCGACGAGGATTTGCTCGGGTCCGTGCCCGCTGGTTTTCGATCCGGATCGGCGGCCAGGGGTCGCTGCACGGCCCCGCACTGGCCAGTACTCACGGTCGGTGACCGGTCCGGGCGATTCGCTTGTCGGCGCGGCAGCGGAGCGGCGGGCGGGGATGGGATGCGGACCACGGGGTGGATTTCGTTCTCGAGCACGAACGTTTACTCCTTCGCTGAACGCATCGGCCACCGGACGTGTGGTGTCGGCCGGTCCCATCGCGGGGGTGATCCGCCCGCGTCACTGTCGATGCCCTCTCAGTTGTATCCGACCCGGCTCGCCCTGTCAGCCAAACCCCCAACACCGCCGAGGGCGGGGAAATCCCCGTTTCGGGCTGGAGATTGCCACTCGGCGTCACACAGAACCGCCTCGCCACACGCCACCGGCGCTCCACCGCGACGGATCAACGAGATCGTCCGCGGAAAGCGGTCGATCACGGTTCTACCTACCGGTCTTCTCCCTGTGGCTGCACCCAGGCCAGCAGCATGGGCGGCGCTTGCCTTCAGCCAGTTCGGTATGCGTCCTTGTGATTCGACGCTGTCTCGTTTCATCGAGCTTGGCATCCTCGACCCAGCAGATCCACTCATTGCGTGCCAGTGGTGTGATGTCATTCCACGCGGCCAGCGCCGGGCCGTCGTCGGCCAACGCCTTTCGTAGATCTGCAGGCACTCTGTGCACCGTGCCGCTCGGGACCGTGGGCTTGCCCATGTTTCGAGACTACCGACGGTCGTCCAGGTCTGGCGCCCGTAGCCAACCGCGGCTTGGTGTTGATCCACGAGCGGGACTCCTGCATCCGGCGACACGGTCGCCGCATGCGAGATCGGCTGACGGTGTGCCACCTGCAATGGACGACGGCCGGGGTGAGTCCGAAGTCTGGTTCAGTTTGATGCGATGAAGGTGCTCACGATCGTATCGGTCGTCTCGGTGCTGTGCGCTGTGTCGGTGTGGCTGTTCGTCGTGCCGCAACTGGTAGGAACGGGGATGGTCGAGCCTGGACCACTTCTCGGTCTGATGGTTCTGCTCCCGACGCCGGTCGGGCTGATCGCCGCGTTGGTCGGGAGGGTCGCAGGCCTATGGTTCGACGGGGTGGGAGTTGCTGATACTGCCGGCGTCGTTGATGTTGGGGCAGGTTGTGGTCGCATCGGGCCTGATCTCGGCCATGGTGAGTCGCCGTAGAGGCATCGACGCCGAGTCGGGGAAGGAAGGCAGGTCGTGTGACACGCCGTCCCGACGGTGTCGTCGGCTCAGGTGATCGGTGTGGAGGCCTACCGATGTGCGGTGGGCTGGAACAGTTCGATCAGATTTCCTGCGGGGTCGGCGAGCAGGATCTGGCGACCACCCGGGCCGCTGACCACATCACTGTGGAAGGCGACACCGGCATCGCGCAGTCGGGTGATCTCGGCGTCGAGGTCGCTGACGATGAGGTGGATACGGTTGCCGCCCGGCCCGGTGATGTCGGTGGGGGTGGCGCGCGCACCTGAACTGGCCGGGCCGGACAGCAGTAGTCGCAAAGAGCCGCGGATCACGTCGGCGAAGGCGGGGGCGGGATTGGTGTGCAGGGTGAAGCCGAGGTGGCTGGTGTAGAAGTCGATCGCTGCGGGCACGTCGTCGACGAGGTAGCGGACGCTGGCGTATTCGATGGGTGGGGTCATCGGGAACTCCTTTTCACGGTTCGGTGGTGAGGGTCGGAAGCAGGTACCGGATGCGGGCGTCGATCTCGGCGGCGGTGGCCTCGAAGGTCGGGTAGGTGTCCTCGCCGGTGCCGCATCGTGTCGGGTCGGGGATGCTCCAGTGGATCCAGCGCGTGTCGTTGCCGAACTCCGGGCAGACTTCGCGGGCCTTGTCGCACAGGGTGACTACCGCTTGGAACCGGCGGTCGGCGAGTGTGTCGAGGTGGCGGGGTTGCTGGTCGGAGATGTCGATCCCGAACTCGTCGCGCAGCACGCGCACCGTATTGGGATGAATGCCCGGTTTGGGGTGGGTGCCGGCGCTGATTGCGTCGATTCGGCCGCTGGTGTGCTCGCGCAGCAGAGCTTCCGCGATCGCGGAGCGGGCACTGTTGCCGCTGCACACGAACAGCACGGCGAGGGGTGTCTTCGGGTCGAACGGCGGGGGTGTGGAGGTCCGGCCGAGTGTCGGGTGTAGCGCGGTGCCGGTACCGGCCAGCATCTCGGTGCAGCGGTCCAGATCCAGGTGGTAGTAGCTGTCGCGGCCGTCAAAGGTGCTGCGTGTGGCCCTCACCAGCCCGCCGTCGCGCAGCAGGCGCAGGTGGTAGGAGATCAGGTTCTGCGACTCACCTACCAGCGTCACCATCTCCCGGACCCGGTAGTCGCTGCCGGACAGTACCGTCAACAGCTGCCACCGCAACGGATGAGCGGCCAGCTGCACGAATGACGGGACGGGTTGACGCAACAGCACCACCCCACGAGGGTAACACCAGATGCATCAAACCAGTTTGATTCAATTGGAGACCGGGTGTGGGGTGGGAGCATGGTGTCGACGACAGCGGTGACGGATACACCGGATGGGCCGCGGCGCGGCGTGACGTGGCGGGGCACGTCACCTCATTTCCGACCAGTTCTCCAGGTGCTTCGCTCCGTACATGGTGACGGGCAGCATTCTGCGCGGGAACGCTGGGGGAGTGCGGCATTGGGGTCGAACTTCATCTGAACTCATGCGCCAGAGATGGATCTACTGACATTCTGATTGTCCCAACGGTTGCTCCGCAGCACCGGAGGGTGCACACGAATCCCCACACCGGGAAAGGGGCGCGGCCTAGGGTCGAAGGTAACCGGTCTTCCTCGGCGTCGTGGAAGGAGGCGGCAAAGGTGCCTGCGACACTGGTGTGCCTGCCGTACGCGGGTGCGGGCGCATCCTTCTTCCGCGATTGGCAGGGTTATGCGCCGAGGGGACTGGATATCCTCCCGGTGCAGCTCCCCGGCCGTGAGGAACGCTTCGGTGAGGACCTGCTCACCTCGGTCGACGCCGCCGTCGACGACATGGCGCCGCGCGTGCTGCCGGTCGTCCGGGAGTCTGCCGGGGTGGCCGTGTTCGGGCACAGCTTAGGTGCGGTCCTGGCCTACGAGCTGGCGCACCGCCTGGCCGCCGACGGGGGCGTCGCGCTGACCCGCCTGTTCGTGAGCGGATCGCCCGGACCGGCGACCGTGCGGGAAATCCGGGCGTCGTTGTTGGCGGATGCGGAGTTCCTCGCCCAGGTGGGTGATCTGGCCGGGTATTCCCATCCCGCGCTGGCGAACCCGGAACTACGGGAGTTGCTGTTGCCCGTCGTCCGCGCCGACGTCGAGATGCACGA
>Ga0247818_10002307_pt1 | contig 12357 bp, 13 predicted proteins | sample 13C_Glucose_Day1_FD_192424 | JGI IMG/M metagenome (GOLD analysis project Ga0247818, IMG submission 192424) | Soil microbial communities from agricultural site in Penn Yan, New York, United States - 13C_Glucose_Day1 | ecosystem: Environmental > Terrestrial > Soil > Agricultural land | place...
GTTCCGTACCTGGGTATCTGCCTGGGCATGCAAGTGGCCGTCATCGAGTTCGCACGTAACGTGCTGGGCTGGAAAGACGCCAACTCCACCGAGTTCGATCGTGCCAGCGGTCACCCGGTCGTGGGCCTGATCACCGAGTGGGAAGATGCCACCGGCGCCGTCGAAACCCGTACCGAAGCGTCCGACCTGGGCGGCACCATGCGCCTGGGCGCACAGGATTGCCTGCTCGAAGCTGGCTCCCTGGTGCACGACTGCTACGCCAAGGACGTGATCGTCGAGCGTCACCGTCATCGCTATGAAGTGAACAACAACCTGCTGCCGCAACTGATCGAAGCCGGTCTGAAAATCTCCGGTCGTTCCGGTGATGGCGCGCTGGTCGAAGTGGTCGAAGCCCCGGATCATCCGTGGTTCGTCGCTTGCCAGTTCCACCCTGAGTTCACCTCGACACCCCGCGACGGTCACCCGTTGTTCAGCGGTTTCGTTAAAGCAGCTTTGGTCCAACACCAGAAGAAGGCGTAATTCCAATGGCGCAGAAGATCATCCGCGTAGGCGGTATCGAGATTGGCAACGACAAGCCAATGGTGCTGTTCGGTGGCATGAACGTGCTGGAAAGCCGTGACATGGCGATGCAGGTCTGCGAAGAGTACGTGAAGGTCACCGAAAAGCTCGGTATCCCTTACGTGTTCAAGGCCAGCTTCGACAAGGCCAACCGTTCCTCCGTGACCTCTTACCGTGGCCCCGGCCTGGAAGAGGGCATGCGGATTTTCCAGGACATCAAGCAAGCGTTCGGCGTGCCGATCATCACCGACGTCCATGAGCCTGACCAGGCCGCGGTCGTCGCTGAAGTCTGCGATATCATCCAGCTGCCGGCCTTCCTGTCGCGCCAGACCGACCTGGTGGTCGCGATGGCCAAGACCGGCGCGGTGATCAACATCAAGAAAGCCCAGTTCCTCGCGCCTCAGGAAATGAAACACATCCTGAGCAAATGCGTGGAAGCGGGTAACGATCAGTTGATCCTCTGCGAACGCGGATCGAGCTTCGGCTACAACAACCTGGTCGTCGACATGCTCGGCTTCGGCATCATGAAGCAGTTCGAATACCCGGTGTTCTTCGACGTGACCCACGCGTTGCAGATGCCGGGTGCTCGCTCCGATTCCGCCGGTGGTCGCCGCGCCCAGGTGCTCGATCTGGCGAAAGCCGGGATCAGCCAGTCGCTGGCCGGCTTGTTCCTCGAAGCCCACCCGGACCCGGACAACGCCAAATGCGACGGCCCTTGCGCCTTGCGTCTGGACAAGCTGGAGCCATTCCTGGCCCAGCTCAAAGCTTTGGACGAACTGGTGAAGAGTTTTCCTGTCGTAGAAACCGCGTAATATCGGCAAACCCGAACTTGTAGGAGCTGGCTTGTCGGATCGCCGCATCGCAGCGAAGAGGCCCTCAAGCCTTGCGGGAATTTCGAGACCGCCTTCGCCAGCAAGCCGGCTCCTACATAGTGAGCCACACGTTATAAAGCGAGCGGTACAGAGCGTTTTCGTCAACTTTGGAGTGTTTACAACAATGGCAAAAATCGTCGACATCAAAGGTCGTGAAGTTCTCGACTCCCGTGGCAACCCCACCGTCGAAGCGGACGTGCTTCTCGATAACGGCATCATCGGTAGCGCTTGCGCGCCGTCTGGTGCTTCCACTGGCTCGCGTGAAGCGCTCGAGCTGCGTGATGGCGACAAGAGCCGTTACCTGGGCAAGGGCGTGCTCAAAGCCGTCGCCAACATCAATGGTCCGATCCGCGACCTGTTGAAAGGTGCAGATCCAAGCGACCAAAAGGCGCTGGATCACGCGATGATCAAGCTCGACGGCACCGAAAACAAAGGTTCCCTGGGCGCCAACGCGATCCTCGCCGTTTCCCTGGCAGCAGCCAAGGCCGCCGCGCAGGATCAGGACCTGCCGCTGTACGCTCACATCGCCAACCTGAACGGCACTCCGGGTGTCTACTCGATGCCGGTTCCGATGATGAACATCATCAACGGTGGCGAGCACGCCGATAACAACGTCGATATCCAGGAATTCATGGTTCAGCCGGTTGGCGCCAAGTCTTTCTCGGAAGGTCTGCGCATGGGCACCGAGATTTTCCATCACCTGAAAGCTGTTCTGAAGGCCCGTGGCCTGAGCACTGCAGTTGGTGACGAGGGTGGTTTCGCACCAAACCTGGCCTCCAACGAAGACGCTTTGAAAGTGATCTCCGAAGCCGTGGCCAACGCCGGTTACAAGCTGGGCACCGACGTGACCCTGGCCCTGGACTGCGCGGCGAGCGAATTCTACGAAGACGGTAAATACAACCTGTCCGGCGAAGGCCAGGTGTTCACCGCTGAAGGTTTCGCCGACTACCTCAAAGGCCTGACCGAGCGTTACCCGATCATCTCGATCGAAGACGGCCTGGACGAGTCCGACTGGGCTGGCTGGAAAATCCTCACCGACAAGATCGGCGAGAAAGTTCAGCTGGTGGGCGACGACCTGTTCGTGACCAACACCAAGATCCTGAAAGAAGGCATCGATAAACAGAACGCCAACTCGATCCTGATCACGTTCAACCAGATCGGCACCCTGACCGAAACCCTGGAAGCCATCCAGATGGCCAAGGCTGCGGGTTACACTGCCGTGATCTCGCACCGCTCCGGCGAAACCGAAGATTCGACCATTGCCGACCTGGCAGTGGGCACTTCGGCTGGCCAGATCAAGACCGGTTCCCTGTGCCGTTCCGATCGGGTTTCCAAGTACAACCAACTGCTGCGTATCGAAGAGCAGTTGAATGGCAAAGCCAAGTACAACGGTCGCAGCGAATTCCGCGGCTGATTGCTAAATAGTAAAAAGACAACGGATTGTGTCTAAAAAGTCGCAACAGCGATGGATTTGCCACTAATCTGATGCCTTATCAGCACAAGCCTGGGTCTTCCAGGCTTCGTGCTATCAGCAGCTTCAAAGTTTTTGGCATGGCTGTCTTTTTCCACTGGATACCCGATATTCGATGCGCAGTCCCAATTGGTTGTTCCTCGTCTTGCTCCTGCTGCTGGCTGGCCTGCAATACCGCCTGTGGGTGGGTAACGGCAGCCTGGCGCAAGTGGCCGAGCTGACTCAGCAGATCGCTGATCAACATGCCGAGAACGAGGGCCTGCTTGAGCGCAATCGGGTGATGGACGCTGAAGTCAGCGAGTTGAAAAAGGGCATGGAGACCGTTGAAGAGCGGGCTCGCCATGAGTTGGGCATGGTCAAGGACGGTGAAACCCTTTACCAGCTGGCGCAATGAACCTCTCGTTACCGGCCTTCTGGGCCGTGATTCCTGCCGCGGGCGTCGGTGCCCGTATGGCCGCGGACCGTCCCAAGCAATACTTGCAACTGGGCGGGCGCACTATTCTTGAACACAGCCTCGGCTGTTTCCTTGACCATCCTGGCTTGAAAGGCCTGGTGGTCAGTCTTGCTATTGATGACCCTTATTGGCCGAATCTGGCGTGTGCTGGCGATTCGCGTATTCAGCGGGTTGAAGGGGGCGCCGAGCGTTCCGGCTCGGTACTCAATGCGTTGCTGCATTTGCATGCCCAGGGCGCTGACGATGAGGATTGGGTGTTGGTGCACGATGCAGCGCGGCCCAATCTGAGCCGTGATGATCTGGACAAGTTGCTGGCTGAACTGGCTGACGATCCGGTTGGTGGGCTGCTGGCGGTTCCTGCTCGCGATACCCTGAAGCGGGTCGACAAGCTCGGTCGTGTAGTTGAAACCGTGGATCGCAGTGTGATCTGGCAAGCGTACACACCGCAGATGTTTCGCCTCGGCGCCTTGCATCGGGCCTTGGCCGACAGCCTGGTGGCGGATGCGGTCATCACCGATGAGGCTTCGGCGATGGAGTGGGCAGGTCTGGCGCCGCGGCTGATTGAAGGGCGGTCCGATAACCTGAAAGTCACTCGGCCCGAAGACCTTGAATGGTTGAGACAGCGCTGGGCTAATCGTCACTGATTGACTTTGGTACTGTGTTGCCCCAATCGCGAGCAAGCTCGCTCCCACAGGGTTCAATGCAGTTCACAAGATTTGTGTTCCACACCGCCCCCTGTGGGAGCGAGCTTGCTCGCGATAGCGATGCTCCAGACAACCAACATCTTGCTGACACTGCGCCGGATCTTCTAACTCCGATACTCCGGCCGCTCGGCCAACCCTTCCTTCAAATAATCCACCAACTTGCGCACCTTCGGCGACAGATGCCGCTGCTGCGGATAGAGCGCCCACACCGCCGTGTTCGGCGGCTGATGCGCTTCCAGCAACGAAATCAACGCACCGCTTTTCAAATGCTCCAGCACGTAATAATCCGGCAACTGACACAAACCCACACCCTGTAACGCCGCATCCAGCACCGCTTGCCCACTGTTACAGCGCCAGTTTCCCTGTACCCGCTGGGAAAATTCCCGCCCGTTTTGTTCCAGTTGCCAAATATCCGAACTGCCGACGAGGCAATTGTGCCGGCTCAGTTCCGACAAGCTGTGTGGGCGACCATACCGTTCCACGTAGGACGGTGATGCGCACAAGTACATTCGCCGTGGTGCCAGCCGTGCCGCCACCAGCCGGGAGTCCTGCAAGCGACCCAGACGGATCGCCAGGTCCAGGCCCTCGTGCACCAGGTCGAGTTGGCGGTTGCTCAGTTCGATGTCGATCCGCAGCTGCGGGTAAAGCCCCATGAAACGCGTGACCAGCGGCACGATGAAGCGTTCGCCGTACGCCACGGCGCAGGTCATGCGCAGCATCCCTTTAGGCTCACTGGTCAGATCACCGACCGCTCGCAGTGCTTCTTCGCGACCATCCTGCAAACGTTGGCAATGCTGCAGAAAGGTTTGCCCGGCCTCGGTCAGGGTGACCCGGCGGGTACTGCGATAAAGCAGCCGCGTCTGAAGGCGTTCTTCGAGGCGTACGATTTGTCGACTGATGTGAGAGGAAGAAACCCCAAGACGTTCCGCAGCAGCCGTGAACTGACTGCACTCGGCGACTGCGACGAATTCGTCGATCCCTTCCCAGCGATTTTCCGACATCAAGGATTATCCCTGTATGGCAATAATGTTTTGCTTTTGTCCGGATTATTCACCGTAGAGCGCTGTATTACACTCCTTGTCTCGTTTTTATTCACTGGAGAATGCACATGATCAAGTCGCGCGCTGCCGTAGCCTTCGAGGCGAAGAAACCCCTCGAGATCGTCGAAGTCGATGTCGCCATGCCCAAGGCCGGTGAAGTGTTGCTGCGGGTAGTTGCTTCCGGTGTCTGCCATACCGACGCGTACACGCTGTCCGGCGCCGACCCGGAAGGCATCTTCCCGTCGATCCTCGGCCACGAAGGCGGCGCGGTGGTGGAAGCCATCGGCGAGGGCGTGACCTCCGTGGCGGTGGGTGATCACGTGATTCCGCTGTACACCCCGGAATGCCGCCAGTGCAAATTCTGTCTGTCGGGCAAGACCAACCTCTGCCAGGCCATTCGGGCCACCCAAGGCAAAGGCCTGATGCCGGATGGCACCTCGCGCTTTTCCTACAAAGGCCAGCCCATTTTCCACTACATGGGTACTTCGACATTTTCCGAATACACCGTGTTGCCGGAAATATCCGTTGCCAAAATTCCTAAAGAAGCGCCACTGGAAAAAGTCTGCCTGCTGGGCTGCGGTGTCACCACCGGCATCGGCGCAGTTCTCAACACGGCCAAGGTAAAACCAGGTGACACCGTCGCCATTTTCGGCCTCGGCGGCATCGGTCTGTCGGCGGTCATCGGCGCGGTAAAAGCCAAGGCTGCACGGATCATCGCGATCGACATCAACCCGGCCAAATTCGAGATCGCCAAACAGCTGGGTGCAACCGATTGTGTGAACCCGAAAGACTTCGATCGTCCGATCCAGGAAGTCATCGTCGACATGACCGATGGCGGCGTCGACTTCTCCTTCGAGTGCATCGGCAATGTGCAATTGATGCGCGCGGCCCTCGAGTGCTGCCACAAGGGTTGGGGCGAATCGGTGATCATCGGCGTGGCCGGTGCCGGTCAGGAAATCTCCACCCGTCCATTCCAGCTGGTCACCGGTCGCGTCTGGCGCGGTTCGGCGTTCGGCGGCGTGCGCGGCCGTACCGAGTTGCCGAGCTACGTCGAAATGGCCGAGACCGGCGAAATCCCGCTGGATACGTTCATCACCCACACCATGGGCCTGGAAGATATCAACAAGGCGTTTGACCTGATGCATGAAGGCAAGAGCATCCGTTCCGTCATCCATTTCTGAGGTCGCCCATGAGCCTGGAAAACATTTCCTGCCAGAAAAGCTTCGGCGGCTGGCACAAACGCTATCGGCACCGCTCCGATGTGCTCGGCTGCGACATGGTGTTTGCCGTGTACCTGCCGCCCCAAGCGGAGCAGGGCGGCAAACTGCCGGTGCTGTACTGGCTGTCCGGCCTGACCTGCACCGACGAAAACTTCATGCAAAAGGCCGGCGCCATGCGCATGGCCGCCGAGCTGGGGCTGATCATCGTGGCACCGGACACCAGTCCTCGCGGCCCTGATGTGCCGGGTGATCCGGAGGGCGCCTGGGACTTCGGTCTCGGTGCCGGTTTTTATCTGAATGCCACCCAGGAACCCTGGTCGCGGCACTATCGGATGCATGACTATGTCGTGCAGGAATTGCCCGCATTGGTCGAAGCCCATTTCCCTGCATCGGACAAGCGCGGCATCAGCGGTCACTCCATGGGTGGCCACGGCGCGCTGGTCTGCGCCTTGCGCAATCCGGGGCGCTATCTGTCGGTGTCGGCGTTCTCGCCGATCAACAACCCGATGGATTGTCCTTGGGGGCAAAAGGCCTTCTCCCGTTACCTGGGGGAAGACCGTTCGAAATGGCGTGAATGGGATGCCTGTGCATTGATCGCCGAGGCTGATGAGAAATTGCCGCTGCTGGTCGATCAAGGCGATCGCGACGATTTTCTCGCCACCCAGCTCAAGCCTGAAGCCCTGCAACAGGCCGCCAGGCTGGCGGGTCATCCGCTGACGTTGCGCCTGCAACCCGGCTACGACCACAGCTATTTCTTCATCGCCAGCTTCATCGACGATCATCTGCAACATCACGCACGCGCCCTAAGCGTCTAATGCAGGTAGAATCACGCCCTGACAAAAATCGGGGCGTTTTTTTATGCGTATTGGCCACGGCTATGATGTGCACCGTTTCGCTGAAGGCGATTTCATTACTCTGGGCGGCGTGCGGATCGCACACGGCTTCGGGCTGCTCGCTCATTCCGATGGTGACGTCCTGCTGCACGCCTTGAGCGATGCCTTGCTTGGCGCGGCCGCGCTGGGCGACATCGGCAAGCATTTTCCGGACACCGACCCGACATTCAAGGGCGCCGACAGCCGCGTGCTGTTGCGTCACGTCGTCGGATTGATTCACGCCAAGGGCTGGAAGGTCGGCAACGTCGATAACACCATCGTCGCCCAGGCGCCAAAAATGGCCCCGCATATCGAATCGATGCGCGCGCTGATTGCCGCGGATCTTCAAGTTGAGTTGGATCAAGTGAACGTGAAAGCCACCACCACCGAAAAGCTCGGCTTTGTCGGTCGCGAAGAAGGTATTGCCGTGCATTCCGTTGCCTTGTTGCTGCGCGCATGAACGACCTGCAATTGCTCGGTCCGCGTGCTTATGGTGAAGCCCTCGGCAGCGCCGTACTGAAGGCGACGGCGGAAGATTTCCAGGTCGATGAAGTGCTCGATATCCCTCTCAGTGGCGATGGCGAGCACCTGTGGATCTGGGTGGAGAAGCGCGGGCTCAATACCGAAGAAGCGGCGCGGCGGATCGCCAAGGCCGCGGGTGTGCCCTTGCGCACCGTCAGCTACGCCGGCCTCAAGGACCGTCAGGCGTTGACGCGTCAGTGGTTCAGCGTCCAGCTGCCAGGCAAGGCTGATCCGGATTTGTCGCCTGCCGAAAACGATACCTTGAAAATCCTCAAGACCGGCCGACACAAACGCAAACTGCAGCGCGGTGCCCATTCGGCCAACGGCTTCACTTTGCGCCTGACTCGGTTCGCTGGCGACAAGGCCGCGATCGAAGAGCGTCTGCAGCGGATCGCCACGCAAGGTGTTCCCAATTATTTCGGCGCCCAGCGCTTCGGGTTTGATGGCGGCAACGTGGTCGATGCCCGTGCCTGGGCCGCGCGCAAGGCTTTGCCGGAGCAGCGCAATGTGCGTTCGCGCCTGCTTTCAACGGCCCGTAGTTTTCTGTTTAACCAAGTGTTGGCGGCGCGTGTCGCCGATGGCACCTGGCAGCGTGCCCTGGTCGGCGATTTGCTGGCCTTCACCGATAGCCGCAGTTTCTTTCCCGCCGGCGTTGCCGAGTGCAGCGACCCGCGTCTGGCGATTCTCGACCTGCACCCGACCGGTCCGCAGTGGGGCGAAGGTGACTCGCCGGCCTCGGGCGCTGTCCATGAAATGGAACAGGCAATCGCCGCACGCGAGGCGGATCTACGCGATTGGTTGATTAACGCCGGAATGAGCCACGAACGTCGCATCCTGCGGCTGCCCATTAGTGGGTTGACGTGGCATTATCCCGAGCCTGACATTCTGCAACTGGAATTCGTCCTGCCGGCCGGATGCTTCGCCACCGTATTGGTGCGCGAACTCGTCGATCTGGTGCCGGTGGGGCAGACGGACAGCCCATGCGTATTCTGATTTCTAACGACGATGGGGTAACCGCACCCGGTCTTGCCGCGCTTTATGCTGCGCTGGCGGATTACACCGAATGCGTGGTTATCGCCCCCGACCAGGACAAAAGCGGCGCCAGCAGTTCGCTGACGCTCGACCGTCCATTGCACCCGCAAATCCTGGCCAACGGCTTTATCAGCCTTAATGGCACGCCCACCGATTGCGTACACCTGGGGCTCAACGGTCTGCTGGAGCAAGAACCGGACATGGTGGTGTCCGGGATCAACCTGGGCGCCAACCTGGGGGACGATGTGCTGTATTCCGGGACCGTGGCCGCCGCCCTCGAAGGACGTTTCCTGGAGCGTCCTTCGTTCGCCTTTTCGTTTGTCTCACGGCAAGTAGAGAACCTTTCCACAGCCGCTTATTTTGCGCGCAAACTGGTGGAGGCTCACGCGGACCTCGATCTGCCACCGCGCACGGTGCTGAACGTGAACATTCCCAATTTGCCGCTGGACCACATCCGCGGAATACAACTGACTCGTCTCGGCCATCGCGCCCGCGCTGCGGCACCGTTGAAAGTGGTCGATCCACGCGGCAAATCCGGTTACTGGATCGCCGCGGCGGGGGACGCCGAAGATGGCGGTCCGGGCACCGATTTCCATGCGGTGATGCAGGGCTACGTTTCAATCACCCCGCTGCAACTGGATCGCACCTTCAATGACGCCTTCAGGAGTATTGATGGCTGGCTGGAGGGGCTGCGCTAATGGCTCGTGAACAAGACCCCATGCTGCATCGCGGTATCGGGATGACCTCGCAACGAACCCGCGAGCGCCTGATCCAGCGTTTGTATGAGGAAGGCATCTCCAACGCCAAGGTGCTGGAGGTGATTCGCCGTACGCCGCGTCACCTGTTCGTCGACGAGGCGCTGGCCCACCGTGCCTATGAAGACACGGCGCTGCCGATCGGGAACAACCAGACCATCTCCCAGCCTTACATGGTCGCGCGCATGAGCGAGCTGTTGCTGGAGGCCGGGCCTCTGGACAAGGTCATGGAAATTGGCACGGGCTCGGGTTATCAGACTGCGATCCTGTCGCAACTGGTCGAGCGGGTGTTTTCGGTCGAGCGCATCAAGGTGCTGCAGGACCGGGCCAAGGAACGCCTGGTCGAGCTTAACTTGCGCAACGTGGTGTTTCGTTGGGGCGATGGCTGGGAGGGCTGGCCGGCGCTGGCGCCGTACAACGGCATCATCGTCACCGCAGTGGCGACCGAAGTGCCTCAGGCGTTGCTCGATCAGTTGGCGCCGGGGGGACGATTGGTGATTCCGGTGGGCTCCGGTGAGGTTCAACAATTGATGCTGATCATTCGGGAAGAACAGGGGTTTTCCAGGCGCGTTCTCGGGTCGGTGCGCTTCGTGCCATTGCTCAACGGGCCACTGGCCTGAGCATTTGTTTCGACGCGCTGAATTCTCTTCGAATGTCCCTGTCTTACAGCGGCATCGATCAATTAAACGGGGCGCATCGACAGGTAGCAAACGTGTGCCTCGCTTCATTAAAGGTAAAGCCTGCACGGCCCGTTATACTTGCGACTTTCTGCCGGAATACGGCAATCCACATTTTCAGCCACCACAAAGGGAGCGGCGGGTGAGTCTTACAGTCATTGCGCAGCGAATGGGTATAACGAGCTTTCAGCGCCTGGTGACTGGCCTTGTCTTGAGCACCTTGCTGGTTGGTTGCTCCAGCAACAAGTCGAGCGAAGTGCGCGTCATCGAGCGCAACAAATCTGTCGCGCAGCGTCCGGCAGTGACGACGGGTCAGTATGTCGTCCGCCCCAAGGACACCCTGTTTTCCATCGCCTTTCGCTACGGCTGGGACTACAAGGCACTGGCTGCACGCAACAATATTCCTGCGCCCTACACGATCCATCCAGGTCAGACGATTCGCTTTGACGGTCGCACCGGTTCAATGCCGGCAACCGTGGTCGGTTCGGCCAGTTCAACGCCTTCGTCGTCGAGTAGAACCACCGTCTTCCGTCGCCCCGCCAACGGTGCGACCACCAGCACGGCGGTGGTTGTACCGTCCGTCGCCAACAAACCTGCAGCCGTTCCGATGCCTGCGGCGGGTCCCGCCCCGACCGGCTGGGGGTGGCCATCTAATGGCATTCTCATTGGTAAATTCTCTTCAAACGGCAGTTTGAATAAAGGAATTGATATCGCCGGGGATTTGGGACAGCCTGTTTTAGCTGCGTCTGATGGGACGGTGGTATACGCCGGGAGTGGCTTAAGGGGCTACGGCGAATTAGTCATCATCAAACACAGCGACACCTACGTCAGTGCCTACGGACATAACCGCAGGCTGTTGGTTCAGGAGGGGCAGCAGGTCAAGGTCGGACAGACAATTGCCGAAATGGGGTCCACGGGTACAGACCGGGTGAAACTGCACTTTGAGATTCGCCGACAGGGTAAACCAGTAGATCCGCTGCAATTCCTGCCGCGTCGTTGATCGTTAGCCAGCCTGTTCCGTCGCGTAGAGGGGACAGGCTCCAGCGTTGCCAAGGATAGAGGCGCCGCTTGAGCCTGGGGTCGAACTCACCAAAGGACTATAACAATGGCTCTCAGTAAAGAAGTGCCGGAGTTTGACATCGACGATGAGGTTCTCCTTATGGAGACCGGCATCGACACGGATACGATGTCGAATGATGAAGGGGCTGCTCCACCTTCCGTTCGTGCCAAATCCAAACACTCCGCCTCGTTAAAGCAACACAAATACATTGATTACACGCGTGCACTCGATGCCACGCAGCTGTACCTCAATGAGATTGGTTTTTCCCCTCTGTTATCCCCCGAAGAAGAAGTTCATTTTGCGCGCTTGTCGCAAAGTGGAGATCCTGCCGGGCGCAAACGCATGATTGAAAGCAACCTGAGGCTGGTGGTGAAAATCGCCCGGCGTTACGTCAATCGTGGCTTGTCGCTGCTGGACTTGATCGAAGAGGGCAACCTCGGACTGATTCGGGCGGTGGAGAAGTTCGACCCTGAACGTGGCTTCCGCTTTTCGACCTACGCGACCTGGTGGATTCGTCAGACCATCGAGCGCGCCATCATGAATCAGACCCGGACCATCCGGTTGCCGATCCATGTGGTCAAGGAGCTTAACGTCTACCTGCGGGCTGCACGGGAACTGACGCAAAAACTCGATCATGAACCCTCACCCGAAGAAATCGCCAACCTGCTGGAAAAACCGGTGGCAGAGGTCAAGCGCATGCTCGGCCTTAACGAGCGGGTATCTTCGGTCGACGTCTCGTTGGGTCCGGACTCGGACAAAACCCTGCTGGACACCCTTACCGACGACCGCCCAACCGATCCATGCGAACTGTTGCAGGACGACGACCTGTCCCAGAGCATCGATCAATGGCTCTCTGAACTGACCGACAAGCAACGCGAGGTGGTCATCCGCCGCTTCGGCCTGCGCGGGCACGAGAGCAGCACGCTTGAAGATGTAGGCCTGGAAATTGGCCTGACCCGGGAACGGGTCAGACAGATTCAGGTTGAAGGCCTGAAGCGTCTTCGGGAGATTCTCGAGAAGAACGGGCTGTCGAGCGAGTCACTGTTTCAATAAGTAGTTGCCAGGCACGCTGCACAAAAACCCCGACTGGTTCGGGGTTTTTTGTTGATGCGGCAAAAGG
>Ga0247818_10002308_pt1 | contig 12352 bp, 14 predicted proteins | sample 13C_Glucose_Day1_FD_192424 | JGI IMG/M metagenome (GOLD analysis project Ga0247818, IMG submission 192424) | Soil microbial communities from agricultural site in Penn Yan, New York, United States - 13C_Glucose_Day1 | ecosystem: Environmental > Terrestrial > Soil > Agricultural land | place...
GTCGTGAGCTGTCGACGGGTCACCGGCCCGGTGCTGTCGCGCAGCACGGCCAGGAGCGCGCCACGGGCCTGCCGGTCGGTGCCGTGCCAGGCCTGGCCGCGCCGCGGCGGGCCCTCGTAAGCCGGCTGGCCGGCCTGCTGCCACGCGCACTGCTCGGCGATGGGGCAGGTCCCGCACCGCGGTGCCCGGGCGGTGCACACCAGGGCACCGAGCTCCATGATGGCGACGTTCCACGTCGCGGCGTCCTCGTCGCTGTGGGGCAGCAGGGCCGACGCCAGCTCGTACTCGGCCCGGGTCAGCGCCGGCGCCGCGTGCTGCTGGGCTGACAGGGCCCGGGCGAGCACGCGGCGGATGTTGGTGTCGACCACGGTGGTGCGCTCGCCGAACGCGAAGGCCGCCACGGCCGCGGCGGTGTAGACGCCGACTCCGGGCAGCGCCCGCAGCTGATCCTCGGTGGCCGGCACCTGACCGTCGTGCTCGTCGCGCATGGCGGTGGCGGCTGCGTGCAGGCGCAGCGCGCGGCGCGGGTAGCCCAGTCGTCCCCAGGCCCGCACGGCCTCACCGGGGGCCTGCGCCGCGAGGTCGCTGGGGGTGGGCCAGCGCTCCATCCACTCCCGCCACACCGGCTCGACCCGCACGACAGGGGTCTGCTGCAGCATGATCTCGGAGACGAAGACGCCCCAGGGAGTGGAGCCGCCGCGCCAGGGCAGGTCGCGCGCGGCCGCGGCGTACCAGTCGAGGACCCCGGCGTGCAGTGCGGCTGCCTCGACCGGCGTCACCGCGGGCGAGGCGCTCACACGTAGCGTTCGAGGATGCTCGACTCGGCGAGGCGGGAGAGCCCCTCGCGGACGGCCCTGGCCCGGCCCTCGCCGACGCCCTCGACGTCCATGAGCTCCTCGAGGTTGGCGGCCAGCAGCTTCTGCAGGCTCCCGAAGTGCTCGACGAGGCGGTCGACGATGGCTCCGGGGAGCCGTGGCACCTTGCTCAGCAGGCGGTAGCCGCACGGGCTCACCGCGGAGTCGAGGGCGTCGCCCACGATGGTGAAGCCGAGGGCCTTGGCGCCGGCGGACAGGTCGAGCAGCTCGGTGGACGTCAGCTCCTCGAGGGCCATCAGGGCCTCCTCGACGGACAGCCCGCCGCGGGCCTCGGGGAGGTAGTCGCGGATGACCAGCTCGCGGTCGTTGCCGAGACCGCCGGTGAGCTCCTCGAGCTGCAGGGTCAGCAGGCGGCCGTCGACGCCGAGCTCGACGACGTAGCCGGCGATCTCGTCGCTGATCCGGCGCACCATCTCGAGGCGCTGCAGCACGCTGGCCACGTCGCGCACGGTGACGAGGTCCTCGATCTCGAGGGCCGAGAGGGTGCCGGTCACCTCGTCGAGGCGCGACTTGTAGCGCTCGAGCGTCTGGAGCGCCTGGTTGGCCCGCGACAGGATGGCGCTGGAGTCCTCGAGCACGTGGCGCCGGCCGGCGACGTAGAGCGCGACGATCCGCATGGACTGGCTCACCGAGACCACGGGGTAGCCGGTCTGCTTGGCGACGCGCTCCGCGGTGCGGTGCCGGGTGCCGGACTCGCTGGTCTCGATGGAGGAGTCCGGGAGCAGCTGGGCGGCGGCACGCAGGATCCGCGACACCTCGCGGTCGACGACGATGGCGCCGTCCATCTTGGCGAGCTCGCGCAGCCGGGTGGCGGAGAACTCCACGTCGAGCGGGAAGCCGCCGGTCGAGATCTGCTCGACGAGCTTGTCGTGGCCGAGCACGATGAGGGCGCCGGTGCGGCCGCGGAGGATGCGCTCGAGGCCGTCGCGGAGCTCGGTGCCAGGTGCCACGGCTGCGAGGGTCGAGAACAGCAGCTCGTCGTCGCGTTGTTCCACTCGCTTAGACCCCTGTTTCGCTGCCGCCGGCTCGGTTGGCCGCAGTCTATCCGCGCGCAGGCTGCAGCGCTGCCACGACCGCGCGGCTGATGTCCCCGCACTCCACGACGCGCATCCCCTCGGGGGTCGGGCCTGCTCCCAGGACGCCCGCAGGGACGAAGGCGGTGCGGAACCCCAGTCGGGCCGCCTCGGCCAGTCGGCGTGGAATGCCGGTCACCGGGCGCAGCTCGCCGGCGAGGCCGAGCTCGCCGAACGCGATGCTGCCCGGGTCGAGTGGCTGGTCCCTGATGGCGCTGGCCACGGCGAGGGCGACCGCGAGGTCGGAGGCCGGCTCGGTCAGCCGCACCCCTCCCACGGTGGAGAGGTAGACGTCGGACTTGCCCAGCGGTGCCTTGGCGCGGCGGTCGAGGACCGCGAGGATCATCGAGACCCGCGACGAGTCGAGCCCGCTCGTCGCGCGCCGCGGCGTCGGGATCTCCGAGGGGGCGACCAGGGCCTGCACCTCGGTCATCAGCGGCCGCTTGCCCTCCAGCGTCGCGGTGACGCAGGTGCCGGGCACCGTCACGGTGCCGTGGGAGAGGAACAGCCCGCTCGGGTCCGGCAGACCCACGATGCCCACGTCCGAGAGGTCGAAGCAGCCGACCTCGTCGGTGGGTCCGTAGCGGTTCTTGACCGCCCGGACCAGACGCAGCCGGGAGTGCCGGTCGCCCTCGAACTGGACGACGACGTCGACGAGGTGCTCGAGCACGCGGGGGCCGGCGATGGAGCCGTCCTTGGTGACGTGCCCGACCAGCAGGGTGGCCATGCCCCGGGACTTCGCGGCCTGGATCAGCGAGGCCGTGACCTCGCGCACCTGGGAGACGTTGCCGGCGGACCCCTCGACCTCGCCGCTGGACACGGTCTGCACCGAGTCGACGACGAGGAGGTCGGGGTCGATGGCCTCGACCTGGCCCAGCACCGTGGCGAGGTCGGTCTCGGCCGCGAGGTAGAGGGTCTTGGCCATGGCCTCGATCCGCTCGGCCCGCATGCGCACCTGGGCGGCCGACTCCTCCCCGCTGACGTAGAGGACCCGGCGGCCCTCGCCGGTGCGGGCCGCGCGGGCCGCGACGTCGAGCAGGAGCGTCGACTTGCCGATGCCGGGCTCACCGGCCACGAGCACGACGGCGCCCGGCACGAGGCCGCCCCCGAGCACGCGGTCGAACTCGCTGACGCCGGTGCTGCGGGCCTCGGCCCGCCGCGCGTCGACCTCGCCGATCGGGATGGCCGGGCGGTCGACCCGGACCGCCGCCGTGGTGCGCACCGTCACGGCACCGATCTCGCTGACGCTGCCCCACGCCTGGCACTCGCCGCAGCGGCCGACCCACTTGACCGTGGACCAGCCGCACTCGGAGCAGCGGAAGCCGCTCGCCCTTGTCGATGCCTTGGATGCCATGGCGGACAAACTACGTGCCGCCGCCGACAGGGCTGGGGTGCCGGGCCGGCGTGTGCCACCTGGGAGGGTCAGACGGGCAGGCTCTAGGCCGGGACGACCGGCCAGAAGACGACCGTTCGGGTCTCCTCGGGCGGAGCCTCGGGGCCGGTCCAGTACTCCTCCCACATGATCCCCGACTCCAGCACCTTGCGGCCCAGCGCGTCGGCGCCATCCTTGAGGGCGTCGTAGGCCTGGCCGAGCTGGTCGTAGGGACCGATGTGCACGGTGGTGGCGACCTCGCACTCGGGGAGCTGGAACGGCTCCACGCCCTCACCCGGCTCGAACGGGCCCTCCACGACGAACCCCGACGCGACGTGGAAGAGGTCGTCGGCCATCTCGTAGCAGGACACGGCGGGCCCCACGACCGCCACCCCGATCCGGGCGAGGTAGCCCGCCACGGTCCCGAAGGCGGCGCCCTGCTTCTGGCCCATGTCCTCGGGCCGGGCGTCGAACCTCGACACCGCCAGGTGGCGTCCCTGCTCCCTGGCGATCTTGACCTCGTAGCTCATGGCGCCCTCCTCGGCTCCTCGCCCACGCTAGGGCCGGGCCCGAGGGCACAACAGGGCCCATCGGCCCTCAGGAGCGCTCGGCGACCCGCTTGAGCCCGTCGAGCATCATCTGCCAGCTCTGCGAGAACTGCCGGGCCTCCTCCTCCGAGGCGCAGCCGTCCTGCCTCAGGGCGACCCGGGTGCCGTCGTCCTCCACCGAGAGGTCGTAGCGCACCGTGTGGTAGCTGGCCGGCACGTCCTCCTGGCCGGTCAGGGGGCTGTAGTGGGTGACGACGAGGCGCGTCCCGGGCTCGAGCTCGAGCACCTCGCCCTTGTCCTGGTAGGCCCTGCCCTGCCACTCGCCGGACCAGGTGATGGGGCTGCCCGGCTGCCAGTCCGTGTCCACGCGGCTGCCCATCATGTACTCGGCGATCTGGCCGGGGTCGGTGAGCGCCTGCCACACCCGCTCCGGACTGGCTGCGACGACGACGTCGGCTGTGGCTTCGTGGCTGGTCATGACGGCTCCTCGGTCGGCTCTCCTGTCATGGTCGACCCGTCTCAGTGCCGGCGCCACCAGAGGTTCACGGCGTAGTCGACCCCCGTGCCGTGGTGCTCGGCGAAGATCCCCTCGGCGACGGTCTCGGGGAACTCGATGCGCACGACCGCCTCGAAGTCCTCGCGCGAGTCGAAGTCCCAGCGGATCACCAGCCGCTCGCGGGACCAGCCCTGCCGCGCCCAGAAGCGCTCGACCGCCAGCGGGTCGTAGGCGGGGTAGGCCCGCCGGAACCAGGCGCCGAAGGTCGAGCGCGCGGCGTCGTTGTCGACCACGAAGGCGGTCCCGCCGGGCCGCAGGACCCGGTCGAGCTCGGCCAGGCCCGGCTCGCAGCCGGCGCCGAAGAAGTAGGCCCACCGGGCGTGGGCCACGTCGACGGAGCGGTCGGGCAGCGGCAGCGCCTGGGCCGTGCCGTCGAGGACCTGTATGCCGGGCTGCCCGGCCACGCGTTCGCGGGCCAGATCCAGCAGGGGCGGGTGCGGCTCGACACCGACGACGCTGCGGGCTCCCAGGCCGGCGAACCGGGGGAGGTGGAAACCACTTCCGCACCCCACGTCGACGACGTCGGTGCCGGCCAGGGGGTGCAGGGCCTGCATGGCCGACTCGATCAGGCCGTCGCGGTCGACCCCGAGGTTCTCGGTCTCGTAGACGTCGGGGGCGTCCCAGATGTTGGGGCTGGGGGTGAGGTCGCCGCTCACCGCGGGCGCCGCTCCTGCGTCCCGGCCGCCAGGGTCGCCGGGTGCACCATGAGCGGCAGCAGCTTGTGGGAGCCGCTGGCCCGCACGGCCTTCACGGTTGCCAGGTGGGCCTCACAGCGCACCTCCAGCTCGGCATACGCGGCCTCGCCCATGAGCTCGACGAGCTCGCCGCGGTTGCTGCGGAACACGGGCTCGCGGCCGACGTGCGCCTCCGGGTTGGCCGAGCAGTACCAGTCGAGGTCGTGTCCGCCGGGCCCCCAGCCGCGCCGGTCGTACTCCGTGATGGTCGTCTCGAGCCAGGACGTGCCGTCGGGCATCTCGACGCGGCGGTAGGTGCGCCGGATCGGCAGCTGCCAGCACACGTCCGGCTTGACGCTGTGCGGCGCCTTGCCGGTGAAGACCGCGTGCTGGTGCAGGGCGCAGCCGGCGCCGGCCGGGAAGCCGGGGCGGTTGAGGAAGATGCAGGCGCCGTCGACGACCTTGGTCTTGAGGTCGTCGTCCTCCCTCTCGGTCCACGCCGAGAGGGCGGTGCTGCCGGGGTGGTGCTGCCACTCGTCCTCGCCGAGCTCGCGCACCGCGGCCTTGACCCGCTTGACGTCGTCCTTGTCGGTGAAGTGCGCGCCGAGGGTGCAGCAGCCGTCGTCCGGCCGGTCGGCGTAGATCCCCGGGCACCCGTTGCCGAAGATGCACGTCCAGCTCGACGTGAGCCAGGTCAGGTCGCAGCGGAAGCGCTGGTCGCTGTCGTCGGGGTCGGCGAACTCGACCCAGAGCCGGGCCGTCTCGAGCGGGGTCTCTGCCACGCACCAACCCTAGACGCCGCTAGCGTGTGGGCCATGCGCCTAGGGGTCATCGACGTCGGCTCGAACACCGTGCACCTGCTCGTCGTCGACGCCCACCACGGCGCGCAGCCCCTCCCGGCGACCTCGCACAAGATCGAGCTGCGGCTCTCGGAGCACGTCACCGACGAGGGCCACATCGACGACGCCGGCGCGACAGACCTCGTCCGCTTCATCCAGGAGTGCCTCGACGTCGCGGAGGACCAGGGCTGCGAGGACCTGATCGCCTTTGCCACCAGTGCGATCCGCGAGGCCCCCAACGGAGACGCGGTGCTGGCGCAGGTGCGGGCCGAGACCGGGGTCGACCTGAGGGTGCTCAGCGGGGCGGACGAGGCCAGGCTCACCTTCCTCGCCGCCCGCCGCTGGTTCGGGTGGTCGAGCGGCACCCTGCTCGTCGTCGACATCGGCGGCGGGTCGCTCGAGCTCGCCGCCGGCATGGACGAGGAGCCCGACGCCGCGGTGAGCCTGCCGCTGGGCGCCGGCCGCCTCACCCGCGACCTGCTGCCCGGCGACCCGCCCCAGCCCGAGACCGTGCGCGCCGCGCGGAAGACGATCCGTGCCGCCATCGCGAGCGAGGTGCGGCCGATCAGCAAGGTCGGCCAGGTGGACCGTGCGGTCGGCACGTCCAAGACGATGCGCTCGCTGGCGCGCATCGCCGGCGCTGCCCCGAGCAGCGAGGGACCGTATGCCGTCCGCGTCCTCGAGCGCGCGGCCCTCGGCGACGTCGTGCAGCTGCTGTCGCGCACCACCGCTGCGCAGCGGGTCGCCCTCCCGGGGGTGTCGGCGTCGCGGGCCAGGCAGCTCCTCGCCGGGGCGGTCGTGGCCGAGGCGGCGATGGACCTGCTCGGGGTGGACCGGCTCGACATCTGCCCGTGGGCGCTGCGCGAGGGGATCATCCTCAAGCGGCTCGACAGCATGGGGTGAGTCGACCGCGCCGGTTGGCCCGCACGAGATGGGTTGGGGGCGGCGCCGGCGGCCCTCGATAGGCTCCGACCATGTCCACCGCTGTCTCCATCCCCGGTGCGAGGGTCGCCCTGTCGACCGCATCGGTGTACCCGGAGTCCTGTGCGGCGGCCTTCGCCACGGCGAGGCGACTCGGCTATGACGGCGTCGAGGTCATGGTCTGGACCGACCCGGTCTCCCAGGAGCCCGGCGCCATCGCGGCGCTGTCCGAGCTGCACGGCATACCGGTGCTGTCGGTGCACGCGCCGACCCTGCTGCTCACCCAGCGGGTGTGGAGCACCGACCCGTGGACCAAGGTCGACAAGTCGATCGAGCTGGCCCTGGAGGTGGGCGCCGACACGGTGGTGCTGCACCCGCCGTTCCGGTGGCAGACCAGCTATGCCCGCGAGTTCCTCGACGGCGTGGCACTGCGCGAGCACGAGACCGGCATCAGGCTCGCCGTCGAGAACATGTTCCCGTGGCGGGCGCGCAACCGGGAGTACCAGGCCTACCTGCCCGGCTGGGATCCGGTGCCGCTTCCCTACGACAACGTGACCGTCGACCTCTCGCACACCGCGACCGCGGGATCCGACGCCCTCCAGATGGCCGTCGACCTGGGGTCCCGTCTCGCCCACGTGCACCTCGCCGACGGGACGGGCACCGCGCGGGATGAGCACCTGGTGCCTGGCCGTGGCAGTCAGCCCTGCGCGGAGTTCCTCGAAACCCTTGCGGCACAGGGATATTCGGGCAATGTCGTCGTGGAGGTCGGCACGCGCAAGCTTTCCGAGGACCAGCGTGACATCGACCTCACCGAGGCCCTGGCCTTTGCGCGGCTGCACCTGGCGGCGGCTGCTCCCAGCCTCGAGGTGACGTGAGCCCGCGTGGTCGCCGCCGCGGCGGCGAGGACACCCGCGCCGCCATCCTCGACGCCGCCCGGGCCGAGTTCGCCGAGCAGGGCTACGACGCGACGTCCCTGCGCGGGATCGCCCGCCGGGCCGCGGTCGACCCGGCGCTCGTGCACCACTACTTCGAGGGCAAGTCGGCGCTCTTCGCGGAGGTCATGGACCTGCCGGTCGACCCCTCGGTGCTCATCGACCGGGTGCTGGCCGGCCCGCGTGAGCGGGTGGGGGCGGCGCTGGTGCAGACGTTCCTGCAGGTGTGGGACTCCCCAGAGGGCCGCCAGCGCTTCCAGGCCGTCATGCGCTCGGTGGCCTCGCACGACGATGCCGCCCGGATGCTGCGCCAGTTCCTGACCCGCGAGATCTTCGGCCGCATCGCTGCCGAGCTGTGCGCGGGGGACGAGGGCGCCGACGGGCTCGCCAGTGCCGACCTGCGCGCCGGGCTGGCCGCGGGCCAGATGGTGGGCATGGCGATGATGCGCTACATCGTCGACTTCCCCGCCGTGGTGGCAGCGAGCCAGGAGGAGCTGGTTGAGCTGGTGGGGCCCTCGATCCAGCGATACCTCGCACCCTGAGCGCTGCTGTCCGTCACGATGGGTGGCATGGGGGTGGTGCGTCCGCGTGCGGTGGGGGTGTCGGCCTGCCTGCTGGTGGTCACGGGCCTGGTGGCCGCCACCATGGGCCTGCTCCTGTCGTGGGTGAGCAACTGCTGCGGATCGCCCGATCCCGCCGACGGCACTCCCGCGCTGGTGGGGCTGGCTGCGGGAGCGGCCCTCGGGACTGCTGGTGTGGCCCTCTGGCGCCGCGCCGCCTCGCGCACCACCGTGCTCGGCCTCGCCGCGGTGGGGCCCGTGGTGTGCGGGATCGCCGCAGCGGGCTCCGTCGACTTCCAGGCGCTGCTGCCCTTCGCCCTCGTGGCCTGGGGCGCGCTGTGGTTCCTGCTGCGCCGCCCGGCGGCCGGGGACTGGCTGGTGCGCTGATGAGGACCCTTGTCCGCACGTGCGCGCCGACATAGAATTCATCACATGGTGAATCACGTGGTGGAGGTCGAGCGCCTCCGGGTCGTGCGCGGCGGGCGAGAGGTCCTGCCGGACCTGAGCGTGCGGATTCCCAGCAGCAGCGTCGTCGGGCTGCTCGGCCCGAGCGGCAGCGGGAAGTCCACCTTGATCAGGTCGATCGTCGGCGTGCAGATCGTGCAGTCGGGCACCGTCACGGTCCTCGGTCACCCGGCCGGTTCCCCGGCGCTTCGCGACCGGATCGGCTACGTCACCCAGTCGCCGAGCATCTACGACGACCTCACCGTGCGCGAGAACGTCCGGTTCTTCGCGCGGATGGTGGGGGCCGACCTCGACTCTGCCGACCGGGCGATCACCGCCGTGGACCTCGACAGCCATGCCGGAGTCCTCGCCGGCCGGCTCTCGGGTGGGCAGCGCTCGCGGGTCTCCCTCGCCTCGGCGCTGGTGGGGGAACCCGACCTCCTCGTGCTCGACGAGCCCACCGTGGGGCTCGACCCCGTGCTGCGGCGCGACCTGTGGCGCCTGTTCCACGAGCTGGCCGCGGCCGGCACCTCGCTGCTGGTGTCCAGCCACGTCATGGACGAGGCCACCCGGTGCGACCGCCTGCTCCTCCTGCGCGAGGGGCAGCTGCTGGCCGACGAACCGCTGCCCATGCTGCTCGAGCGCACCGGCTCGACCGATGCCGAGCAGGCCTTCCTCTCGCTCATCGACGCCGCGGAGGAGCGCACGCCATGAGCCCGCACCGCACCCTCGTCGTCGCCGGCCGCGTGCTGCGCCAGCTGCGCACCGACCACCGGACGATCGCCCTGATGCTGCTGGTGCCCTGTGTGCTCATGGGTCTGCTGGCCTGGATCTTCAACGGCACACCGGTCTTCGACCGCATCGGCCCGGCCCTGCTGGGCGTCTTCCCCTTCGTCGTCATGTTCATCGTCACGAGCGTCGCCACCCTCCGGGAGCGCACGTCCGGCACGCTCGAGCGGCTGCTCACCACGCCGATGGGCAAGGGCGACCTGATGTTCGGCTATGCCCTGGCGTTCGGGGTGATGGCGGTGCTGCAGGCGGTGGTGGCCTCGGCCTTCGCCATCTACGTCTGCGACCTCGACGTGCAGGGTCCGGTCGGAGCCCTCGTGGTGGTCGCCGTGGCCGACGCCGTGCTGGGCAGCGCCCTCGGCCTGCTCGCCAGCGGCTTCGCCAGCACCGAGTTCCAGGCGGTGCAGTTCATGCCGGCCTTCGTCCTGCCGCAGTTCCTGCTGTGCGGGCTGCTCGTCGTCCGCGACCAGCTGCCCGACGTGCTCCAGCCCATCTCCGACGTGCTGCCCCTGTCGTATGCCGTGGACGCCATGAACGCGGTCGCGGCCGACCCCGAGCCCCTCGGGGCGATCGCCCCCGACCTCGCGGTGATCCTCGTGTGGATCGCGGGCTCCCTGCTGCTCGGCTCGCTGACCCTCCGGCGCCGCACCCCCTGACCGGCAGGGATAGCCTTGTCGGCGGTCGCGATGGGCGCGGCCGCTGTCGGAAGGACCTCCGTGGACGCCGGTGACCTGCTGCGCAACTCGCTGCTGCAACTCTCCAAGAGCGACACCGTGCGAAAGACGATCGAGCACGCGCCGGTCAGCCGCAGCGTGGTCCACCGCTTCGTCCCCGGGGCCACCACCGACGACGCCGTACGCGCCACAGCCGAGCTGCGGATGACCAATCGGCTCGCGACGATCGACTACCTCGGCGAGGACACGCTCGACCTCGCCCAGGCCACCCACACGCGCGACGCCTACCTCCACCTGCTGCGTGAGCTGCAGCGGGCCGACCTCAGCCAGATGGGCATGGGCGAGGTGAGCCTGAAGCTCAGCGCGCTCGGGCAGGCGCTGCCCGGGGATGGCCCAAAGGTCGCCCTCGAGCACGCCCGCGAGATCTGCGAGGCGGCGGCCGAGGCAGGCACGACGGTGACGCTCGACATGGAGGACCACACCACGACTGACGACACCCTGGAGGCGCTGCGCGAGCTGCGCCAGGACTTCCCCTGGGTGGGGGCGGTGATCCAGTCCTACCTTCGACGCAGCGAGGCCGACTGCCGCGACCTCGCCCACGCGGGCAGCCGGGTGCGGCTGTGCAAGGGCGCCTACAAGGAGCCCGAGTCGGTCGCGTTCCAGTCCTCCGAGGACGTCGACACCGCCTACGTCCGCTGCCTGAAGATCCTCATGGGCGGCGAGGGCTACCCCATGGTGGCCAGCCACGACCCCCGCCTGATCGAGATCGCCGGGGCGCTGGCCGCGCACCACGAGCGCGAGCCGGGCAGCTACGAGTACCAGATGCTCTACGGCATCCGCCCGGAGGAGCAGAAGCGAATCGCCGACCGGGGGAACCAGATGCGGGTCTACATTCCCTACGGTGAGGAGTGGTACGGCTACCTCATGCGCCGCATGGCCGAGCGTCCCGCCAACACCATGTTCTTCCTGCGCGGACTGGCCACGCGGGGATAAGGAGGCACAGATGGGCACCGTCGCGATCTTCGGCGCCGGCGTGATGGGGGAGACCCTGCTCTCCGGGCTCGTCCGGGCCGGGCGCAGCGTCGACGACCTCATCATCACCGACCGCCGCCCGGACCACCTGACCGAGCTGCGCGAGCGCTACGGCGTTCGCACCATGAGCAACACCGAGGCAGCCGAGGCCGCCGACACCCTGGTCCTGGTGGTCAAGCCGCAGGACATGGCGGCCCTCCTCGAGGAGATCGGCGACCACGTCGCCGAGCACAACCTCGTCGTCAGCCTGGCCGCCGGCATCACCACGGAGTTCCTCGAGTCGCGGCTCCCCGGCGGCAGCTCGGTCGTCCGCGTCATGCCCAACACCCCGGCCCTGGTCGACCAGGGCATGGCGGCCATCAGCGCGGGCAAGCACTGCGACGCCTCCCACCTCGCCGAGGCCGCCGAGCTGATGCGCTCGTGCGGCAAGGTTCTCGAGGTGGCGGAGAAGCACCAGGACGCCGTCACCGCCATCTCCGGCTCCGGGCCCGCCTACATCTTCTACGTCGTCGAGGCCATGATCGAGGCCGGCGTCGTGCTCGGGTTGCCTCGCGCGACCGCGACCGAGCTCGTGGTCCAGACGCTCTTCGGTGCAGCCACGATGATCAAGGAGACGAAGCAGCACCCGACCGTGCTGCGCGAGCAGGTCACCTCGCCCGGCGGCACCACAGCGGCGGCGCTGCGCCAGCTCGACGACCACAAGGTGCGCGCCGCGTTCATCACCGCGATGGAGGCCGCCGCCGAGCGCTCCCACCAGCTCGCGTCGGGCAATGGCTGAGCCGCCCTTGCAGATCCGCCGCGTCGACGAGACCAGCTGGAGGACCTACCGCGACGTCCGCCTCGCGATGCTCCTCGACACGCCCCGTTCCTTCGGCAGCACGTATGCCCGCGAGGCCGCGTTCACCCAGGACGTCTGGCTGGGGCGGCTGCGGGGGCCGGGACGGACTTGGCTTGCCTTGCGGCCCGACCTGCCGGTCGGTGCCGTCACCACGGTCAGGTCCGAGGAGCAGGCCGGCGACGAGGCGTGCCTGACGGGCATGTGGGTGGCTGGCCACGCCCGGGG
>Ga0247818_10002309_pt1 | contig 12352 bp, 9 predicted proteins | sample 13C_Glucose_Day1_FD_192424 | JGI IMG/M metagenome (GOLD analysis project Ga0247818, IMG submission 192424) | Soil microbial communities from agricultural site in Penn Yan, New York, United States - 13C_Glucose_Day1 | ecosystem: Environmental > Terrestrial > Soil > Agricultural land | place: USA...
CCTTTGCGCACGTCGATCACCACGTTCGGATCGGTGTACGGGCCCGAGGTGTCGTAGACGGTGACCGGCGCGTTGATTTCGCCGCCGAAGTCGGTCGGCGTCACATCGAGAGTGATTTCGCGCATCGGCACACGGATGTCCGGGCGCGAACCCTGAACGTAGATTTTTTGCGAACGGGTGAACGGTTGAACCGACTGTTCGTCGACCTTGGCCGAGTCACTCAGGTTGATCGCGTTTTTTGCTTTTGTAGTCATCACGGGCTCTCCAGACAGCATCCAGGCAATGGATTGTCGGAGCAGAACCTGAAAGGCACGGACGCACCAGGACTGGTGCTGTGCATCGTCGTCGAGCGTTCGATTGTCGAACAATTTCCCGGACGAAGCACAAGAGGACTCGCCGGGTGACGAGAAATCTTGTTCCCTACGCAGGCGCTAACCTGATCAGGTTCAACGGGATCCGAAATTATTCGATCTCAGCCTCATAGCAAGGCACCCCGACAAGAACCCGGCCAGTCTAGACACAACCGGCAAAGAACGCCAACACCGCGGCAAACACCATGATGAATGGCGCAATTACCGGGACTTGCAGGATTGTTGCCGCACGATTGCGCAACTACACTCGCTTTGCCCTGCGCGCCTTGACGCTGCCGAGGCCGCGCCGTAGCCTTGGCGCGCACATTATTTCCGTAATATTTTTGCTAGGGATCGCCTCATGCTGCGCAAACTTTCACTGGCTCTTGCCGTGTCTTGTGCGTCCAACGCAATGGCCTGGGCAGCAGAAGCGCCTTTGTCGACCAAGACCGATCTGGTCAGCGTCTACCAGGAAGCAGTCGACAACAACGCCGATCTGGCCGCCGCCCGCGCCCAGTACGGAGCCCAGAAAGAAGTGGTGCCGCAGGCCCGTGCCGGCTTGCTGCCCAACTTGTCCGGCGGCGCCGAAGTGGCGGACGTGCGCACCTCGATCGACCAGCCTTCAGCCATTGCCAATCGCAGCGCGCATTCCTATCAGGCGACCCTGGCCCAGCCCTTGTTCCGCGCTGACCGCTGGTTCCAGTACCAGGCAGCCAAGGACGTCAACGAACAAGCCGCGCTGCAACTCTCGGCCACCGAGCAGAACCTGATCCTGCAATCGGCCGAAAGCTACTTCAACGTGCTGCGCAGTCAGGACAACCTGGCCTCGACCAAGGCTGAAGAAGCCGCTTTCAAGCGACAGCTTGACCAGTCCAACGAGCGCTTCGATGTCGGCCTGTCGGACAAGACCGACGTCCTGCAATCACAAGCGAGTTACGACACCGCGCGCGCGAACCGGATCGTCGCCCAGCGTCAGGTCGACGATGCGTTCGAAGCGCTGATCACTCTGACCAACCGTCAGTACAACTCGATTCAGGGCATCGTCCACACGCTGCCCATCCTGCCGCCGGCGCCAAACGACGCCAAGGCCTGGGTCGAAACCGCGGGCAAGCAGAACCTCAATCTGCTGGCGAGCAACTTTGCGGTCAGCTCCGCCGAACAGACCCTCAAACAGCGCAAGGCCGGTCACCTGCCGACCCTCGATGCCGTGGCCAAATACGAAAAGGGTGACAACGACGCCCTCGGTTTCGCCAACCCGAACGCCTTCGGTACGCCATACAGTGGCAACGTCGAGCAAAGTACGCTCGGCCTGCAACTGAACATCCCGATCTACAGTGGCGGGCTGACCAGTTCGCAAGTGCGCCAGTCCTATGCGCAACTGGATCAGAGCGAGCAACAGCGCGAATCCCTGCGTCGGCAGGTGGTGGAAAATACCCGCAATCTGCACCGCGCGGTGAACACCGATGTCGAGCAGGTACAGGCGCGCCGCCAGTCGATCATCTCCAACCAGAGTGCGGTGGAAGCCACGGAAATCGGTTATCAGGTGGGTACGCGCAACATCGTCGATGTGCTCGACGCCCAGCGCCAGCTGTACACCTCGGTGCGCAACTACAACAATACCCGCTACGACTACATCCTCGACAACCTGCGTTTGAAGCAGGCGGCGGGGACATTGAACCCGGGTGATCTGGAAGATCTGCGGCGTTATTTGAAAGCCGACTACAACCCGGACAAGGACTTCCTGCCACCGGATCTGGCCAAGGCCGCCGAAGCACAGCTCAAGGCGCGGCCTTAAGCCTTAAAGCAAAAGATCGCAGCCTTCGGCAGCTCCTACCCATGGAATGCATTTTCCTGTAGGAGCTGCCGAAGGCTGCGATCTTTTTTTTGCCTGTTACTTGATCAGTCGGGCCAAGCCATCCAGCAACCGCTGCAGCGCACCCTGATTACGCCGCATCACCGCCAGCCCGGCCTCGGCCATGCGCTGGGCATCACGCGGCAATTCGAACAGGCGCTGCACTTCCACCGCCAGCCCTTCGGCATCATCCACTTCGGCCAGCGCGCCGGCTTCGCGCAACTGCGCGGCGATGTCGAGGAAGTTGAACAGGTGCGGGCCACTGATGACCGGTTTGGCCAGGGCCGCCGGCTCCAGCAGGTTATGCCCGCCGTTCGGCACCAGGCTACCACCGACAAAGGCGCTGTCGGCCAGTGCATAGAGAAACAGCAACTCGCCCATGGTGTCGCCGAGCAGCACGGAAGTGTCCGCCTCGACATTGGCACCACTCGAACGGCGCACCGTGGCAAAGCCTTCACGCTGGCACAACTCGAACACCGAGTTGAAGCGCTCGGGATGGCGCGGCACCAGAATCAGCAACGCATTCGGGTAGTTCGTCAGCAGCTGGCGATGGGCGTCGAGCACCACTTCGTCTTCGCCTTCGTGGGTACTGGCGGCGATCCACACCGGGCGCTCCAGCGCCTGCCATTGACCGCGCAGTTCGTTGGCGCGTTGCAGCAGCTGCGGGTCGATGCTCAGGTCGAACTTGATCGAGCCAGTGACCTCGACCGTCTGCGGGCGCGCGCCCAGATCGCGGAAGCGCTGGGCTTCGGCTTCGGTCTGCACCGCGAACAAGCTCATTTCAGCGAGCATCGGCGCGGTCAGCTTGCTGAAGCGACCATAGCCCCGCGCCGATCGCTCGGACAATCGACCGTTGGCCAGCGCCACCGGAATCCCGCGTTTGGCACACTGATGAATGTGGTTCGGCCACAGTTCGGTTTCCATGATCACTGCCAGTTTCGGTTTGGCGTGATCAAGAAAACGCGCCGCGGCGCACGGCAAGTCATAGGGCAGATAGCAATGCTGGATGCGCGGCTCGCTGGCGAACAGTGCCTGAATCCGTTCCGATCCGGTCGGGGTCATGCAGGTCACGGTGATCGGCAGTTGTGGATAACGTTGCAGCAAGGCGCGGATCATCGGCGCAGCGGCGATGCTCTCGCCCACCGACACCGCGTGCACCCAGATCCCGCCGGGCTGCAGTGACGGCATCCCGCAGGAGAAGCGCTCGCCAATCCGTTTGGCATACGCCGGGGCCTTGCGCGAGCGCAGCCACAGCCGAATCGCCACCAATGGCAGCCCCAGGTAAAACAGCGCGGTGTAGAGAGTTCTATTCATGGCGGCGGAGTTTATCGACTTTTGTCGCCAATCGCCCGCAAGTGCACGGCAAAACGTTCGGCCAGCCAGCTCGCGGCAGGCCCCAGGGGTTCATCCCGGCGCCAGACCAGCTCCACCACCAGCGCCGGCGGGGTCCATTCGCTGTCCAGTTCGACCATCAACCCCTGATAGGCCGAGTACTGCACCACATGCCGGGGCAGCCAGGCCCAGCCCAGATCCCGCACCAGCCATTCGGCCATCACGTAGAAGCTATCAGCGCGCCACACTTGCGGGCTGGCCGGTTCGTTGCCGGGGTAGACGCTGGTTTGCGTCGACATCAGCAATTGCCGATGCTGCGCCAATTGCTGGCAGGTGACGTAGGGCTGCGTCGCCAGCGGATGATTGATCCCGCAGACCGTGACCATTTCCACCCGGCCCAATACCCGACGCTCCAGCGCTTCAGGAATTTCATCGTGATAGAACAGCAAGCCCAGATCGGCGCGACGCTCGACCAGTTTGCGTGCGACTTCACCCTGGGCGGCGCTGGTCAGTTGCACTTCGAGGCTGGGAAATTGCTCGGCCAGCGCATCGAAGCTTTCCACCAGTGCCTGATACGGCATCGCTTCATCCTGAGCTACCCGAAGCTGCGCTTCCTGACCGCGCATCATCGCCATCGCCCGACCATTGAGGCGCGCGCATTGACGCAACACTTCGCGCGCCTCTTCGAGCAGCGCCTCGCCGGCTTCGGTGAGCCTGGGTTGGCGACCACTGCTACGCTCGAACAGGCTGACACCCAAATCGTCTTCCAGCATGGCAATCGCACTGCTGATTGCCGACTGTGCCTTGCGTTGCTGGCGCGCCACGGCAGAAAACGAGCGTTGTTCGGCGACGCTGACGAAGGCGCGCAGTTGTTCGAGATTCCACAGGGTATTCATGCTGCAGCCCATCTTAAAAACAGATAGGTAATGACTTTACCCCATCTGGCGAGCGACTAGAATGCCGCCTCAGCAAGCAACGTTTTACATGAGGATCTACACATGAACGCCTACGCCTTCCTGGCTATCGCCATCTGCGCCGAAGTGATCGCCACCGTTTCGATGAAAGCGGTCAAAGGCTTGAGCACTCCGCTGCCGCTGATCCTGGTGATCGTCGGCTACGGGATCGCCTTCTGGATGCTGACACTGGTGGTGCGTACTGTGCCGGTGGGAGTCGCCTACGCCGTGTGGGCGGGCATGGGCATCGTCATGGTCAGTGTCGCGGCGCTGTTCATTTACGGGCAGAAGCTGGACGTACCGGCGATGCTCGGGATGGCGCTGATCGTGCTCGGTGTGGTGGTCATCCAGCTGTTCTCCAAGACCGCAGGGCATTGAAGAAAAAGATCGCAGCCTTCGGCAGCTCCTACATTGGAATGCATATCCCTGTAGGAGCTGCCGCAGGCTGCGATCTTTTTTCGCCTCTGAGCTCCGATCCCCGAGTCTGTATACTGCGCCCTCGTCTTGAACACTGAGGTCGTTGCATGCCATCCGTTATTTCCACCGACGTTTTGATTGTCGGCGCTGGTGTCGCCGGCCTCTGGCTGAACGCGCGTCTGCGCCGCCAGGGCTTTTCGACCGTGCTGGTGGAAAACGCCAGCCTCGGCGGCGGGCAGAGTGTGAAATCCCAGGGCATCATTCACGGCGGCGCCAAGTACGCGCTGCACGGTGCGCTGACGGGCGCCTCGGAAGCCATCGCCGACATGCCGCGCCGCTGGCGTGAAGCGCTGGCCGGCAACGGCGAGCTGGACCTGTCCGGCGTGCGCCTGTTGTCCGAAGCGCATTACCTGTGGTCGCCCGGCACCCTCGCCGGCAACCTCACCAGTTTCTTCGCCAGCAAAGCCGTGCGCGGCCGGGTCGATCAGGTCAAGGGCGATCAACTGCCGCCGGCCCTGCAAGACAAGCGCTTCAAGGGCAAGGTCTACCGCCTCGCCGAACTGGTGGTCGACGTGCCGAGCCTGATCCAGCGCCTGGCCGATCTGGCCGGCGACGGTCTGCTCGCCGGGCAAACCATCGAGCCGCTGCTGGAAGCAGGCGTGCTGGTCGGCCTGAAAGTCGACGGTCGTGAAATCCGCGCCCAACGCATCGTCCTCAGTGCCGGTGCCGGCACTGCCCGGTTGCTGGATGACCTGGGCCTGAGCCAACCGGCGATGCAACGCCGGCCGCTGCACATGATCATCGCCAAAGGCCCAAGCCTGAAGCCGTTGTACGCTCACTGCCTGGGCGGCGGCACCAAGCCGCGCATCACCGTCACCACTCACCCGGCCGCTGATGGCAACTGGGTCTGGTACCTGGGCGGCGACATTGCCGAAAGCGATGGCGTGGCCCGCGAGCCTGCGGAGCAGATCGCCACGGCGCAGAAAGAACTCGGCCAGTTGCTGCCATGGATCGACCTGAGCCAGGTGCAATGGGCGACCTTGCGCGTGGATCGCGCCGAGCCGCTGCAAACCGGCCTGAGCCGTCCGGACAACGCCTTCCTCGCCGAACAGGGTCGCCTGCTGGTGGGCTGGCCGACCAAACTGGCACTGGCACCGGACTTCGCTGACCGGGTCATCGCTGCGCTGGAGCGCGACGCCATCCAGCCGCAACCGGCCGAGCCATTGCCGGCACTGCCAAAACCACCGATGAGCGTACCGGCCTGGGAGCAACTGTTGCCATGAGCGTAGCGACCCTGCACGAACTGCATCGCCCCTTGGGCAGCACCGGCCTGATGGTTTCACCGCTGGGCCTGGGCACAGTCAAACTCGGCCGCGACCAGGGCGTGAAATACCCCAACGGTTTCCAGATCCCCGACGATGACGCGGCACGCATGCTGCTCAAGCAGGCCAAAGGGCTGGGCATCAACCTGATCGACACCGCCCCGGCCTACGGTCGCAGTGAGGAACGCCTCGGCCCGTTGTTGCGTCGCCAGCGGCAGGACTGGGTGATCGTCAGCAAGGTCGGTGAAGAGTTTGCCGACGGCCTGTCGCAGCATGACTTCAGTGCGGCACATACGCGGATGTCGGTCGAGCGTAGCCTGCAACGTCTTGAAACCGATTTTATCGACCTGGTGCTGGTGCACTCCGACGGCAACGACCTGGCGATCCTTGAGCACGAAGAGGTCTACGCTACCCTCGCCGCCCTCAAGGCCGAGGGCAAGATTCGCGGTTTCGGCTTCTCCGGCAAAACTGTCGAGGGCGGACTCAAGGCGCTGGAGCAAGGGGACTGCGCGATGGTCACCTACAATCTGAACGAACAGAACGAGAAGGCAGTCATTGACTATGCTGCTGCCCACGGCAAAGCCATTCTGGTGAAAAAAGCCCTGGCAAGCGGCCATGTATGCCTGAGTCCGGGCGTGGATCCAGTGCGCGCCAGCTTCGAGTTGTTGTTCCAGCAGCCCGGCGTGGCCAGTGCTATTGTCGGAACGATCAATCCGCTGCACCTCGCCCATAACGTTGCGACCGTTGCCCAGGTCCTTCGTGGTCACTGACGCCGCCCCGCGGCCTTAAGCAGGAGCCGACATGCCGCGCACGCTCATCAGAAAGAACCCGAGCGACTTCAAGACGCTACCGCTGTTCGTCGAGGCAACGCCCGAAGGCCTGACCTATCAAAGCGTCGGTATGCCGCTGAATTTCGCCCAGACCCTGCAGCGGCGCAAACCGGTGAGTGTGGCGGATGCCGAGCGCTTCGCGGTGGAGCTGGCCAACCTTGGGGTCTCGGTGCGCCTGACGCTGCATTGGCAGAATCGCGATTACTGGGTGCTGGTGCGCCAGCGTCGGCAGGATCGCGGGGACGTCGTGCTCAAGCTGATTTCCGGCTACGTGCCTGCTCAAGAACTGAACATCCCGTTGCACACGGCGATTCAGGAAATTGCCGAAGAGTGTCTGCTGGAAACCCCGGAAGGCTGGCTCGGCGGACGCTTCAATGACACCTGGCTACCCGCGCCCTACTCCTCCGCCCTGCATTATCGCGAGGCCCTGCCGTTTCGCCTGACGCCGCAGTCCGGTTCGGCGCGGCCGGTGCGCTGCGCCAATCTGCAATTGCTCGAACGGCCACGGGCCTATGTGCATCTGCCGACGGCATCACTGCAACTGATCTATGACTTGCGCCTGGACGTGCCCAAGGAAGTCAAATCCCTGAGTCTGTTTCATGTCGATGAACGCCTGGAAGGTGATCAACTGGTGGCGCGACTGGACCGCAAGCGCCCCGATCTGTACCTGATGCCGTTGCAGGACGGCGAACCGCTGGCCGAGCTGTATACCTTGAAGAAGGGTCAGCTGTCTCCGGCGGGCACGCGTGGTCTGTATCTGGCCGAAAGCTTTGCCAGACAGGATGGCTGGCTGGTGCGTGAAGAGCGGATTCGCTGGAAGGACTGGTTACGCCAACAAGGCCTGACCCCGCCGGAGAAGCCTACGGGCCTGGCGCGGTTGCGTGGCAAGGCCAAGCAACTGCTGAAAAAGATCGTACCGCGCAAGAAAGTCAGCTCCTGAAACGCAAAAGATCGCCGCCTGCGGCAGCTCCTACAGGGAAACGCATTCCAATGCAGGAGCTGCCGCAGGCGGCGATCTTTTCAGCTTGAATCAGTGACCGCGGATTTTTTCCACGATCGCGGTGGTCGAGCTGTTTTCCACCAGACCCAGCACTTTCACCGTGCCGCCGTAAGCCTTGACGATATCGGCACCAACAACCTGGTCGATACCGTAATCACCGCCCTTGACCAACACATCCGGCTTGACCTCGCGCAACAGGTTTTCCGGGGTGCCTTCCGGGAAGCTGATCACCCAGTCCACCGCACCGAGGCCGGCAAGTACCGCCATGCGTCGGTCGACACTGTTGATCGGACGTCCCGGCCCTTTCAGGCGGCTGACCGAGGCGTCATCGTTGATTGCCACGATCAGACGGTCGCCCTGGGCGCGCGCCTGCTCGAGGTAGGTCACGTGCCCGGCATGCAGAATGTCGAAGCAGCCATTGGTGAAGACGATGCGCTCGTTATGCGCACGGGCATCAGCCACTGCCAGCACCAACTGCTCCAGACCCAGAACACCACGCTCTGAGCCCTCTTCACGCTGAATCGCGCGGCGCAGTTCCGGAGCGCTGATCGCTGCAGTACCGAGCTTGCCGACCACAATACCGGCCGCCAGGTTGGCCAGTGCCACCGCATGCGGCAACTCTTCACCGGCAGCGATCGCCGCCGCCAGGGTGGAAATCACCGTGTCGCCGGCACCGGTCACGTCGAACACTTCACGGGCACGGGCCGGCAAATGCAGCGCCGGATGCTCCGGACGCAGCAGGGTCATGCCGTGTTCACCACGGGTGACCAGCAGCGCGCCGAGTTCGAGATCGTGCATCAGGGTCGCGCCCTTGCTCACCAGTTCGTGCTCATCGGCGCAACCGCCGACGATGGCTTCGAATTCACTGAGGTTCGGCGTGATCAGACTGGCGCCACGGTAGATCGAAAAATCCTTGCCCTTGGGATCGGCCAGCACCGGAATGCCTTTGGCACGGGCCGCCTGAATCAAGGCCTGATGGTTTTTCAGCGCACCTTTGCCGTAGTCCGACAGTACCAGCACCTTGATGCCTTCGAGCAGATCATCGACCTGCGAAGCCAGGGCCAGCGCATCGGTGGCAAACGGTTCTTCGAAGTCGATACGCAGCAATTGCTGGTGGCGACTCATGACCCGCAGCTTGACGATGGTCGGCTGATGCGCAATGCGCTGGAACAGGGCACGCACGCCCGCGCCCTTGAGACTGTTGCTCAGGCTGTCGGCGGCTTCGTCATCACCGGTCACACCGACCAGCGACGCCGGCGCACCCAGCGCGGCAATGTTCAAGGCAACGTTGGCAGCACCGCCCGGGCGGTCTTCGATTTGCTCGACTTTTACGACCGGTACCGGTGCCTCAGGGGAAATCCGTGAGGTTCCACCATGCCAGTAACGGTCGAGCATGACATCGCCGACCACCAAGACTGGGGCTTGATCGAATCGCGGCATGGACAACTTCATGGAGCAACCCACATACAAAATGAACAGGGGCGCGATATTAACACAGGGTTGGCAAAGGCTCGCGCAGCGGCTGCAACAGGATGAAACAGAACGCTTTTGCGCTTGTTTTCCGTACAGCCGCCGATCACTCGTAACCCAGCAAATCGTAATCGCGCTGGTAGATCCGCCGCACCAGCCTGCGCGTGCGTATTGTGCAGAATTCCCGGGCCGGCACGGCTCGACGCTGTTGCGAGCGATTGACGTGCGGCAGACTCACCGTTTGTCCAAGGTGTTCACACACCAGACTGAAATCACGCTGCAGATGCTCCTGATAACCGACGAAATCCAGCCCGAGACGCCCCAGCGAGTCGGTCAGGAAATCGGTTTGCGCCGCGAAGTGCAGTTGCCGCGAGATGGTTTCGGGGTGTAGCCAGCGGGCGACAAAATCGTCGAAGTCGCGGTAATGCCTGACCAGTTGCTGGGCGGCGTGATCACGCTCGCTCAACGCATTGCCGCGCAGGAAGGCGTAGGCCGAATAGGCGCGTTCCAGCGGATCGCGGACAAAGGCGAACTTGAATGCCTTCGCGAATGCCTCGGGGAATTGCTCCTCGTACCAGTACAACGGCAAATGCCCGGGACGCCAGCCGTCGAACATTGCCGTACAGATGCTGCTGCCGGCGCATTTCGGGACATGGATGAACAGGCAGGAGCGCTGCTGGAAGGGCTGGGGAAACGTCAGGTTGGCTGACATCGACTTGTTCACCACCTGACGATCGACCACCGACAGGCGCCCGAGCAGAAAGGCCCGCTGTGGCTTGGGCAGCAGTTTCCAGAGATAGCGTTGCAGCATGAAAGTACCCGCGCGACGGGGATGACCCCCTCGATGAAAGTCAGAGTTCGTTGAGGAACCTTAACAAGCGCGGTACCCGGTTTTATTCCGGTTTGGTCAAGAAGGGTAATGGTCTCGATACAAACGACTGTGGGAGCGAGCCTGCTCGCGATAGCGGGTGAACATTCGACACGGACGTCGTCTGTTGCAGCGCCTTCGCGAGCAGGCTCGCTCCCACAGGGCTGAGCCTGAAATCAGGCGATATCTTCGGCCGGGGCATCCAGGCCCATGGCGTTGAGGCGCGCGTAGTAACCATTTTGCGCCAGCAACTGGTCGTGAGTGCCGCGCTCGACGATGCGACCCTGATCCATGACCAGAATAAGGTCGGCCTTCTCGATGGTCGACAGACGGTGAGCGATCACCAGCGTGGTACGCCCCTTCATCACCTGATCCAGTGCCGCCTGAATGTGCCGTTCGGACTCAGTGTCGAGTGCCGAGGTGGCCTCGTCGAGAATCAGCAGCGGTGCGTTCTTCAGCAACGCACGGGCAATCGCCAGACGCTGGCGCTGGCCACCGGAAAGCAATACGCCGTTCTCGCCGACCTGAGTGTCCAGGCCTTGCGGCAGCTGCGAAATGAAGTCCATCGCATAGGCATCGCGCGCCGCTTTCTCGATGTCTTCGCGCGGTGCACCGGCCAGATCGCCATAAGCGATGTTGTTGGCCACGGTATCGCTGAACAAAGTGACGTGCTGGGTTACCTGGGCGATATGACGACGCAGGTTGAGCAGCTTGTACTGCTCGACTTCCACGTCGTCGATGAGAATTTCGCCCTTGTCGTGGTGATAGAAGCGTGGAATCAGGTTGGCCAGCGTCGACTTGCCGCTGCCCGAACGCCCTACCAATGCGACCATCTGCCCCGGCTGGACCGAGAAGCTGATGTCGTCGAGCACCTGACGTTCGGTGCCAGGGTAGGTGAAGCTGAGGTTGCGCACGTCCAGACGACCGCTCACCGCATCGCGCTCCACCGTACCGGTATCGACTTCCGGCTCGACATCCAGTTGCTCGAAGATGCTCTCGGCACCGGCCACGCCTTTCTGGATGGTCGAGCTGACTTCGGACAATTGACGGATCGGCTTGGGCAGCAGGCCTGCCAGGGTGATGTAGGCGACCATGTCACCGGCCGAGGCATCACCGCGCAGGTACAGCACGAGGAACATCAGCACGGCCATGGCGGTGTAGATCACCAGTTGCAGCATTGGCGTGTAGATCGCGCCGGTACGGGTCATGCGCAGTTGCTTGTCGGTGTTGCTCTGGCTGGCGTTGAGGAAGCGTTGTTCTTCGTAAGCCTCGCCGCCGAAGCTGCGCACCACGCGATAACCCTGGATGGTTTCCGAGGCAACGTGGGTGACATCGCCCATCGCCAGCTGGATCTTCTTGCTCTGCTTGCGGAATTTCTTGCTGGCGGTGCGCACCATTACGGCGATCAGCGGCAGGATCGCCACCATCACCAGGGTCAGCTTCCAGTTCATGAACAGCAGCGAGGCAAACAGGAAGATCACCGTCATGCCTTCACGGATTACGACCTTGATCGCATCTGTTGCCGCCCCCGTGACCATGGTCACGTTGAAGGTGATACGCGAAATCAGATGACCGGAGTTATGCTTGTCGAAATAGCGGTTAGGCAGCACCAGCAGGTTGTTGAACAACTGCACACGCAAGTCATGCACCAACCCGAGGGAAACCTTGGCCAGGAAATAGTTGCCCAGATAGGAGCCCAGCCCCTGCCACGCGGCGATCAGAATGATCAGCAACGGTACGGCCTGCAGCAGTTGCAGGTCGCGCAGGTACGGCACGGAAGGAAACAGCACCGCTTCAGGGTTGGACAGGCCATCGACAAAGTACTTGAGGATGTAGCCGAGCATTGGCTGCGTCGAGGCGAAAATCAGAAAGCCGACGATGCTGATCAGGAACAGACTGATGTACGGCCGGACATAGCCGAGCAGGCGGAAGTAGATTTTCAAGCTCGATGGGCTTGC
>Ga0247818_10002311_pt1 | contig 12345 bp, 9 predicted proteins | sample 13C_Glucose_Day1_FD_192424 | JGI IMG/M metagenome (GOLD analysis project Ga0247818, IMG submission 192424) | Soil microbial communities from agricultural site in Penn Yan, New York, United States - 13C_Glucose_Day1 | ecosystem: Environmental > Terrestrial > Soil > Agricultural land | place: USA...
GTCCGCTGCGATGGCCCAGCGGGCGCGGATTAAGGATTCCGCGCCGTCGGAGTCACGCACCGCCACCTCGACGCCCGGTCCCTCATTGCGCACGGAGAGCACGCTGGTGCCTCGGCGGAGCTCGACGCCGGGAAGTTCTTCCACGACATCCCGCAGCAGGACCTCGATGTCCGGTTGGTGAAAGGTGAGATCGTCGTGCCAACCCTGGGTGCCAAACTGACCCGTGGGCAAGGACACCAGGACTTCCCGCTCCTCGTTCTCGATGTGGAAGGAGGACATCGGCAAAGTTACCTCGGCAAAGCGCTCGGCGACTCCCAGCGATTGGAGGGTGCGGAAGGTTTCACCATCAAAGTGCACGGCGCGGGCAGTTGGCCAAACCTGGACATCACGCTCCACCCCGATGGCGGTCAGACCTGCGCGCCCCAGCAAGGCCAGCGCAGTGACTCCTACAGGCCCTCCCCCGATCACTACCACGTCGACGTTGACGTTAGCCATCTTGCTCCTTCAAGTTCAGTACGTATCGTTTCGAATAAAAAGTAACATGCATCACTTAGCCGCACAAGGGCACGGGTGGGCTTGAATGCGCGTCTAGCCTTGCGACTCAGGCCTTCCAGACGGTCTTGAGGTTGCAGAACTCCCGGATGCCGTCCGCGGCGAGCTCACGCCCGAACCCGGAGCGCTTGATCCCGCCGAACGGAAGCTCCTGGTGCGAGACGGTCATGCCGTTGACGAACACCGCGCCGGCGTCAAGATTGGCCGTGAACCATTCCTCTTCCTGGGCGTCGCTGGTCCAGACCGCGCTGGAAAGCCCGAAGGTGGTCTGATTGGCGATCCGCAGGGCGTCCTCGCGGTCCGCCGCACGATAGAGCGAGGCGACGGGCCCAAAGGTCTCCTCCTGGATGATCCGCATCCCGTCGCTGAGCCCGGCGAGCACCGTGGGGGCGTAAAAGAAGCCGGGGCCCCCGGGGGTCACCCCGCCGGTCAGCACCTGGGCACCCAGGGCGCGGGCGTCCTCAACGAGCCCGGCCAGCTCATCGCGCCCTGACAGGGTGGCCAAGGGCCCTACCTGGGTCGCGGGATCCAGCGGGTCCCCGACGACAAGCTCCGACATCAGCTTCACGAATTCGGCGGCGAACGCGTCATAGACCTCGGTGTGCACGATGAAGCGCTTGCCGGCAATACAGGACTGGCCGTTGTTGCTGATCCGCGCACGCACGGCGGTCGCCGCCGCGGCCGAGACGTCCGCCGAGGGCATGACAATGAAAGGGTCCGACCCACCGAGCTCCAGCACGGCCTTCTTCACATGGTCCCCGGCAATGGAGGCAACGGAGCGCCCCGCCGGCTCGGAACCCGTCAAGGTGACCGCCTTGACCCTCGTATCGGCCAGGACGCCGGCCACCTCGGAGCCGCCGATCAGCAGAGTGCGGAAGGAGCCGCGCGGGAACCCTGCCCGCTCAAAGAGCGTGTCAAGGAAGAGCGCCGCCTGCGGCACGTTCGAGGCATGCTTGAGCAGGCCGGAGTTGCCCGCCATAAGCGCCGGGGCCGCAAACCGGATGACCTGCCAGAGGGGGTAGTTCCAGGGCATGACCGCCAGGACGGTGCCCAGCGGTTCGTAGCGAGTCCACGCGCGGGTTGCGCCGACAGTTGACGGGTCCGCCAGCGGGGCATCGGCCAGGAATTCCCCGGCATGCTCGGCGTAGAAACGCATGGCCTTGACGCACTTGTGCACCTCGGCAATCGATTGCGCAATCGGCTTGCCCATCTCGACGGTGATCAATTCGCCCAGGCCCTCCGCCTGACCCTCCAAGATGTCCGCCGCGGCGAGCATCCACTGCCCACGCTGGGCGAACGTGCTGCCGCGCAGGAGCCGCGCCGCTTCGGCGGCTTCCGCGATGCGATCCTGGACTTCCTCGGCCGAGTGCGGCTCAATGATCATTTCGGTCGAACCGGTGGTCGGGTTGACGGTTGCGATTGCCATGGTTGGGATCCTTTCCTGGAGACGTGTTCTCTGTCACGACTATATAGGATACGATTCGTATCGGATACTATTTGGGTCTACTCAGTAAATCCACCCACGCCCGCAGCCCGTGGACCGGCTGCCCGACATCCAAGGAGTGCCCCCGTGAGCACCAATGGCGAGTTACCGAACAATCTTCCGCTCTTTCTCACCGACGCCGACGTCGCCAGCCTTTCGGACTGGGCCGGGGCGATCGAAGCCATCCGCACCGCCTACAAGGCCCCCGACGACGAGGGCGGCACACCGGGAAGGATCTTCGCCCAGACACCTCGCGAATGGTTGCGGATCATGCCCTCGGTGCCGCCCAACGGCCAACTGTTCGGCGCAAAGTCAATCGCCGGGTCCTTCGCGGACGGCCTGCGCGTCAGCTATCTGATTTCACTCTTCGACAAGGACACCGCGGATCTGGTGGCTCTCGTGGACGGAAATCGCGTCACCGGCCTGCGCACCGCAGCGACCACTGCCGTGGGCACCTCCACGATCGTGCCGCAGCGGCCGCTGATCGTCGGTGTGATCGGCTCCGGCTTTGAGGCGCGTTCCCACCTGACAGCCTTTTCCCACCTGCTTGAGTTCGCCGACATCCGTGTGTTCAGTCCGACCCCTGCCAACCGCGAGGCCTTTGCACGCGAGTTCGACGGCACGTTCGGCGCACCCGCACGAGCTGTCGGCTCGGCCCGCGAGGCCGCGGAAGGCGCGGATCTCATCCTGTGCGCGGCACGCTCCCGCGACGAGTCCCCTACGCTGCTGGCCGAATGGGTCGGCCCGAACGCCGCGGTGGTCTCGATCGGTTCCACGACCCCCGCACAACGCGAGCTGCCCGCGGAGCTGATCGCCCGCGCCGCGGTCGTCGTGGTGGACACCCGTGACGAGGTCGTGCACGGCAGCGGGGACATGATCGCGGCCCGGGCACACGGCGTCGATGTCGATTCGCTCATTGTCACACTCAATGCCGTCCTGACCGGCGAAACCGCCATCGACGCGGAGCACGGGATCCGTATCTACAAGTCGACCGGTTCCGGCCTGCAGGACATCGTTGTTGCCGAGATGCTCGTTAACCGCGCCCGCGCCGAGGGCATCGGCACCGTCCTGCCCGTCGGCATCGTCACCAGCCGCAAATAGACCCCACTGACAATAAAGGAGAACAACATGGTGGAATACACCAAATCCGAAGCCCGCTCCTGGGCCCGGGAGAACTTCGTCGGCACCGTCGCGGTGACGCACCCGTCCTTCACCCCGGACTTCTCTGCCATCAACGAAAACGCGATCCGCCACGACATCCTCCTGCTCAAGGAACGTGGCTACAAGGGTTCCCTGCTGATCGCCGAAGCGAATATCACCCCGGAGGAGAACGCCCGAATCACAGCCATCGCCCGCGAAGCAGCCGGCCCGGACTTCGCCCTCTTCTTCCACGCAATCTTCGGCACCCTGGAAGAAAACATCCATGCAGCAAACCTGGCTACCAAGGCCGGCGCCGACCGCGCGCTGCTGGCCTACCCTTCATCGTTCTGGCCGACCTCGTACGACGAGGTGTTCGACTACACCAAGCGTTTCACCGACGAAACCGATCTGGCCACCATGCTGTTCCCGCTCCCCGCCTGGGGCTTCGAGCGCATCCACCCCGCAGGCATGAGCGTGGACTTCGTGCGCCGCGTCCTCGACGCGATGCCGAGCATCGTCGCCATCAAGGCCGAACAGGGCTACCCGGGCATCCCCGGAGTCATGGAGATGTACCACCACTTCCGCGATGAAGTAGTGATCTCCTGCCCCATCGAGGCCGAAATAATCCCCCTCATGTCGGTCTTGGACGTCCAGTTCTCCGGCACCGCGAACACGAACTGGATGGGAGACTACTACCCCAAGGCCTTCGAACTGGCGCGCACCGGCAAATGGGAAGAAGCCATGAAGCGCTACTGGGAGGTCCAGCCGGCCCGGGCCGCCAATATGGCTGTATCGTCCACTTCCACCCCGGGCACCAGCTCCATCAACCGCACCCAGTGGAAGTACCAGGAGTGGCTCTCCGGCTTCAACGGCGGCGCCCTGCGCCCGCCGGCAGTCAGACTTCCCGACCGCTTCATGAAGCAGCTGCGCGCAAGCCTGGAAGCCTCGGGACTGCCCGTCACCGATTCCCCGGACTCGGAATTCTTGCGCGGACGCGTCAGCCCCTAAGCGGCCGTCCGGCGGAGTGCCGGCATTGGAAAGCCCCTTGGACCACTGAACCGGCATGCTGGTTCAGTGTCCCAAGGGGCTTCTTTGCGCGTGAAAACGGCTTGAATGACCTTGAATGACTAGATGCAGCACCGGAACCGATCCGGCGACCGCGGGCCACCCTTGACGAAATCAGAGGACGCAGGGAACGGGATCGTGCGTCGGCCGCCGAAACGGACTACAAACAGGCAAGCGGCCGGGGTCTGCAGGACGGACGGTTCTCGTGCGGCCGCGTACCCTGAATCCTGGCTTCCGCGCCGGCCGGCGCGTTCACCGTGCAGCCCAACAGCAGGCGAGGGCCCCTTCCGGGTGGATGTCGATTCGACATCCACCCGGCGGAAGAGGCCCTCGGTTCCGGTCCAGGACCGGTGATGAGTGTGCTCCTGCGTCGGCGTCAGGCCCCGGGATTATCCGAAGAACGCGTTGAGTCGTTCACCGGCCCGGCGTTGGTCCCGGCACCCGGCACCCGGACATCGGCAGGCCGGGTGGAGGATCATCGCTCGTGCTCATGACTCGCACCGCCCCTATGCGCCGGGGTTTGAGAAGAATGCGTTGAGCCGGTCGGTGGGCAGGTAGTCCGCCGGGTCGCCGGCCAGGTCTGTCAGGTCATTGTGGTCCCACGAGGGGTCCGCGACCTTGGCGAGGTTCTCCCGGGAGACGATCACCGAGGGTTCAACGATCTGGTTGATCTTCGGTCCCTCGCCCTTCAGGATGCGCAGGGCCACATCGACCACTGCCTCACCGGTGCGCACGGACGGGGTCGTGGTGCCGAAGTAGGGGTAGCCGGGGTTTGCCAGCGCCCAGGAGGAGAATCCCTGGCTGGACCCGTCGTCCGCGATCGGCGGCACCTCCATGCCCGATTCCACAAAGGCGTTGCGGATGCCGACGCCCATCGTTCCGGCCTGCAAGACGGCGTCAACCCCGGCAGGGTGGGTCGCAAGGAACTTCTGGACCTCCGCCTGGGCCGTGGCCGGTTGGAAGAAGCCGGTGACCGACCCGGCGACCTTGACCTCCGGGCAGTTAGCCAGGACGGCGTCGATGCCCAGGCCCGCGAAGGTCGAGACCGGGATGCCCGGGATGCCGTCGACGCGCAGGACGTTGCCCTTGCCCCCGATTGACGCCACGGTGCCGGCGGTGACCTGGGCGATAGCGAGCGGGGTATTCCTCGTCACACTCACGGCGTACTCGGAATCGATCGGCACCTGGGCGGCAACCAGCGGGATGCCGGCGTCATGGGCGGCCTTTGCCAAGCCCACGGACGGCTCCGGTGCGATGGCGGTGTAGATGATCACGTCCGGCTTGAGCGAGAGCGCTTCGTTGAACTGCTGAAGCTGCAGGGGCACGTTCGACGGGTCATCTGGGGCGAAGTCGCCGACGATCTTGACACCATTGGCCTTCAGGCTCGTGCGGATCGCCTCCGACATGGAGGCAATGAAGGGGCTGGCAGGTGGCATGCCCACGATCGCAGCCGTGAAACCCTCAGTCTTCTTCGACTTGTAGTCGGCCCATGCCGATTTCCGGATCTCGTAGGGGTAGAGGTTGTAGCCCGCGGCGATCTCCTTGGGCAAACCGGACAGCAGGCCGTTCGGATCGTTCGCCCTACCCGTAGGCAGCGACCCGCAGGTCCCGGCTGCCGCCGGCGACACCTTGGCGGGGGTTGCCCCTCCGGAGGAGCCCGGGGCCGCTGGCGCCGATGCCGAGCAGCCCGTCAGGACGAGGGCGCCGGCCCCCAGAATCGCGGCGCCGACCGTCGAGAAGCGGGGGAAAAAGGTCGTCTTCTTCATGGTTTATCTCCTGCCATATAAAACGATTCGTATCGTATGGCATCAGGTTAGGCACATGCGGTACGATTCGTCTAGTTTCGAATATGACCTGAGACACATTTATCGGCCATTCAAAGGAGATTCGCCGTGAACAACCAACCATCCGGCCTGATGCTCGCCGGGGTGAGCAAGCGGTTCGGTGCCACGCGCGCCGTTATCGACGGTGACCTCCATCTCCGGCCGGGCGAGATCCACACGCTCCTGGGCGAAAACGGCTCAGGGAAGAGCACGCTCGTAAAGATCCTGGGTGGGGTGCACCGTCCTGACGCCGGCTCCGTCACATTGGACGGCGTCCCCGTCAACAGCCGATCGCCACGACAGGCCATGGACCTGGGGATTGCGGCGGTGTTCCAAGAGGTCCTCACCGCGGGGAGCCAGTCGGTCCTCGAGAATGTCTGGCTCGGGTCCCACGGGACGTTCCGTCGCCGGCTGGGCCGCGCCGAGCAGCGATCAATAGCGCAAGATGTCCTCTCGCGTATCGCCGGCGAGGTACCCCTCGATCTTCCCGCCGGCCAACTCTCGCTCTCCGAGCGGCAGTCCATCTGCATTGCGCGGGCGCTCGTGCGAAAGCCCAAGGTGCTCATCCTTGATGAGTCAACGGCTTCCCTGGACGTTAGGTCCCGTGATCGGCTCTTCGTCGAGCTGCGCCGACTCGCGGCCGGGGGGACCGCCATCCTGTTCATCTCGCACCGGATGGACGAGGTCGCGGAGATTTCGGACAGGGTCACCGTTCTGCGGTCCGGCCGGAGCGTGTCCACCGTGGACCGTTCGGACCTGTCCGTCGACCGGTTGATCTCGGACATGACCGGAAACTCCGGCCACAACGAGACCCGGCGGCAGCCGCACGACCCCGGGGACGTCATCCTTCGGGGATCCGCCGTCCGTCTGGCACCGGCCTCGGCACCCATCGACTTCGAGCTGCGCGCCGGTGAGGTCGTGGGCCTCGCCGGGCTTGAAGGCCACGGACAGGACCAGTTCATCAAGCGCCTGGCCGGCGTGGCTGCCGGGCCGGGCAGGGTTGTTCGCCTCCTGCCCGAGGGCGCCGCAGACCTTACCGAGCGGAACGGGGATGCCTTGGGGGTCGCGTACCTGCCTCGGGAGCGTCGCGGTGAGTCACTGTTCGAGTCCATGTCGATCCGGGAGAACTTCGCACTCCCGACCCTGGGGGAGGACCGTCGCTGCGGGTTGCTGGACACCCGCAGCATCGCCAGGCGGTTCGATGCGTTCGCTCGGTCCTTGTCACTGCGCTTCGGCGCCGCGCAGGATGCAATTTCAACCCTGTCCGGCGGCAACCAGCAGAAGGTGCTGCTGGCCCGCTGGCTTGCCACGGACCCCAGGGTCCTGCTGCTTAACGACCCCACGCGAGGGGTCGACATCGGGACCAAGCGGGAGATCTACGCAATCCTGGACCGGCTCAGTGCCGAAGGCATGAGCGTCGTGGTCCTCTCCAGCGAGGTCGACGAACTCGTCGACCTCGCAGACCGCGTCCTGGTTTTCCGCGACCAATCAGTGTTTGCCGAGATCCCCCATTCCGAGCTTTCCACCGAGTCCATCGTCGCCGCATACTTCGGCCAGAAATCAGAGGTGCATACATGAACCGCGTCCTCCCCCTGTTCCAGCGCTGGCCTTTCGCCTTTGCCCTGCTGCTCGCACTGGTGCTGCTGGTGTTGAACCTGATCGTCTCACCGTCCTTCCTCTCCCCCGCGCGTCTCCCCGGCACCCTGGCAACGCTGGCGCCGTTCGTGCTGGTGGGATTCGCCTCCACGCCCTCGATCCTCGCCGGTGGCATTGACATTTCGGTCGGTCCCCTGGCCACCTTCAGCAACTGCCTGTTCGTCGCCATCCTCATTCCCGCGGGGCTGGGCAACTGGCATCTCGCGGCACCCATCATCCTGGCGGTGGCCGCCGGAATCGGAGCCCTGAACGGAATCCTGGTCGCCGTCGTGCGCCTGCATCCGGTGGTCGCAACCACCGGGATGCTGTTCCTGCTCGTTGGCCTGTCGCTGACCATCGCCCAGAATCCGGTGGCCGCCCCGAATAATTGGACGGAGGTCTTCGCCGGGGGCATCGGCATCGTCCCGGGCGCTCTCCTGACCATCGGCGTCGCCGGGCTGATTTGGTTCGCCCTGCGCCGCACGGCCTTCGTCAGCAATCTCCTCGCGACCGGCGAGAGTGATGTTTCAGCCTACGGTTCCGGCGTGAACATCAAGGCAATCCGGATCCTGGCCTATACCCTCGGCGGCCTCTTCGCCGGAATCGCGGGAATCGCCCTGACGGCTATCGTGCAGTCATCGCAGTCTTCGCTCGCCTCCACCTATGCCCTGCTGGGGCTCGCCGCGGCCGTGCTGGGCGGAACGAGCCTGGCCGGCGGCCGCGGCGGGCTGTTGGGTGCCCTCTTCGGGGCGGTCTCCATCTATCTGCTGCAACAGTTGCTCACGGCCTCGGGCGTGGCACCCAGCCTCATCCAATTTGCCTACGGCGCCGTCCTCGTCGTTGGCGTCGTGCTGGGCGCGACGCTGCTGGCCCCCCGCTTGAAGAGGAACGCATCATGAGCAGTGACACCCTGTCCCCCGCACCAAAAACCCAGGCACCGACGGTCCGGCCCAGACCCTGGACCAGGTTCAGGGCCTGGGTCTTCGAGGTACCGGCCCTGCAGGTCCTTGTCGTGCTGGCCCTGGCGGCCTGGCTGGTGATCACCATACCGGCAATCGCAAACCCCAGGTCAATCACCTCGATACTGGTCATCACGTCCCTGCTGGCCCTGGCAGCCATGGGCCAGACGCTTGTGGTGATCCTGGGCGGGCTTGACCTGGCGGCCCCGGGTTACATCCTTTTCGGTACATTCATGGCGGCGAACGTCGCGGGTAAGCTCGGGGTCCCTGCGGTCGTAGCCCTGCTGATCACAGTCGTGGTCTGCGGCGGCGTCGGCGCCCTGATCGGCTGGATCTGCCACCGCTTCGCGGTCCAGCCACTGGTCGTCACGCTGGGCACCGGCGCGGCCATCACGGGCGCGACCCTGTTCCTCGCCGACGGCGACTATTCCTCCGCCCCGCCGGAGGCGCTGCGTTCCCTGGCCAGCCTAAGGGGGACCACCCTTGGCCTGCCATTCCCCCCGATCATCCTGATCGTGCTTCTCTGCGGGGTGGGAATGTGGCTTTTCCTCAATCGCACCGCGGCGGGACGTCGCTTCTACGCGACGGGAATCAATTTCCGGGCCGCTCAATTGGCAAGGGTCCGGACCGCTGCCGTGTGGACCATGGTCTTTGCAGCCTCCGGAGCCCTGGCCGGGGTTGCCGGCATCTTCATCGCATCCTTCGGCGCGGGATGGTCGCAAACCATCGGGGAACCCTACCTGTTCTCCGGCCTGGCCGCGGTCCTCGTCGGCGGCTCGATCTTCGGCTCGATTCGCGGCAGCTACACCCGGACGCTGCTGGGCGCACTCACTCTCACCCTCTTGTCAACGATCATCGTCAGCAATGGGCTGACGGAAGCCCAGAGCCGCATCGTCTTCGGGGTCATCATCCTTGCTGTGGTGTCGCTCTACGGTCGGGAACGCCACGTCCGAGACAGGTTCTGAGGCCTGGTCCGGTTTCCGCTACTTTCGCCGTTCCACTGCGACACGCGCTCATCACGATACGATACGCGCCGAGTCGAATGTCAATTTTGGATGAATCATTTCATCCCGGTCCAACTGAAAACCAAGGAGAATAAATGTCCCCCGAGACAGCAACCGTCGCCGAAGTGCTTTCCAGCCCCTGGAAAATCGACGGCCTGACAATCAAGAACCGCTTTGTGCTCAGTCCGATGGCCGTACTTCAGCCGACGAAGGACGGCCATCCCAGCGATCAGACCATCGCGTTCCTCACTACGCGGGCACGCGGCGGCGCAGGGCTGCTGATCATCGGTGGAGGCGTGGCCACCGAGCGCGGGAACCAAGAGGCACCGTTCCAGCCCCTGATGCGTTTCGACCGGGACGAGTTCATTCCAGGTCTGCGGCGCATGGTCGATGCCGTGCACGAGCACGATGCACCCATCTTCGCCCAGATCTTCCCGAGCTTCGGCGCCATGGGCGTGCCGGGCGAGGGCCGGCCCACTAGGGCCGCGAGCCCGAAGCCCGTCCGCATGGCCGCACCCCGCCTGCCGCACGGTTTCTACATTCCCGGCGGCCGAACGAACCCGACGCCGGAGGAGATCACCAAGGAGGAAATCCGCGAGGTCCAGGAGCAGGCCGTCGCCGCAGTGCGGCGTGCCAAGGCGGCCGGCTTCGACGGCATCGAGCTGGGCGCACACATGCGCTACCTCTATTCCTCCTTCCTCTCACCGCGCACCAACTGGAGGACGGACGAATACGGCGGCAACGCCGAAAACCGCGCCCGCATCCTCACGGACACGATTCGGGCGATCCGGGCCGAAGTCGGAACAGACTATCCGGTGGGCCTCAGGATGAGCACCAACGACCACCTTCCCGATGGCCAGGGACCCGAAGGGTTCGCCGAAGTTGCAGCGATCATTGAAAAGGAAGGCGTGGGATATATCGCCCTGAGCGATGCGAACTACGAGTCGATGGACAACAACGTCACCTCCCACTCAGGCGCCATTTTGGAGCACGGCGAGCCGCAAGCATTCCGCACCGCCATGCCCGAGGTCCCGTTGCTCCTCAGCAGCACCTTCGACCCGCAACAGTGTGCAGACGCCATCACCGCCGGGTTCGCGGACGCAATCATGCTGGCGCGGCAAATGCTGGCCGATCCGGAGTTCCCCAACAAGGTCCTCCAGGGACGACAGGATGAGATCGTGTGGTGCGACCACGACAACTCATGCCTGCGCCGCCTGATCTTCAATGTGCCGGTCCGGTGCCACAAGAACCCGGCCATGGGACGCGAAGCGGTCCTTGCGGGGGCCAAGGAACCTGTATCGGTAAAGCTTAAGCGTCCAGTCCAGGGCCTACTGATCGCTGCGACGGGGTCACCGGTCCTCATGGGCATCGCCGACAAACTGGCGACCGCCGGCCCGAAGGCATCCAAGAGCTGACACCTGCGCCGCGCCGGCCCCACCCGTGGCGGGAGCCGGCGCGGCAACCTTGGTACAAATACGTGTGTGCCCGGACTCCGACTTGGAGCCCGGGCACACACGCATGTCTTGCCGCCCCACATCGGCAGCTGTTCAAGAAGCCTCAGTCCGCCGGGCGCAGCGCCCTGCCCGTTCCGCGGTAGATGGCGACAGTCCGCTCCCCCGCCCGCACCACCACATCCACTATCATCCGGCGGCCCTCGTGAAAGGTCACTTCAGCGGAGGCGACCAGCTCCTCCGAGATGCAGGCTGGGGAAATGTAGGAGATGGAAGCCTCGGCGGTCGCGATTCCGGCGCCGAATGTGTTTGCGGCCATAGCGAACGCGGTGTCTGCCAGCGCGAAGACCAATCCACCGTGGGCAATCCCGTGCCCGTTGGCCATTTCGGGCGTGACCCGGAGGACGGCCGTGGCACGGCCCTCGCTGGCGCGCAACACCTGGATGCCGAGCCCTTCCAGGCTCCGGTCGGCGGCCAGCATCGAGCGGGCCGGGTCGGCAATGATCGCTGGCTGGTTCACGACAACCTCTCCACTACCATCGCCATGCCCTGGCCGCCGCCCACGCAGAGCGTCGCCAGGCCGAGCGATCCGTCCGTGGTTTGCAGTCCGTTGATGAGCGTTCCGACCAGCCGCACGCCGGTCGCACCGAAGGGGTGGCCCAAGGCGATCGCCCCGCCAAACGGGTTGACCCGCTCGGGATCTGCGCCCAGCTTCCGCACCACGGGAACCACTTGGGCGGCAAAGGCCTCGTTCAGCTCGACGATGTCGATGTCACCCATCGACAGGCCCAAACGATCCAGCAGCCGGCGGGATGCGTCCACCGGACCCAGTCCCATGATTTCCGGCGAGAGGCCGCTTGCGGCACTGCCCAGGATGCGGGCCAGCGGCTTCAACCCCAGTTCGCCCGCGCGCCGGGCGCTCATCACCACCAGGGCTGACGCGCCGTCGTTGAGCGGGCTGGCGTTGCCCGCGGTGACGGTTCCGGCCTCGTGGAACACCGGCTTGAGGCTCGAGAGGGCCTCCAGCGTGGTGCCCGGACGCGGGCCGTCATCGGCGCGCACCACCGTGCCGGCAGCCGTGGCCACCGGCACGATCTCGCGCGCGAAGTAGCCGGACTCCATCGCCCGTTCCGCCCGGAGCTGGGACTCCAGAGCCCATTCGTCCTGGTCGCGGCGCGTGGTGCCGGTTTGACGGGCCACGAACTCGGCGGTCTTGCCCATAGAGAGGTACGC
>Ga0247818_10002313_pt1 | contig 12345 bp, 12 predicted proteins | sample 13C_Glucose_Day1_FD_192424 | JGI IMG/M metagenome (GOLD analysis project Ga0247818, IMG submission 192424) | Soil microbial communities from agricultural site in Penn Yan, New York, United States - 13C_Glucose_Day1 | ecosystem: Environmental > Terrestrial > Soil > Agricultural land | place...
GTTCAGCGGGCCGGAGTTGCCGATGCAGGTCGTGCAGCCGTAGCCGACGAGGTGGAAGCCGAGCTTCTCGAGGTAGGGCCACATGCCGGCCTTCTCGTAGTAGTCGGAGACCACCTTGGAGCCCGGCGCCATCGAGGTCTTGACCCAGGGCGCAACCGACAGGCCCTTGTCGACGGCGTTCTTGGCCAGCATGGCCGCGGCCATCATCACCGAGGGGTTGGAGGTGTTGGTGCAGCTCGTGATCGAGGCGATCGAGACGATGCCGTGGTCGATCTCGAAGGTGTTGCCCTCGGCCGTGGTGACGCTCACCGGGTGCGAGGGCCGGTCGATGCCATCGCCCTCGTCGGCCGGCTTGTCGCCGCCGTTCTGGCCCGCGCTCGTGCTGCCGGCCTGGGCGGTCGGGTCACTGGCCGGGAAGCTGGAACCCTCGCCCGGGTCGCCCTCGTGGTGGGAGACGTAGGTGGGCAGGACCTTCCGGAAGGCCGCTTTCGCGTCGGTCAGGGCGATGCGGTCCTGCGGACGCTTGGGCCCGGCGATGGACGGCACGACCGTGGAGAGGTCGAGCTCGAGGTACTCGGAGTAGCGGGACTCCGGCTGGTCCGGGCCAGCCTGGAGCCACATGCCCTGCTCCTTGGCGTACGCCTCCACCAGGGCCACCGACTCCTCGGAGCGCCCGGTGAGACGCAGGTACTCGAGGGTCACGTCGTCGATCGGGAAGATCGCGCAGGTGGAGCCGAACTCCGGGCTCATGTTGCCGATGGTGGCGCGGTTCGCGAGCGGCACCTGGGAGACGCCCTCGCCGTAGAACTCGACGAACTTGCCGACGACTCCGTGGTCGCGCAGCATCTCGGTGATCGTCAGCACGACGTCGGTGGCCGTGGCACCGGAGGGGATGGAGCCCGACAGCTTGAAGCCGACGACGCGCGGGATGAGCATCGAGACGGGCTGGCCGAGCATGGCGGCCTCGGCCTCGATGCCGCCCACGCCCCAGCCGAGCACACCGAGGCCGTTGACCATCGTCGTGTGCGAGTCGGTGCCGACGCAGGTGTCGGGGTAGGCGACGCCGTCACGGACCATGACGGTGCGCGCGAGGTGCTCGATGTTGACCTGGTGGACGATGCCGGTGCCCGGCGGGACGACCTTGAAGTCGTCGAACGCCGTCTGGCCCCAGCGCAGGAACTGGTAGCGCTCGCGGTTGCGCTGGTACTCGATCTCGACGTTCCGCTCGAACGCGTCCGGACGGCCGAAGACGTCGATGATCACCGAGTGGTCGATGACGAGCTCAGCCGGCGAGAGCGGGTTGATCTTCTTCGCGTCACCGCCGAGCTCGGCCACGGCCTCGCGCATGGTGGCCAGGTCGACGACACACGGGACGCCGGTGAAGTCCTGCATGATCACGCGGGCCGGCGTGAACTGGATCTCGGTGTCGGGCTGGGCGTTCTCGTCCCAGCCGCCAAGCGCCCGGATGTGGTCGGCGGTGATGTTGGCGCCGTCCTCGGTGCGCAGGAGGTTCTCCAGCAGCACCTTCAGGCTGTAGGGCAGGGTCTCGCTCCCCTCGACCGCCGAGAGCCGGTACATCTCGTAGGAGTTGCCTCCCACCTTCAGCTCGCCGTGTGCATTGAAGCTGTTCGCGCTGGCCACAGCCTGCTCCTTCCGCCGCAAGTCTCATTTATCTTGACGTCAAGATATCTAACCACACCGACGCGGTCCAGTGCTCGCGGCCCCTGCCCGGCTGGTGTGGTGGCCGTCCGCGTCCGTTACGAACCCTGCCGATCCTGCTCCAAAGCCTCGCGCAGGGAAAGGGGAAGCGCACGCTTGACCCGCTCCGCCAGCCCCGCCGCCACGTAGGTGATGGTGAGAACAGCGCAGAGCATGCCGTCGCCGGCACGGTGGATCTCGTGGCGCAGCGTGAACGACGTCTCCCCCACCCGCACGGGCCTGACGATGATCTCCGCGTGGTCTCCAGCCTGGAGGCTGGCCAGCCACTCGATGTCGGCATGGCGGACCAGCGGCAGCGCATCGGCAGCCTTGGCCTCCTCGAGTCCGTAGCCGCGTGCCGCCAGGTAGGCCATCCGGGCGTCGTCACACCAGGCGAGGTACCAGGCGTTGAAGACGACGCCCACCTGGTCCACCTCGTAGAAGTGCACCTCGACGCGGTGCACGAAGGGGACCGTCACGGGCGCGCCGCCGGCTCGAACACCGCGAGGCACTCGACGTGGTGGGTCATGGGGAAGGCATCGAACGCGCGCACCGCGCGCAGCCCATACCCAGCGTCACTCAGGTATGCCGTGTCGCGGGCGAGCGCAGCCGGGTCGCACGCGACGTAGGCCACCGCGCGCGGGCCGAGTGCCGCGACCTGCGCAGCGACGGCGCGGCCGGCACCCGCGCGCGGTGGGTCGAGGACGACCAGGTCGGCGCGAATTCCCTGTCGCACCAGCGGTTTCAGGACGCGCTCCACGCGCCCCGGCCGGAGCTCCACCCAAGGCCGCCCCGCGGTGTTGCGCCGTGCGGCCGCCATGGCCGGCCCCTCCGCCTCCACGGCGAGCACGGCACCCTCCTCGCCGACAGCGTCCGCGAGCGCGAGGGCGAAGAGCCCGACACCGGCATACAGGTCGACCGCGCGCTCCCCCGGACGCGGGTCGACGGCGTCGAGCACGGCCCGCACGAAGGTGGTGGCTGCTCCGGGGTGGACCTGCCAGAACCCGCGGGCGCCCACCTCGAAGGTCCCGACCCACGAGCCCACCTCGACGCGCTCGCGCACCACCGGTGCCGCCGGCTCCCCGCTCGGCACGGCCACCACCACGGCGTCGCTGCCAACACTGGGCGCAACCACGTCCACGGCCCTCTCGCCCGGCCACTGGCGCGTGAGGACCCCTGCCTGCCGCACGCGGTCGTGGGCGATGAGGCAGTCCTTCACAGGGAGCACGTCATGCGAGCGGTGCCGGCGCAGGCCGGGCGTCCCGGTCGCGTCGACCGCGAACTCCATGCGGGTGCGCCAGCCGAGGCCCTCGTGGTCCCCGGGCACCGCCTCCACCTCAACGGGCACGTCAAGCCCAGCCAGCCGGGCGAACTGCTCGCGCACGACCGCCGCCTTGAGGTGGCGCTGCTGCTCCACCGTCACGTGCTGGAAGTCGCACCCGCCGCACAGGCCGGGACCGGCATACGGACAGGGGGCTGGCACACGGTGCGGACTGGGATCGAGGACCTCCACGGCGTCGCCCCGCACGAACCGCTGGCCGGGCTTGGCCTCGGTGACCCGGACGCGCACCCGCTCCCCCGGCAGGGTGTGACGCACGAAGACCACCCGCCCCTCGTGACGGGCAACGCAGTGGCCGCCGTGCGCGACGGGACCCACGTCGACCTCGACCTCGTCGCCCACCGACAGGTCTGCGGCGGGCACGCCGGCCGTGCTCATTCGCCGCGCCGGACGGCGCCCACGGACGGGCCTTCGAAGCGCTCCTCCTGCCCTTCGGAGGAGTGCAGCTGCCACGGGACACTGGCGACCATCACACCGGGGGTGAAGAGCAGCCGGCCCTTGAGGCGCAGCGCGCTCTGGTTGTGCAGGAGCTGCTCGTACCAGCGCCCCACGACGTACTCGGGGATGTAGACGACGACCACGTCCCGGGGGTGGCCGCTGCGGAGGGTCTTGACGTACTCGACCACCGGGCGGGTGATCTCACGGAACGGGCTGTCCAGGGCCTTGAGCGACACCGGGATGTCGCGCCGGTCCCACTCCTCCTGCAGGGCCTTGGTCTCATCGGGCTCGACGTTGACCGTGATCGCCTCGAGCTTGGACGGCCGCGTGGCCCTGGCGTAGGCGAGGGCGCGCAGCGTCGGCTTGTGGATCTTCGAGACCAGGACGATGGCGTGCACCCGCGCCGGCAGCAGCTGGTGGTCCGCGTCGTCGGCCTCGGTGAGCCGCAGCTCGTCCCTGACCCGGTCGTAGTGCCGGTGGATTCCGAGCATCAGGAAGAACAGCACGACCATGGCCGCGATGGCGTAGCCCGCGCCGTGCATGAACTTCGTCACGAGGACGACGACGAGGACCGTGCCCGACATGGTGGCGCCGACGGCGTTGATGACCCGGCTGCGCTGCATGCGCCGGCGAGCCTGTCGGTCGCGTTCCAGCCTCAGGTGCCGGTTCCAGTGCCGGATCATCCCGATCTGGCTGAGCGTGAAGGACACGAAGACGCCGACGATGTAGAGCTGGATCAGCTTCGTCACCTCGGCGTCGTACAGGACGATGAGGAAGACCGCCGCGCCGGCGAGGATGAGGATGCCGTTGGAGAAGGCCAGCCGATCGCCACGCGTGTGGAGCTGGCGCGGGAGCCAGCCGTCCTTGGCCAGGATCGAGCCGAGGACCGGGAACCCGTTGAAGGCCGTGTTCGCGGCGAGAACGAGAATGAAGCCGGTGACGATGGAGACGACCAGCACCCCGAGCGGGAAGCCGTCGAAGACGGCGTGGGCGACCTGGCCCATGATCGTCTCCTGGACATAGCCCTCGACCTCCTGGCCGTTGAGACGCAGCTGCTCCGCCGGGTCCTCGGCGTACTTCACCCCGGTCCACCGCGCCAGGGTCACCATCGACAGCAGCATCGTGACGGAGATCAGTCCCATCAGCAGCAGGGTCGTCGCGGCGTTCTTGCTCTTGGGCTTCTGGAACGCGGGCACCCCGTTCGAGATGGCCTCCACACCCGTGAGGGCCGCGCAGCCGGAGGAGAACGCACGCAGCATGAGGAACCCCATGGCCAGCGTCGACATCGCAGCGTGCTCCGGGTCCGCGATCAGCTCAAAGCCCGCACTCTCCGCCTGCGGCAGGGTTCCGCTGGCCTCGCGGAAGAACCCGACGGCTGCCATCCCGAGGACACTCACCATGAAGAGGTAGGTGGGGACCGCGAAGGCGGCACCCGACTCGCGCACTCCCCGCAGGTTCATCGCGGTCAGGAGGGCCACGAGCGCGACGGCGACCAGCACCTCGTGGCCGCGCACGAACGGCAGGGCGGCGGCGGCGTTCTGCACACCCGACGAGATCGAGACCGCCACGGTGAGGACGTAGTCGACGAGCAGCGCGCTGGCCACGGTGAGACCGGCCCGCGGCCCGAGGTTGGTGGTCGCGACCTCGTAGTCCCCACCCCCGGAGGGGTAGGCGTGGACGTTCTGCCGATAGGACGCCACGACGACGAGCATGACCACGACGACCGCGAGCGCGATCTGCCACGAGGCCGTGAGCGCCAGGGCCCCGCCGGCCAGGCCCAGGGTGAGGAAGATCTCGTCCGGCGCGTAGGCCACCGATGACAGGGCGTCGCTGGCGAAGACCGGGAGGGCGAGCTTCTTGGGGAGGAGCGTCTCGCCGAGCCTGTCGCTCCGCATGGCGCGTCCAAGGAGAAGCCGCTTCAGGATGCGTCCAGAGGTTGGCACGCAGACACTCTAGGCCCGGCGCAGACCAACCTGCGCAGCACCGCCGCCGCTCGGTGTAGCGTCGCAGTCGTGCATTTCGTGATCATGGGCTGCGGCCGTGTCGGCTCCACCCTCGCGCGCAGCCTGGAGAGACAGGGCCACGACGTCGCCATCATCGACCAGGACGAGTCGGCCTTTCGCCGGCTCGGCTCTGGGTTCGAGGGACGCCGCGTCACCGGCGTCGGCTTCGACCGCGACACCCTCATCGACGCGGGCATCCAGCAGGCCTACGCCTTCGCCGCCGTCTCGAGCGGTGACAACTCCAACATCCTCGCCGCGCGCGTGGCCCGTGAGACCTTCGGCGTCGAGCACGTCGTCGCGCGCATCTACGACCCGGGCCGAGCCGAGGTCTACCAGCGGCTCGGCATTCCCACCGTGGCCACCGTGAAGTGGACGGCCGACCAGATGCTGCGCCGGCTGCTCCCCCAGGGGCACGTCCCCGAGTTCACCGACCCGTCCGGCAAGGTGGTCCTCGCCGAGGTCCCGGTCAACCCGGCCTGGGTGGGCCATCGCGTGAGCGACCTCGAGGCCGCCTCTGGTGGACGGGTTGCCTTCCTCACCAGACTCGGCGCTGGCATGCTCCCCGGGCCGGACACGGTGTACCAGGAAGGCGACCTGCTCCACATCGCCACGCTCGCCGTGAGCCTGGCACTGGTCGAGCGCACGCTCGACAGCGCTCCCCAGCCGAGCGACGCCTGAGCCGAGGAAGGACACATCACATGCGAGTCGTGATCGCCGGGGCGGGAAGTGTGGGGCGCTCCATCGCCCGCGAGCTGCTGCACAACGGCCACCAGGTCCTGCTGATGGACCGCGAGCGCAAGGACGTCCAGGCCAGCCGGGTGCCGGAGGCGAACTGGCTGCTCGCCGACGCCTGCGAGATCGCGGCCCTGCACGAGGCGGGCCTCGCGGACTGCGACACCGTCGTCGCCGCGACGGGCGACGACAAGGTCAACCTCGTGGTCTCACTGCTGGCCAAGACGGAGTTCGGCGTGCCCAGGACGGTGGCCCGCGTCAACAACCCCAAGAACGAGTGGATGTTCGACGAGGCGTGGGGGGTCGACGTGGCTGTGTCGACGCCGCGCCTGATGACGGCTCTCGTCGAGGAGGCCGTCAGCGTCGGTGACCTCGTGCGCATCTTCCAGTTCCAGCAGGGCAAGGCGACGATGGTCGAGCTCACCCTGCCCGCGGAGAGTCCCTACGCCGGCAAACGGGTCGCCGACGTCGCCTTCCCGGGCGAGACCGTGCTCGTGGGCATCATCCGGGAGGACCACCCCATCGCGCCGACCCGGGACGACAGCCTCGAGCCGCACGACGAGCTGCTCTTCATCACCACCCCGGAGTTCGAGGACGAGCTCGAGTCCATGCTCAGTCCTGGCCAGCGCGTCCCGCGCGAGGCGGAGTGAGGCCCTGACCCCTGGGAACAGGAGTCGTGTCGGCTGAGCGCCGCAGTCTCCCGGACTAGGCGTCGCGCCGGTCGCCGTGGGCCGCGTGCCCGTCCGGGCGGTGCGCGTCCTGCCACGTGGACTCGCTGTCAGGGGCAGGCACCACCTGAGGGGTCTCCCCACGCACGAGCATCATGCCCATGATCGCGACGGCGACGAGCCAGGCCGGCCAGCCCAGGCCCACCTTTGCCACGCCGAGCCAGGCGACCTCGCTCGCGAAGTAGAGCGGGAGCATCACCGCGACCCGCACGGCGTACAGGGCCACGAGCACCAGCGTGAGCCGCTGGCAGACCCGGACCAGGCCGGGGTCGCGCCGCCAGGCGAAGGGGTCCTCCGCCATCCGCGGGTCCCCGGCGCCGACCAGGAACCCGACGACCGGCCAGCGCACGAGCACCGAGAGCAGGGTCGCCAGACCCCATCCGGCGCTGCCGATGATGCCCGGGAGGAAGGCGTCCTCGGCCTTGCCGCTGCGCAGGGCGAAGAAGGCGGCGATCCCGGTGGCGAACACCGCTGAGAGCACGAACTGCAGGCTCTGGCGCTGCACCAGGCGTACGGTCGCCAGCACACCGGTGATCGCGGCGGCGGCGACGACCGCCAGGGTGACGTCCTTGCGCCACGTCCACACGCCGACGAAGGCGATGGTCGGCAGGGCGGTCTCGATCGAGCCACGCCACCCGCCCAGCGCTGTCGACAGGCGGTGGCGGATGATCTCCTCGACCGTCGGCGCGGGGTGGCCTGCGGCGGTGATGGGGGCAGTCGACTCAGTGTCCACGTGGCGGCACGATCTCGTAGGCGGGATTGAAGATGGTGGGCATTCCGCGGGTGAAGGTGACCCGACCGGTGGCACGCAGGTACGTGCCGGGCTCGATGCCGCCGATGGTCCGCCTGCCCAGCCAGATGAGGTTGATGGTGCGGCTGCCGTCATAGAGGTCGACGACGAGGGCGGGGACGTTGACCCGCGGACGGAGCGTCACCGCGCGGACCGTTCCCGTGACGGTGGCGACCTGACGGTCCAGGAGCTCGCTCATGCGAGTGCTGCCGTGGCGGTCGGACCCCTCGAGCAGCTCGTCCGCCTCGATCTCGTGGACCGGCTTGGTCAGGCGCTCGCTGAGGCGGGCCAGCAGCGAGCGGTGGTGCCCGTCGGCGTGCTCCGTGGCGCTGGGCGATGCCATGCCCACCTCCTAGCGGACCTCGGTGATCTCGGGGCCGCGCTCGAAGGGATTGAGGTCGTCGGCGCTGCGCCCGCTGGGCTGACCCTCATCGTCATCGTCCTCGGTGTCGGAGCCGGTGACCTCCTGCGGAAGTCGCAGCGGCAGCAGCTCTCGCGGCGCCATGGCGGCATCACCACGCACGACGACGGTCTTGCGGACCATCTCCATGAGGGGCGTCGCGGCTTCCTCGTCGATGGCGGCACGCCCGGAGAAGACGGCGCGCAGGAACCATCGGGGCCCGTCGACACCCACGAACCGCGCCGGCGCGAAGACCGTGCGGCCGTCCGGCCCGGCGGAGGGCATGCGGGTGCGGAGCTCGATGCCGAAGGCACCCCTCTGCTCGTCGGCGGTGCCGCCCTGGCTGACGATGGACGCGGCGATCTCGGAGCGGATGTCGTCCCAGATGCCGAGAGTCTTGGGCGCCGCGAAGGCCTGCAGCTGCACCGCGGAGTCCTCGAGGACGGCGGTGGCGCCGACGACGTTCTGGGTGGACTCCTCGACCTCGAGGCGCAGCTCCATCCCGGGGACGCCGACGATCCAGAGCGCGCCGAGGTCGAGCCTGCCCGTGGGTCCGTCGACCTCGCTGGCGTCGTAGGGGCCCTCCCCAGCGGTGCGATCCGCCACAGCGCCGTCGTCCCCGGCGGCGTTGTCGTCGCTCGCGGCGGCACCGGCGGCCACAGGCGACCCCTCGTCGCCGTCGCCGGTGGGATCCTCCACGAGGTCCGGGGTGTCGACCTCGGACACCTGGTCTGCGGAGGCGGACTCCGCCTGCTCTGCCTTCTTGCCGCGCCGGAAGATGCTCACTGCCTCGTCAATCCCTCGTGTGTCGTGTCGGGTGCCGCGCCAAACCCGCCGCTGGCACCATGCCCAGTCTCCCCCCGCGCGCTCTCCGAGAGCGAATCCACCTCGGCGAAGTCCGCGATGGCAACCTGCTGGACGACGAGCTGCGCAATGCGGTCGCCCCGCCGCACCGTGAACGTCTCGACGGCGTCGAGGTTGACCAGGTTGACCAGGATCTCCCCACGGTAGCCCGCGTCGACTGTGCCGGGGGCATTCACGATGCTGATGCCGTGCCGGGCGGCGAGGCCGGACCTCGGGTGGACGAGCCCGACGTAGCCCACCGGCAGCGCGATGGCCACGCCGGTGGGCACGAGCGCGCGCTCCCCGGGGGCCAGCGTGACGTCGGCCGCCGCGCGCAGGTCCGCCCCGGCGTCGCCGGGATGGGTGTATGCCGGGAGGGGGAGCTCGGGGTCCAGCCGCCGGATCTGGACGGGGACGCGAGAAGGGTCAGCCACGGGGACTGACCCTATCCCTGCCGGGCGCCGGGGCCGGCGCGGCGTCGACGCCCGGCCGAGCTGGCAGGCGCGCGACGATCAGGCCGCGCACTCCGTGCACACCATCTGCCCGTTGACCTCCTTGGCCAGCTGGCTCCGGTGGTGCACCAGGAAGCACCGCGAGCAGGTGAACTCGTCAGCCTGCCGCGGGAGCACCCGCACGGAGAGCTCCTCCCCGCTGAGGTCGGCGCCGGGAAGCTCAAAGCCCTCAGCCTGCTCCGTCTCGTCGACGTCGACACTCGAGGTGCTCTTGTCGGCCCGACGGGACTTCAGTTCCTCGATGGAGTCCTCGGACAGCTCGTCGTCAGTCTTGCGCGGCGCGTCGTAGTCAGTCGCCATGGTCGCTGTCGCTCCCTAGTAGGTCGTTGGTCACACCCCAGTGGGTGCATGTTTGCTGCGTCAACGCAGGCAGCCCGCTTTTTGTGCCCTCGTGTGGCGGGGATTGTGCCCTATCGGCGACACGCCGTCATCCACCGGGGTACGTAGGCCGAGATCCCCGGCGTCCAGGGCGTCGCCGGGTCGGTGTGACCAGCGCCACAGGGCCCGGACAGGCATGCAGGTCAGACGCTCGCCCTGACCCTCCCTTTACCAATCGTTCACCCAATGATCGGCAACCCGGATGCCTGTCTTGGGCGTCTTTCGTTTTAGAGTCCAAGCCCAGCCGGGACCGACTCACCCACGAGAAGAGGTGCACCATGACCGAGTTTCACGCCGAGATGCGCGACCGTGCAGCCACCGCGGTCAAGTCCCTGAAGCAGGCCCACGCCACTGGCGATGACTACCTCGTCGAGGTGCGGGAGGCCGAGCTCGAGAACCTCGCCAGGCTGGCGAGCGACCACGGCCTGCGGATCCCCGAACTGGCCGGGTACACCGCGGCCTGACCGCCGCACAACGCCCACAGGTGATCGCCGGCAGGTGCCGGCGATCACGTGCGTCCGGACACTCCTCGGTGGCCTGTCAGACCCAGCTCAGCCGTCGGCGAGACCGACCGCGACAGCCACTCGCCTGCACAGTGCATCGTGCAGGCCGGGCGCGGCCGCCAACACCATCGCCCTGCTGGGCGGCTCGGTGCCGAGCCCGCTGACGACGCCACCCGCTTCGGTGACCACGAGCGCTGCCGCCGCCATGTCCCACGCGTTGAGTCCCCGCTCGAAGTAGGCGTCGAGCGAGCCGTCGGCGACATGACAGAGGTCGAGGGCCGCGCTGCCGAAGCGCCTGATGTCCCGCACGTGCGGGATGACGTCGGCCAGCACCTGCGCCTGCCAGCGGCGGACGCCCGACTCGTACCCGAAACCGGTGCCCACCAGCGCCTGGGCGAGGTCGGACTGGCTGCCGACGCCGAGCCGCACGGCCTGGGCCCCGGCCACCGACATCCAGGCCCCGCCGCCCAGGCGGGCACGGAAGGTCCTGCCTCGCTCGGGGTCCACCACCGCCCCTGCCACCGGCGTCCACTCACCGGGCACGGCCGGGTCACCCACCACTGCGGCGACGGACACGGCATACGCCGGGATGCCGTAGAGGTAGTTGACGGTCCCGTCGATCGGGTCGACCACCCAGGTGAGCTCCGAGCTCGTGGCTGAGCCGCCCTCCTCCTCCCCCAGGAAGCCGTCAGACGGGCGGGCCGCACGCAGCCGGGCGCGGATGAGGTCCTGGGCACGCTGGTCCATGACGGTCACGACGTCGGTCGCGCTCGACTTGGTCCGCTCCACCCCGAGCTCCTCGGGGCGCTCGTCCACGATCAGCCGAGCGGCCTCCGCCGCCACCTCGACGGCGAGCGACTCCAGCTCAGCCAGCGGCAGGCTGTCGGGGGCGGTGGCCACGGTCAGTCCTGTCCGCACAGCGCCGGCTTGGCCACGCGCAGGTTGGGGCAGCAGCCGGGGCGGCACACCGACGGGCGGGCGTCCGTGCCGGGCCAGGCCGGCCGGGCCGGCTGCTCGCCTCGGGCCTCACCTGCCCGCTCCAGGAGCAGGTCGACCAGCCCCGAGACGAACTCGCCGTCCGTGCCGACCGTGGGGACGCGGACCATGCGCAGCCCGAGCCTCTCGGCCGTCTCGGCTGCCTCGGTGTCGAGGTCGTAGATGACCTCCATGTGGTCGGAGACGAACCCGATCGGCGCGACCACGACGGTGGTTGCGCCCCCGGTGGCGAGCTCCTCCAGCCGGTCGTTCACGTCGGGCTCGAGCCAGGGCTGGGTCGGTGGCCCGGACCGGGAGCAGAACACCAGCTCGCCCTCGAGGTCGAGGTCGAGGGTGGCGTTGACCTCCTCGGTGATGGCGGCGCTGAGCGCACGGTGCTGCCGGCTGTAGAGGTGGCCCTCGGTGTCGCCCGGCCCGGACGTCTCGTCCATGGCGGTCGGGATCGAGTGGGTGACGAAGACGAGGCGGAGGGCGGCCGCGTCGACGCCACTGCGCACCAGGTCACGCACGGCATCGGTGACCAGGCGCGCGTTGGAGCGCGAGAAGCCCGGGTGGTTGAAGTAGGGCCGGATCTTGTCGACGCTGACCTCGAGTCCCTCCTCTCCCGCCTGCGCCACGGCGCCCGCAAGGTCCTCGCGGTACTGGCGGCACGACGAGTAGGAGGAGTAGGCGCTCGTGACGATGGTGACGAGCCTGCGCATGCCGCGGCTCTCGGCCTCCCGCAGGGCCTCGACGGTGAAGGGAGAGAAGTTGCGGTTGCCCCACACGAGCGGGGTGTCGATCTCGCGCCGGTCGAGCTCGGCCCGGAGCGCGGCGAGCAGCGTGCGGTTCTGGTCGTTGATCGGGCTCCTGCCCCCGAAGCGGTAGTAGTGCTCACCGACCTCCTCGAGCCGCTCGTCGGGGATGCCCTTGCCCGCTGTGACGGTCCGGAGGAACGGCAGGACGTCCTCCGGCTTCTCGGGCCCCCCGAACGAGAGCAACAGGA
>Ga0247818_10002314_pt1 | contig 12342 bp, 12 predicted proteins | sample 13C_Glucose_Day1_FD_192424 | JGI IMG/M metagenome (GOLD analysis project Ga0247818, IMG submission 192424) | Soil microbial communities from agricultural site in Penn Yan, New York, United States - 13C_Glucose_Day1 | ecosystem: Environmental > Terrestrial > Soil > Agricultural land | place...
ATCCCGCCTCGCCACCGTCCTGGAGGTCCGCGCCCAGGACGCCCCCGGCCTGCTGCACCGGATCGGCCGCGCCCTGGAGGGAGCGGCCGTACGCGTCCGCAGCGCCCACGTCTCCACCCTCGGCGCCAACGCCGTCGACACCCTCTACGTGACCCGTCCGGACGGCTCCCTCCTCCCGGACGAGGAGGCCGTCGACCTGGCCCGGACGCTGGAGGCGGCGCTGGGGTGAGCAGGGCCTCTCCGGCCGATCCGACCGGAGAGGACAGGGCCCGCCCGGCTCCGGATACCCTGGGTGGCGACCATCCGCCCCGACCCGAGGATCGCGACCACCGTGTTCGATACGCTTTCCGACCGCCTCAGCGCGACTTTCAAGTCCCTCCGGGGCAAAGGCCGCCTCTCCGAGCAGGACATCGACAGCGCGGCCCGGGAAATCCGTATCGCCCTCCTCGAGGCCGACGTCGCCCTGCCCGTCGTCCGCGCGTTCATCAAGAACGTCAAGGAGCGGGCCCTCGGCGCCGAGGTCTCCAAGGCGCTGAACCCCTCCCAGCAGGTCATCAAGATCGTCAACGACGAGCTGGTGTCGATCCTCGGCGGCGAGACCCGGCGGCTGCGGTTCGCCAAGACCGCGCCGACCGTGATCATGCTCGCCGGTCTCCAGGGTGCCGGTAAGACCACCCTCGCCGGAAAGCTCGGCCTCTGGCTGAAGGGTCAGGGGCACTCGCCGCTGCTCGTCGCCTGTGACCTCCAGCGCCCCAACGCCGTCAACCAGCTCTCGGTCGTCGCCGACCGCGCGGGCGTCGCCTTCTACGGCCCGCAGCCGGGCAACGGCGTCGGCGACCCGGTCCAGGTCGCCAAGGACTCGATCGAGTACGCGCGCTCCAAGGTCTTCGACGTCGTCATCGTCGACACCGCCGGCCGCCTCGGCATCGACCAGGAGCTGATGCAGCAGGCCGCGGACATCCGCGACGCCGTCAGCCCCGACGAGATCCTCTTCGTCGTCGACGCCATGATCGGTCAGGACGCGGTCAACACCGCCGAGGCCTTCCGCGACGGCGTCGGCTTCGACGGCGTCGTGCTCTCCAAGCTCGACGGCGACGCCCGCGGTGGTGCCGCGCTCTCCATCGCGCACGTCACCGGCAAGCAGATCATGTTCGCCTCCAACGGCGAGAAGCTGGACGACTTCGACGCGTTCCACCCGGACCGCATGGCGTCCCGCATCCTCGGCATGGGCGACATGCTGTCGCTCATCGAGAAGGCCCAGCAGACCTTCGACGAGGAAGAGGCCGCCAAGATGGCCTCGAAGCTCGCGTCGAAGAAGGGCCAGGACTTCACCCTGGACGACTTCCTCGCCCAGATGGAGCAGGTCCGCAAGATGGGCTCCATCTCCAAGCTCCTCGGCATGCTGCCCGGCATGGGCCAGATGAAGGAGCAGATCGCCAACATCGACGAGCGCGAGGTGGACCGCACCGCCGCCGTCATCAAGTCGATGACCCCGGCCGAGCGCCAGGACCCGACGATCATCAACGGCTCCCGTCGCGCCCGCATCGCCAAGGGCTCCGGCGTCGAGGTCAGCGCGGTGAAGAGCCTGGTCGAGCGGTTCTTCGAGGCCCGCAAGATGATGTCCCGGATGGCCCAGGGCGGCGGCCTGCCCGGCATGCCCGGGATGCCGGGCATGGGCGGCGGTCCCGGCCGGCAGAAGAAGCAGGTCAAGCAGGCCAAGGGCAAGCGCAAGAGCGGCAACCCGATGAAGCGGAAGGCCGACGAGCAGGCCGCCCAGGAGAAGCGGGAGCAGGCCCAGCAGGGCGGCGCCTTCGGTCTGCCGGGCGCCGGCCAGGGCCCGCAGGACTTCGAGCTGCCCGACGAGTTCAAGAAGTTCATGGGCTGACACCCGCTCGCGCGTCCCCGCGCGGACCGGGTGCAGACCGGAGGGGCCCGGGTCGGTTTCGCAGCGGCGAAACCGGCCCGGGCCCTTTCTCGTCCGCACGGCCCACCCGTAGTGCCGCATTTGTCATGATCTTCGATACTGAGGCCACTGCCGCCCCGAGGAGAGCCCAGTGGCCAACCCCGTACCCCCGCGCGACCGGACCGACCAGCCCTGGCGCTCGGAAGGGGCACCGCCGCCCCCCTCGCCGAAGAAGCGGATGCCGGGGGGCTGGGGCAGCCTCATCCTCACCGCCCTCATCGTGTACCTGATCGCCAACGTCGTGCTGTCGTTCTTCAACGACGGCGACGGGCCGACGATCTCGTACACCGAGTTCGACAAGCAGGTCGCCGCCGGGAACGTCACCAAGATCTACTCCAAGGGCGACGCCATCCAGGGCCAGCTGAAGGAGAAGCAGCCGGTCCCCGACGGCGACGGCGACTACACCAAGTTCCAGACCCAGCGGCCCGCCTTCGCCGACGACGACCTGTGGGCGCAGCTGACCAAGCAGAAGGTGACCGTCACCGCCGAGCCCGTCGTGCAGGAACGCTCCTTCCTCGCCAACCTCCTCCTCTCGCTCGCCCCGATGCTGCTCCTCGTCCTCCTCTGGGTCTTCATCGCCCGCCGGATGAGCGCCGGCATGGGCGGGGCCGGCGGCATGCTGGGCCGCAAGCAGCCGCCCAAACCCGTCGAGGTGGAGGGCGGCAAGCGCACCACCTTCGCCGACGTCGCCGGCATCGACGAGGTCGAGGGCGAGCTCAACGACGTCGTCGACTTCCTGAAGAACCCGCAGGCCTACCGCGAGATGGGCGCCAAGATGCCCCGCGGCGTCCTCCTCGCCGGACCTCCCGGCACCGGCAAGACGCTCCTCGCCCGGGCCGTCGCCGGCGAGGCCGGGGTGCCCTTCTTCTCCGCCTCCGCCTCCGAGTTCATCGAGATGATCGTCGGCGTCGGCGCCTCCCGGGTCCGCGAACTCTTCGCCGAGGCCCGCAAGGTCGCCCCCGCGATCATCTTCATCGACGAGATCGACACCATCGGCCGGGCCCGCGGCGGCGGCTCCGGCATGGGCGGCCACGACGAACGCGAGCAGACGCTCAACCAGATCCTCACCGAGATGGACGGCTTCACCGGCTCCGAGGGCGTCATCGTCCTCGCCGCCACCAACCGCGCCGACGTCCTCGACCCCGCCCTCACCCGCCCCGGCCGCTTCGACCGGATCGTCCACGTCAACCCGCCCGACCGGGGCGGCCGCGAGGCCATCCTCAGGATCCACACCCGGCAGATCCCGCTCGCCAAGGACGTCGACCTGGAGCAGGTCGCCCGCACCACCCCCGGCATGACCGGCGCCGAACTCGCCAACCTCGCCAACGAGGCCGCCCTCCTCGCCGTCAAGCGCGAGCAGCGGGCCGTCACCCAGTCCGACCTCTCCGACGCCCTGGAGAAGGTCCAGCTCGGCGCCGAACGCCCGCTCGTCATGCCCGAGGAGGAACGCCGCCGCACCGCCTACCACGAGAGCGGCCACGCCCTCCTCGGCATGCTCCAGCCCGGCGCCGACCCCGTCCGCAAGATCACCATCGTGCCCCGCGGCCGCGCCCTCGGCGTCACGCTGTCCACACCCGACGCCGACAAGTACGCCTACACCGAGGAGTACCTGCGGGGCCGGATCATCGGCGCCCTCGGCGGCATGGCGGCCGAGCAGGTCGTCTTCGGCGTCATCACCACCGGCGCCGAGAGCGACCTCGAACAGGTCACCAACATCGCCCGCGGCATGGTCGGCCGCTGGGGCATGAGCGAGACCGTCGGCCGGCTCACCGCCATCCCGAGCGACGCCCAGCAGGCGTACGGCCTCTCCGCCGCCCCCGCGACCCTCGACACCGTCGACGCCGAGATGCGCCGGATCGTCGACGAGTGCTACGAGGACGCCCTCCGGCTCCTGCGCGAGCACCGCGACAAGCTCGACGCCCTCAGCGCCGCGCTGCTCAGCAACGAGACGCTGGAGGAGGCGGCCGCCTACCGCGCGGCGGGCATCGAACGACCCGACCCGAACGCCCCCGAGCCGGGAGTCGGCCCCAACCCGGAGACGCCCGCCTGAGCGGTACGGACGCGGCCTGAGCGGGTACGGACGCGGCCCGAGCGGCAAGGGCGCGGCCTGAGCCGTACGGACGCCGGCCGGGAGGCCGTGTCCCCGGGCCGGGGCCCGTGGGCACGGGCCGGGGAGCGTGGACGTCTCCCGGGGGAGCGGGGACGGCCGTACGGCCCCCGGCCCGCGTCCGTACGGCAGTCGCCGGAGCCGTACGGCTTCCGCGTTCTCCTACGCGACGCGCGCGACGACGTACCGGAAGACGTTCGGCATCCACACCGTGCCGTCGGGGCGCCGGTACGGGGTCAGGGCCTCCTCGATCTCCTTCTCCACCTGCGCCGGGTCGGTGGCCCGCACGGCCGCGTCGAAGACGCCGGTGGACAGCAGCCCGCGCACCGCGCTGGCCTCGTCCGCGTAGCCGAAGGGGCAGGCCACCCGCCCCGCGCCGACCGGCCGCAGCCCGGCCCGCACCGCCAGCGCGCCCAGGTCGGTGCCGGGGGAGGGGCGCCGGTCCGCGAGCCGGTCCGCGAGCCGCAGCAGCGGTTCCGTCGCGCACCGCTCCGGCGGCCCCCAGCCGGCCAGCACGACCGCCGCGCCCGATTGGGCCACCCGGGTGAGGTCGGCCGGCCCGAAGGAGGTGCGGTCGGCCGCGTGGAAGGCGGTGACCACGTCGTAGGAACCGTCCGCCGGCACGTCCGGGGTGACCGTCACGGCGTCGGGGAGGCGGGTCCTGGCCAGCTCCACGCGCGCGTGGTCCCCCTCCGCCCCGGCGACCGAGGCGCCGCGGGCCGCCGCCATCAGCAGGGCCAGGCCGGTGCCGCAGTCCAGGCCCAGCAGGCGGGTGCCGGGGCCCACGCCGAGGCGCGCGTAGGCCGCCTCGTAGAGCGGGACGAGCATCCGTTCCTGGATCTCGGCCCAGTCGCGCGCGGGGTGGTGCGGGACGAGCGTAGGTGTCATGGATCAGGCCCCATTCCGTGCCGGACGACAGCCCCCCGTAGTCAGGGAACTGCGCTTCGCGCCCGGCGTCCAGTGCTCGCGCCGGACGACTCCGGACGAGTTCGGGCCACCCCGCGCGAGCCCCGGCGCGCAGGGGGCGCGAGCGCCGGTCCGTCGAGGAGGGGGCCGGTGCCCGAACTCGGGCACCGGCCCGGTAATGTCCCCTCCCACACCGCTCCGGCGCGCGTGACATGACCGCGCGCCGGGGCGTATGCGCCGCTGTGCACCAGCTCCGGACGCCTGGGTACCGACTGACGGGTACGTGCAAAATATTTGAGTTGCCCCGGAATGGAACCCGGAGGGGATCCGGCTCGTTGTACCCGACGTGAGCACGACACCACCTGTCCTCGCCGCAGAGCTGGCGCAGGCGTGGGCCGACATTCAGCGGCACCACCCCGAGCTGCCGGACCTCGCCGCGCCCGAGTCCCTGATCGGAGAGTCCTCGTCCGCCTGCGGCGCCGAGCTCTCCTTCGAGCGACTGCTCCACGAGGCAGTCCACGGCATCGCCGCCGCCCGGGGTGTCCGTGACACCTCCCGCGCCGGCCGCTACCACAACCGCAGATTCCTCGCGATCGCCGAGGAGATGGGCCTCGACCATCCCGAGGAGCCGCACGCCAGCAGCGGCTTCTCCCTGGTCACGCTCAACCCCGAGGCGAAGCGCCGGTACCGGCCCACCATCGAGCGGCTCCAGCGCGCCCTCAAGGCGCACACGGTCGCCACGGCCTCCGACACCAAGCGCTCCTTCCGCGGACCGGCCGCCCGGCACGGCTCCTCGGGCGGCGGCGTCCGCGTCAAGGCCGTCTGCGACTGCGGGCGCAACGTGCGCGTGGTGCCCTCGGTGCTCGCGCAGGCCCCGATCGTGTGCGGCGGATGCGGCAAGCCCTTCCGGATCCCCGAGACGGTGGGCGCCGCCGGTTGACCTGGCGGGGTGTGGCACAATGGTCAGCTGTACTCGACAGTCGCACAGGACCCCTCTCTCCTCCGGCTGACGCGTCCATCGGGCACCCGAGTACCGCAACCCCACGTGGCATCTCAAGTGCCCCACCACGTCAAGACCAGGAGACACCACTCCAGTGGCAGTCAAGATCAAGCTCAAGCGCCTCGGCAAGATTCGCCAGCCGCACTACCGCATCGTCGTCGCCGACTCGCGCACCCGCCGTGACGGCCGCGCGATCGAGGAGATCGGCCTCTACCACCCGACGTACAACCCGTCGCGTATCGAGGTCGACTCCGAGCGTGCGCAGTACTGGCTCTCCGTCGGCGCCCAGCCGACCGAGCCCGTCCTCGCCATCCTGAAGCTCACCGGCGACTGGCAGAAGCACAAGGGCCTCCCGGCCCCGGAGAAGGCCCTGCTCTCCCCGGTGACCAAGGAAGAGAAGCGCGCTTCCTTCGACGAGTTCGCCAAGGCGCTCGAGGGCGCCGAGGACAAGGGCGAGGCCATCACCCCGAAGGCCAAGAAGGCGAAGGCGGACGAGGCCGAGGCCGAGTCCACCACCGAGGCCTGATCATGCTCGAGGAGGCTCTCGAGCACCTCGTGAAGGGCATCGTCGACAACCCCGACGACGTGCAGGTCGCCTCGCGCAACCTGCGTCGCGGCCGCGTGCTGGAGGTCCGGGTCCACCCCGACGACCTCGGCAAGGTGATCGGCCGCAACGGCCGCACCGCGCGTGCGCTGCGCACCGTCGTGGGCGCCATCGGCGGCCGTGGCATCCGCGTCGACCTCGTCGACGTGGACCAGGTCCGCTGAAAGTTTGACACCGGCACGGGCCGGGGAGGGCAGCCGCCCACCCCGGCCCGTTGCCGTACGACAGGAAGAGTTCACCAGTGCAGTTGGTAGTCGCGCGGATCGGCCGCGCCCACGGGATCAAGGGCGACGTCACCGTGGAGGTGCGCACCGACGAGCCCGAACTGCGGCTCGGCCCCGGCGCCGTCCTGCTCACCGACCCGGCCTCCGCCGGTCCGCTGACCATCGAGTCCGGCAAGGTGCACAGCGGCCGGCTGCTCCTCCGCTTCGAGGGCGTCCGCGACCGCAACGCCGCCGAAGCCCTCCGCAACACCCTCCTCATCGCCGAGATCGACCCCGAGGAACTCCCCGAGGAGGAGGACGAGTACTACGACCACCAGCTCGTCGACCTCGACGTGGTCCTCGCCGACGGCACCCTCGTCGGCGCGATCACCGAGATCTCCCACCTGCCCTCGCAGGACCTGTTCATCGTCGAGCGCCCCGACGGCACCGAGCTGATGATCCCCTTCGTCGAGCAGATCGTCACCGAGATCGACCTGGAGAACCAGCGGGCCGTCATCGACCCGCCGCCCGGCCTCATCGACGACCGCGCCGAGATCGCCTCCGCCCGCGACGCCGAAGAGGACGACCAGGCATGAGGCTCGACGTCGTCACGATCTTCCCCGAGTACCTCGAACCGCTGAACGTCTCCCTCGTCGGCAAGGCACGCGCGCGCGGCCAGCTCGACGTCCACGTCCACGACCTGCGGCAGTGGACGTACGACCGGCACAACACCGTCGACGACACCCCGTACGGCGGCGGCCCCGGCATGGTCATGAAGACCGGGCCCTGGGGCGAGGCCCTCGACCAGACCCTCGCCGACGGCTACGACGCCGGAGCCCACGGCCCCGTCCTCGTCGTCCCCACCCCCAGCGGCCGGCCCTTCACCCAGGAACTCGCCGTCGAACTCTCCGAGCGACCCTGGCTGATCTTCACCCCGGCCCGCTACGAGGGCATCGACCGCCGCGTCATGGACGAGTACGCCACCCGCATGCCCGTCTACGAGGTCTCCATCGGCGACTACGTGCTCGCCGGCGGCGAGGCCGCCGTCCTGGTGATCACCGAGGCCGTCGCCCGCCTCCTCCCCGGCGTCCTCGGCAACGCCGAGTCGCACCGCGACGACTCCTTCGCCCCCGGCGCCATGGCCAACCTCCTCGAAGGCCCCGTCTACACCAAGCCCCCCGAGTGGCGCGGCCACGCGATCCCCGACGTGCTGGTCAGCGGCCACCACGGCAAGATCGCCCGCTGGCGCCGCGACGAGGCCTTCCGCCGCACCGCCGCCCACCGGCCCGACCTCATCGAGCGCTGCGACCCCGCCGCCTTCGACAAGAAGGACCGCGAGACCCTCTCCATCCTCGGCTGGGCCCCCGAGCCCGGCGGCCGATTTTGGCGCAGGGTCGAGGGCGTGGAAGAATAGGCGACTGCCGTACGTCCGGCGCGCGCCCCTGCCACAGGGGGAGCCGCCCGCCAACGACCGTACGGCGCTCCCATGATTCGTACGTCACCGCTGATGACCTGTGGCATCGGCGAGGAAAGAGACCTCCATGGCCTCCCTGCTCGACCAGGTGAACGCGGCTTCCCTCCGCTCCGACCTGCCCGCCTTCCGTCCCGGCGACACCGTGAACGTCCACGTGCGCGTCATCGAGGGCAACCGCTCGCGTATCCAGCAGTTCAAGGGCGTCGTCATCCGCCGCCAGGGCTCCGGCGTCTCCGAGACCTTCACCGTCCGCAAGGTCTCGTTCTCCGTCGGCGTCGAGCGCACCTTCCCGGTGAACAGCCCGATCTTCGAGAAGATCGAGGTCGTGACCCGCGGTGACGTCCGTCGCGCCAAGCTCTACTACCTCCGTGAGCTCCGCGGCAAGGCCGCGAAGATCAAGGAGAAGCGCGACCGCTGAGCCACGGCTCACCGCTCGCGTGACGCTTCACGCTCCTCGTACAGGCGGGCCGGATAGGCTCACCCCCCGATGGACACCGAAGCACAGCACACGGAGCGCGACCCCTCCTCCCCGGCGGATCCCCAACCGGATCCCGCCTCGGACGACGGGTCGCGCTCCGTGCGCGTTTCCGGGGCACCCGAGGGCCCGGACCCCAGCCCGGGACCCGGGACCGACGCCGAACCCGAGGCGGACCCCGACACCGGGCGCGGCCCCTCCTGGCGCAGGACGGGCCTGCTCGGCGCCGTCTGCGTGGTCTTCCTGCTCCTCCTCAGCCACTTCGTGGCCCAGCCGTTCCTGATCCCCAGCGGCTCCATGGAACCGACCCTCCAGGTCGGAGACCGGATCCTGGTCAACAAGCTGGCGTACCGTTTCAGCAGTGAGCCGCGCCGCGGGGACGTCGTCGTCTTCGACGGCACCGGATCCTTCGTCCAGGAGGAGCCCACCGGCGACCCCGTCACCGGCCTGCTGCACGACACCGCCGCCGCCCTCGGGCTCGCCGCCCCCGACGAGACCGACTTCGTGAAGCGCGTCGTCGGCGTCGGCGGCGACCGGGTCGTCTGCTGCGACGCGACCGGCCGGCTCACCGTCAACGGCACCCGCGTCCAGGAGCCGTACCTCACCCCCGGCGACCGGCCCTCCGACGTGCCCTTCGACATCGTCGTCCCCCCGGGCACCCTCTGGGTGATGGGCGACCACCGCAGCCAGTCCAGCGACTCCCGCGACCACCTGGGCAGCCCCGGCGGCGGCGTGGTCCCCGTCGACAAGGTCGTCGGCCGCGCCGACTGGATCGTCTGGCCCTTCGGCCGCTGGACCACCGTGAGCGAGAGCGACGCCTACGACGCCGTACCGCCGCCACCGGCCGGCGGACACCAGGTCGGCCCCCGGGGGAGGGCACATGGGTAGCCGCGGCCGCCGCCCCGGCGGCGAACCGGGCGGCACCGACGCGCCGCCGCCCGGCCGCGCCGAACGCCGCAGGCTCGCCCGCAAGGTCAAGAGGCGCCGGCAGCGCTCCGCGCTCCGCGAGATCCCCATCCTCGTCGGCGTCGCGGTGCTCATCGCGCTCGTCCTCAAGACCTTCCTCGTCCAGGCGTTCGTCATCCCCTCCGGCTCCATGGAGCAGACGATCCGGATCCGCGACCGCGTGGTCGTCGACAAACTCACCCCGTGGTTCGGCTCCGAACCCCGGCGCGGCGACGTCGTGGTCTTCAAGGACCCCGGCAACTGGCTCCACCAGGACACCGCCCCCGCCGCCGACGACCCCATCGGGATCAAGCAGCTCAAGCAGGCGCTGACCTTCATCGGCCTGATGCCCTCCGCCGACGAGCGGGACCTCATCAAGCGGGTCGTCGCGGTCGGCGGCGACACCGTCCGCTGCTGCGGCCAGGACGGCCGGATCACCGTCAACGGCGTGCCCCTGGACGAGCCGTACCTCAACCCCGGCGACAAGCCGTCCACGATCCCCTTCGACGTGAAGGTCCCCGAAGGCCGGATCTTCGTCCTCGGCGACCACCGCTCCGACTCCGCCGACTCCCGCTACCACCTGGACGAGCCGGGCCGGGGCACCGTCGCCCTGGAACAGGTCGTGGGCCGCGCCGTGGCGATCGCCTGGCCGCTCGGCCACTGGCGCGGCCTGGAGGAGCGGGACACCTTCGCCGCCGTGCCGGACGGACGTACGACCTCCGAGACCGCGCTCGGCATGTCGCATAGTGTGTCCTCGCGGAACGCGAACGGAATGCCCTGGCCGCCGACCCCTGCGGAACTCCTGCTCGTTATGGGAGTGGCGGGCCTGTCCCTGTTCCGGGGCGGGCAGTTGCACGGAGTGAGGAGTGGATGTGGGGGAAGTGGCCGTCGGCGCGCGTTCCGGACAGGACGGGCCCGAGGACAGGGCCGACGGGGCCAGAGGTGAGAACGTGACGGAAGAGAACACGAACGGCGACGGGACGTCGTCGTCCGGCGAGCGCCCGGAGCGGACCGGCGGGACCGGCGGTCCCGACGACACCGGTGCCGACACCGGCGACGGCGGCGAACACGGCGAGAACGGCGCACCGCCGAGGAAGCAGCGCTCCTTCTGGAAGGAACTGCCCCTCCTCATCGGCATCGCCCTGATCCTCGCCCTGCTGATCAAGACCTTCCTGGTGCAGGCGTTCTCGATTCCCTCGGAATCGATGATGAACACCCTCAAGAAGGGCGACCGGGTCCTCGTCGACAAGCTGACCCCCTGGTTCGGCTCCGAGCCCGAGCGCGGCGAGGTCGTCGTCTTCCACGACCCGGGCGGCTGGCTGGAGACCGCCGAGACCCCCAAGCCCAACGCGATCCAGAAGTTCCTCAGCTTCATCGGCCTCATGCCGTCCGCCGAGGAGAAGGACCTCATCAAGCGGGTCATCGCCGTCGGCGGCGACACCGTCTCCTGCAAGGAGGGCGGCAAGGTCGTCCTCAACGGCAAGGAACTCGACGAGACCGCCTACCTCTACCCCGGCTCCGTCCCCTGCCAGGACTCCTTCGGCCCGATCAAGGTCCCCCAGGACCGCATCTGGGTCATGGGCGACAACCGGCAGAACTCCCTCGACTCCCGCTTCCACCAGGAGCTCCCCGGCGGCGGCACCATCGCCGAGGACCAGGTAGTCGGCCGCGCCGTGGTCGTCGCCTGGCCGATCACCCGCTGGGCCACCCTCCCGGTCCCGGACGTCTTCGACCAGCCCGGCCTCGACCCGGCCTCGGCCGCCGCCCCAGCCGCCCTCCCGGCCGCGGCCGGACTCGCCGGAGCACTCCCGCTCGTGCTCTGGCGCCGCAAGAAGCGAGCCACACGGCATACCGCCGAGTAGCTTCCCGCGGGTAGGGTGCCGTCCCAGATCGTCGACAGACCCCTGGGGTGCGCATGAGCGGAACGACCAAGAAACGTGACGGCCACGGCCGGCTCGGCAGCGCACTGTCCGGGCTTGCCGTGGCCGTCGGCTGTCTGCTCTTCCTCGGCGGCTTCGTCGCCGGAGCGCTGCTCTACCAGCCGTACACCGTGCCCACCGGCTCCATGGCCCCCACCCTCGCCGTCGGCTCCAAGGTCCTCGCCCAGCGGATCGACGGCGACGAGGTCCGGCGCGGCGACATCGTCGTCTTCAAGGACCCCCTGTGGGGCGACGCCACCATGGTCAAACGCGTCGTCGGCATCGGCGGCGACACCGTCGCCTGCTGCGGCACCGGCGGCCGCCTCACCGTCAACGGCACCCCGCTCGACGAGCCCTACCTCGGGACCGGCGCGGGCGGCCCGGGCGGCGTCGTCCCCGAGGAGTTCAGCGCCACCGTCCCCGAGGGCAGCCTCTTCCTCCTCGGCGACGACCGCACCACCTCCCTCGACTCCCGCAGCCACCTCGAGGACACCGCCCAGGGCTCCGTCCCCCGCTCCACCGTCGTCGCCCGCGTCGACTCCGTCGTCTGGCCGCTCGACGGCGGACTCGTGGACCGCCCCGCCGCCTTCGCCGCCCTCCCCGGCGGCGTCTCCACCCCCGGCCCCGTCGGCCTCCTGCTCACCGCCATCGCCGCCGGCGCCTTCCTCATCCTCGCCGGAGCCGCCCACGGCCCCGTCGCCAAGCTCCTGGGCGGGCGCGCCAAGCCCGCGAGGGAGAAGGTGAAG
>Ga0247818_10002315_pt1 | contig 12340 bp, 10 predicted proteins | sample 13C_Glucose_Day1_FD_192424 | JGI IMG/M metagenome (GOLD analysis project Ga0247818, IMG submission 192424) | Soil microbial communities from agricultural site in Penn Yan, New York, United States - 13C_Glucose_Day1 | ecosystem: Environmental > Terrestrial > Soil > Agricultural land | place...
ACCATGGAATTCATGGTGTTGCAATTCGGTCGTCTACGGTGCCTGATCGTCGATGACAGCCCACGTTTTTCGGATACTGCTCGGCGACTGCTCGAGCGGCAGGGCATCACGGTGGTCGGCACGGCTTCGAACACCGCCGACGCGGTCCGGTCGGCCGCGGAGTTGCAGCCCGATGTCATCCTGGTCGACGTCGAACTCGGCGCGGAGAGTGGATTCGAACTCGCGGAGCGGCTCGACGAGGACGCGTTCCCGGCCGCGGTGATCTTGATTTCCACCCACGCCGAGCAGGACCTGGCGGACTTGATCGCCGGGAGCCCCGCGGTGGGTTTCGTGTCGAAGTCCGAGCTGTCGTCCGAGGCGATCCGGGATCTGCTCGGCGCCGGTGACGGAACCGAAGGGGAGCCGGTGGCTCCGGTCAGCGGGCCTCGAGGAAGGTGACGACCGCGAGAACTCGACGGTGATCGTCGCCGGTCTCGGGGAGGTTCAGTTTGGTGAGGATGCTGCGTACGTGTTTCTCGACGGTGCCCTCGGTGACCCAGAGTCGGCGGGCGATGCCGGCGTTGGAACGTCCCTCCGCCATGAGGGCCAGTACCTCCCGCTCCCGCGCGCTGAGTGCGGCGAGCGGGTCGTTGCGCCTGCGGGCGGAGACCAACTCCTGAACCAGCGCCGGATCGACGACGGAGGCCCCCGCGGCGATGCGCTGGAGGGTGTCGATGAAATCGTCCACGTCGGTGATGCGGCTCTTGAGTAGGTAGCCGATTCCGCGGCCGCTGGCGAGTAGCTCCATCGCGTGTTCGACGTCGGCGTGCGCGGACAGGACCAGGATGCCGACTTCGGGGAATTCGTCGCGGATCGCCCGGGCCGCGTCGAGCCCTTCGGTGGTGTGGGTCGGGGGCATTCGGATATCGACCATCACCAGGTCGGGGGCTCGCTCACGGACCAGTTCGAGGAGTGTGGTTGCGTCGCCGGCCTGTTCCAGCACGTCGAAGCCGGAGCGCGTGAGCAGACTCGCCAACCCCTCGCGGAGCAGGACGTCGTCTTCGGCCAGGATCACCCGAAGACGTGTCGTCACCGGCCTGCTCTCCGAACTTGCCCGTGCCCGAGCCGATTGCGGATGGTCGCGGTCGTGGGGGTCGCCGAGGTCGGTGGGCACCGCCATGTCGTCGACGGTCAGGCCGTGGCGGCGCTGAATCCGCCGCAATTCCTCCCCGAACTCGGCGGCGCTCGCAGGACGATCCTCGATGTTGCCCGCCATCACATGGTTGATGGCGGAGCGCACGTCGGCGGGAATGTCGGTCTGCGTCGCATCGGACATCGTTCCGTCGGGGGTCTGCGGCACCTGGTTGGCCGTCTGCTCGGTTCGGGGGCGTTCGATGCCCGCGTGACCGTTGAGCGCACACAGGAGCGTGGCGCCGAGGCTGTAGAGATCCGACGCCGGTGTGGGGGTCTGTCCCTGGAGTACCTCGGGGGCGGTGAACGCGGGGGAACCGGAGATGAGGCCGGTGGCGGTCTCGAAGCCACCCGCGATTCGTGCGATGCCGAAGTCGGTCAATTGAGGCTCCCCGTACTCGGTGAGCAGGATGTTCGCGGGCTTGATGTCGCGGTGGAGGGTGCCTCGCCGGTGTGCCGTCTCGAGCGCCCCGGCGATTTTGACCCCGATATGCAGTGAATCCTGCCAGCTCAGAGGGCCTGCCTCGCGGATCAGTGCGTCGAGGGAGTTGCGTGGGTGGTACTGCATCACGATGTAGGGCATGCCCGATTCCGTGGTGCCGCTCTGGAAGATACTGACGATATTGGGATGCCCGGACAGTTTGCCCATGGCGTGCTGCTCGCGGAGGAACCGGTCGAGATTGTCCGAGTCGAGCGCGGCAGCGGCAGTCAGCACCTTGATGGCAACAGTGCGTTCGAGAGAGCGCTGCCAGCAGCAGTAGACCGCTCCGAAACCGCCACGTCCGACTTCGTGGGCATCGTCGAAGCCGGCCGCGGCCAGCTCTACCGCAATCGCCCCGAGCGGATCGGACCGCGTCGCCGGAGGATGGAATTCGGCCATCGTCGACCCCGAGTTTCCCCGTCCATGAGAAAAGCGCCCGATCACCGTGAAAGTGACCGACTTCGAGAATACTTCATCGGCGCCCTGCCCGACACGCCATGACGCCGTCTCGCACACAACGAACAATCATGGCATTGCAGCTACCTGGAAAACCGAGATTGCGGCTGGTTGCATCCGCAAGCTCCTGCTGGCAGTGACGACGCGGGGTTCCGTTTCCGCGACGATTTATATCAATGGTCGTTCGATCATCAACCCATCGCAAGCACCGCACAAGTCGGCGCAGCACAGAAAGAAAATGAAGGTGAGGACAATGAACAAGTTCGCAATCCGCACGGCGGTCGCCGCGGCAGCAATCGCACCCCTGCTCGCTCTCGGTGCCGGAACTGCTTCCGCCGCAACAGTACCCGATGTGGCTACACCCGCTGCTCGTGTCGTGCCGGATGCGGGTCCCGTGACGGACCTCCCGGATTCCGGTTTCCCCTGGGGCTGGCCGGGAGCGACGGGGCCGTTCGGACCCGGACGACAGGATGTCGGGCCCTTCCACGGGGGGTTCGGCGGTTTCGGAGGTTTCGGGCACTTCGGCCACTTCGGTGGCTTCGGTGGACACGGTGGGTTCTAGCCGCGGACGTCGGTTTCGGGTGCGCGACCTCTGATCGGCTGTGCCCGAGAGCGGGCACAGCCGAAAGGGCCGTAGCGTCCCGGCGATCAAGCGAATCACCCTTGCCCCGAGCGTAATCCGTGAACCCAGATGTATCACGTCGACCGCAAACGCTTCACTGCGATGAGCGATGCGGTGCTCGGCAATGTATTCGACTTGGCTGCATCGTCGTTCGATCGATGCGCACCTCCCGTCCGTGGCGCGGACCGGTCCGGTCGACGCCGCCGTCCGACCCGAATGCTTCGACCCATCACCGCACACCCACACGAGGTGCATCAGTCATGCCGTACGTCACCACCGCCGATGGCACCGAGATCTATTACACGGAGCAGAGAACCGACGTCATACCACTCACCAAGCGAAGGGGTCACGGTCCGCCCCGGGTACCCACGTATTGCCGGGGTCGGTCCACTGACGCCGTTTGATCATCTTGCGCGCGGCGCGGTGATTGCGTCCGACGAGCCGGTCGAGGTAGAGATGCCCGGCGAGATGATCGGTTTCGTGCTGCAGGCAGCGGGCCAGATAGCCGGTGCCCTCGACGGAGATCGGGTTGTTGTCGATGTCCACGCCGACCACTCTCGCCCAGTCGGCTCGGCCCGTAGGGTAGCGCTCGCCCGGAACGGAGAGGCATCCTTCGAGTTCGTCCGGGTCGGGCATGGTCTCGGGCAGCGGCGAAGTCTCGAGCATCGGATTGATGACGTGCCCTCGATGTCGCCGAGTGTCGTCGATCAGGTCGTACACGAAGATCGCCCTCGGGTCTCCGACTTGGTTGGCGGCCAGGCCGGCTCCGTGAGCTGCGGTGTTGGTCTCGTAGAGGTCATCGACGAAGGCGGCGAGTTCGCTGTCGAACGCGGTGACCGTCACCGCTGGTGTGGTCAGTCTGGTGTCTCCGGCAATGAGGATCGGTCGAATAGCCATACGACGGAGAGTACTCAAATATGAGTACTCCGGTAGAACTGATGGCATGAATCCCACGCGGCTGTTCGTCCTCGGCGCTCTCTCCAAGCGGGGACCCATGCACGGTCACCAACTGCGTCGCGACGCGCGTCTGGATCGAGCCGAATTGTGGTCACAGGTGAAACCCGGGTCGCTCTACGGTGCGTTGCATCGGCTCGAAGACGAGGGTCTGATCCGCCCGTTGCGGACAGAGCGGGACGGAGCATTGCCCGCCAGAACCGTGTACGAGATCACGGCCGAAGGAACCAGGGAACTCCGAGCGCTCCGCGACGAGGCGTTCACCGAGTTCGAACTCAAACCGGACCCCGTCGACCTCGCCCTGGCTGTGAGCGCAGATCTCGACCGGGAGGTGCTCCGCGGCTACGTCGAGGACCGCATCGCGGTCCTCGCGGCACGCGAGCTGCAGTTCGATCACCAGCTCGATCGCCGATGGCCCGACCAGAGTACGGCCGACGATCTCATCGTCGCCCACGCCAAGATGCGCATCCAGACGGAGATCGCCTGGCACAAGAAAGTCCTCGCCGACATCGACAAGCTGGAGGCACGGTGATCCGCGGGTAGGAGGAACCTGTCAACGGCGGCTGCCGGAACGGAGTCGGCGGGCGTGCCGTCGGCGGTCGGCTTCGGTCATCCCGCCCCAGATCCCGTACGGTTCGTCCTCGGCCAGGGCGTGGTCGCGGCAGTGGGCGAGCACGGGACAGTCCTGGCAGATCTGCTGGGCGTTCGCTTCGCGACGGGCTCGCGCATGACCGCGTTCGCCGTCGGGGGAGAAGAACACCGACGATGCGACTCCGCGGCATGAGGCCAGCTCGCGCCAGTCCTCGGGGTGGGGCGCGGCCGCGGGGGCCGGTGTTCGTGACGTTTCTGCCAACAGCACTGCGGTCCTTCCGTTCCCGGAACGTGGAACAGAACCACGTGTCGGGAAACAGATATCGATGTTCTTCGTGTGAGCGTCGGTATCGGTTACGAGCTATCCCGTTAACAAACCGGACGGCCTGTTTAAGGGTATACCGGACGACCACACGACTGCGCCACTGGGTCGGATGTCCAGTAGTGCGGCGGTGCATCGACGTGCTTGCGGACGGATTGACGAGTGTGTCGGGAGAAACTTCCGAGGTCCTTAACGTTGCACGGCGGAGTCGAGGAGCGGAACCACCTGGTCCAGGGCCCAATCGAGGCTGGGCGGTGAGGGGAAGGCGATGGACTGTGCCTGCGTCGGTGCCAGCGGCACGTATGCGCCGCGCTCGACAGCGCCGAGCGACTGGAATGCCGGCTGCTGTTCCAAACTCTCCAACGCGCCGTTGGAACTCGTTGCCAGGATGAGATCGGCATCGGTGTCGGCGAGTAGTTCATTGCTGATCTGGGCACGCCCGGGGATATTGCTGACAGGTTGTGCCGTGGCGAACGGGGTCAGCGTCAACCCCAGTTGGTCGAGGAACTTCGCTCCGGCGTCGTCGGTCGAATTGACGACGTAGGTCGAGTCGGGCTGCGGTCCGACGAAGAAGGCGTAGGTCTTGCCGTCGAGGGCGGGATGGGCAGCGGCGGCATCATCGATCGCCGATTCGGTCTGCGCCACCACGTCGTCTCCCTGCGAGGAGATACCGAGCGCCGCGGCGATCGTCTGCGTCGCGTCCTGCCAGGTCTCGGCCGACGGGGTGTCGGCATAGTGCACGACGGGTGCCAGTTCCGAGAGTTGGCTGTACTGATTGTCGAGCCCGAAAGACTTGGTGGCGACGATCAGATCCGGAGCCTGCGCGGCGACTTCCTCTACCGAGACATTGGTATTGACGCCCTGGAGGATGGCGGGATGGGAGTCCCCGAGACTTTCCGCCGTCCACGGCTGCACGCCCGACTCGTTCGGCGCTTTCCCGATTGCGACCGGAGTCACGCCGAGCGACAGCAGAATGTCGGCGTCGGTCCAGCTCAAGGCAACGACGCGTTCCGGGCGCTCGTCGATCGTCGCCGACCCCAGCGCTCCCGTCGTGGTCACGGGGTGGGCATCACTGTTCGCGGACGCAGACGGTGAGTCCGTCTCCGGTGACGCGCACCCAGCGACCACCGTGCCGACCAAGAGAACCGCGGCCATGATCCCTGCGACCCGCATCCATCACTCCTCACCTCGACACGACGTTGTAAGGGCAGGCTAACCGCTCCGGGGTGGGAATGGCACAACTCGGCACCGACGAAGCCGGTCATGGACGGGTCGCGACGACGAGCGACGCCATCGCCCTCAGCCCTTCGTGCGTGGGGTGCAGGGGCATCGTGAACGATTGGGGGACGAGGCCTTCGAACCACCGTAGATCGGATCCGGCGCACGCGTCGTGCCCTACCGCGGCGGCGGCCACGTCGACGAAGTACGCGCCGTTGCGCCGTGCCGCGTCGGCGAGAACGTTGTTCATTCTCACGAAGAACCGCACGACGAAGGCGGCGTCGGCATCGCTCGTGGGGATGTAGGGCCAGCAACCGCGGTCGCCGAAGATGCCGCCGTGCCCCACCAGGAGCACGGCTGCAGCGGGGGCCTTCTCGGTGATCGCAGCCATGGTGGCGGACACCTTCGGGCCGAGCACGGTGAGAGCGTCGTTCATGCGCCGGGCCGTGGTGGCGTCGGAGCGACAGTTCGCGTCGAGCCCCGGGGCGAGCGTGTAGCAGGGCTCCACCAACGACGACCACGCGATGTCGTTTCCCCCGATGCTGACGGTGACGAACGTCGTGTCCGGCCGGAGTGCCCCGATCTGCGGTGGTTGCGGTCCGGTGATGGTGAATTGTGGTTTTTCCGTGACGTTTTCGGTCTTCGCTCCCGCACACGCCCTGCTGACGTACGATTCCGCGCGCAGGGTGTCGGCGACGATCTGCGGGTACGCGTCGGCGGTGCGGAAGCACCCGTCTCGGATCGACAACGGATCGTGCAGAGACCCGGTGGCTCGCGAATCACCCAACGCGACGTAGCGGATGGCGGAGTCCGGCGCGGCGTCGGCCACGGCGAGATGCGCCCACGGGAGCGCGAGCGCCACCACGCACCCGGCGAGGATCGACGACAGAGTCGACTTCACGGGAAGGCTTCGAGGATGACCGGATGGTGTGGGGCCGGCGCGTTTTTCGTCATCACTCATCTTATTTCCGCGCACCGGATATCGCCTGGCTTCGACGGACTCGGCTCCATTCGAGTCTGCGACAGTCGCGGACTTCGCGTCACGCTGAGTCCAATCGGTGACATCCACTGCCGCGTTGTTGAAGGCTGAACTAAGACTTCTGACCGATCAAGGACTCACACCATGTCTCGTGAACTACACCTCGCCGGCTTCCTCATCGCCTCGCACGTCACGCACTCCCACGCCGCGTGGCGGCACCCGGCGTCGGAGACCGACTACCTCGGACCCGATTACTACCGGCGCGTGGCGCAGACCCTCGAACGCGGCAAGTTCGACTTCCTGTTCTTCGCCGATCTCCTCGCCACACCAGTTCGGTACGGCAACGACATCCGTGTCCCGCTGAGCAGTGGGACGCAGGCGTCGGCGACCATCGACCCCTCGCTGGTAGCGGCGGGCCTGGCCAACGTGACCGAGAAGATCGGTCTGGCGATCACCAAGTCCACCACCTACTTCCACCCGTACGAGGTGGCGCGGATCTTCGCCACGCTCGACCACTTGTCGCGGGGCCGGGCGGGCTGGAACGTCGTCACCTCGCTCAATCAGGCCGAGGCCCAGAATTTCGGCATCGAGAATCACCTCGGCCACGACGAGCGGTACGACCGCGCCCAGGAATTCCTCGAGGTCGCGTTCAAGCTCTGGGGGAGCTGGGACCGTGATGCTCTGGTGCAGGACAAGGCGTCGGGCGTGTTCGCTGATCCCGACAAGGTGCGCACCGTCGACCACGAGGGCGAGTGGTTCAAGACGCGCGGACCGTTGACCGTGCCGCACTCACCGCAGAGCCGTCCCGTGATCATCCAGGCCGGGTCCTCCTCGGTCGGTAAGGACTTCGCTGCCCGCTGGGCCGAGGCGATCTTCGAGATCGACCCGACCAGTGAGGGCCGTAAGGCCTACTACGACGACGTGAAGTCGCGTGCATCGAACTTCGGGCGCAACCCGGACGACATCAAGATCTTCCCGTCCTTCGTGCCGTTCGTCGGGGAGACCGAGTCGATCGCGCGGGAGAAGCAGGCGTTCCACAACGAACTCGCCGACCCCATCTCCGGCCTGATCACGCTGTCGGTGCACACCGATCACGACTTCTCGCAGTACGACCTCGACGCCCCGATCGAGGATGTCGTCGTGCCGGGTACGCAGGGGCTGTTCGACGTCGCGCGCCGGCTCAGCGTCGAGGACAACCTCACGTTGCGCGTCATCGGCAAGCTCTACGCCCAGGGTGTGCTGCTGCCGCAGTTCGTGGGGACGGCGTCGCAGATCGCCGATCAGATCGAGGAAGGATTCCTCGGCGGGGAGGCGGACGGGTACATCCTGTCCGCAGCCCAGGCGCCGGGAACGTTCGACGACTTCGTCGACCTCGTCGTCCCCGAGTTGCAGCGGCGTGGACTCTTCCGCACCGACTACACCGGTAGCACCCTGCGCGACCACCTCGGTCTGGGCGGCGCCAGTCTCACTCCCGCACCGCGCGGAGTGACCGTCGGCGCCTGACGTCGGCAGCTACCTCGCCGGGTGGGATCTGATCGCTAGGCCATCAGCGGGGCCAGCCGCTCCGCATGTTCCCGCAGCGACGGGACGTGGCGCAGCATGAGGTGTTCGTGATCGACGTGTCCCGACAGTGCCAGACTGCCGACGAGGGCCCCCGTTCCGGACCGGACGGGGACGGCCACGCAGGCCGACGCGTCCCGGAGCTCCGCGAGTTGGGTGGCGAAGCCCTGGCTCCGGATCAGGTCCAGATTCGCGAGCAACTCGCTCCTTACGACGATCGTGCGGGCCGTCAGCGCCCGCGGCTCCCAGCGGGGAATCACGGATTCGAGTTCCGACTTCTCCGCGAGAAGGAGCTTGCCGACCGCACACGCGTAGAGGTGCTGGTTGAGAAACGACTCGTCCTCCGGCGGCGGGTATTCGGGGTCCGCGTCGGCCGTGCGGACGGCGACGTTGGTGTAGAAGAACAGGTGGACCCCGAAGCGCACCGACAGTCGCAGTTCGCCGAGAACCTCACGCGCCGCCGCACACACGGTGGGCACGACGGCCGCGTCGACGAGGATCCCGATCTTCTGGCCCAGCGCGAACCCGGACAGGTCGGGGAGCCGCACCACATAGCCTTCGCCGACGAGGATGTTGAGCAGGCGGTACGTCGTCGCCGACGGCATCGACAGGCGGGCCGCGATGTCTTTCGCTGTGACACCCGAGCCGGCCCGGGCCACCTCCTCGAGCACCCGCAGGGCGCTGGTGACGGCCTTCGGCTGACGCCCCGACAGGGCTCTGTCGTCGGCGCTCACCGGCGGACCTCCCACGGTCGGTACCGGCCGAGCAGGTCTTCGGCCACGGCCTCGTCGTACACACCCATCCGTTCTCCGATTCCGGGGGATCGCCTCGCGCGGATCGCGAAGACCGCGGCGCCGACAAGCATCAGAAGAACGTAGACGGCGGTCGCCGCGCCCGCGACGTACGCCCGCGAGAACGCCGCCCACCCCACCAGTGCGACCATCGCGGTCGCCGTCAGCACGCCGACGATCACGGGAAGTCGAGTCAGTTCGCCGATCCGCCGGAGGAACGCCGGCGTCGCGACGCACAGCAGGACATACGCCAGGACGTAGCCGTGGGCGGACACGGCGAGGAGTCCGATCAGGACGTCGCGGCTCGAACCGCTGACGAACAGATAGAGGACGGGCACCGCGACGACGACCGGCATCGCGGCCGTCAACGCCACGTGCGGAGTGTGGAACCGGTGGTGCGTCCGGCCGAACACGCTCGGAACCACCCCTTCGCGGCCCATCGCGAACAGGGTGCGCGACAGCGCCGTCGTCGAACCGAGGACGCACGCGAACCAGGAGGCGGTGATGCCGAGTTCCATGACGATCGACAGCGCCGACGAACCTGCGCCGGACGTGTCGGGCAACGTGAGGACGATCGGCAGCGAGTCGACTCCCTGCCGCACCGGCTCCGGCAACTGCAGGGCGGCGGCGAACACGTACAGAACGCCCAGCGCGATGGGGGTCCACCGGATGGCGCGCGGGACGGCGACGAACGGGTTGCGGGCCTCCCGCGCCACCGTGCCCGCGCTCTCGAATCCGACGAACGACGTGATCGCGAGCAGTACGGCGAACCCGACCGCGGACCCTGACTTCGCGCCGCCCGCGGACGGGGTCGCGCCCTCGCGGATCGATTGCACGAACGCGACCACCAGCGCAGCGGAGGCGGCCACGATCGCGAAGACCTCGATGGCGAGCATGATCCGCGCCGACAATTGCACGCCCCGGACCATGAGGAGAAGGGCGAGCAGTCCGACGATCGCCGCGAGGACCGCGATGAGGGGCGACCCCGCCGGAAGCCCGACTCGGCCGAGCAGCGCGGCGAGGTAACTCGCGGCACCGAGCGTGCTAGCCATGGCGGCGGCCGCGTAGCCGACGAGCAGCGACCAGCCCCCGCCGAAGCCGGGCACCGCCCCGAGTCCCTTCACGATGTAGCTGTAGAGACCGCTGACGGCCACCATCCGGGTGGCGAACTGTCCGATGCAGTAGCCGACCGCCGTCATCAGAATCGCCGCCGCGACGAACACCGCGATGGTCGCCCGGCCCGCGTCGGGTATGACGAGAGCAGGCAGCGTGACCATCACGGCCGACGGTGCGACCGCGGAAACGGACTGCCCGAGCACCTGGACGAAACTCAGACGCGCCCGCTCGAGACCGGCGACCGGTGATCTACTTCTGATTCTCGGTGTACCGGACACCACGCACCTGCTCTCCACACTTTCCGGCCGGCCCCGCGCGAGTGATCAACCCGGGGCTGCATGAGTTGCACGCTAGCGCAGGAGACGAGCGCGATGCGCCGATCGGAATTAATTTTCGATCACCTCGAATGAGAATGGCCGGAGAATTCGTTCCCGATTCCGGAGCCGGCGCCGGCGCACACGGCGGATCAGCTGCACCGACCCGAAAAGCCGGAATGAGAATCGGCGCCGTCGTGGCCGGAAAAGTCGAATGAGAATGCCGCAGTCGCTGATTCCCATCCGGATTTAGTAGTGACCGGCGACACATTCGGGGTTTATCGTGGGTTCAGGCCGCAGCACGACGAGGCGAAAACTTCCGCCAAAAGTGTTCTGCAGAAGCCGGATTCATTCACAGATTCATTCACTCCATCGAAGAGGACATGATGACTGCAGTCGTTCACACCCCCGCCGGACTCGACCCCCGGGTCGTCGACTTCGTTTCGTCGCCGAAGCGCATGTTCGTCGACGGCCGATGGGTGGACTCCGCGTCGGGCAGGACGTTCGAGACGGTCGATCCCGCCACCGGACAGGTGATCACGACAGTGCCGCACGCCGGAATCGAAGACGTGGACCGGGCGGTAGCGGCGGCCCGGCGGGCTTTCGAGTCCGGGCCGTGGCGCTCGCTCACCCCCGCGGCACGCCAGCGGATCCTCTGGAAGATCGGCGAGGGGATTCTGGCCCGGGCCGATCAGTTCGCGCAGCTCGAGTCGATCGACAACGGCAAGTCCGTGGCGGTGGCGAAGGCCGTCGACGTGACGTGGGCGGCGGAGATCTTCTTCTACTACGCCGGCTGGGCCACCAAGATCGAAGGCCGCACCATCCCCGTGTCGGTGCCGTGGGCGCCCGGAGCCCGATTCCACGCCTTCACCACCCGTGAACCGGTCGGTGTGTGCGCACAGATCATCCCGTGGAACTTCCCGCTGGTGATGGCCGCGTTCAAGGTGGCACCCGCGCTGACCTGCGCGAACACCATGATCCTCAAGCCTGCCGAGCAGACACCGCTCAGCGCGCTGCTCCTCGCCGAGGTGATCGCCGAGGCCGGTGTCCCCGACGGCGTGTTCAACGTGCTCACCGGTTTCGGCGACATCGGCGCGGCGCTGTCGAGCCACGACGACGTCGACAAGGTCGCGTTCACCGGTTCGACCGAGGTCGGAAAGAAGATCGTCACTGCCGCATCGGGGAACCTGAAGAAGGTGTCCCTCGAACTCGGTGGCAAGAGCCCGCAGGTGATCTTCTCCGACGCCGACCTCGAGGCCGCGATCCCGGGCGTGGCCGGCGGTTTCCTGTTCAACCACGGCCAGGCCTGCACGGCCGGAACGCGCCTGCTCGTCGAAGACCGGATCTTCGACGAATTCACGTCCGGTGTCGCCGATTTCGCGAAGTCCCAGAAGATCGGACCCGGACTCGACCCCACCAACGACATCGGCCCGCTGATCTCCGAGGAGCAGTTGGGCAAGGTCACCGGATACATCGACGCCGGACTCGCCGACGGTGCTCGCGCGCTCTCCGGCGGGCAGCGGCACGGCGACACCGGCTTCTACGTGGAGCCCACCCTGCTGGTCGACGTGAACCGTGACTTCAGCGTGTACCAGGAGGAGATCTTCGGACCGGTCGCGGTGGCGGTGCCGTTCAACCGGGAAGAAGGCGTCCGCGCGGCCGCCAACGACACCCCCTACGGCCTCGCCGCCAGCGTGTGGACCCGGGACGTGTCCCGCGCCCACGAGGTGGCCGCCGAGATCAAGGCGGGCACGGTGTGGGTGAAC
>Ga0247818_10002316_pt1 | contig 12338 bp, 10 predicted proteins | sample 13C_Glucose_Day1_FD_192424 | JGI IMG/M metagenome (GOLD analysis project Ga0247818, IMG submission 192424) | Soil microbial communities from agricultural site in Penn Yan, New York, United States - 13C_Glucose_Day1 | ecosystem: Environmental > Terrestrial > Soil > Agricultural land | place...
ATTCCCTTGTAGTCGAGCAGGCCGTGCTGGGCGTCGAAACACACGTAGTCCCAGCCGAGCCGGGCGAGCCGCTCGGTCGACACGGGCGAGTCGATGATGACCCAGTAGCCGAGAATCTGCTCGCGGCCCCGTACGCGCCGGGCGTAGTCGAGCACGCGGGCGCGGCTGCGTTCCACCGCCGTCTGGCCGGCGCCTCCCTGGGCGCTCATCGGTTGTACCCCGGCATGGAGCCGGCGAGAGCCAGGCCTGCCTCGTCGCACGCGGCGACGACGTCGTCGGGGAGCGGACCGGCGTGTGCAGCAGTGATGTTGGCCTCCAGCTGGTGTGGTTTCGAACCCCCGAGAAGCACCGACGACACGACCGGCTTGCTCAGCAGCCAGCGCAGCGACAGCTCGGGGAGGGTGATGCCGGCCTCCGACGCGATGGCGCCGAGGGCCTCGATGACCGCGAACGTCTCGGCGTTCCAGTAGCGGTCCTTGTACATGGTCGCGAGCGTGGAGGAGCCGAAGCGCCCCTCGCCCGGGGACTCGGTGAACGAGTGGCGGCCGGTGAGCAGGCCGCCACCGAGCGGGTTGTAGACGATCGTGGCGAGGCCCTTGGCCGTCGCGAACTCGGTGTACTCGGCCTCGATGCGGCGGGCCACGAGGTTGTAGAGCTGCTGGGCGAGGATCGGGCGCGGAGTGGCGAGGGCGTCGCACGCGGCGAAGACGTCGCTGATCTGCCACGCCGAGAAGTTCGAGACACCGATGGCGCGGATCTTGCCCTCCTTGACGAGCTCGCCCAGCGCTGCGACGGTCTCGTCGATCGGGACCGAGCGGTCGGGCTGGTGGAGGTAGTAGACATCGACGTGGTCGGTGCGCAGGCGGCGCAGGCTCGCCTCCAGCGACGAGCGCAGGCCGGCGGCCGACAGCAGCGGCGCCCCTCCCGCGTCGCCGGGGTAGATGCCGGCCTTGGTCGCGATCGTGGCCGCGTCACGGCGCCCGTCGAGGATGTCGGCGATCATCTCCTCGCTGCGCCCGGCGGCATACCCGTTGGCGGTGTCGATGGAGGTGATGCCGGCGTCGAGCGCCGTGTCGACCATGGTGCGTGCCGTGTGCAGGTCGACGGTGTCGCCGAAGGTCATCGTTCCGAGAACGAGCCGCGGCAGCGGCTTGTCGAGCCCGGGCAGGTCGAGGGTGGGCAGGGTGGAGGTGGTCATGAGGCCTTCTCGGTCTCGGCCGTGCGGGAGGCGGCGATGTGTCGGATGAGGTGGCGCGGCTTGATGCCGGTCATGAGCCCCGGCTCGAGGGCCGACCGCCGCAGGCGCTGGGTGTAGTCCTCCTGCGGACGGGAGAGCAGGTCGTCGGTGCGGCCCGCCTCGACGATCCTGCCGGCGCGCATGACGATCGTGTCCTGCGAGATGGCTCGCACGACACCGAGGTTGTGCGAGATGAAGAGATAGGTCAGGCCGGTGTCGGCCTGCAGGTCGCGGAGCAGCTCGAGCACCTGCGCCTGGACCGAGACGTCGAGCGCGCTCGTCGCCTCGTCGCAGACGAGCAGCTCGGGCCCGGACGCGAGGGCCCGGGCGATGCCGATGCGCTGCCGCTGGCCCCCCGAGAACTCCGGCGGCTTGCGCTCGAGCGCCGACGTGGGCAGCCCGACTCGGTCGATGAGCTCTGCAGCCTTGTCGCGCTGGACCTTTCGCGACTTCTCGCCACGCACCCGCAGCGGCTCGGCCACGATGTCCTGTGCCGTGAGGTGCGGGTCGAGGGAGCCGTAGGGGTCCTGGAAGACCATCTGGACGCGGTGCCGCATCGGACGGAGCTGCTTCTCGGAGAGCTGCGCGAGGTCGGTGCCGTCGAGGTCGATGCTGCCCGACGTCGGCTTGAGCAGGCGCACGAGCGCCTTCGCGATGGTCGACTTGCCGCAGCCGGACTCGCCGACGATGGCGAGCGTGCCGCCGCGGGGCACCGAGAACGAGACGTCGTCGACGGCGCGGAAGACCTCCTTGCCGGTGCGGTACTCGACGACGAGGTTGCTGACAGTGAGCAGGTCCTCAGCCATGGCTGGCCTCCTTCACGAGCGTGGGGGCATCCAGCGCGGGGTCGTGCCACGGCCCCAGCTCGGGGATCGCGCCGAGCAGCTTCTGGGTGTACGGGTGCTGCGGGTGGTCGACGACGTCGGTCACGGGACCACCCTCGACGAACGTGCCGGACTTCATGACATGGATGCGGTCGCTCATGAGCCGAGCGACGCCGAGGTCGTGCGTGATGAGCAGCAGCGCGATGCCGGTCTGCTCCTGGAGCTCGAGGAGCAGGTCGAGGATGCCGGCCTGGACGGTGACGTCGAGGGCGCTGGTCGGCTCGTCGGCGACGATGAGGTCGGCGTCGGCCGAGACGGCCATCGCGATGAGGACACGTTGGAGCATGCCGCCCGAGAGCTGGTGCGGGTAGGCGTCGAACTGCTTGGCCGGGTTGCGGATGTGCACCTGCTCCATGAGCGACAGGGCACGCTTCTTCGCCTCGGCCTTGCTCAGCTTCGGGTACTTGACGCGTACGGCCTCGGCCATCTGGCGGCCGACGGTGCGGATCGGGTTGAGTGCCGTCATCGGGTCCTGCGGGATGAGCGCGACGGCCCGACCGCGGAGCGTGTCGATGACCGCGCGGCTGCCCGTGACGTCCTGGCCTCCGATGCGGGCCTCGCCCGAGATGACCGCGAGGTCGTCGGGCAGCAGGCGCAGGATCGCCATCGCCGTCGTCGACTTGCCCGAGCCGGACTCGCCGATGATGGTGACGGTCTCACCCTCGTCGACGTGGAAGCTGACGCCGTCTACGGCGCGCACCACGGAGCCGCCCGTCATCAGCTCGACACGGAGGTCCTTGACCTCGAGAACGCTCATGACTGGTCTCCCTTCGCGCGACGGACGCGGTCGCGCAGGCCGTCACCGACGAGGTTGACGCCGACGACGAGAAGGGCGATGACGATGCCGGGGATCGTGACGAGCCACCACTTGCCGGTGACGAACAGCTCTCGGCCGTCGGAGATGATGCCGCCCCAGGTCGGGTACGGGCGCTGCACGCCGGCGCCCAGGAAGCTGAGGGCGCTCTCGAGGAGCACGGCCTGCGCCAGGAGGAGGAGGACGACGACGAGCACCTGCTGCAGCACGTTGGGGATGACGTGCCGGGCGATGATCGAGACCCGGTGCAGACCGAGCACCCGGGCTGCGGCGACGTACGGCTTCTCCCGCTCCACGAGGACGAGCGCACGCGTGATGCGCGCCGGCTCGGGCCACTGGGCGAAGGCGATCACGAGGGTGATGACGGGGATCGACGGCCCGAACAGGGCGACGACGAGCAGCAGCATGAGCAGCAGCGGCAGCGACATCTGCGCCTCGAGCAGCCGCGACACGATCGCGTCGACCCATCCGCCGAAGTAGCCGGCTGCCGCGCCCGCGGCGATGCCGACGAGCCCCGACACGACGATCGCGAGAACACCGATGACGAGCGAGGTCTGGCCGCCGTGCAGGACACGGCTGAGCAGGTCGCGGCCGTTGGGGTCGGTGCCGAAGAGGTGGCCGGCGCTGAAGGGTGGCAGCGACGACTCCGACAGTGCCCCGACGATCGGGTCGGGCAGCGGCAGCACCTGGGCGAGGGCCACCGGGAGGACGACGAGCCCGGCGCAGACCGCACCGACCCAGATCTTGATCGTGCTGTAGCGGGCGCGTCGCGCGGCGGCGGAGCGGCGCAGCAGCACCCTCGTGACGGCCGAGTCGCGGCCGAGGATCGAGCCGGGGACCTGACTGAGGTCGGGGCTCAGGCCTGGTGTGGAGGTGGTCATGCGCTGGCCTCTCCGAGTCGGACGCGCGGGTCCATGAGCGGGTAGAGGAGGTCGACGAGCAGCTGGACGACGAGCGCCAGCAGCACCGTGACGAGGACGGTGGCCTGGATGAGCGGGAAGTCCCGCTGCTTGAGGGCGTTGACGACGAGCTCGCCGACACCCGGCCACTTGAAGACGACCTCGACGATCACCACACCGTTCAGCATGGCCGCAAAGCGCGTGCCGAGCGCGGTGACGACGGGGATCGCCGAGTTGCCGAACGCGTACCGCCAGGTCAGTGCCCGCTCCGAGATGCCTCGGGAGCGTGCGACCGTGAGGTACGGGGCAGCCAGGTTGACGACCATCTCGCGCCGGACGAGCCGGGAGATGAGCGCGATCTGGAGGATCGCGATCGTCACGGTCGGCAGGACGATCGAGCTGGCCGACGTGAAGCCCGCCGGCGAGAAGATGCCGAGGTTGACGGCGAAGACGATGAGCAGCACGAAGCCGATCCAGAAGTCGGGCATCGACTGGCCGGCGATCGTGGCGATGTTGGCGCCGAGCTCCTTGGCCGTGTTGGCCCGTCGGGCCATCCACACTCCGAGCGGGATCGCGACCACCGCCGTGACGACGATCGCGGCCACCGCCAGCGTGACGGTGTAGGGCAGGCGCTCCATGACGACCTCGAGCGCCGGGCGCTTGAAGAAGAACGAGGTGCCGACATCTCCCTGGAAGAGGTGCTGGAGGAAGGTAAGGAACTGCACCGGGATCGACTGGTCGAGCCCGAACTGCTGTCGGATGGCCTCGAGCTGAGCCGAGGTCGGGTTCGGCGGCGCGTAGTTCGCCGCCGGGTCGCCCGGGGCCATCCGCAGCAGGACGAAGACCGTCGCGGTCGCGAGGAACGCGGTGAACACGGTCTGCCCGATGCGCTTGAGGACGTAGTTCAACATGGGATCACCTTGGCGCTGCCGTGAGCCGGGGCGGACGGTCAGGCCGAGACCGAGACCGCGCCCAGGTCGTAGGAGTTGATGGCACGAAGCTTGAGCGTCGCGACGCGCTTGCGCTTGGCGAGGACGTTGTTCGGCGTCCAGGCCCACATGGCCGGCCACAGCGCCCAGATCTTCTCCTGGGCCTGCCCCAGCAGGGCGTCGCGCTTGGCCTCGTCGGCCTCGGCGCCGGCCTGGTCGAGCAGCGCGGTGATCTCGGGGACGACGAAGCCGTGGTAGGTGTCGCGGGTCTTCTCCTTCTCCGCGGTGCCGCCGTACTGTCCCTGCAGGTTGGTCAGGGCCAGGCCGGTCTGGTTGCCGTAGCCGTTGGCCAGCACGTCCCAGTCGCCGGCCTCGCCGCGACGCCACGCGTTGATCTCGCCGCCCTTGGGGATCATCTTGAGGGTGGCGGTGACGCCGACGGCCGCGAGCATCTGCGACACGGCCTCGAGCACCCGCGAGGCGCCGGCGAACTCGGAGTCCTCCCAGATGAACGTGAGCTTGAGGCCGGCGCCGCCGTTGTCGGCGAGCATCTGCTTGGCCTTGGCCGGGTCGTAGGCGTAGGCGCCCGTCTTGGCGAAGCCCGCGAGGGTCTTGGGCACGACACCCTCGGCCGAGGTGACCTGGTTGTTCATCAGGGCCTTGATGAGCGAGTCGTGGTCGATGGCGTACGTCAGGGCCTCGCGCACCTTGGGGTTGGCGAGCGGGTGCCCCGCGGGTTTGCGGAAGTTGTAGAACAGGTGGATGAGGCGGGTTCCCGGCGTCTCGATGACGTCGACGTCGGAGTTCGTCTTGAGCGATGCCGCCGACTCGGGCGTGATCGTGTCGATGACGTCGGCCTGGCCGGAGGTGATGGCGATGACCCGTGCACCCTCCTCCTCCTGGTAGGAGACGTTGACCTCCTGCAGCTTGGCCTTCTCGCCCCAGTAGTTGTCGTTGCGGGTCAGCTTGTAGGTGCCGGTGCCGGTGTCGGCGGTCGTGATGACGAACGGACCCGTTCCGAGGCCGTTGCTCAGCTCCTCGGCCTTGTTGTCCTTGGCCGGCGTGATGAGGATGTTGGACATCAGGGAGTCGAGGGTGACGACCGGCGTCTTCGTGGTGAGCACGAACGTCTTGTCGTCGACCTTCTTGAAGCCCGGCTGCTCCGGGAACTGCGACGCGACGTAGCCCGCCTTGACCTCGAAGTAGAGCTTCAGCGCGGTCTCGACGTCCTCGACGGTGACCGGCGACTTGTCGGAGTAGTGGATGTCGCTGCGCAGCTTGACGGTCCACTCGGTCGGCTTGGTCTGCTCGAACGACTCGGCGAGCACCAGCTCGGGCTTGAGGTCGTCGCCGATCTTCGTCAGCGCCTCGCGCACGGCGCGCTGGACGGTGACGGCGGCGTCGTACTGGTTCAGCTTGTTGTCGAGGCTGACCAGGTTGCGGTTGAGCACGATGCTCAGGGTGCCGCCCGCGGCACCCGCCCCCGCAGTGCTCGCGGAGTTCGCGGTCTTGGGCCCGGCGCAGGCGGCGAGTGCAGGAGCGAAGAGCGCTCCGGCGCCGGCCAGCGAGGCGAGCTTGAGGATCGAGCGACGCGAGACCTCACGCGTCGGCTGGTCAGACGGGGGAAGCAGTGCAGGCTGCTGGGGCATCGGGACTCCTCATTGAGCGGTGGCCTCTCCGTCGGTGGCGCACGGTGCGCCCCTCGGGTCCACCAACCTTCGCACCATTGCGTGATTCGCGCAATACCTGTAGCGTTTTTTGTGAAGGAACGGTTTGGCACACGCCGTCGAGGTTCACCCCGACAGCCTGCACCAAGCCCTTTCACCCCATCGGCAAGGTCGCCAATCTCCTTGCCCTACAAGCACTATTGACCTTGAGCGCATGGTGAGGAGGAGAGATGGATGCACCGGCCCTGGCGGTCGTCGCGGATGACTTGAGCGGCGCTGCAGAGTGCGCAGTCCACGCATTGATGCGTGTTTCGCGCAGCTACGTGACACTCTCCCCCTCCCCCGACGCCCACGGCAACAGCACCGCTGCGACTCCCACGGAGTCAAGGGCGACGGTCGTCACCGTCGTCACGGTGGACACTGACTCTCGACGCCGTGGCGCCGACGCAGCCGTGCGCGCGGTGCGCGCGGCAGCGCCCCTGGTCGCGCCGGCCGCGACCGTCGTCAAGAAGGTCGACTCACTGCTGCGTGGGCACGTCGGCGTCGAGGTCGCCGCCCTGGCGGAGGAGCTGCAGCGCGTACCCGTCGTCGCCGTGGCCAACCCGAGCCTGCGGCGCGTCGTGCGCGACGGCGTGCTCCACGTCGGCGACACCCCCCTGCACGAGACGGACCTCTGGGCCGTCGAAGCCATGCCCGCACCGACGACCGTGGCCGAGGCCCTGCTCCCGCTGCGCACCGTCTCGGTCCCCCAGGCAACCGACGCCCGCGGCGTCGACGCCGTCGCGGAGGCTCTGGCCCGGGCGCGCACCGTCGGCCTCGTCGCCGTCTGCGACGCAGCCACCGAGAGCGACCTCGAGGTCATCCACGCCGCCGCGACCCGTACACCCATGGCGCTGCTCGTGGGGTCAGGGGCCATTGCCGCCGTCGCTGCCCACGCCCTCCCCGACGAAGTCTCGGGACCCGTCTCCGACGCGCACGCGTACGCCGGCGACCCGCGGCCGGGCCGCGGCGTACGTCCGCTGGGTCCGGCGGAGTCGGTGCTCTTCGTGCTGGGTACGCGCGCACCAGGGCTCGCCGACCAGCTCGCGCACCTCGTCGCCGAGCACCGCGCGCACGCCGTGCTCGTCCAACCCGACACCCTGCTCGACGACCCCGAGGCCGTACGCGTCCAGCTCGCCGGGCACGCACCGCTCGGCGTGGTCGTCGTCGCCCTCGACCCGACCGCACCCACCGACGCCACCCGCTCCCGCGGCCTCACGGAGTCGCTCGCCGACGTGGTCGCCCCGGTCGCCGACGTGTACGACGCACTGTTCCTCTCGGGCGGCGAGACCGCACGAGCCGTCCTCGACCGGCTCGGGGTCCGCGAGCTCGAGGTCGTCGGCGAGGTCGAGACCGGCACCGTCGTCAGCACCCGCGCGGGAGGCGGGACCGTCGTCACCCGTCCCGGCAGCTTCGGAGTCCCCGACTCCCTCGTGCGCGTCGCCACCCACCTTCTCGGCCGCGACCACCCGGCCGCCGCCTCCCCAGCAGCCGCTCCAGCACCCACCACCACCAGCACCACCAGCGCCCCCACCAAGGAGATCCCATGAGCGCCGTCCTTCCCCGCATCGCCGTGACCATGGGAGACGGCGCCGGCATCGGCCCCGAGATCATCGTCAAGGCCCTCGCCGACCCGCACGTGGCCACGATGGCGCGCGTCGTCGTGGTCGGTGACGCCCTCCGTCTCAAGCAGGCGGCCGCCCTCGCCGGCGTCGCCGTCGACATCGTCACGGTCGAGGACGTCGAGGAGGCCAGCGAGATCCCCGGGCGGATCAACGTCATCGACCTCGCGCTGCTGCCCGAGGACCTCCCCTTCGGCGCGCTCTCGGCGACGGCCGGCGACGCGGCGTACCACTACATCCGCGTCGCGTCCGAGCTCGCTATGGCGGGCAAGGTCCAGGCCATCTGCACCGCGCCCCTCAACAAGGAGGCCCTCCACGCCGGGGGGCACGTCTTCCCCGGCCACACCGAGCTGCTCGCCCACCTGACCGGCACGCCCGAGGTGTCGATGATGCTGTCCACCGAGAAGGTCAAGGTCATCCACGTCACCACCCACATCGGACTCATCGACGCCGTCAACCGCATCGAGCCGGGACTCGTGGAGCGCGTCATCCGCCGCGGCCACAAGGCACTCGTGGACGCCGGCAACCCGAACCCCAAGATCGGCGTGTGCGGCATCAACCCGCACGCCGGCGAGAACGGCCTTTTCGGCTACGGCGAGGAAGAGGCCAAGATCAACCCGGCGGTCGAGGTGTGCCGCGCCGACGGCATCGACGTGCACGGCGCCCTGCCGGCCGACACCCTCTTCTTCCTCGCCGGCCGTGGCGACTACGACCTCGTCGTCGCGATGTACCACGACCAGGGCCACGGCCCCGTCAAGGTGCTTGGACTCGAGGCCGGCGTCAACGTCACCATCGGCCTGCCCGTCATCCGCACCTCGGTCGACCACGGCACGGCGTTCGACATCGCCGGCACCGGCGTCGCCGACCACCGCTCCATGATCGAGGCGCTGCGTCTCGGCGCGGAGATGGCGCCGCGGCCCGTGGACGCCTAAGGTGCCCAGCGTGGCGAAGCACACCGCACAGACGCGTCGGGGCGAGATCGTCCGCCTCGCCACCACCAGTGGGCTCGCGAGCGTGGAGGAGCTCTCCGACCAGCTCGGCGTCACGGCGTCGACGATCAGGCGTGACCTCGCCAAGCTGACCGCCCAGGGCAAGCTGGCCCGCACCTACGGCGGCGTCATGAGCCTGGCGCACCACCCCGAGGCCTCGCTGCGCCAGCGTCTCGGCGAGGCGCACGCGGCCAAGCGCGACATCGCCCGCTGGGCCGCCGACCAGATCGAGTCGGGCGAGACGATCCTGCTCGACGCGGGCTCGACGATGGGCGCCCTCGCCGACGCCATCACGAAGACGCCCGAGCTCACCGAGCTGACCGTCGTCACGGCCGGCATCAGCGCGATGGGCACCCTCACCGACAGCGTCGGCATCGACGTCATCGCCCTCGGCGGACGGTTGCGTCCCCTGAGCCAGGCCTTCGTCGGCCCCCTCGCTGAGGCGGCGGTGCAGCGGCTCAGCTTCGACCGCGCCTTCATGGGCGCCGACAGCGTGCACGCCGAGCGCGGCATCTGCGAGGCCGACCTCGAGCAGACCCGCCTCAAGGAGCTGATGATGAGCCGGGCCGAGCACACCTACGTGCTGGCGCATGCCGACAAGCTCGGCCAGTCTCCCTTCCACGCGTGGGCGGTCATGCCCAGGTCGTGGACGCTCGTGACCGATGATTCCGCCGATTCGGTTGCGCTGCAGGCCTTCCGCGACAACGGCATCGAGGTCGTGGTGGCCCCGCGCCGCGACTGACCCCTAGCCCTCGAGTGGCGTCGTCATCACCCAGTCGCGCACCTCGGGCATGTCCTCGAGGTTCTCGACGATGTATGCCGCGTGCTCGGCCAGCTGCGACTCGCACCACTGCTTGAGCTCGCTGGAGCCCCTCACCTGGCGCCCCGCGTTGTTGATGGCGTCCATGACGAGGTGGTAGCGGTCGACCTCGTTGCGCACGACCATGTCGAAGGGGGTCGTCGTCGTGCCCTCCTCGCTGAAGCCGCGTACGTGGAAGCGGTCGGCGTCGGGCCGGCCGTGGACGAGCTGGTGGATCGCGCCGTGGTAGCCGTGGAACGCGAACACGACGTCGACGTGGTCGGTGAACAGCTCGCCGAAGCGGACGTCGTCCATGCCGTGCGGGTGGCTGCGGGGTCGCGCGAGACTCATGAGGTCCACGACGTTGACGACGCGAACCCGTAGCTGCGGCAGGCGTTCCCGCAGGATCTGCGCAGCCGCGACGACCTCCATCGTCACGACGTCGCCGGCGCAGGCGAGCACGACGTCGGGGTCGCGGTCGCCGTCGTCGTTGCCGGCCCAGTCCCAGGTGCCTGCGCCGCGCGCGCAGTGGTCGACGGCCTCGTCGATGGTCAGCCACTGGGGCTGCGGCTGCTTGTCGATGACGACCAGGTTGACGTAGTTCTTCGACCTGAAGCAGTGATCCGCCACGGAGAGAAGGCAGTTGGCGTCCGGCGGCAGGTAGATGCGCGACACGTCACCCTTGGCGTTGAGAACGGTCTGGATGAGACCGGGGCCCTGGTGCGAGAAGCCGTTGTGGTCGTTGCGCCACGCCGTCGACGTCAGCAGGATGTTGAGGCTGGGCACCTTGGCCCGCCAGTCGAGCCGGTTGGCCTCCTGCAGCCACTTGCAGTGCTGCACCGTCATCGAGGCACTCACCATCGCGAAGGCCTCGTAGGTCGCGAAGAGGCCGTGCCGGCCGGTCAGGTTGTAGCCCTCGAGCCAGCCGTGGCAGTTGTGCTCCGAGAGCACCTCCATGACCCGACCCTCGTGCGAGAGCTGCACGTCGTCGTCGGTGACCCGCTCGGCCGTCATCCGGTCGGAGACGTCGAAGACCGCGCCGACCCGGTTGCTGTTCGTCTCGTCGGGGCTGAAGAGCCGGAAGGTCGTCGGGTTGCGCACGTAGAGCTCGCGCATCAGCTCGCCGATCGCCCTCGTCGACTCCTCCCGCACGGTCGCGGGCGCGGACACGTCGCGGGCGAAGTCGCGGAAGTCCGGGATGTCGAGGTCCTTCGTGAGCACTCCGCCGTTCGCGTGCGGCGACGCGCTCATGCGCAGATCTCCTTCCGGGTTCGCCTGCAGCACAGTCGCGTTCGGTGCGCCCGATTCGTCGAACAGCTCCTCGGGTCGGTAGGAACGCATCCACGACTCGAGCTGGGCCAGGTGCTCGGGATTGTCCTTGACTCCCGACAGCGGCACCTGGTGCGAGCGCCACGTGCCGGTCACCTTCACGCCGTCGACCTCGTCGGGCCCGGTCCAGCCCTTGGGGGTGCGCAGGATGATGAGCGGCCAGCGAGGCCGCCTCGCCATGACCCACCCGTCGGCCCGCGCCTCGGCCTGGATGTCCGTGATCCGGCCGTATGCCGTCGCGAGCGTCTCGGCGAACCGTTCGTGCATGCCGGGCAGGTCGTCACCCTCGACCTCGAGCACCTCGTAGCCGTGCCCCTCCAGCAGGGCACGGACCTCGGCAGGGTCCTTGCGGCCGAGCACGGTGGGCCCGGCGATCTTGGCGCCGTTGAGGTGCAGCACCGGGAGCACCGCGCCGTCGCGGCGGGGGTTGAGGAACGAGATGCCCTTCCACGAGCCCTCGAGGGGTCCCGTCTCGGCCTCCCCGTCGCCGACGACCGCGAGCGCCAGCAGGTCGGGGTTGTCCATGACGGCACCGAAGGCGTGCATCAGGACGTAGCCCAGCTCGCCGCCCTCGTGGATGGAGCCCGGGGTGGTCACCGAGACGTGGCTCGGGATGCCGCCTGGCGCGGAGAACTGGCGGAAGAGCCGCCTGACTCCTTCCGCGTCGCACGTCACCTTCGGGTAGGTCTCGGAGTACGTGCCCTCGAGGTAGCCGGCGGCGACCAGGGCGGGACCGCCGTGCCCCGGGCCGGTGAGGTAGATCGTCTGCTGACCCGTGTGCCGGATGACCCGCGACAGGTGCGTGTAGACGAAGGAGAGGCCGGGGCTCGTGCCCCAGTGGCCGAGCAGCCGCGGCTTGATGTGCTCGGGCCGCAGGGGCTCTCGCAGCAGCGCGTTGTCCTGCAGGTAGATCTGGCCGATGGTGAGGTAGTTGTTGGCCCGCCACCAGGCGTCCATCGCCGCGATCTCCTCGGCGGTGGGAGCCGGAACGGCCGTCTGATTCGTCGTCGGGGTCGTCACGTCTGGCGCCTCTCGAGTGAGCGGAAACGTTCGTCCCGTCGAGACTCACGGAACCCGGGCGTGCTGGCAAGGGGACGAACGTCCCAGCACCCAGCCGGGCGGCATACGCC
>Ga0247818_10002319_pt1 | contig 12335 bp, 7 predicted proteins | sample 13C_Glucose_Day1_FD_192424 | JGI IMG/M metagenome (GOLD analysis project Ga0247818, IMG submission 192424) | Soil microbial communities from agricultural site in Penn Yan, New York, United States - 13C_Glucose_Day1 | ecosystem: Environmental > Terrestrial > Soil > Agricultural land | place: USA...
CGCCCTGGTTCAGCTCGCTGAATTTCTGGTCGAGGTTGCGTTCGACATCGGCCCAGCTGGGCACGTTGGCTAAAAGATCCATTTACTCATCACTGTCCTTGGGGGAAAGGCGCTTCCTTGTTGCTGCGGTCGAGCTGTCGAATATCCGACTTCACATCATTGCCAAAGTGATGGCTATCAGCCCTGCTTCAGACTGCGGGGCGAGTTGAAAATTTCAACATGGATCCCATTTTTTGTTATTCGCGTTACATTCGGCAATGATGGCAATAAGGCATTAGTTGCCAATCAGTGGCACCTAACTTCCCGTTCATCCTTGATATATCGGCGTTTCTGGGTGGCCAGCGTGGCGATAATTATTTTTCAGGGATTATCCCGAACTGAGTTCGAAGTGCGTGGAAGTGCCCGCATGCACTGCGTGCGGGTTGACACAGTGCATGACATGGGTGTCTCCTTCCCGCGTTCGAGAACCAGTGCAACTTGTAGAAGTGTGACAAATTTCTCAAATATTTTGCCGGGTAATGGCACTTTCATACTGCCTTGCGGTCGCAGTTCCTGACGCACAATGGCGTGTAAGGGATCTCATTCGGTGTTTAAAAAAATCGATGAAAATGAAGGATTTTTTGCAGGTGGCCTCTGGCAGAACTTGCAGATGATTCGTGCCTCAGACCGAAAACATAGGGTGGCGAAGTGTTCGCCTGGTTCAATGTTGCGGCAAACAGGGTTTTGACCCTCTTATCTGATTCGTTATGTGCAGTGGTTGAGAGAGGGCGGTAGCTTTCCACTGTTTTCAAGGAGATACACATGTTGATGGACCTTGCCGCAATGCTTTCCCCGCAAAATCGGCGCCTGTTCAAGTTCAAGAACCTCGCCAACCCCGAACAGCAATTGTTGCTTGAGTCCTTCAAGGGAACTGAAGGTCTGTCCCGTGCGTACAACTTCGAGTTGCTGCTGGTGTGCCAGGACTCCGACGTCGAGCTGAAGTCGATGATGGGTCAGCACGTGGTTCTGGAAATCGAGCTGGCAGACGCCACGCCTCGTTACCTGGCGGGCTATCTCACGCGGTTTGCCAGCATCGGCAGCGACGGCGGCATGGCTCGCTATACGGCGACGCTGAACCCCTGGTTCTCGATGCTGAAGAACCGCTTCGACACGCGCATTTTCCAGGGTTGCACGGTGGAAGATGTGGTCACCCAGGTGTTTGCCTTGTGCACCGCGTTTTCCCGGCACGAGTTTCGCCTGAGCAAGCCGCTCAAGCATTACACCTATATCACCCAGTACCGGGAATCGGACTTCAATTTTGTCCAGCGCCTGCTGGAAGAAGAGGGGATGTTCTACTACTTCGAGCACACCGCCGAAGGCCACACCATGATCATCTGCGACGACTCCAGCACCCTGGTGCCGTTGCCTGAACAGCCGCAGATCCGCTACCACACGGCATCGGTCACCGAGACCGCCGACTCCATTACGCAATGGAGCGGTAATCGCCAGTTGCAGTCCGGAAAAATGGCGGTCCAGACCTTCGATTATCGCCAGCCGTCCAATCGCTTGCCGGTCGCCATGAAGAGCCTGAACAAGCAAGGCGACGTCGACGAATTCGAAATCTATGACTTCCCCGGCCAATACACCCACGGCACCTACGACGAAGGCGAAGCGCTGCTGCGTTTGAGAGTCGAAGCGCTTGAACTCAAGGGCAAGAGTTTCCACGGCGCCAGTAACTGCCGCGCGATGAAGCCCGGCTACACCTTCGAACTGCTGCAGCATTACGATCACGACCAAGGCCCCGCCGATGATCGACAGTTCCTGCTGATGAGCGTCGAAAGCGAAGGCCACAACAACTACCTCAGCGGGCACCAGGCGAGCTACTACAACACCTTCGCCTGCGTGCGCAAAAAGATCGTCTTCCGCCCTCAGCTCACCACCCCGCGCCCGACCATCTCCGGCCCGCAGACCGCGATCATCGTCGGTCCGCCGGGGGAGGAAATCTTCACCGACGAACTCGGCCGGGTGAAGGTGCAGTTTCACTGGGACCGCAAGGGCGAGCACAACGACAAGAGCTCCTGCTGGGTCCGCGTCGCCCAGGCGGGTGCCAGCGGCGGCTTCGGCAGCATCCAGATTCCCCGTGTGGGCGATGAGGTCGTGGTGGTCTTCCTCGACGGCAACCCCGACCGCCCGCTGGTCATGGGCAGCCTCTACAACAGCCAGAACACGCCACCGTGGTCACTGCCGGCGAACAAGACCCAGAGCGGGTTCCTGACGCGGTCGATGAAGGGCGACGGCGGTACGGCGAACTTCTTCCGTTTCGAAGACAAGGCCGGTGCCGAACAGATCATCATGCATGCCGAGCGCAACATGGACACCGAGATCGAGGTCGACGAGATCCACAGTGTCGGCAGCAACCGCACGATCACGGTCGGTGGCACGCACACCGAAACCATCAAGAAAGACACGGTGATGAATGTCCAGGAAGGCTCGCTGACGATCCAGGTCGACAACCAGTTCATTCAGGTCAGCGCCAAACAGCACATCATTCTTCAGGTGGGTGGCAGCAGTATCAAGCTGACGCCCGAAGGCATCGAAATAAAGGGTGACGCCATCGATATTCTTGGCAAGAACACCTACGTCCACGGTGACCGTGTCGATATCAACAAGTGAGCAACCAGACCATGGTCAGGACCAGTATCTACGACCGTATTTCCGAGAAGCGGCTCGCGGCCGAGACACTTGCGCGACAGCAGTTACAGGAGGCTGCCGAGGCTTCGCCCGCTGTCATCGAGCCTGAGCCGGTAGCGGTGCTACCGCTGCAATTGGCGCGCAATGAATTGAAAGTCGCGGGGCTGAATCTGGTAATGCCGCAAGGCTTCAATTTCCGCGACATTGATACAACGCTCGAAAAGCATGGTCATCCCGTCACGTTCAGTGTCAAGCGACGTCCTGCACCTGAAGGGCTGACGCTGCAACGCTCGGTGCAGTTGTATGTGGAGAACCTGCGCAAAAACCACCCCGACGTCACCATTGTGCGGCAGAGCGATTGCCTGCTGGCAGGCAGTCCGGCGATTACCCTGGATTATATATTCACGGCGGGACAGGAGCGTCGCCACGGCAGAGCGACCAGCGCAGTCATCCAGCCCGGCAATGGTAACGAGCGCCAATGGTTGAGCATGTCGACGATGATCAATCCCGCACATGCAGAGCTTGCCGATTGGTTGATCGAGTTCGAGACGATGCTCGAAAACATCAGCGCTGATTAAGCATTTTCCCCTTTTACGTATTTACGGAACACACGCCCAATGGACTATCAGCTTCAGGAAGGATCCATCACTTTGCCGGAAGGTTTTCAGGACCGCACGGTGAACATGTTCGTGCTCGGCAACAGCATTCCTGCGCCGCTGAACATCACACTGTCGCGCGACAACATGCTGCCGGCAGAGGATCTGAAGGCTTACATCGAGCGCCAGGTAAAACTCATTGCCGCCAAACTGCGCGGCTATACCTTGCTCAGCAAGAAGCCGGCAGCGCTGTCCGGGGAGCAACCGCTTTGCGGCATCCAGGTGGATGCCTACTACATGAACGATGGGCGACCGGTTTACCAACGGCAGGCAGCGTTCGAAATCGAACCCGGTCGCATCCTGGTGTTTTCCACCACCAGCCAGGCTGATTTCAGTGCCACGCAAAACCAGAATTGGCTGCAGCTGCTGGCAAGTTTCAAACCGCGCCAGGCCGAGACGGTGTCCACCGACAGCGCCGAACAGGAGTAACCCATGTTCGAAGCTGCGCGTTGGGGCGATGAAATTGAACACACCAGTGCGCTCGGCGGCTTTCTCGCCGGTGCAGTGATCGGGCTTGCGATTGCGACGGCTGCCGCGTTCACGATCTGCACGGCGGGGCTCGGCGGAATTCTGCTGGGGATTGCCGTAGGGCTGGCTGCCAGTTTCGTCCCCATGATTGGCGAAAGCATAGGGTCGGCAATGAGTTCGCCCGCCGGGGGGATCAAGCTCGAAGGCTGCTCGACGGATGTGTTCATCAATAGCCGTAATGCCGCCCACGCAAAATTGAGCATGGGTATTTGTGATAAACACCCAGCACCGGTAATGGTCGCCGAAGGCTCATCCAACGTTTTCATCAACAATGTGGCGGCTTCGCGCAAGGGTGACAAACTCACTTGCGGCGCGAAGATCTCCAGCGGCTCGAACAATGTGTTCATTGGCGGCGGAACTGAGCGCTATCTCGATGTCGACGAAGAAATTCCCGGCTGGCTGCGGGTCACCGTCGACGTGCTGATGATTGTCGCCTCGATGGGCCGCGCAATTGGTCCGATCTTCAGGCTGGGCATGGCACAAGGTCTGAAGGCGGCCGGGCCTTGCGCATTGAAGTTTGGAGCGGCCGTGGCGGGCAGCTATCTGGCCGGTCGCTTTGTCATCGGTCCGGCCGTTGAGCGCGCAATTGGGGGTTTGAGCGGCAATCCCGTCGACCTTACCAGCGGGCGCAAGCTGCTGCTCGAGTCGGGAGAAACCGACTTTGCGCTGCCGGGGCTCATGCCGATTGAATGGTCGCGCTTCTATGCCAGCGATCTGACCGTCGACAGCGTGCTCGGCAAAGGCTGGGTCTTGCCCTGGGAGCAAAGCCTGCGCAGAAGCGGCAGCTTCGTCTACCTCACGGATAACCAGGGGCGCAGCGTGCCCTTTGTGGATGTGGAGCCAGGCGATCGCATCTATAACCCCTATGAGCAGCTCCACCTGGTCCGCACCGAAGGCGGCCACTACCTGCTGCAAACCCTCGACAACCTGTTCTTCTACTTCGGCGAGGTGCCGGACGACAACAGCGATGTTCCGCTGCAGCGCCTGGAAAATGCCCTTGGGCATTACCTGCATTTCACCCGTACGACAGAAGGCCGGTTGACCGACATCAGCGCCACTGGCGGTGTTCGGGTGCATCTGCACTATGACAACCCGCTGGGGCGCCTGACCGACGTCAAGCGCGTCGTCGACAACCTGGCGGTTGAAACCCTGGTGCAGTACCGCTATGACGACAACGGCCAACTCATCGAAGTGATCAATCGCAACAGCGATTCGATGCGCCGTTTCAGCTACGCCGATGGTGTGATGGCCAGCCACAGCAACGCCCTGGGCCTGAGCTGTCATTACCGCTGGGAAACCATTGATGACCAGTTGCGAGTGGTCGAGCACTGGACCAGCGATGGCGAACACTTTCACTACCGCTACGACTTCAAGCAGCGCACCTCGTGGGCCACTGACGCACTGGGGCGCGAACTGCAGATCCACTACAACGACGATCGCCGCGTGATTGCCAGTCGCGACTTCGGCGGTGAGCAGTACGCCATCGACCTCGACGAAGCGGGCAACATGACCGGTCTCAAGCTGCCGGATGGCAACCGGTTGGGGTTCAAGTACGACGACTTTTCGCGTTTGCTTGAAGAAACCGACCCACTGGGTCGCAAGATCAAATACAAGTACCACCTCGGCACTACGCTGGTCACAGAAACGACCTTCCTCGACGGCAGCACCTGGCAGACCCGCTACGACGCCAAGGGCAACTTGATCGCCGAAGTCGACGCCCTGGGCAATAAAACCGAATACCTCAACAGCGACGACGGCCTGCCGCACACCATCATCGACGCGACCCACAAGTCCAAATACCTGTGGTGGAACACCCTGGCCCAGGTCGAACGCTTCCAGGATTGCTCGGGTAAAAACACCACCTACCGCTTCGACGAGCGTCAGCATCTGGTCGCCGTCACCGACGCGCTGGGCCAGACCACTACCCTGGAACGCAAACCCGACGGCGAGGTGCTGCGCATCAATCATCCGGACGGCAGCGCCGAATCATTCACCTACAACGCCCTCGGCCAGGTACTGACGCACACCGACGGCAAAGGCCAGACCACGCGCCTGCTGCGCACCGCCCGTGGATTGCCGAGCAGCCGCCAGGACGCCAAGGGCCAACGCATCCGCTACGAATACGACCCGGCGATTCGCCTGACCGCGCTGATCAACGAAAACAACGCGGCGTACCAGTTCGCCTACGATGCGTCCGACCGGTTGATCGAAGAAAAACGCATCGACAACCTGACTCGACGCTTCAACTACAACCTCGGCGGGCATCTGACCCAGGTCGACGAAACCGGCTACGGCGAACGCGGCGAACGACCACAGCGTCGTACCGAATTCGAGCGCGACAGCATTGGCCGGCTGCTGGCCAAACTCAATGGCGATGCCCGTCAGGATTACGTGTACGACGACGCTGATCGCCTGCTGTCGATCCAGCGCCTGCCGACCGGGCAGGGCAAGCAACTGGGTGTCAGCGAAGAAACGCTGGAGTTCTCCTACGACCTGCTCGGGAGGCTGATCCAGGAGACCACGGCGCAAGGCGCCTTGTCCTACGAATACGACCCACTGAGCAACCTCACCACCCTGACGTTGCCCACCGGCCAACACCTCAATCACCTGTATTACGGCAGCGGCCACCTGCACCAACTCAACCTCGACGGCCAGTTGATCAGCGACATCGAGCGCGACGACCTGCACCGCGAAGTCCTGCGCACTCAGGGCACCCTCACCAGTTGCTTCGGTTACGACGCCATGGGCCGCAAGAGCTGGCAGTTCGCCTCGCGCCTGCCGGCGGAAAAACTCTCGCGCCTGCACAACCCCGGCATCCAGCCCGACCTGCTGGTGGAGCACGCCTACAACCCGATCCATCGCCGTCACCAGTACGACCCGGCTGGCGAGTTGACCCGCACCCTCGACAAACTGCGTGGCGAGATCAAGTACGAATACGAAGCCAACGGCCAGTTGCATAGCCGCGACACCGGGCAACTGATCGACAGCGAAGAGTTCCGCTACGACGCCGCGGCGAACCGGCTGAACTTCAACACCAGCCAGTTTGACCACGTCAAGGACAACCGCCTTAAACGCTGGCGGGACCAGGAATATGCCTACGATGCGTGGGGCAACCTGGTTGAAAAGCGCAGTGGCATGGGCACGCTGCAGACGTTTCGATATGACTGTGAAAATCGGTTGGTGCGGGCTGAGACGTTGGTCAGCGGCAAGCTGGAAAGTATCGGTTCGTATCGGTATGACAGTTTGGGGCGACGGGTTGCCAAGGTTTCAGAGGTCAACGGCAAGACCGAGCAGAAGCACTTCTTGTGGCAAGGCTTGCGGATGTTGCGTGAGGAGCGACCGGGGCAGAGCAGTTTGTACCTGTATGAGCCGGGGAGTTATGCGCCGTTGGCGCGGGTGGATCAGGCAGAGGGGGAAGAGCAGCAGCTCTATTACTTCCATACCGATCAGATTGGTACGCCGCTGGAGATGACGGACGCGGACGGGAGCATTGTCTGGCAGGCGACGTACAAGGCTTGGGGGGCGGTTGAGCGTCTACACGTTAATGACGTCGAGCAGAACCTGCGGTTTCAAGGGCAGTATTTTGACGATGAGACATGGCTGCACTACAACACGTTTCGGTATTACGATCCGGAGGTGGGGCGGTTTGTTACGCAGGATCCGATTGGGTTGTTGGGTGGGGTCAATCTGTATGGTTATGCAATAAACTCAACTGTTTGGATAGACCCTCTGGGATGGTGCTCCAGCGCTCTAGGAAGGTCGATGGGGGCGAGATCTGGCGATGGGATGGCAAATCACCACTTGATTCCCGAAGAGCTGATGAAAGTCCCATCGTTCCAGCCTATGTTTAATAGACTGAAATCTATGGGTTTCAATGGAGATGGCGCATCTAACGGCATATTTCTCCCTGGCAAAGAAGCTGTCAAAAATATAGATCTTCCCGGGCATTGGACCAACCATAAAGTATATACAACTGCTGTTAGGGAAAAACTCCAGCGCCTTAGCCAATTGGCACCATCTTTGAGTGATACTCAATTGGTTCTCGGCATTAAAAATGTTCAAGATTGGGCTAGGGCCGGCCTGCAAAATGGCACCTTTAAAGTCAATCCTGCGACTGGCGGGCTTTTGTGAGATTAACTATGAAAAAGTTTTATGTTGTGAGTGGTGACGCCAATGGGGAAAATATCCCTTATTTTTTTGAGATGATATGGACTCCAGATTTACCTGTTTTTGATCTCCCAGTTGCTAGTCCTGATATTAAAAGCTTCGCCAAAGCCTACAGCGTAAAGGCTGATACTGAAGAGCTAAAAGTCGATGTTCTGATAAATGATTATCTGGCTTCAGTTGATTTTGTAGAGTTGTGTGAGTCTCTTGAGACGGATTTTTTGACAATTCCCGCGGAAGTCATACTGGAAGATGGAAAGAGCCCTGAGAAAAAATATAGTTTTTTTTGTATAAAAGCTAGAGCATGGGTGTTGAGTCAAGAAGAATCTGTTTATGACCTGACGGATGACGGTTTACTGAGGCCCAAGGAAGATCGAGCTCCCGGTCCTGTGTATGAGCGTATTGATTCATTCGTCATGAAAAGCAATGTTGACTATGATTTGTTCTATTGTGAGGAAATCAAACAGATGGTTTGTTCTTCAAGATTTAAACAAGAGTTCGAGTCTAGGAAGCTTAGCGGTCTTAATTTTATGGCTATCGATGAAGGTTATGTATATGCACCGTGGGATGATTTTGGATTGGACTGACTTAGAGGTGAGTGTAGATGACGATGAAGTCGGCTTTTTCGCACTTGAAAAATGCCCATCCTGATGAGCATTTTTAATGCCTTCGCTCTAAATGCTGACAGCAGCGTTATGACCCGCACCGCAGAAGTTCTACGCACTCAGGGGCGCGTTCACCAGTTGCCTCAGCTCCTACGCCATGGGCGCAGGAGTTGGCAGTTCGCGTCGCGCCTGCCGGAGGACAAACTCTTGACCATCCACAACCCTTATTAAACAAACGCAGGGGCGGGACGCTTAATCGATCGTGTCAAAAATGTAGCGAAGTTAGGTTCCTGTGGTTAATAATTTACGTTTTGGAGAAGGCTATGAATGGTATAGGACATGCAGCGGCTGAGTTGGCGAGAGTCCATAATAAATATAACCTGTCAGGTGGTTTTCAGTCGCGTGCTCAAGTTGGCGCGAAGTGGCCTTCAACTCTTGGTCGCTCAGTTGAGTTGGAGGATTTTTACAATGATTATGAGCCGGTGGATGTCAAAATCGAAACAGGATTTACCCCGTTAAAGCTTTTCAGTCTTGACTCGATTGAGAAAGGTCAAGTCGGCTATAAGTGGGTTGGTGGGGAGTCGGCTGTCAAGTTAAACAATGAGTGGGGCCACGCTTTTGTAGTCATAATGGATGATTCTGGTGGCGGAAAGCCAGCTATTGCAGTAACAAATGTCAAGAACACTCCGGTTTATGCAAGTTGTAGTGCGGTTGCCCCATTTAAAGTTTCAGATTCGCTAGCTGATTTTGTTTTTGCGTTGGCGAAGTTAGTTGAGATTGTGTATGGCGAGTTTAATATTTTTGAGATTTCTGATGATGACGGATTGAGCTCATTATTTGTTGCGAGAGTGAATGATGAAATCTCTCCTCTACTAGGTGAAGAGAACTTTGAAAGATTTTTTGACTATTTTTACGGTTGAGTACGTTTTTTTGCCTTAATTTCTCAGCGTCAGTGCTCGCTGTTGCTCGCTCTTTTATAACCTAACGCAAAACAAGTGGCTACCAATGTTGTCTCAGCCGCTTCCTCTATTGCAATCATGGACGCCAGCCACAAGTCCAAATACCTGTGGTGGAACACCCTGGCCCAGGTCGAACGTTTCCAGGATTGCTCGGGTAAAAACACCACGTACCGCTTCGACGAGCGCCAGCATCTGGTCGCCGTTACTGATGCGCTGGGTCAGACCACCACGCTGGAACGCAAACCCGACGGCGAGGTGCTGCGCATCAATCATCCGGACGGCAGCGCCGAATCATTCACCTACAACGCCCTCGGCCAGGTACTGACGCACACCGACGGCAAAGGCCAGACCACGCGCCTGCTGCGCACCGCCCGTGGATTGCCGAGCAGCCGCCAGGACGCCAAGGGCCAACGCATCCGCTACGAATACGACCCGGCGATTCGCCTGACCGCGCTGATCAACGAAAACAACGCGGCGTACCAGTTCGCCTACGATGCGTCCGACCGGTTGATCGAAGAAAAACGCATCGACAACCTGACTCGACGCTTCAACTACAACCTCGGCGGGCATCTGACCCAGGTCGACGAAACCGGCTACGGCGAACGCGGCGAACGACCACAGCGTCGTACCGAATTCGAGCGCGACAGCATTGGCCGGCTGCTGGCCAAACTCAATGGCGATGCCCGTCAGGATTACGTGTACGACGACGCTGATCGCCTGCTGTCGATCCAGCGCCTGCCGACCGGGCAGGGCAAGCAACTGGGTGTCAGCGAAGAAACACTCGAGTTCTCCTACGACCTGCTCGGCCGATTGGTCCAGGAGACCACGGCGCAAGGCGCCTTGTCCTACGAATACGATCCACTGAGCAACCTCACCACCCTGACGTTGCCCACCGGCCAACACCTCAATCACCTGTACTACGGCAGCGGCCATCTGCATCAACTCAACCTCGACGGCCAGCTCATCAGTGACATCGAGCGCGATGACCTGCACCGCGAAGTCCTGCGCACCCAGGGCACGCTCACCAGCTGCTTCGGCTACGACGCCATGGGCCGCAAGAGCTGGCAGTTCGCCTCGCGCCTGCCGGCGGAAAAACTCTCGCGCCTGCACAACCCCGGTATCCAGCCCGACCTGCTGGTGGAGCACGCCTACAACCCGATCCACCGCCGCCACCAGTACGACCCGGCCGGCGAGTTGACCCGTACCCTCGACAAACTGCGCGGCGAGATCAAGTACGAGTACGAAGCCAACGGCCAACTGCACAGCCGCGACACCGGGCAGCTGATCGACAGCGAAGAGTTCCGCTACGACGCCGCGGCGAACCGGCTGAACTTCAACACCAGCCAGTTTGATCACGTCAAGGACAACCGCCTTAAACGCTGGCGGGACCAGGAATATGCCTACGATGCGTGGGGCAACCTGGTTGAAAAGCGCAGTGGCATGGGCACGCTGCAGACGTTTGTGTATGACTGTGAAAATCGCTTGGTGCGGGCTGAGACGTTGGTTAATGGCAAGCTGGAAAGTACCGGTGCGTATCGGTATGACAGTTTGGGGCGACGGGTTGGCAAACAGTCTGTTGTTAATGGCGTGACCGAGCAGAAACACTTCTTATGGCAAGGCCTGCGCATGCTGCGGGAGGAGCGTCCGGGGCAGAGCAGTCTGTACCTGTATGAGCCGGGGAGTTATGCGCCGTTGGCCCGGGTGGATCAGGCAGAGGGGGAAGAGCAGCAGCTCTATTACTTCCATACCGATCAGATTGGTACTCCGTTGGAGATGACTGACCGTGAAGGGCAGATTGTCTGGCAGGCGACGTACAAGGCTTGGGGGGCGGTTGAAAGGCTGGCGGTCAATGATATCGAGCAGAACCTGCGGTTTCAGGGGCAGTACTTCGATGACGAGACGGGGCTGCACTACAACACGTTTCGGTATTACGATCCGGAGGTGGGGCGGTTTGTAACGCAGGATCCGATTGGGTTATCTGGCGGGTTTAACCTGTATCGCTATGCTCCAAACACAGGAAGTTGGACCGATCCACTGGGGTGGAGCTGCTGGGCTGCTAAAAACGTAGCCGGTCGAAAGGTGTACCAAAGAAATGATATTTTTGATCCCAACTACGTTGATGATTTGGGAAGGACAAACGTTCAAAGGATGAGCAAAGGGGATGCGCCAATAGGAAAAGACGGAAGCGAAGTGAATCTCCACCACCTTACCCAAGACGAACCTGGCTCAATGGCAGAAATCCTCAGCAGTTTTCACTCAAAAAATGATCGAGTGCTGCATATGTACTCTAATCAGTGGGATAAAAGTTGGGTTGGGTCGGATGGTATTAGACGGCTTTATAATAGCGCACCCAAGAGTATGAATCGTGGGCCGTTTAATACATGGAAGAAAAGTTACTGGAAGGAAAGATCATTGGATTTCGGAGTCTGAAGTATGAGCTATATTGATTTGATTGAGGCTGAGATTAATGCATCTGGTGAAGATCCTGCATATGCAGGTGGCGCTAGCGACTCCCTGATAGCTGAGTTTGAAAAAGAATTGGGGGTTGGTTTTCCGGATTCGTACAAGTTGTTTCTTAAGAGGTTTGGTGCTTTGTCATTTGCCGGTGAGACGTACTATGGGGTTACTAAGAGCGGGTTGGCCGCTACCGCAATCCCTAGCGTTATATTTGCTACAAAAAACGCACGATCTCTTGGTGATGCCGATAATGGAATGATCGTCATTAAGTCTTCAGGATATGGCCCTATATATTC
>Ga0247818_10002321_pt1 | contig 12328 bp, 11 predicted proteins | sample 13C_Glucose_Day1_FD_192424 | JGI IMG/M metagenome (GOLD analysis project Ga0247818, IMG submission 192424) | Soil microbial communities from agricultural site in Penn Yan, New York, United States - 13C_Glucose_Day1 | ecosystem: Environmental > Terrestrial > Soil > Agricultural land | place...
CGAAATCATCAGGCCCGACAACAGTTCGTTGTGACTGGCGCTCGCAACGGCGACGTGCCAGTCGATGTTCGCCTGCAGAAAAGCGTCGAGGCTGTCGCCCGCGCCCGCGATGTCGTCGTTGGCGGCGTCGAGTCGCGCGAGATCCTCATCGGTGCGGTGACGGGCGGCGAGTTGGGCGCAGAAGGGCTCGATCGCCTCGCGGGTCTCGAGCAGCGCGGCGAGACGGATCTGACGACCGCGGATGAGCAGGGCCACCGTGTCCGCCATGGACTGTTCGCCCGGCCGCTGAACGAAGGCACCCCCGGCTCGGCCCGCCTTGATGCGCACGAGTCCCTGCACCTCGAGGATGCGGAGGGCCTCGCGGACGGTGGTGCGGCTCATCTTCGTCTGAACGACGAGTTCGCGCTCCGGCGGCAGCGGTGTGCCTTCGACGTAGTCCCCGCTGAGAATGCGCTCGCGCAGCTCGTTCGCGAGGACGTCCGACGCCTTCGGTACCGCCATCGGTGTCAACTGGATGGAGGAACGTCCGTTCCGGGTGGTGTTCGGCACGGCTGATGGCATGGCTCCCCGCCCTCTCTGGTCTAACGGTCAGACCTAATATACCATTGGGTTCTCGCTGCGTTCGTCTTGCAGCCTATTCTTCGTCTCATCGAGAGGGCCAGTTGTATGCGCTGGGAACTGTCAGAAGAGCAGGAAATGTTCACCGAAGCCCTCGACGGCTGGCTCGAGCGGTTCGCCGCTCCGGCAAAAGTCCGTAAGTGGGGTGAATCGGGAGATCCTGCCGAGTTCGAGCAGAAATTCGTCGAGGAGGGCTGGTTCTCCGCCGGCCTCGCCGAGGACATCGGTGGTCAGGGCGGTGGTCTACTCGAACTGGCGTTGACCGCCGAGGCGCTGGCCCGGTACGCCGCGCCGTCGAGCGCCTGGACCGCGTCCGTCCTCGCCGCGCCCCTGCTGCCCGCCGACGTCGCCGCCGACGTGCTGGCAGGGGGTGGGTTCGCGGCAGTTGCGGTCGACGCGACCCGTCCGTTCGGCGTCGCCGATTCGGTGCGCGCCGACGAGAGCGGCGCGCTGACCGGCCGTGTCGCAACGGTGCTCGGCGCCGAACGAGCGAAACTGCTGGTCGTCCCGGCGACGGGTGCCGACGGAACGGCCGCCCTGTACCTTGCGCGCGTCGACGATCCCGGTGTCACGGTCGAACCGCGGCGCTTCCTCGACCCGTCCCGCGCGGCCGCGGATGTCCGACTCGACGGCGTCACGGGACAGCGCCTCGACATCGAGGCGGCGACGGCGCTCGACGACGCAGGACTCCGGGCGGCCGTGCTCGTGTCCGCCGACTCGCTCGGCGCGATGGACCGCATGCTCCGCCTCGCCGTGGACTACAGCAAGCAGCGGCAGCAGTTCGGTGTGCCGATCGGGTCGTTCCAGGCCGTGAAGCATGCTGCGGCAGGCATTCTCGTCTCCGTCGAGGCGGGCCGGTCGATTGCCTACTTCGCCGCGGCGTCGGTCGACCTGGGTCTCGACGACTGCGCGCTGCACGCCGCGGTCGCCAAGGCGCAGGTGCCGCGGAATGCGGTGCAGGCGGCCGACAGCGCCCTCGTGATGCACGGCGCCATCGGCTACACGTGGGAACACGACCTGCACCTGTACTACAAGCGCGCCAAGCTCGACGAGAAGTTGTTCGGCGGCCCGGGCGTGTGGAATGAGCGCCTCGCGGGGGATCTGCCCCTGTTGCCCGCCGCTGGGTGATCCACCGTTGACTTTTTGGTCTGTCCTTTAGTAACTTAAGTCCAAACGGTATCTACGACGACGGGACGTGCTGTGGACTTTGATCTGACCGAGGATCAGGCGACGATCCGAGATGCGGTGCGAGAGCTGGCCGGCAAATTCGACGAGCAGTACTGGGTGGAGAAGGACAGTGAGCACGAGTTCCCCACCGAGTTCTACGACGCGTTCGCCAAGGGCGGCTGGCTCGGCATCACCACACCCGAGGCCTACGGCGGGCACGGCATGGGAATCACCGAGGCCTCCATCCTGCTGGAGGAAGTCGCCGCGTCCGGCGCCGGCATGAACGGCGCGAGCTCGATGCACCTGTCCATCTTCGGGATGCACCCGGTGATCGTGCACGGCTCCGAGGAACTCAAGCAGCGCACCCTCCCGCGGATCGTCGACGGCGACCTGCACGTCTGCTTCGGTGTCACCGAGCCCGGCGCCGGTTTGGACACCACCAAGATCACCACCTTCGCGCGACGTGAGGGCGACAAGTACATCGTCAACGGCCGCAAGGTCTGGATCTCCAAGGCGATGGAGTCGGAGAAGATCCTTCTCCTCACCCGCACAACGAAGTTCGAGGACGCGAAGAAGAAGACAGATGGTCTGACGCTCTTCCTCACCGATCTCGACCGCTCGAAGGTCGACATCCGCCCGATCAAGAAGATGGGCCGCAATGCGGTCACGTCGAACGAACTGTTCATCGACAATCTCGAGATTCCGGTCGAGGACCGGGTGGGCGAGGAGGGCAAGGGTTTCAAGTACATCCTCGACGGCCTCAACCCGGAGCGCATGCTCGTGGCGTCCGAGGCCCTCGGTATCGGCCGCGCCGCTCTCCGGCGCGGCGTCCAGTACGCCAACGAGCGTGAGGTGTTCGGGCGCCCCATCGGCATGAACCAGGGTCTGCAGTTCCCGCTCGCCGATTCGCTCGCCCGACTCGACGCCGCCGAACTCGTCCTGCGCAAGGCGACGTGGCTCTACGACAACGGAAAGCCGTGCGCCCGCGAAGCCAACATGGCCAAATACCTGTGCGCCGACGCCGGGTTCCAGGCCGCCGACCGCGCCCTCCAGACCCACGGCGGCATGGGCTATTCGGAGGAATACCACGTTGCCCGGTACTTCCGCGAAGCCCGCCTGACCAAGATCGCCCCGCTCAGCCAGGAGATGGTTCTCAACTACCTCGGCGAGCACGTCCTCGGCCTCCCCAGGAGCTACTGATGTTCGAACTCACCGGAAAGTCCGCACTCGTCACCGGTGCGGGCAGTGGAATCGGCGCCTCGGTGGCGCACGCCTACGCGCAAGCAGGTGCGGCCGTGCTCGTCACCGACGTCGACGGCGATGCCGCGGCGGCCGTGGCCGCGGAGATCACCGCAGCCGGCGGTTCGGCGAAGTCCGCGGCCCTCGACGTCCGCAACGGCGATCAGGCGGCCGCCGCGGCGGAGCAGGCCGCCGCGCTGAACGACGGCACCCTCAACATCCTGGTCAACAACGCGGGTGCCATCGCACCGGCGATGTTCCCGAACCTCGAGGAGGAGGACTTCCGCCGCATCGTCGACATTCATCTCGTCGGCAGTTTCGTCTGCAGCAAGGCCGTCCTCCCGTACCTGCCTTCCGACGGCAGCGGCCGCATCATCAACGTGACCTCCGCGGCCGGTCTGGTGGGCACCATCGGGCAGGCGAACTACGGTGCCGCGAAGGCGGGCATCATCGGACTCACGAAGTCGCTGGCGCGGGAACTCGCCAAGAAGCAGGTGACGGTCAACGCGATCGCGCCGCTCGCCGCCACCAAGATGACGGAGAACATCCGCAGCAACGAGAAGCTCTCCGCTAAGACGCTCGCGCGAATCCCGCTGGGCCGCTGGGCGGAACCGGACGAGATCTCGTCCAGCTTCGTGTTCTTCGCATCCGACGGCGCGGCGTACATCACGGGCCAAGTGCTGCCCGTCGACGGCGGGACGGTGATCTGATGGCCGAGCAGCGCAACCCCTTCCAGCGTTCCGCTCGCGAGGTGATCATCGCGGAAGCAGCGCGCACCCCCATGGGCAAGTCGCACCCCGAGCGCGGCTGGTTCCGCGACACCCATCCCAACGACATGCTCGGCGCGGTGTACACGGAACTGATCTGCCGCAGCGGGCTGGCCCCGGCGACGGTCGAGGACCTCGTGATCGGGTGCACCGCACCGTTCGGCGAGCAGTCCCGCAACATCGGCCGCAACGCCTGGTTGCAGGTCGGTTACCCGCCGGAGGTCCCGGCCGTCGTCCTGGACCGCCGCTGTGGATCCGCCCAGACGGCCGTCGAGATGGGCGCCGCCCTGGTCGGCTCCGGTACCCACGACGTCGTCATGGCCGGCGGTGTCGAACACATGGGCCACGTGCCGATGAACTCACCGGCCAAGATCTCCGAACTGTACGGGGATCCGTGGCCGGAAGCGCTGCGCGACCGGTACGACTTCGTGAACCAGGGCGAGAGTGCCGAACTCATCGCGGACCGGTGGGAGATCTCCCGGCAGGAGATGGACGAGTTCGCCGTCCGCTCCCATCGTCTGGCGACCGAGGCTATCGAGGCCGGCCGTTTCGACGCCGAGATGATCCCCCTCGATCTCGCGGGCGAGACTCGGTCCACCGACCAGACCATTCGCCCTGGAACGAGCCTGGACAGCCTGGACGGGCTGAAGACGGTGTTCCGGGAGAACGGCCGGATCACGGCGGGCAGTTCGTCGCCGATCTCGGACGGGGCGGCCGGTGTGCTGCTCGCTTCCCGCGAGGCCGTCAACGCGCACGGACTGCGGGCCCGGGCCCGGATCCTCGATCAGACCACCGTCGGGGTCGACCCGATCATCATGCTGACCGGTCCGATCCCGGCAACCCGGAAGTTGCTCGACCGCAACGGGATGAGCATGAACGACATCGACCTCTTCGAGGTCAACGAGGCGTTCAGCTCGGTAGTCCTGGCCTGGGAGCGGGAACTGAAGCCCGACATGGACCGGGTCAACGTCAACGGCGGCGCGATCGCGCTCGGGCACCCCGTCGGCGCGACCGGTGCCCGGCTCATCGCCACCATCGTCGCGGAACTCGAGCGGCGCGACGCCGAAATCGGCCTGGTGACCATGTGCTGCGGCGGCGGACTGGGAACGGCGACCCTGATCCAGCGGATCGACTGATGATTGACCTGACGCCGCACATCCGGCCCGGCGACGGAATCTGGTGGAGCCAGACGAGCGCGGAACCCACCCCGCTCGTCCACGCCCTGCTCGACCAGGTGCCGTCGATCGGCCCCGTCCGGGCCTTCGTGGGACTGACCTGGAATCGGCGGCTGACGAGCGAGTTGCCCGACGAACTCTCCGTCGTCTCCTACGGTGGCCTCGGCGAACTCCGCCGCCTCGCCCGACTCGAGGTCGTGCCCTGCCATTACGGGGCGCTGCCGCGGCTGTTCGCCGAACGGCGGCTTCCGTGCGACGTCGGGTTCGTGCAGGTGTCACCGCCGGATTCGGCCGGGAACTGCTCGCTCGGGGTCGGTGTCGACTACATCGCCGACGCCCTCGACCACACACCGGTCCTCATCGCCGAGATCAACCGGCGCATGCCCGTCACACTCGGCGCACCGAAGATTCCGCTGTCGCGGTTCGCCGCGGTGGTCGAGACCGACCGGCCATTGCTCGAGGCGCCGGACCGCGAGCCCGCGGACGTGGAACTGGCGATAGCGCGGAACGTCGCCGAGCTCGTCGCCGACGGAGACACGATCCAGATCGGCGTCGGAACACTGCCGTCCGCCGTCCTCGCCGCACTCGAGGGACACAAGGACCTCGGGATGCATTCCGGCATGATCTCCGACGCGGCGCTGCGGTTGATCGACCGAGGTGTGCTGACCGGGGCGCGAAAGGAAATCGACCCCGGACTGCACGTTGCGGGTGCCGCGCTCGGCACGGCGGCACTGTACGACCGGCTGCCCGGGCTTCCGGTGGCGTTCCGTCCGGCGAGTTACACCCATGCGCCGCAGGTTCTCTCGCAGCTGCGGTCGTTCGTGTCGATCAACTCGGCGATCGAGGTCGACCTGACCGGTCAGGTCGGCGCGGAGAAGCGCAACACGACCTACGCCGGTGCGGTCGGGGGACAGGTGGACTTCTCCCGTGCGGCGGCGATGACCGGTGGTCGGTCGATCATTGCGATGCGCGCGGATTCGCGCGGGGAGTCGACGATCAAGACTGCTCTGGAATACGGCGCGGTCACCACCGCCCGCGCCGACGTGGACTTCGTGGTCACCGAACACGGTGCCGCGGCACTGCGCGGGTGTTCCCTCGGGGAGCGTGTGCGGCGCATGATCGCCGTGGCGGCACCCGAGCACCGCGAAAGGCTGGAATTCGATCTCGAGGAGTACGACCTTGCATCCGCAACGGAGTGAGGGGAAAGGAGCCGACGCCATGACGCGTCCCCACAAGGTCCAGATCCGGGAGGTCGGACCGCGTGACGGTTTCCAGAACGAACCGGAACGCATCCCGACCGACGACAAGGTGCGGTTGATCAACGCCCTCGGGCGGGCGGGATTCGCCCGGATCGAGGTGGCCAGCTTCGTGCGACCGGATGTGATCCCGCAGCTGGCCGACGGCGTCGAGGTCCTCGAGCACATCGAGGTCCCCGACGAGACGAAGCTGATGGTGCTCGTCCCCAACAGCAAGGGGCTGGACAACGCACTGAAGGTGCGCGACAAGTTTCACGAGGTCGCGATCTTCGTCAGCGCGTCGGAAACCCACAACGAGAAGAACGTCAATCGGACCGTCGACGAGACGATGGCGGACAATGACGTCATGGCCAAGCGGATCGTCGCCGAGGGTCTCGACTGCGCCGCCGTGATCGCGACGTCCTTCGGCTGCCCCTTCGAGGGCAAGGTCGACCTGACTCGCGTGCTCGACCTCGCCGAACGGTTCGCGGAGGCCGGCGCCACCGAGATCGGCTTCGGCGACACGACGGGCATGTGCAACCCGGCGTACGCGTCGGAGTTCTTCGCGGCGGCACTCGACCGGCTGCCCGGCGTGGAGGTCACCGCGCACTTCCACAACACCCGCGGCCAGGGCCTCGCCAATGCATACGCGGCTCTCGAAGCAGGTTGCGCGAGCTTCGAATCGAGCTTCGGGGAGCTGGGCGGCTGCCCCGTTCCGGCAGGCTCGACCGGAAACATCGCCACCGAGGACCTGGTGAGCATGTTCCACGAAATGGGCGTCGAGACGGGCCTCGACCTTCCGCGCGTCATCGACGCGGCCCGGGAAGCGCAGAGCGTGCTCGGCCGCAAGCTCACCAGTCATTCGATCGTCGCGGGCCCCATCGAATGGGCCGCGAGCCCGCGCTGACCCGCACTCCACCACGAACACCACAAGACGGAGAAGAACATGAGTAATCGAGTCGCATTCGTAACCGGCGGTGCACAGGGCATCGGCAAGGGCATCTCCGACGCCCTCGGGGCAGCGGGCTTCCGCGTCGCGGTGGCCGACCTCAACCTGGAGGTCGCCGAGGAAACCGCGGCCGGCATCCGCGACGCCGGCGGCCAGGCGATCGCCGTCCCCGTCGACGTCACCGACACCGCGTCGGTGCAGGCGGCGGTGAAGCAGGTCGCCGAGCAGTTCGGCCCCGTCGAGATCGTCGTGAACAATGCAGGCTGGGACGACTTCATGCCGTTCCTGAAGACCGACGAGGCGTTCTGGGACCGGATCCTCGACATCAACTTCAAGGGCCAGCTGCGCGTGATCCAGGCGACCGTCCCGGGGATGGTCGAGCGCGGCTGGGGACGTGTCATCAACATCGGTTCGGACGCGGGCCGCGTCGGCTCGTCGCTCGAGGCCGTTTATTCGGGGGCCAAGGGCGGCATCATCGCCTTCACCAAGACCCTCGCCCGTGAGGTCGCAACCAAGGGTGTCACCGCGAACACGGTGTGCCCCGGCCCCACAGACACTCCCGCGCTCCGCAAGTTCGCCGACAGCTCGGGCCAGGAAGCCGACAAGGTGATCGGAGGCATGACCCGCGCCGTGCCGATGAAGCGCCTCGGGAAGGCAGAGGACATCGGTGCCGCGGTGGCGTTCTTCGCGTCCGACGCGGCCGAATTCGTCACCGGCCAGACCCTGTCGGTCAGCGGTGGCCTGACGATGTCCTGACGGGCACATCCATTCGGAAGGTGCGGCTCGGTTTCCGGGCCGCACCTTCGGCATTCGCGGGCTCAGTCGGTAACGATCGTTATCGGTTGTGCCTATGATCGCTACATGACGAACAATGGTGATACAACGGATTTCGTATCCTGGACGGCAGTCGGTGAGTTCGAGGACATCCGATACGAACACAGCGGCGACGGGATCGCGAAGATCACGATCTGCCGTCCGGAGGTGCGCAACGCGTTCCGGCCACAGACACTGATGGAGATCTCCGAGGCGCTGGTCGACGCCCGCGAGGACTCTTCGGTCGGCGTCATCGTGCTGACGGGTGAGGGGCCGGACGCGTTCTGCTCGGGTGGCGACCAGCGGGTGCGCGGCGACACCGGCTACCTCACCGAACCGGGCAAGGCGGGAAGCGTCGGCCGGTTCCATGTCACCGATCTGCAGATCCAGATCCGGCGCCTGCCGAAGCCCGTGGTCGCCATGGTCGCCGGCTACGCGATCGGCGGCGGGCACATCCTGCACCTGGTCTGCGACCTCTCCATCGCTGCGGACAACGCCCGGTTCGGTCAGGTCGGCCCGAAGGTCGGGTCGTTCGACGGCGGCTACGGCGCGGGGTTGCTCGCCGAACTGGTCGGGGTGAAGAAGGCCAAGGAGATCTGGTTCCTGTGCCGGCAGTACGACGCGCAGCAGGCGCGTGAGATGGGCTTGGTCAATACCGTTGTCCCCCTTGCCGACCTCGAACGGGAAACGGTGCAGTGGTGCCGCGAGATGCTCGAGCTCTCACCGTTCGCGCTCCGCCTCATGAAGGCGAGTTTCAATGCGGCCGAGGACGGCATGGCGGGCATCCAGCAGCTCGCCCACGATGCGAACCTGCTCTTCTACTCGACAGACGAGGCGAAGGAAGGCCGGGAGGCGTACAAGGCCAAGCGGCGGCCGGAGTTCGAGAAGTTTCCACGCCGCCCCTGATCTTCCATTTCGGTCCGATAATTAGTATGGTTGGGTCAATACCTCACGTGAGTGCCACGGTGTGCCGACGCACACTTTGCCGCTCACGTGGGATTGGACCGAAAAGGATGGTGTGCATGTCGGAAACCGCAACGCCCGCAGTCGCATGGAGCGACGTCGATGCCGGCGTCATGACGATCACGCTCCAGCGCAGGCCGGCGAACGCGCTCGGGCTGCCGATCATCGACGGGCTGAACGCCGCGCTCGACGCGGCGGATGCCGACGGCTCGGTGAAGGTGATCGTCATCCGCTCCGACATTCCGGGCTTCTTCGCGGCCGGCGCCGACATCAAGCACATGTCGTCCGTGGACGCGGGGTCCTTCACTGCGTACGGCGATCGACTCCGTGGGGCCCTCGACCGGCTCGCGTCGGCCGATCGCATCACGATCGCCGCGGTGGACGGCCTTGCGCTCGGGGGCGGCCTCGAACTCGCCATGGCCTGCACCCTTCGGGTCGGCGGAGCGGACGCGAAGTTCGGGCTGCCCGAGGTGAAGCTGGGACTGATTCCCGGAGCCGGTGGAACGCAGCGCCTTCCGCGCCTCGTGGGCCGCGGTCGTGCCCTCGACATCATGCTCAGTGCCCGTCAGGTCCTCGCCGCCGAGGCGCACGCGATCGGCCTGATCGACCGGCTCGTCGACGCCGGCACCGCAACGGATGCCGCTCTGGCGCTCGCGGCCGAGCTGTGCACGATGTCGCTGCCCGCGCAGCGCGCCGTCATCCGCACGGTAGACGCGTCGTTCGACACGCCACTCGAGGAGGGCTTCCGGTTCGAGGTGGCCCAGGAACAAGATCTGTTCGAGAACGGAGAGGCCAAGGAGGGCATCACCGCCTTCCTGGAGAAGCGCGCCCCGCGCTTCTCCTGAACGCCATGTCGGTCGTCAGTGCACATGCCCATGTGCGACGGTGGGGCACTGTCAGGGATTCCTCCACGTGGCGGTTCAAGATATTTTTATCGGACCAAAGACCGGCAGGAGGTGGGTAGATGATGCGGGACGACTCGAAACGCTCGTTCACCGGGCCGCTGTCGGGCATGAAGGTGATCGAAATCGGTTCGATCGGACCGGGTCCGTTCTGCGCCATGCTCCTTGCCGATCTCGGCGCGGACGTGATTCGCGTGGATCGCGCCACGGGTTCGGGGCTGGTGGGGCCGAACGCCGACTTCCGCACGGAACTGCTGCACCGCGGACGTCGCTCGCTCGCCGTCGACCTCAAGCATCCCGACGGCGCCGCCGTGGTGCTCTCGCTCGTCGCGGACGCCGACGTCCTGATCGAGGGCTTCCGCCCCGGGGTCGCCGAGCGGCTCGGCATCGGACCGGATGACTGCGCGCAACGCAACGCTCAGCTGATCTACGGCCGCATGACCGGTTTCGGTCAGGACGGCCCACTCGCTCAGCACGTCGGCCACGACATCAACTACGTGGCGCTGAGCGGTGCCCTGTCGCTGATCGGGCGCAACGGCCAACCGCCCACCCCGCCGCTCAGCCTCATCGGCGACTTCGGCGGCGGAGGAATGCTTCTCGCGATGGGCGTCCTGTCGGCGCTGTTCGAGAGGCAACGCTCGGGACTCGGGCAGGTGGTCGACGCGTCGATGGTCGAGGGCGCCGCACTCCTCGCGACGCCGTTCTTCGGGTTTGCGCAGACCGGGGTGTGGGGCGAACGCGGCACGAACATCGTTGACAGCGGTGCGCCCTACTACGACGCCTACGAGACCGCGGACGGAAAGTGGCTGGCCGTCGGTGCGATGGAACCGCACTTCTACGCCGACCTGGTCGCGTTGCTGGAACTGCCCGACGACCTGCCGGACCAGAACGACCGCTCGCAATGGCCGCAGATGAAGAAGGTCTTCGCCGACGCCGTGCGCGGCCGCACACTCACGGAATGGCTCGAGGCGGGAGAGGGACTCACACCCTGCATATCGCCCGTCCTCGAGGTCGACGAGGCGCCGTCGCACCCGCACCACGTCGCCAGAAATGCATTTGTCGACGTCGACGGTCTCGTCCAACCGGCGCCGGCGCCCCGATTCAGCCGGACGGCGGCCACCGTGGACCGCCGTCCGCCGATGCCGGGGGAACACACCACCGAGATCCTGACCGACTGGGGAATCGACCCGGGCCGCAGCGCCGACTGGCTGCGCTCGGGGGCGGTGCGCGAGGCCGCAGCAGAGACCTGACCCGCCGGGCCGTTGACGTCCGGACCACCACGAAACGTGTGGCGACCACCTGGGGTCGCCGAACTGAGAAGGAGTGCACTCGTGACCGAGCCCACGACATGGGAGACGTTCACGCTCGAGCGGCCGGAACCCGGCATCGCCGTCGTGACGTTGAATCGTCCCGAACGGATGAACTCGATGACGAACACCATGTTCGTCGAACTGGAGAAGGTCGCGCTGCAACTGGACCACGAGCATGACCTGCGCGTCGTGATCCTGACCGGTGCCGGCAAGGCCTTCTGCGGTGGCTTCGACCTCGACGATGCCGACGAACTGTCGTCGATGACACCGATGGGCATGCTCGACCAGCAGGAACTGGCCGCACGGGCACTTTCGGCGATCCGCAGCATCCGGGTCCCGGTGATCGCGGCCGTCAACGGTGCGGCCGCCGGTGGCGGGCTGTCCCTGTCTCTCGCCGCCGATATCCGGATCGGATCGCCTGCCGCGCGGTTCAACGCGGCGTTCGTGCGGATCGGACTGTCGGCCGGCGACCTGGGGGCGTCGTGGCACCTGCCCCGGCTCATCGGTCCGGCGCGGGCCGCCGAGTTCGCCTACACCGGCCGCTTCATCGAAGCCGTCGAGGCGGAGTCCCTCGGACTGCTCAACGCGGTCGTGCCCGCCGAGTCGCTGCTCGACGAGGCGCTCGCGATGGCCCGCCTGATCAGCGCGAATTCACCTGCCGGAGTCCAGCTGTCCAAGCGTGCACTCCACGCGAACATGGAAGTGTCCTCCTACGCGGCGGCGCTCGAACTCGAGAACCGCGGTCAGGCGCTGCTCACTCGCGGCGACGACATGCCCGAGGCGCTGGCCGCGTTCAAAGAGAAGCGCAGCCCGAAGTTCACGGGAAGGTGAGCCAGATGACGCAGACCGAAGTGCGGGAGAATACGGCGGTGCTGAGCGATTACGAGCCGCCCCAGTTGGACACCCTCACCCTCGATGTGCTCGACGGCAAGATCGCCGTCCTCACGATCAATCGGCCCGACCGGATGAACTCGATGACCGTGAAGATGTTCGAGGAGTTCAACACCGTCGCGTACGCGTTGCGCGATACCGACGCGCGGGCCCTGATCATCCGAGGCGCGGGCGACCGGGTGTTCTGTGCCGGGTTCGATCTGGACGAGATTCACGTCATCACCGAAATGGGTGTGCGCGAGTTCCTGCGGTTCCAGGAGACCGCGACCGGTGGGTTGGCAGCGCTATACCACTTGCCG
>Ga0247818_10002322_pt1 | contig 12325 bp, 13 predicted proteins | sample 13C_Glucose_Day1_FD_192424 | JGI IMG/M metagenome (GOLD analysis project Ga0247818, IMG submission 192424) | Soil microbial communities from agricultural site in Penn Yan, New York, United States - 13C_Glucose_Day1 | ecosystem: Environmental > Terrestrial > Soil > Agricultural land | place...
GCCTGATGCGTCGATTGCTCCGTAACCGCCGTTTTGAGGTCCCATAAGGGCGGTTACGGAGCAATCGACGCATCAGGCAGACAAAGAATCCCCGCCGGACAAGTTCCGGCGGGGATTCCTCGTGTTGCAGGGGCTACTTCTTGGGCAGGCCTGCCGGGTTGACCTCGGACTTCGTGACGGCCTCTGAGCTCAGGCCCCAGCGGTCCAGGATCTTGGCGTAGCTGCCGTCCTCGATCAGGTGGTTCAGGCCCGCCGCGGCTGCGACCGCGAAGCCGTTGCCCTTCTTGGTGGTGGCGGCGATGTTCGCCTTCTGCGGCCAGCCGCCGTCGACCAGGCCCACCAGCTTGGTCTTGGCATCCGACGCGGCCTTGAACGCGGCCGTGGCGTTCGGGCCGAACGTAAGGTCCGCACGGCCGGACTGGATGGCGAGCTGGGAGGCCGAATCGTCGTCGTAGTACTGGAACTCCACCGGCTTCAGGCCCTTGGCCTTGTTCTCCTCATCCCAGCGCAGCAGGATGGACTCCTGGTTGGTGCCGGAACCCACGATCACGCGTTTGCCCGCCACGTCCGCGGCCGTCTCGACCTTGCTGACGGCGCTGTCGGCCTTGGCGTAGAAGCCCAGCTTGTCGTCGCGGTAGCTGGCGAAGTCGAACTTGAGCTTGCGCTCCTCCGTCACGGTCACGTTGGAGAGCACCGCCTCGTACTTGCCGGAGTCGACGCCGAGGGGCCAGTCCGCCCACGCGGTGGGCACAATGTCGGCTTCCAGGCCGAGGGACTGCGCCAGGGCGACGGCGAGGTCAACTTCGTTGCCCACCGGCGTCTTGTTGTCGGTGGCGTAGACGGCCAGCGGGGCGGCGAAGGGGCTGAGGGCGACAGTCAGCTTGCCGTCTTTCTTGATCGCTTCCGGCACCAAGGCGGCGGCTTCCGCGTTGACCGTGACCTTGATCCGGTCCTGCTCCGGCGAGAGGTTGAACTGCTTGATGCCGGTAGCCGACGACGCCGTGGGGCTGGCGTTGCCCGCGGCCGAGGCACCGGGATCGGAGCAGGCCGCGAGGCCCAGCAGGGTGGTGGCCGCGAGCGCTACGGTGACGCCGGATTTGAGCGTGTTTCTGGACATTGTTCTCCCCTTGGAAGCTCGGATGTGAGGCTGGTGCCAGCTACTATCCGGGCCGCCGAAAGGTGGGTCAAAGCGCCGCGAAACCAAGGGATACAAGGGGTCACCCGGCTTCATCCGGCGACTGCGGGAGTCCCGCGCGGGGACCGAGTGTTACCCCAGATTTCCCGCTGTGACGCCGTGGGACAAAATCCTGCGCGGCGGAACGCCGCTGGCCTAGCCTGCTTAGTAAACCCGCAGATCACAGGAGGTGTAGGACTTGCCGCTGACCACGCGCCGGACAACCCACCGGCTCACTATTGGTGCTCCCGCCGACCTCATCTTCACCGTGCTGCGCGACTCGTCGCACTGGCCTTACCTTGACGGACTCACTGTCTACTCGGAACGGGTCAGTGGCGACGACTCCAACCACGAGCTCCGGACATCCGTCGTGGCCAACGGCTCGCTGAACTCCAGCCACTGCCACCGGGTCTTTGATGCCGAGGGCCACCGTGCCGGCTTCCGGCAGCTCGGGCTGGAACCCCCGCTGCTCCGTCTCGACGGCGGCTGGGAGATCCTCGGGGCGGAGGAGTTCACCGAGGTCACGCTGCACCACGAGTTCGAGGTGGACGAGGAAGCAGGAGAGCTCCCGGAGCTGATCCACCGCACCATCGACGAGTACAGCCGGCGCGAACTGGAGGCCCTGCGCCTGAGCTGCGAGCGCCTCGCCCTGCTGCTGCAGCAGCACTCCCGCGCGGCCGGCGGCGCACCGTCGTCCACGAGCCCGGCGGCGACCACCGCGCGAAAGGCGTAGCGTTCAGATATGGCAGAGGACAGATACACCACCGAGCGGGATTCCTTCGGGCGGCTGCTGGCAGACCGTGAGGTCTGGCGGCAGGCCGGCACGATCCCGGCGGCCGGCGAGCTCACCGCGCGCTGGCTGGAAGGCCGCAGCGAGTACCAGCCGGGGACCTTCACCCCAGGTTTCGACGCCGAAACGAGGGCCATCGCCGCAGGGCTCGCGGAGCTGAACCGGAACAGCCTTTTCACCAGGGAATCGCAGCCCGGCGTGCTCGCCGAGGGGCATGCGCAGCGGGCCTACGTGACGGGCTTCTGCAGTGCAGAGTCGGCGTCGGCGCTCTTGGACCTGTCCACCCGGACCGGCCTGGTCACCGTGGCACACGCTCCCGGGGAAACCAGCCAGGCCTCCATCCCCGTGACGCTGTGGGACAACGCCGTGGTCACGGTCCTCGGCAGCAGTGAGGGCCCGGTCAGTGAGGAGCAGCTCCGCGATTGGACCCACGAGGCCAACGAAACCCTCGCCCTGCTGCTGGCCGAGTCCTGGTACGTGGAAGTTTTCGATCCGGTCTGGGGCCGGAACGGGGTCCTCCTGCCCGCCGTCCTCAACGCCCTGAAGGACGATGCGGGAAGCCCCGGCTAATCCCCGCCGATGCCGGCGGCCTCGTCCAGGGTGTGCGGCTCGAAGTGCTCCAGCATGTCCTTCATCGCCTCGATGCCCTGCACGTAAACCGCCGAAGCCCGCCACTGCTCAACCTGTTCCAGGGATTCCCACGGGCCGGTGCTGATGAACCGGTTCCGGACGTCATGATCATGCATCAGCACAGCCTTCGCGTGCGGGAAGTCTTCCTGGGTCTTCCGGGCCAGATCCCGCCACGCCTGCACGAAATCATTCTCGCGGCCCGGGTGCACCAACCAGATTCCGAGCGTATAAACCGACACGTCGATCGCCTCCATAGTCTGCACGGGGTGGATACCCCTGATTATCGGCCCGCTCGACGGCCGCCCGGTAGGGCCGATTTACCCGATGACGGCCTCCCGCCCGGTTTTCAGAAAGCCGGTGCGCGGGAGGCCGAGGGTTTGTAGTCTGGGGCCATGACTGCGACCCAGGACACGGTAGACAGGTTTTTCGAGCAATACGCCGCAGCGCTGCTGGCGCGCGACGCCACGGCGATCGCCGGCATGTACGCGGTGCCGTCGCTCATCCTCTTCCCCGGCACGTCGATCCCGGTCAGCGACTCCCGCCAGACCGAGGAGTTCTTCGCTTCCGCCTTTAGCCAATACGCCGGAGTGGACGCCATGGAGAAGCACACCGCCATCATGGGCGAGGCGCCGGGCACCGTCTGGGCCGACGTCACCTGGACGTACACCAACCGGCAACCCGAGCGGTTCTGCTACCAACTCATCGATTCAACCGGGGGTTACCGGATCGCCGTGCTCACGCTGATGGCCTGAGGACCGGAAACCCAGCTCAGTCAGGCGGAGGGGGCGAGGCGGAGCCGGCGTCTGATCCGGCGACGACGACGACGGCGCCGGCCAGCAACGCGGCGTTGGCCCAGAAAATGCCCAGGACCCCCAACGGTGCCGCGAACGATCCCACGGCGATCGGCAGTGAGATTTGGGCGAGCCGATTCAGCGTCATCCGCAGCCCGAGGGCTGCTCCGTGGCGGGAGGCCGGCGTCAGGGCAACAACCCAGGCCATGGTCAACGGCTGCGGAATGCCCAGGCCGATTCCCAGCCCGATCATCACGGCAACGGCACCGTAGGGGCCGACGAGGGGGAGCGCGATCAGCGACGCCACGGCTGTGACGATCGAAATGAGCAGCAAGACCTTGCGGCCGAACCTGTTGATGAGGCGCGTGAGACCCACCCGGCTCATCAGGGATACGGCTGCACGAAGGGCCAGGAGCAGCCCGACAGCCGTTGCACTCACTTCCTGCTCCGTGGCCCACACCGGGACGAAGGCGTACATCAGGTCCACCGTGACCAGCACGGCACCGCTGACGGCGAGCGAGCGCCACAGTCCAGGGGTTCGGTAGAGACCCCCCTCAGTGGGCCGTGACGCGACCGCCAGCCGCCGTTCCTCACGGAGGGCGGCGTCCGTCCGGCGCAGGAAGAAGTAGGCCGGCGTGGCCAGCAAGCTGAAGCCGATGCAAACCAGAAGCCCGAGGTCCGTATTGGGCGCAGCGCCGCCGGCACCGCCCAGGGATGCCACCAACGTGACTGCGGGGGGACCGATCAGCTGGCCCACAGAGGCGGCGGCGGTGAGCGTGCCGAAGGCGCTGTCGCTGGATCCCTTGCTGCTGGCGTGGGCCACGAACGTCTGCTGTCCCACCATCACCAACAGATGCCCCAAGCCGATGATGACGCTGGCTATGAGGAGAAAGGGCAGGCCCGACACCGCGAACATGAGCGTCGTCCCCGCAGCCGCGCACAGCAGGCCGAGAATCGACATCCGTGTCCCGCCGAACCGGTCCGCGAGCCTGCCGGCCGGGAGCGCCGCTACGAGGGCGGGGAGCGCGAACGTGGACGCCACCACTCCCAGGAATACCGGTTCAGCCCCGGCTTCGAGGGCACGGTATCCGATCATGAGCCTGATCCCCACCCACGCGGCCTGGGCCAGGACAGCCTGGGCGCTTAGCGCCGCGCGCCACGGACCGGCGCTCACGGACGCAGCGGGATTTCGTCTGCTCCCCCCAAGAGGCGGGTCAGGTCGTCGATGCCGTCCCGGGCCGCCTGGTATCGGGCCGGATCGGTGTGGAACACCGCAAGTTGCAGGGCGTAGGCGAGGGCGGCGGGGATGAGCTGGGTGCGGTACTCCGTGTCGTCACCCCGGCGTGCTGTGATGAGGTGGTCCGGGCTGGGCCGGAAGCGGTAGCCGGGCACATCCGAGATCAGGATCGTCTTGCCGCCCCGTCGGGCGGCCTCGGAAACGAGCGTCGCCAGCTGGCCCGGCGCTTCGCGCAGGGCCATGGCGATCAGCGTGCTGTTTTCGTCGAAGCTTGCGAAGCGCTCCGCGATGTCCTTGGGTGTTGTGCCCAGCGTGACCGTGGTAAGTCCGAGCCGGCGCATCCGCCGTGCGAGCAGGTCAAGCGTGGGCCTCTCGTCGCTCCTGGAGAACAGGTACACGGTCCGCGATGCATGAAGCGTTTTCGCGGCAGCGTCCAGGTCCTCCTGCGGGACGAAGTGCGGCAACCGCTTCAGTGCACGGATTTCGTCGGCGATGAACGCGGAAAGATCGTAGCCGGACTCGCCGCGCATGATCTGTCCCTGGTGATGTTCCACCGGGGTTTCGTCCTTGCGCAGATCACCGCGCAGCTCCGGGTATCCGCGGTATCCGAGTTTCTTTGCCAGCCGCACGACGGTGGACTCGTGGGTCTGTGCCCGTTCCGCCACTTCAGCCGCGGTGATGCCGGACATCTCATCACCGAGCAGCACGTTCATGACGCGCTCCTCCGATGCACTGAGCCGGGCCGTGCTGCTGGCCACTACTGCTTTGAAACTCAAGATGGCTCTCCTTTGAGGTCCGCGGGGGAAAACATGTGATGCTTGACACTCTCTCACGAAGATGCAATCCTGTGCAAGGTTGCAAGTTGGTTGGGGGATCAGGCTTGTAACCCATGTTCTCAACTTATTTTGCCGCAGAGAGGCGGACATTAAGATGCAAACCCTCACAGCGCCGGTGGCGCTTGAATGGACGGTCGCAGGAGCGGCCCTGGCAGGAGGCCTGGGGATCGCCGCCGTCGGCGCAGGCTACGGCCTGTCGAACATTTCCGGGGTCGGGGCGGGCTTCTTCCCCGTCGTCGCCGGAACGCTCATGGCCATCGCCGGCATCCTCTGGATCCTCCAGCTCCTCGCCGCCCGCCGTGCGCCGGACCTGACACAGGTGCCGGCCGCCGCCGGCGACACGATGGAATCACTCCCGCCGCACCACGCGTCGGAATCAGCCCTAGTGTCCCTGCTCGACGACGACAACAGCGACGAGCCGGACGTCGCCGAATTCCCGGACCGTCAAGGCTGGGCACGGGTAGGCATTATTGTCGGCTCGATCCTGCTGGCCGCGCTTATGCTCCCCCTGCTGGGCTACACCGTCGTCATGACGCTGCAGCTGGGCACCATCCTCCACTTCGTCAGCAAGCGAAAACTGTGGATCTCCGCCGTCGTGGCGGTCGGCGCGGCCCTGGCCTCCCGGCTGGTCTTCGAGGTCTGGCTCGGGACCGCGCTGCCTACGGCCAGCCTGGACTTCCTTGCCGGACTGGGGCTGTGACCCATGGGATTTGACCAGCTCCTCGGTGGTCTCGCCACCGTCCTAACTCCCGAACACCTGCTCTTTGCCCTCCTCGGCTGCGTCCTGGGCATGCTCGTGGGCGTCCTGCCGGGCTTCGGCCCGGCAGCGGCGGTCTCACTGCTCATCCCGGTCACCTTCGGCCTGGATGCCACCTCCGCCATCATCATGCTCGCCGCCATCCTGTACGGCGCGGCCTACGGCGGCACCACCACCGCGGTGCTGCTGCGGATCCCCGGCGAAGCGTCCTCCATCGCCACCACCCTGGACGGCTACCAGATGGCGAAGAAGGGCCGGGGCGGTCCTGCCCTGGTCATCGCCGCCTTGGCCTCGTTCATCGGCGGACTCATCGGCGTCATCGGTTTCGTCGTGGTGGCACCGTTCAGCAGGCTGGCGTTGGAGTTCGGCGCCCCGGAGCTTTTCCTTGTCTCGCTGCTCGGCTTCGCCCTCATCACCAGCTTCGCCGGCAACAACCCCGCCAAGGCGTTACTCAGCGCGGCTACAGGACTTGCGATTGCCACAGTCGGCGTGGACTCCGGCGTCGGCCTCGCCCGGTTTACCTTCGACATGCCGGAACTGTTCGACGGCGTCGGGCTGGTGGCGGTGGTCATGGGCATCTTCGGCCTCAGCGAGGTCCTGGGACAGGCCCAGAAAGGTCCGCTCGGCGTGCCGAGCCCGCTGAAGGTGGCGCGGCTCATGCCCACCCGCACCGACCTGCGGCGCTCCGCGCTCCCGTCCCTGCGTGGCTCCGTCATCGGCTTCTTCATGGGGCTGCTCCCCGGCTCTCCCGGTGCTGCGACTTCCCTGGCCTCCTACGCTGCGGAAAAGAGGCTTTCCAGGCGGTCCCACGAATTCGGCAAGGGCGCAGTGGAAGGCATCGCCGGCCCGGAATCGGCCAACAACGCGCTGGCCGTATCGTCCATGATCCCGCTGTTCACCCTGGGCATCCCGACGTCGGCAACGGTGGCGATCATGGCGGGTGCCTTCACCATGAACGGCCTGATCCCCGGACCGCTGCTCTTCCGCGACAACCCCGATGTCGCGTGGGCCATCATTGCCAGCCTGATCGTCGGCAACCTGATCCTGCTCATCCTCAACGTCCCCCTCGCCCGGGTCTGGATCGCCGTGTTGAAAGTCCCCTTCCACTACCTGATGGCCGCCATTCTGGCCTTTATGTTCCTGGGGACGTACTCCATCAACGGCAGCCCGTTCGACATCCTCATCATGCTCGGCGCCGGGGTGCTCGGCTACATCTTCCAGTTGGTCAAGGTCCCTCTCACCCCGCTCGTCCTTGGCCTGATCCTGGGACCCATGCTCGAAGAAAACTTCCAACGGTCGCTGGCGCTGTCCCGCGGCGACTACAGCATCTTCCTCGAGGGACCCATCAGCCTCACCCTCATCGCGGTCATCATCATCGCCATCGTATTCGGCGCCGTCCGCCCCCTCATTGCTTCAACGCTGAAGAAGAAAACCAACGTCCCCGTCGCACCAAAGGAGCTTGCGAAATGAAGAAACTGACAGCCTTGACCACGGCGGCCATTGCCGCTGCTGCCCTGGCACTCACCGGCTGCGGAGGCGCAGCAAACGGCACCAGCTCAGCGGGCGGTGCGTTCCCCAAAGCCGGGGCCACCATCGAGTGGGTCGTTCCGTCAGCGGCCGGCGCCGGAAGCGACATTCTGGCCCGCATCGTGGCGCCGGCCATGCAGGAGGACCTCGGCGCCAACGTCAAGGTGGTCAACAAGGAAGGCGGCAGCCAGATCGTCGGACTCAGCTACGTGGCCAACGCGAAGCCCGACGGCCTCACTTTTGGAACCACGAACGTCCCGTCGATCCTGGGCCGCTACCTGGACCCGTCCAAGAAAGCCGGGTTTACCCGCAACAGCTTCACTCCCATCGGCGCCTACGCGACAAATTCCGTAGTGATCGGAGTGAACAAGAACAGCCCCTACCAAGATATCCAGTCGCTGTTCGAGGCCGTCAAGGCATCACCCGGGACCATCAAGGCAGGGACAGACTCCCGTGCCGGAGACGATCACATCAACCTCCTGCTCCTCGAGAAGGAACTGGGCCTGGACTTCAACATCGTGCACTACAACAGCGGCGCCGACAAAGTAGCCGCCCTGGTCTCCGGTGAACTCGACTTTTCCCTGGGCGGGGTGTCCAGCTTCTTCGGCCAGTACAAGGCCGGCGACCTCAAACTCCTCGCAGTGGTCTCGGACCAGCCCAGCCCGTTCGCCCCCGACGTACCGACGCTCAAGGGGGCCGGCTACCAGATGGCTCCGATGTCCAGCACCTTTGTTCTCTCGGTTCCTGCCAAGACCCCTGCCGACGTCGTCGCCCGGCTAGAGGCGGCACTCAAGAAGGCCTACGAAAATACAGCGGTGCAGGAAAAGCTCAAGGGCGCCGCCACCCAGCCGGCATGGCTGTCCAGCAGCGATGCCAGCAAGCTCTGGGAAGAACGCGAAACGACCATCAAGCCCGTCATCGAAGAACTGCTCCAGCAGAAGTGACCGTGGAAACCATCAGAGAGGCCATGCAGGACATGCAGGCAGAGACCATTTCCTCCACCTACGTTCCAACGCCGGACGTCATCCGCCGTCTGGGTGCCATCCCGGCCGCCAACATCGGCGACGCCCAGGAGCGGATCGGTGTCGCGTCCGGCCTTTATCCGGTCTGGGCCGGCGCCCGGCTCGCCGGCCCTGCCTTCACCGTCTGGACGCGCCCCGGGGACAACCTCATCATCCACACCGCCCTCGACGGCGCGAAACCCGGTGACGTCATTGTGGTCAACGGCGGCGGGGACCAGTCACGGGCGCTCATCGGTGACCTGATCGGCCTCCGCGCGAAGAAGCTCGGCATCGCCGGTTTCGTGATCGACGGCGCGGTCCGCGACGCTGAGGCACTGGCCGCCTGCGGACTCCCCGTCTTCGCGCGCTCGGTCACGCCCGCCGGGCCCTACAAGTTCGGCCCGGGACGGCTGCAGATCCCGGTGGCGATCGCCGGCGTCGTCGTCGCACCGGGCGACATCATCGTTGCCGACGCCGACGGCGTCGTGGTGGTGAGCGAACAGGACGCGGTGCAGGTTCTCGCCGACGCCGAACGCGTCGAGGCGAAGGAAACCGCCAAGCGCCTCTCCATCGAGGAGACGGTCAGCCCCAGGGCCTGACCTCACATCCAGATGCCAAAAGGCTGCCTCCAGATTTGGCTGGAGGCAGCCTTTTTGTTTCCGGTTTTCGCGCTGAACCGGTCCGGATCGAGGAACAGACGGCAGCCGGATCGGCTTCTGCTTCGCCTGGCGGATAGTCTTCAACTGACCCCATCCGTCGCGCCGTACTGAGGACCGTCCAGATGCCGGAATCCCGCGAAGCCGCCCCTGCCTACATCCTCCGCGGTGCCCTCTTCACGGACGGCCGCCGGGCCGCGGACTCCGTCGTGGCAGTGACCGGCGGCCGGATCGCTTACGCGGGGCCCAGCAGCGGCTATGACGCCGCGCAGTTCCCCGGCGAGGAGCTCCCGCTGCCGCCCGGCAGTTCCCTGCTGCCCGGACTCGTCGACCTCCACTGCCATGGCGCTGCCGGCGGCGGATTTCCGACGGGAGACGACCGCGCCTGCCGGGAGGCCGTGGACTTCCTGCACCGCAGCGGGACCACCACGCTGCTGGCCAGCCTCGTCACCGCCCCGGCCGATGAGCTGCTGCGGGCACTCGGCGTCCTCCAGGCGTTGACCACCGAGGGACTCATCGCCGGGGTCCATGCCGAAGGCCCCTTCCTTTCCCGCGCCCGCTGCGGCGCGCAGGACCCGCTCTGGCTCCGGGACCCCGACCCTGAACTGCTGCGGAACATGCTGGACGCCGCCGGCGGCGCCCTGAAGACGATGACCTATGCCCCCGAACTACCGGGCGCCAGCGAGCTGGTCCGGCTGCTCACCGGCCACGGCGTCACGCCCTCGCTGGGCCACACCGACGCCGATGCGCTGACGTCTGCGGCGTCGCTGGCGGAGGCCGCCGGCTCCATCGGCAGCTCAGCGCAGGGTTTTGGGCCGCATGCCCGGCCGACGGTGACCCACTTGTTCAACGGCATGCCGCCGCTGCACCACCGGGAACCGGGGCCGGTGGCCGCCTGCCTGCGGCTGGCCGCCGCGGGGACCGTCGTCGTCGAGGTCATCGGCGACGGGGTCCACCTCGCCCCGGAGACGGTCCGGATGGTGTTCGAACTGGTCGGAGCCGGGAACGTCGCGCTGGTGACGGACTCCATGGCGGCAACCGGGCTGCCCGACGGCGACTACGCCCTGGGCTCCTCGGAGGTGGTGGTGCGCGACGGCGTTGCCACCTTGAACGGCAGCGGCGCCCTCGCCGGCGGCACGGCGACCCTCCTGGAAGTTGTCCGCACCACCATTGCCTCCGGGGTGAGCCCTGCCGACGCCGTCCTGGCAGCAACCCTGGTCCCTGCCCGTGTCCTGGGCCTGGAGACCGACGTCGGAAGCCTCCGCCCCGGAATGCGGGCCGACATCGTCGCCGTCGACCCGGACTTCGAGCTGGTGACGGTCCTGCGCGCCGGCCGGATCCTGCCCGGCCCCGGCTGAGCCGGGAGCCGGTGCCGCCCAACAGGGCACGAAACAATCACGCGGGGTCACTAAGCGTCCGTCCCAGGCCTCGGGATGGGCGCTTAGTGACCCCGCGTTGCGTGGATCAAATCAGGCGGAAACCTTGTCCGCCAGACCGGAGTGCGCCTCACGGACCGCCGGGACGCCGTCGCCGTCCTGGCCGTACAGCCAGTCGTTGTACTGGAAGTCGTTGTCCTTCCGGCTCTTGAAGAGCAGGTTGCGCAGCGTCCGGGCCAGTCCGGAGACGTGCCAGGATTCGCCCCAGACGCGGGCGGTGCGCTGGACCCGTGCGGTGCGGCCGGCGCGGATGTTGTTGAACTCCTTGATCGCACCGTCCCAGCCCTCGGGATTCACGCCGTCGTCGGTGAAAACGGTGCCCATGCTCGCGTCCTGCAGCACGGCGGCGTCTTCAAGCGCCTGGCAGGCACCCTGGGCGAGGTACTGGAGCATCGGGTGTGCGGCGTCGCCCATCAGCACCATCCGGCCGGCGACCCAGTTTTCGATCGGGTCGCGGTCGTACATGGGCCAGCGGATGCCGGTGGCGAGGTTCTTCAGCGCTGCCTGAACGGCGGGGACGCAGTCCTTGTACGCAGCCTCCAGCTCGTCCACGCCGCCGTACTGCTCCTCGCCACGCTCAAACGAGGCGGACTTGAAGACGGCCACGGTGTTCAACAGCTCGCCCTTGCGCAGCGGGTACTGCACCAGGTGGCAGTCCGGGCCGAGGTAGACGATGACGTCCTCGAGGTCGGCCTTGGGCGTGTCCGCGGTGATCGGCACGGTGCCGCGGTATGCGACGTAGGCGGAGGGGACCGGCTCGTCGCTGGCCACGAGCGGACGCAGGGTGGACTTGAGCCCGTCGGCGCCGATCACGACGTCGGCCTCGTAGTCTACGCCGGCGGCAGTGTGGGCCACTCCGCGGCCGTTGACGGTTTCCACACTCTCGACCATGACGTCGTTGACCAGCTTGACGCCGGCCGCCTCGCAGCCTTCGAGCAGGACCCGGTGCAGGTCGCTGCGGTGGATCACGACGTACGGCGCGCCGTAGCGGTCAGCGAATTCACCGTTGAGGGTCTGGCGGGTGAGCTCCTCACCACTGACGGCGTCGCGGAAGACCAGGTGCTTGGGCTGGACGCCGATTTCGAGGGCCTTTTCCAGCAGGCCCAAGCGCTTCAGCACGCGGGAGGCGTTGGGTGCCATCTGCAGCCCCGCGCCGACCTCGCCGAATTCGGGGGCCCGCTCCACGAGGGTCACGTTGGCGCCGTTTTCACGCAGTGCGAGGGCCCCGGCCAGTCCGGCCATTCCCCCTCCGATGACGAGGACATCGGTGGACTCTGCACCGGTGGACTGGACGTGCTCAGACATTGCTTGCTCCTGTTGTTGAGGGGGAGGATGAGATTGAGGATTTGGATTTGAGTTTGAGGCCGACGGCGGCGAGCAGGACCGCGGCGATGGCGGCTGCCCCGGCGAAGGCGAGGAAGTTGGAATTGACGCCCAGTCCGGCGGCCAGCAGGAGGCCTCCGATCTGGGGTGCGGCGACGGCGCCGATG